>ENA-UOJC01003503-UOJC01003503.1-human-gut-metagenome-genome-assembly--contig:-C104-NODE-3503-length-14725-cov-14.491343_pt1 | contig 14725 bp, 10 predicted proteins | sample MGYA00242339_ERZ723886 | MGnify/ENA metagenome assembly ERZ723886 | reverse complement strand
CGCAGCCGCCGGAGCGGTGCTTAAGCCGTAAGGCGGGAATTATGCGGTATTGCCTAAAGAAGCGTTCAGAGAAATAAGAGAGGGAAACACTGTAACATGGCACAATCTCGTTCCGGTAAAAAATCAACAAAGAACTCCTCCGGCAAAAAGGGCACCGCCTCCTCCCGGGGCACGGGCCGCAGCAGCACCGGGCGCTCCGCATCCGCGCGCAGCAGTGCGGCCTCCCGCAGCCGTCAGCCGTCCCGCCGTGCCCAGCGCCGCGCGGAGACCCCGAACCTGGCCCGCAGCATCCTGCTGGTGGGGCTGGGTCTGCTTTGCGTTGCGCTCGTGCTTGTGCCCGGGCAGAATCTTTGGCGCACGCTGCGCAGCTGGTACTTTGGCGTTTTCGGTATCACGACTTATCTGGTCGGACCGTTCCTGCTGTACCTGGCCTACCTGCTGGCCACCGGCTACCGCGTCGCGCTGTTTGCGGGCAAGGTATCGCTGATGGGCGTGCTCTGCGCCAGCGTGCCGGTCATCTTCTCCAAACTTAATATTGAGAACCTCAAGGTCGGGGAGATCGTCAAGATGCTCTTTACCCGCGGCGGCACCTACTTCTGGGAGGGCGGCGTCCTCGGTGCGCCCATCGGTGCCACGCTGCTGGCGCTGTTCGGGCGTCCCGCCTCCAACATTATCATGCTGCTCATCTTCCTGCTGGGGCTGATGTTCTTCTTTGCCATCACCCCCGCGGACATCGTTCTGTTTGTAGACGGCCAGTACAAGATCCTGCTGGCCAAGCGTGAGGAGCGCGCCGCAGCCGAGACTGCCTACGACACCCGCTTGTTTGAGCAGGAGCCCGAGGAGGAGAGCGTCGAGAATCTGACCGGTGCGCTGCCGGGCAGCAGCCGCCCGCACCATCCGGTTTACGACGTCATCGCGGACACGAGCCGTTTCCCGAAGCAGACCCCGCCCGCCCCGCAGCGGCAGGCCGCCTACACGCCCCCTGTGACACCTGCTGTGCCCGAGGCACCGTTTGCCGCCAAGCCAGCCGCCCAGACCCATGCGTCGTTTGACGTGGATCTTGGCCCCAGTGCAGGGGAAAATGCCCGCCAAAAGGCCGTCAGCGATGACCCACTGAAGCCGGTCAGCATCGGCCCGGGCGGCACGTTCGGCATGGATCCGCTGTCCAACCGGGCCAACAGCACACTGCGCCACACCCAGCCCCAGCCTGCTCCCGCACCGAAGGAGGATTTTGAGCTGCAATTGCAGCCTGCCTCAGAGCCTGCCGCGCCGGTGTACAGCACCCCGCTGACCCCGGTCACGCCCGCGCCCGCCGCACAGGCGTCCACCGCGCCGCAGGACGAGCTGGATGCGCTCATCAACCGCGCTGTCAGCGGCCACGCGCCTTACTATACGCCGCAGGAGGTCAGTGCCGAGACGACGCTGGACCTGCCGCAGCCTACCGAGTTTGAGACCCCGCTGACGCCTGTCCCGCAGGAGCCCAAATTTGACACGCCGCTCATTCCCGTGGAGGACGAGCCCGAGCCGATCCCTGTCGAGCTGCCGCAGCTGGATATGACAGGCCGTGTGCAGGGCGATACGATGGTCCTTTCTCCGGCTGATCTTGCTGCACAGATGGCCGCAGACGCTGCGCCGCTGGGTACGCCCGCCCCCGCTGTTTCTGCACCGATCCCGACACTGGGCGGCAGCTTCAGTGATACCGGCAGTGCGGTCAGCGCTGCCTGGCAGTCCGGGCGCTCTGTCTCTGAAATGCTGGATGATATGCTGGCCGAGACACCCGCCGCCCCTGCCCAGCCTGTTGTCGAGGCTCCGGCCCCGGCAGCCGATCCCTCCACCGCCGCACCGGCTGCCGCCCCGCAGTCGTACCAGTCTGCTCCTGCCATGACCCGCCCTGCGGCGGAGACGACCCAGAGCAGCTTCACTGTGCCCCGGCAGGGGGAGGCTGCCCGCGTGCAGGTCAGCACCGCTGTCGGCAACTCTGCCGGTGCGCCTATCCATACGCCGCCCTGTGCGGCCAAGGCCGATCCCAACGCCATGCGTCTGCCCACCTCGGAGGAGCAGCCGCCGGAGCCCTACTGCTATCCGTCGCTGAATCTCTTTAACGCCACGCGCCCCGACGACGAGGCCGGGGCCGCCCGCGAAATGAAGAAAAACGCGGACATTCTGGTCAACACGCTGGACAGCTTCGGCGTCAAGACGACGATGCTCGACATCTGCCGCGGCCCGTCCGTCACCCGGTATGAGCTGCAGCCCCAGGCCGGTATCAAAGTCAGCCGCATCACAAGCCTGGCCGACGACATCGCCCTGAACCTGGCCACCGCGGGTGTGCGCATTGAAGCGCCCATCCCCGGCAAGCCCGCCGTCGGCATCGAGGTCCCGAACAAGATCCGCTCCACCGTCAACATCCGCGCAGTCTTTGAATCCCAGAATTATATCAACATGCGCAGCCCGCTGACGATGGCTCTCGGCAAGGACATTGCCGGTACGGCGCAGGTCGCGGATCTCTGCAAGATGCCCCACCTGCTGATTGCCGGTTCCACCGGCAGCGGTAAATCCGTCTGCGTCAACTCCATTATCATCAGCTTCCTGTTCCGCTCCGGCCCTGAGGATGTCAAGCTCATTCTGATTGACCCGAAGGTTGTCGAGCTGGCCGAGTACAACGGCATTCCGCACCTGCTGATGCCCGTCGTCACCGAGCCGCGCAAGGCTGCCGGTGCGCTGGGGGCCAGCGTGGCCGAGATGGAGCGCCGCTACAAGCTCTTTGCCGAGAACAACGTCCGCGAGATCAAGGCCTACAACAAGCTGGCCGCCCAGACCGGCATGGAGCATCTGCCCTATATCGCCATCGTCATTGACGAGCTGGCCGACCTGATGATGGTCGCGGGCAAGGAAGTCGAGGACTATATCTGCCGCATCGCGCAGAAGGCCCGCGCTGCCGGCATCCACCTGATCGTTGCGACCCAGCGACCCAGCGTGGACGTCATCACCGGCCTTATCAAGGCCAACATCCCCAGCCGTATCGCCTTTGCCGTTTCCAGCCAGATCGACAGCCGCACCATTCTGGACAGCGGCGGTGCCGAAAAGCTGCTGGGCAACGGTGATATGCTCTTCCTGCCCGTCGGCGCGTCCAAGCCCGTGCGTGTGCAGGGCACCTTTGTGACCGATGAGGAGATCGGCGCGGTGCTGAGCTTTATCAAGTCCACCTCCACCGCCCAGTACGATGAAGAAATGATTGCCGAAATGGAGCGCCGCGCCGTTGCCGAAAAGGGCAGCAAGAAGGGCGGCGACGATGACGGAGACGGCGGCGGTGCACTGGATGCTATGTTTGAGCAGGCCGTTGAGTGCGTTATTGAGGCCGGACAGGCCAGCACCAGCCTTTTGCAGCGCCGCTGCAAGCTGGGCTACGCCCGCGCCGCCCGCATTATGGACCAGATGGAGCAGGAAAAGATCATCGGCCCCTATGAGGGTGCCAAGCCCCGCGCCGTGCTTGTGACCAAGGCCGAGTGGGAGGAGCGCAAGCTGAACGGCCAGTATGACGGGTAAGCGCTTTGCCCGCCTGGCCGCGGCGGTTGCCGTCTGCTTGTTGGTGCTTGCCGCGTTTGTCGTCCAGCTCTTGGGCGGCAGGGGCAGCGTTCCCGGCTGGCAGCAGTTGCGCGCCGCGCTCGGCGTACCGCTCCAAACCGAGGAAAGCGCTCCGCAGACTGCGGACGGCAGCACCGTCGTGTATGTGCTGGATGTCGGGCAGGGCGATGCCGTGCTGCTTTGTCAGGACGGCGCGTACTGCCTGATCGACACCGGCCCCGTCGAGGCTGAGGACGCGCTGCTCTATGACCTGGACGTGCTGGGTGTGCCGTCGCTTGACTATCTTGTGCTGACCCATCCCCACGCAGACCACACTGGCAACGCCCGCGCGGTGCTGCGCACCCTCCCGGTCAAGACCCTGCTGCTGCCGCTGTGGCAGCCCACGGCGGATGAGACCGCCGACTGGCCGCGCCATCTCGCAGAGCTGGCCACCGACAGCGGAGCAGAAATTCTCACAGCAGAAGCCGGGGAGGAATACCTGCTTGGCAGCGGCAAGCTGCAAATTTTGCAGGGCGGCAGCGAGGATGCCGACAGCGTCAACGATGCCTCACTCTGCACGCTGTTCACGGCGGGCGATTTCCGCTTTCTCGATACCGGCGACGCAGAGGCAGAAGCCGAGCAGCGCCTGGTCGATACCTACGGCCTGACTCTGCATGCCACTCTTTTCAAGGCAGGGCATCACGGGTCCTACACCTCCAACAGCCTGACCTTTATGCAGGCAGTCCGGCCCGAGGCCGTGGCCGTCAGCTGCGGGCTGCACAACGATTACGGCCATCCGCACCGCGCTGCCCTGCAAAATTACGCAGAGGTCGGTGCCGAGGTATGGCGCACTGACCTGGAGGGCAGCCTCACCTTCATCTGGCAGAACAACACCCTCAACGTGGAAACTTCCGCGGACTCCGCCGATTTTGCGGCGTAAAAATAAGGAGTAGAAAATGACGATTACGGAACAGTTCAAAGCCAAACGCTGCGTTTTCTCTATCGAATGCTTCCCGCCGAAACAGACCACCCAGATGGATAAGCTCAAGGACACCCTGCGCCAGATGCAGGCCATGGACCCCGGCTTCATCAGCGTCACCTTCGGTGCGGGCGGCTCTGCGGGCGGCGTCTCCACCGCGGAGGTGGCCGACTACATTCAGAACGAGCTGCATATCCCCACGCTGGCGCACCTGATCTGCATGGGCAACGACGAGACCCGTGCAGCGGAGATTTTGGATCAGCTGGAATCTGTCGGCGTCCGGGATGTGCTGGCCCTGCGCGGGGACCGCAGCCCGTCCCGCCCGGAGAGCCCCGACTTCAAACACGCCAGCGACCTGACTTCCTTTATCAAATGGAAGAAGCCGGCATTTTCCGTTCACGGTGCCTGCTACCCGGAGGGCCACCCCGAGGCCGACAGCCTGCTGCATGACGTTGAGAACCTGCGCATCAAGCAGGCCGCCGGTGCCGAGCACCTGCTGACCCAGCTTTTCTTTGACAACATGCACTTTTACCGCTTTCTGAATCTGGCACGCCGCGCAGGCATCACGCTGCCGGTCTCTGCCGGTGTCATGCCCATCGTCAAGCGCAGCCAGATCGAACGCACCGTTTCGCTTTCTTCGGCCAGCCTGCCGTCTGAGTTCACCCGTATGATCTCCCGCTATCAGGACGACCCGGCCAGCCTGTACGATGCCGGTATCGACTACGCCGTCAGGCAGCTGCGCGACCTCATTGAGGGCGGCGCAGACGGCATCCACCTGTACGCAATGAATGACGCCGCCGTGGCCGCGAAGGTCTACGACGGCATCAGGGATCTGCTGTAATGGAGCGCCGCAAGCCCGCCGCCATTGACCGCGCCACGGCGCTGCGCTACATGGGTGCGTCCGGCTGGACGCCCGATGCCGCCACCGCGGTCCTGCTGGACAAGGCCGAGCAGACCGTGCTGACCGCTGCTGCGCCGCGTGCGGTGTACCGCCGTCTGCCGCGTACCGCCCTGCCGCTGGAAAACTGCGGCAGCGACCTGACGCGCCATCTGCAGGGCTGCGACGAGGTCCTTCTGCTGGCAGCGACCCTCGGGGCCGAGGTGGACAAGCTTTTGCGCCGCATGGAACTGACTGACATTGCCCTGGCCGCCGCGGCAGACGCGCTGGCCTCGGTGCTTTTGGAACAAATCTGTGACGAGCTGGAGAACGAAATACGCGCTCAAATCGAGGCGCAGGGCGTCTTTATGACCGGGCGCTACGCGCCGGGCTACGGTGACTGCCCGCTGGAGCTGAACGACGCGCTCTGCCTTGCGGCGGACACGGTGCGCGGCTGCGGCCTGGCCGTGACGCCCCAGCACCTTTTGACCCCCCGCAAGAGTACCACCGCCATTTTAGGCATTGCCGACCATCCCGTGACCGGCACCCGCGCAGGCTGTGCGACCTGCCATTTAAAGGAGACCTGCTCGTTCCGCAAGCGCGGCACGACCTGTTTCACACAAGACTGATAGGGGAGAAGCGTATGCAGATTCGTGAAGTTTTTGACCGCAAGCGGTTTGTTTTCCTGGACGGCGGCATGGGCACCCAGCTGCAGGCACGCGGTCTGCAGCCCGGGCAGAAGCCCGAGCTTGCCGCGCTGGAAATGCCGGAGGTTTTAACGGCCATCCACACTGACTACGCCAACGCGGGCGCGGATATTCTGCTGGCAAATACCTTTGGTGCCAACGCCAAGAAGCTGACCGGCTGCGGCCACACGGTGGAGGAGGTCGTTTCCGCTTCCATCGCCTGTGCGCGCAAGGCCGCCGAGACCACCGGCGCGTGTGTAGCGTTGGACATCGGCCCTCTGGGTGAGCTGCTCGTCCCCGCGGGCACGCTGGCGTTTGAGGATGCCTACAATGAGTTTGCACAGGTCATCCGCGCCGGTGCGGCGGCAGGGGCTGACCTCGTCTTTTTGGAGACGATGACCGATCTGTATGAGCTGAAGGCCGCCATCCTCGCCGCCAGGGAAAACTGCGATCTGCCTGTTCTCACCTCAATGAGCTTTGAGAGCCGCGGGCGCACCTTCACAGGCTGCACCGTCGAAAGCTACGCCGTCACGGCAGCGGGCCTCGGCGCGGACGCCGTGGGCATCAACTGCTCGCTCGGCCCCAAGGAGATTCTGCCCTTCGCGCAGCGCCTCTGCCGCAGCGTGCCCGCAGGTGTTCCGGTCTTTGTCAAGCCGAACGCCGGTCTGCCGAACCCCGACGGCAGCTACAATCTCGACCCGGATGAATTTGCCGCCGAGATGAAGGAGTACGCCGCCATCGGCGTTTCGATGGTCGGCGGCTGCTGCGGCACGACGCCTGCGTTTATCGCCAGGCTGCATGAGACCTTCAGCCCGCTGACCCCGGCTGACAAGATCCCCATCCGCCGCAGCTGTCTGTGCACGCCGGTCCGCTTTGTGGAGGTCGACGGCATCACTGTGGTGGGGGAGCGCATCAATCCCACCGGCAAAAAACGGCTGCAGCAGGCCCTGCGGGACGGCGACAGCGCCTACCCCTGCACTCAGGCTGTGGCCCAGGCCGAGGCCGGTGCGCAGGTGCTCGACGTCAACGCGGGCCTGCCCGGCATCGACGAGGCCGCCACGCTGGAGCAGCTTGTCAAGGATTTGCAGGCTGTCACCGACCTGCCGCTGCAGCTCGACTCCTCGAATCCAGAGGCCCTGTCCCGTGCGCTGCGCATCTACAACGGCAAGCCCATCGTCAACTCGGTCAACGGTGAGCCGGAGACGCTGGAAAAGATTCTGCCGCTCTGCAAAAAGTACGGCGCCGCCGTCGTCGGCCTGGCGCTGGACAAGGACGGTATCCCGCCGACAGCCGAGGGCCGCTTTGCGATTGCTCAACGCATTGTCGCCGCTGCCAACGCCGCCGGTATCCCGAATGAAGACATCTACATTGACTGCCTGACGCTGACCGCCAGCGCCCAGCAGGAGGGTGCCGTCCAGACGCTGGAGGCTCTGTCCCGCTGCAAGCGTGAGCTGGGCGTGCGCACTGTACTGGGCGTGTCGAACATTAGCTTCGGCCTGCCGTGCCGCGGCTACCTGAACACAACGTTTTTGACGATGGCCATGTCTGCCGGGCTCGACCTTGCCATCATGAATCCCAACACGCCGGAAATGATGGCTGCCGTGCGCGCCTACCGCGTGCTGACATCGCAGGATTTACAGAGCACCGACTACGTTGCCGCCTATGCCGATGTGCAGATCCAGACGACGCAGACGAGCAAGTCCGCCGCCACCGTGGCCGAGGTCGGCGCCGCCGCACCGGGCGGGGACGCCCTGTTTGAGGCTGTGCGCCGCGGCCTGAAGGCCGAGGCCCGCGCCGCCGCGGACGCCGCGCTGACAATGCGCGAACCGCTGGACGTAGTGAATGCCTCGCTGATCCCCGCACTGGACGCCGTGGGCGACGGCTTTGAGAAAGGCACGGTATTCCTGCCGCAGCTTTTGCAGGCCGCCACCGCCGCGCAGGCTGCGTTCGAGGCCATCAAGGCCAAAATTGCCGCCTCCGGCCAGGCGCAGGGCAGCAAGGGCAAGATCGTCATTGCCACAGTCAAGGGCGACGTGCATGACATCGGCAAGAACATTGTCCGTGTCATCCTCGAAAACTACGGCTATGACGTGCTCGACCTCGGGCGCGACGTTGACCCCGAGCGTGTCGTAGAGGCCGTGCGCCAGACCGGTGCAAAGCTCGTCGGCCTGTCGGCCCTGATGACGACTACCGTCCCCAATATGCAGGCCACGATCGAGGCCCTGCATGCCGCGCACCTTGACTGTAAGGTCATGGTCGGCGGCGCGGTGCTGACGCCTGATTACGCCCGTGACATCGGTGCCGACTACTACTGCAAGGATGCCAAGGCCAGCGCTGATTTGGCCAAGCAGCTTTTAGGCTGATTGTATAGAGCCGCGTTTCACGAAGAAACGCGGCTTTTTGCACAATTGTAAAATCTTGCCTTTGTCAGCAAATCACCATTGCAGGGAAGTTCCAATTGATGTATAATAGTTGTGTTTACTGTTTTTGGACATTTTCCTTTATTTATCTGTTTTAGGAGCGTATCTTTTGAAGCACATAGCCAAAATCGCAGCGTTCACCGCGATTTTTCTGATTATAAATCTGATTTTCTGCGGCTTTATGCCGCCCGATAACGGTTCCAGCCTTGACATGTGGCGCAGCTACCACCAAAAGCAGTCCATTGACATTGCCGTCATTGGCTCTTCGCTGGCTTCCTGCGCCCTGCCCGAAGAAGAACTCGCCGCCGCAACAGGGGAGACTGTTGCATTGATGGCAACAAACGCCCAAAGCTTGGATATGTCGCAGATCGCGCTGGAGACCCTGCTTCGGGAGCATTCTCCCCGGTATGTGATCCTTGTCATGGATCTGACCAACATGACAGGCAAACCCTATGCCAAAGCCCAAAAGGCTTTTTTATATGCAGAGCTGCAGACGGATTCCTGGAAGGATAAGCCCGCTGACCTGCTGCGCTACATGACCAGCCGTGATAACTTTACAGGTGCAGATTCCCTGAATGCGCTTTTTCCCTGGCAGAGCGGCAGCTGGCCCACCGACTGGCCCGCTACGATCCAACAGAAGTGGAATGCCGTGCTGAATCGTCTGCCGCACCGGCGCGGTGCGGCCCATGCCCAGCCGGAGGATACCACGGTCATCAACTTTGACACTGTCGGTGCGGAGAACACCTGGAACCAGAACGCCCACGACTTTAGCGCGCAGCACATTGAGGAGCTGACCTCCATGCTGCAGCTCTGTCAGGAGAACGGCACGCGTCTTTTGCTCATCAGCGCGCCCAAGACCACGCTGGATGTCGTGAGCTACGAGACGTATTTTGACGACTACGCCTACTTCAAGCAGCTGGCAGCACAGTATGGGGCTTCCTATTATGACTTTAACCTTGCAAAGCCGGAGCTGTTTGAGAACAAAGAGCCTGACTATCACAAGGATTTTACCCACATGAATGCTGCCGGCGGGCATGCGTTCAGCCTGAGCATGGCAAAGTTTCTGGCCATGCTGGACGCCGGGCAGGATGTGGAATCGTTGTTCGAGACGCCGTCAGAATATCTGGTCGCCGTAAACTATATCACCAACGTCTACCTGACGCCGGAGGTTCACCCGGACAAGATTTTGCTGCTGGCCGGTTCCTACCACGGTCCGTCCGTACAGGCTGAATACGAGTTCTGGGTCAAAGCGCCGGGGGAGAGCGAATACAGCCGGGTTTCCGCGTATTCTACCCGCTCCTGGACCGAGTACGCAGCGGCGGAGCACGGCACCTACCAGTTCCGCGTGAATGCCCGTATTGTTGGTTCTTCTGCCGATTTTGAGCGATATTATGAATGTTCTGTCGATTTTTAATTTTGTGGATGGTGTAGTGTGGAAATCTATTCCCTGAGTTTCTTCCTGCTGGTCAGCGTTGGACTCATTTTATATTATACTGTTTTCAGCCGCTGCCAATGGATCTGCCTGCTGGGGTTGAGCCTGCTGTTTTTTACCGCCAGCGGCTGGAAGGGCCTTGTTTTTCTGCTTTTCACTGCGTTGACGATCTGGCTCGGCGGCTTGCAGCTGGCAAAGCTGGATGCCGATTCCGCCGCGCGGCGAAAGGCTCCGGGCATATCCAAGGACGAAAAAAAGGCCATCAAAGCAGAGGCGGTGCGCCGCAAAAAATGTCTTGTTGCTGCTGTGCTGACTGCCAACTTTCTTGTGCTTGGCTACTTCAAATACTGGTCCTATTTTGCGGAGCTGCTCTCCGGTGCATTTTCGGCCACAGCGCCGTCCTCACTGGGGCTGGTCATGCCGCTTGGCATCAGCTTTTACACGTTTCAGGCCGTCGGTTATCTGATTGACTGCTACCGTGGTCGGCACCCGGCAGAGAAAAACTACGTCCGCTTTCTGCTTTTCATCAGCTTTTTCCCGCAGCTGATCCAGGGCCCCATCAACCGCTACGGAGAGATAGCCCCGCAGCTCACCGCCCGTCACATCTGGAACTGGGAGCGTACCAAACGTGCACTGTTCCTGTTTCTGTTCGGCGCAATGAAGAAATATGCCATCGCAAACCTGACCGCCCCGACGATTGCCGCCATCCTCGACGGCAATGACCCCAAGCTGGCCGGTTCTATGGCACTGCTGGCCATTTTGCTGTACTCGCTGCAGCAGTATGCAGATTTTTCCGGCGGCATTGATATGGTATTGGGTGTTGCGCAGCTGTACGGCATTGAGATGATGCCCAACTTCCGGCAGCCGTATTTTTCTACCTCGCTGGGGGATTTCTGGCGGCGCTGGCATATTTCGCTGGGTGCGTGGATGCGTGATTACCTGTTCTATCCCTTTGCACTGACCAAGCCGATGCAGCGCTTCGGCAAGTGGGCCACGTCGCATTGGGGCAAGCATTTTGGCCGTGTGCTGCCCGCTGCAGTCGCCAACCTGCTTGTGTTTGCCGTAGTCGGCATCTGGCACGGCCCGCAGGCGCACTACCTTGCCTGGGGTCTGTATAACGGTCTTGTCATTGCGCTGGCTGACCTGCTGGAGCCCGCGTTCAAAAAGCTCAACACGGCGCTGCACATTCCTACCGAAAGCCGCGGCTGGCACGTTTTTCGCATCGTGCGGACCTTTATCATCGTCAACATCGGCTGGTACTTTGACCGCAATGAGTTTGTGCAGGGGTGCATCTACCTGCGCAACACCTTTACGGATTTCAATTTGTCCGCATTGGCCGCGAATGCACCCGGCGCTTTCGCGGCAGTCTCCGGCCCTGCCTGGGGGCTTGTCATCATCAGTACCCTTCTGGTCTTTGCCCATAGTGTGCTGAAGGAACAAGGCCGCGACCCTTACGCAGAGGTACAGCGGCTGCCGCTTGCGCTGCGCTGGGGTTTATACTATCTTGTTATTTTCATGGTACTCCTCAGCTTTATCTGCGTCAATGAAACCGTTGGTTTCCTCTATGCCAACTTTTAAGAAAAGAGCTTTCTATGCAAACAAACATTCTGGACTGGCTTGAAGCCACGTCCGCCCGCTGCCCGGATGCCCCCGCTGTGGGGGATGAGCAGACAGACTGTACCTGGGCACAGCTGACCGACACGGCCCGCCGCGCCGGCAGCTTTCTGGCGTCCCGCACGATGCCGCGCCGCCCGGTGGCATTTTACCTGGAAAAATCCGTTTCCGCCTTTGCTGCCATGCTTGGCACAGTCTACGCGGGCTGTTGCTACTCAGTGCTTGACACCCGCCAGCCCGCTGCCCGCACTTTGCAGGTATTGGATACTTTGACCCCTGCATTTCTTGTTACGGACGATGCCCACGCTGCCGCAGCCGCCGCGCTGGGGTACAGCGGGCAAATCATCCGACTTGACGATCTGCTGGCCGCACCCGCGGACGCTGCCCTGCTGGCAGCCCGCCGCCGTCAGGCTGTGGACGTTGACCCTCTGTATATCAACTTCACAAGCGGAAGCACCGGTGTGCCAAAAGGCGTCACCGTCAGCCACCGCTCGGTGCTGGATTTTATCCCGCAGTTTGCCGAAATTTTCGGCATCACACAAAATGATATTCTGGGCAATCAAGCTCCCTTTGACTTTGACGTTTCGGTTAAAGACCTGTACACGGCACTGTACACGGGGGCTAAGGTGCAGATCATCCCGCGCGCTTATTTCAGTCAGCCCACAAAACTCATGGACTATCTGGCAGACCATGAGGTCACCATACTTGTCTGGGCTGTCAGTGCCATGTGCTTTGTCTCCATCATGAACGGCTTCAGCTACCGTATACCTTCCCGCGTGCGGCAGGTATTGTTCAGCGGCGAAGTCATGCCCATCAAGCACCTGATGAAGTGGAAGTCCGCTCTGCCGCACGCCCGGTTCGTGAACCTCTACGGCCCGACAGAGATTACCTGCAACTGCACCTACGCCATTTTGCCGGACCGCGATTTTGCCCCGGATGAGGCGCTGCCCATCGGACGCGCGTTTCCCAACGAGAAGGTCTTTCTGCTGGACGAGAACGACGCCCTTGTCACCGTGCCCGGGCAGGCAGGGGAGATCTGCGTTTCCGGTACGGCGCTTGCCCTCGGCTATTATGCTGACCCTGTGCGCACAGCGCAGGCCTTTACCCAGAATCCGCTGAATACCAACTGGTATGAGCGTATTTACCGCACCGGCGATCTGGCCCGCTACGACGAAAGCGGCAGCCTGTATTATATTGGCCGCCGGGATTTCCAGATCAAGCACATGGGACACCGCGTAGAGCTTGGCGAAATTGAAGCTGCCGCTATGCGCTGCGACGCTGTGACCCGTGCCTGCTGCACGTTTGATGCTGAACGCCAGCGGCTCCACCTGTTTTACACGGGCAGCTGTGAGAAAGCCGCCCTGCTGGCTGCGCTGAAAGAAAGTCTGCCGCCTTTTATGCAGCCGAATACTGCTGTGCAGCTGGACGAGATGCCGCTGAATAAAAACGGCAAAATTGACCGCACGGCACTGGCTGCCCTGACGAAAAAAGGAGCCCATAAATGACCGACGCTTCTTTACAAAAAATTGCTGCCACCTACGGCACACCGACGTTTGTCTTTGACACTGACGCTTTGCAGGCCCGCGTGCGTGCTATTCAGACGATCTGGGGCAGGGAAATCGACCTTTGCTATTCCATCAAAGCCAACCCATTTCTGCTGCCTGCCATGATGCAGGTCACTGCGCGGCTGGAAGTATGCAGTCCCGGAGAGCTTTCGCTCTGCGAGAGCCTGCATGCTGCGGATGCACGTGTTATCTATTCGGGTGTTAATAAGACGCCCGTGGATATTGCCCGCGCCGTGGCCGACGGCGTCGGCACCTGCACAGCGGAATCTCTGCTGCAGGTCCGCTATCTGCAGGATGCTGCGCACAAGGCCGCCAAACGGCTGCCTGTGCTGCTGCGGCTGAACGCGGGCAGTCAGTTCGGCATGTCAAAGGAGGATCTTTTCACCGCATTGGCGCATCGCAGGGAAACACCTGATCTGGAGTTTATCGGCATTCACTACTTTGTCGGGACCCAGCGCAAAAAGCTGGTCAATCAGCAAAAAGAGCTGGCCATGCTGCGGGAACTGTACGCTGAAATTGAGCAGACCTTCGGCCTGCGTCTGCCGGAACTGGAATACGGCCCAGGGCTGGCGGTGCCGTATTTTGACGGCGACGATTTTACCGACACACTGTCCCCGGCCAAAGACCTTGCGCCAGCACTGCGCGAAGTCAGCAGCTGGGTCCATCTGACCGTTGAGATGGGCCGCTTTTACACCGCCGAATGCGGTTATTACCTGACCACCGCCATGGACTGCAAGGACCACGGCGGGCAGCACTACTGCATTGTGGACGGTGGAATGAACCACCTGAATTATCTTGGCCAGATCATGGGTATGAAACGCCCGCATCTGCGCCATTTTGCTGCCCGGGCAGCTTCCGTACAGGACTGGACACTTTGCGGCAGCCTTTGTACTACGAACGATGTTCTTGTGCGCAGTATGCCGCTGGCCGGACTATGCCCCGGCGACCTGCTTGTTTTTGAAAACACCGGTGCCTACTCTGTTACGGAAGGACTTGGTCTGTTTTTGAGCCGTGACCTGCCGCAGGTCATTCTGTGGCAGAACGGCACGCCGCACCCGGTACGCAGCGAAACGCCAACCTATCCCATCAATACACCCGCTGTGTAAGATAATTTGAAAAGGAGAAATACCAATGGAACATTTACTGGAAATTTTAAGCGAAATCAAAGAGGACGTGGACTTTTCCACCTGTACAACGCTGATCGATGACGGCATCCTGGACTCTTTCGACATTCTGCAGATTATCTCGGCCCTGAATGAGGAATACGACATTTCGATCCCCGCATCCGAAATCATGCCGCAGAACTTCAACAGCGCCGAGGCCCTTTACAAGATGGTCCAGCGCCTGCAGGAAGATTGATGTCCGAGATGCCCGAAATATAAGATAACGCTTGCATTTATTCCAAACTTATTGTATAATACTAAAAGCGGACAGGGCTGAATTGCGCTGTTTCGCGTACAGATGCAGGTCCCGCGCGTGGGCAGCCTGTGAACCATGTCAGGCGGGGAACCGAGCAGCATTAAGCGGCGCTTGCCTAGTGCCGCGGTCAAGCCTGCATCTGTACGCAAAGCAGCGCAGCCGCGTGCTCTGC
>ENA-UOJC01003501-UOJC01003501.1-human-gut-metagenome-genome-assembly--contig:-C104-NODE-3501-length-14727-cov-14.529171_pt1 | contig 14727 bp, 15 predicted proteins | sample MGYA00242339_ERZ723886 | MGnify/ENA metagenome assembly ERZ723886 | reverse complement strand
CGCCCGAGAGCGTGTGCAGGCTCATCTGCGTCGAGGCGTGCAGCGGCACGTCGGGGCTGAGGGAGCGGAGCGTATCGAGAACGCCCCAGTCCTGCACCAGGATCGCGTCCACCCCGCACGCCGAGGCAACGCGCGCCTCTTCGGCGAGCAGCGGCAGTTCACGGTCGGTGACGAGCGTGTTGAGCGTCAGATAGACCTTCACGCCCCGCAAATGGCAATAAGAAACCGCCGCGCGGAATTCTTCGTCAGAAAAATTCCTCGCGTTCCTGCGCGCGTTGAACGCGCCAAAGCCCATATAAACAGCGTCCGCGCCGCTCTGCACGGCGGCGACGAGCGCCTCCTGCCCGCCGGCAGGCGCCAACAGCTCGGTCGTCAAGGCTTACTTCTTCTGCTGCTGGAGCTTGAAGATCTCGCGCTTGAGCTCGCTGACCTCGTTTTTGGCCTGGCTCGCCTCGTCGAGATACTGCTTGAGCTGGCGGCGCAGGGCGTCGCCCGCCTCGCGCTCCTTAAAAAGCTCGTCGGTGATGTTCACGGCGGTCAGCACGGCGGCGTCCGTGCGGCCGACCTTCGCGCTGTCGAGAAGTTCGCTCATCTTGTCGTTTACATAGGAGCCAACCTTCTGCATATAAGAGGGGGCCTCCTCGGCGACAAACGTGTATTCCTCGTCGCAAATAGAGACGGTGATGCGGTTTTCCATGATTATGTGCTCCTTTCTTTTTCGCTGTTGCACAGAAAAGGGCAATTTCCACCCATATAGTCCCTAATAGTATAACACGAGAGTGAAAAAGTGAAAAGGGGGAAGCAAAAAAATTCATGTTTACGAATGGGAAAATTTCATGTAAAATAGGAAGATCGAAATGCGGCGAAAGGAGGGTGGACGTATGGCAGGCTATGTGCTGCATCTGAAAGAGGAAGAGAGCGTGACGCTCTCGGCGGCGACGCTCAAGCGGCTCATCGGCGGCGGCAACGGCGACGCGGCGCTGCTGTATCTCGCCATCCTGCATTCGCACGGCGCGGCGGAGGCGGAAAAGCTCGCCGCGATGCTCAAATGGGACGAAGCGCGCGTGCGCGCGGCGGAGCAGGCACTCTATGAGATGCAGCTCGTCGGCGCGCCGGAGAAGAAGGCCGCGCCCCTCCCGCCCGAGCCGCCGCAGGCGCAGGAAACGCCCGACTACACGCGCGAGGACATCATGCGAAAGCTCGAGGGCGACGGCCGCTTTGCCTGCCTTTTGCGCGAGGTGGAGCACAAGCTCGGGCCGCTCTCCATCCCGTCGGTCAAGAAGCTATTGGGGCTCTATGAAAATCTCGGTCTCCCGGCGGACGTTGTCTACACGCTGGTGAACTACTGCATCACGAAAAAGGCGCAGCAGTTCGGCGAGGGGCGGCTTCCCAATATGCGCGAGATCGAAAAAGAGGGCTTTATCTGGGCGCGCAAGGAGCTTTTCTCCATCGAAAAGGCGGGGGAGTACATGAAGCGCGAGCAGACCATGCGCTCAAAATACCCCGAGTACATGGCGGCGGTGCAGATGGCGGGCCGCGCGAGCGCGCCGAGCGAGGAAAAATACCTCTCCGCGTGGGCGGAGATGGGCTTCCCGGCGGAGACGGTGGCCGAGGCCTACGACCGCACGGTGCTGCACTGCCATGAGTTCCGCTGGCCATACTGCAACGGCATCTTAAAGCGCTGGCACGAAAAGGGCCTGCACACGCCGGAGCAGGTGCGCGCCGAAAACGCAAAGGAAAAACCGAAAAAGACGGAAGCATCCGGCGGCAACGCCTGGATGAAGGAATATCTCAACGGATAAAGAAAGCGAGGGAGAGCGATGGCTTACGACGGCCGACTGATGCGCCGTGCGCTGGCGCGCTATGACGAGGACAAGCAGCGGCGCGCGGAGAGCTTCTGCGCGCGGGAGCGCACGGTCTACACTAAGTGCCCGCGCATTGCCGACATTGACCGCGAGCTGTCGCACACGATGGCGAAAATCATCGCCTCGGGCCTGCGCCGCGGCGCGGACCCGCGCCCGGCCATCGCCGCCTTGCAGGAGGAAAACCTCCGCTTGCAGCAGGAAAAGCGCCTGCTGCTCACGCAGATGGGCCTTCCGGACGACTATCTTGAGGAAAAGCCCGCCTGCCCGCGCTGCAACGACACGGGCTTTCTCGGAAGCGAGGTGTGCGCCTGCCTTCGCTCCTACTATGTGCGCGAGCAGAACAAGGAGCTCTCGGGCCTTCTGGATCTCGGCTCGCAGAGCTTTGAGACCTTTGACTTCGACTACTATTCTCCCGTGCCGGACAGCGACTTGGGCGTGTCGCCGCGCGCGAACATGGAGCGCGTGTACGACGTGTGCCAGGACTACGCGCACGAGTTTTCGCCCAAGAGCGGCAATCTCCTGCTCTCGGGCGGCACGGGGCTGGGGAAGACCTTTCTCTCGGCCTCCATCGCGCGCGTGGTGAGCGCGGGCGGCAACAGCGTCGTGTACGACACGGCGGGGCACATCTTCTCGCTCTTTGAAGCGCAGAAGTTCGGCCGCGAGACGGACGAGGAGACGGACGGCGCCGTGAGCCGCGCGCTCAGCTGCGACCTTTTGATCCTCGACGACCTCGGCACGGAGCTGATGACGAGCTTCGTCCAGAGCGCCATCTACCAGATCATCAACACCCGCCTCATCACGGGGAAGAAGACCGTCATCTCCACGAACCTAAGCCCGAACGAGCTTGGGCGGCGCTACGGCGCGCCCGTGCTCTCGCGCTTACAGGGGGAATATCAGCTCCTGCTCTTTTTTGGCGAGGACATCCGCCGCCGGAAAAGAAAATAATGCGCAAAGCGCTCCCGAGCCGGGGGCACACCGTGGGCAAGGCGGCGGAAATCGTCGCCGAGCAGCCCGAAGCCTCGGGCAGCATCCGCACGTCCATGATGATGGGTCTTGTCTTCATCGAGACGGTCATCATCTACGCGCTCATCGTGGCGATCCTGCTGATTTTTGTGCTGTAGCGCGGCGGAAAGAGCGAGCAATGAAGAGAGAGGCCGGACACGGACAGAACATGCGGCGGAAGAGGAAATGCTCCATCCCCTCTTCCGCCGCATACATTTTTGCGGCGTGTTAAGATAATGAAAAGATGCCTTACGTTTGGCGGCGGGACTTGCATTCTCACCGGTCAAGTGGTATAAGTGAAAGCTGTGAAAAAAGGTTCCGCGCCGCATTTGCCGCGCGCGGACAGCAGGGGAAAAGGGGGAAAGCAAGCGTGGAAAAAAAGAAGCGGACGCGGCAGCTGCTCGTGTTCGCGCTCATCGTGCTGGCGCTGTTCGTCGGGGCGCTGCTGTGTCCGGGCGGAGGCGAGAGCGAGTCCATTCAGGATGTGATGCGCGACGCGGTGCTGCACGAGCATTTGAAAGTGAGCCTGTTCGGGCTCATCGAGGTGAATCCGGGGCTCATCTCGGCCTACGTCGTCACCGCGATCCTGATCGTCTTCGCGCTGGTGTGCAGGATCTTCGTCATCCCGCGCTTCACCCTTGTGCCGGGGAAGTTCCAGCTGCTCCTTGAGCAGCTCGTCGAGCTGTTCGACGGCCTTGCCGAGGGCGGCAGCCCCCACCGCAACCGGTTTTTGAGCGCCTACATCTTTACATCCGGCGTTTACATCTTCGTCGGAACGCTCTTTGAGCTGCTCGGCCTTCAGGCGGGCACAACGGCGGGCACGGTCATCAGCCTGCCCGCGCCGCTCTCGGATATCAACGGGGCGATCGCCATGGGCTGCATGAGTTACGGCGTCATCCTCTTCGGCGGCCTCATCGCCGCAGGACCGCGCGGCTTCCTGCACGCGCTCAAGGATTTCTCGCTCCCCGTGTCGATGAGCTTCCGACTGTTCGGCGCGCTGCTCTCCGGCGCGCTCGTCACGGAGCTTGTGTATTACTACACGGCGCTTTCCTATGTGCTGCCGGTGATCGTGGGCGTGATGTTCACGCTGCTGCACGCGCTCATTCAGGCCTATGTGCTCACGATGCTCGTCTCCACCTTCTACGGGGAGTCGACCGAGCGGCACGAGAAAAAGCCCAAGGCAAAGAAAACAAAAACCAGCCGCAGCAAAAGCGCTGCGTAACCGCCCATAACGAGTGTAAGAAAGAGGGAATCTACATGAAGACCATGAAGAAATTTGCGGCGATCGCCGCACTGCTGATCGCGCTGTTCGTCCTGAGCGTGCCCGCGCTGGCCGCGGCGGACAGCAACGCTGCCGCCCCTGCCGAGACCGAGCAGACCGTGGAGGAGGGCAGCAACGAAAACGACGTCACCTCCGCCAAGGCCACGGGCGCGGGACTGATGATCGGCATCGCCTGCCTCGGCGGCGCGCTCGCCATGGGCATTGCCGTGGGCAAGTCGAGCGAAGCCATCGCCCGCCAGCCCGAGGCGAACGGCCAGATCCGCACGACGATGATGATGGGCCTTGTCTTCATCGAAACGGTCATCATTTACGCGCTGATCGTCGCGATCCTCATCATCTTCGTGCTATGATGCGCCACGCTTCGGAAAAAGGGGGAAGCTGAATGCCGCTTAATATCAATTTGCAGCAGATCTTACTGCACGCGCTGAATTTTGTCATCCTGTTCGGCGCGCTGTATTTCCTGCTCTACCGGCCGGTGAAGACCTATATGGACGGCCGCAGGGCCCACTATGCCAAGCTGGACGAGGACGCGAAGAGCGCACTGGCCGCGGCCGAGCAGACGAAGGAGACCTATGCCGCGCAGCTCAAGGCTGTGGACGAGGAGATCGCCCGGGCACGCGCGCAGGCCGACGAGGAGCTGCACAAGGAGGCCGACGAGCGCCGCGCGCAGGCCCAGCAGCAGGCGGATGAGATCGTCAAAAAGGCGCACGCCGCCGCTGCGTTCGAGCGCGAGCGCGTGATGGAACAGGCGCGCAGCGAGGTCTCCGAGCTGATGAGCGCCGCGGCGGAAAAGCTGGTGCTCTCGAGCACCTCGGACGCTTACGATCAGTTTTTGAACACGGCGGAGGAGCGCAAGGACCATGAGTGAGCGCAATGACCGTCCGGCGGCAAAGCTCCTTTCTGCTGTCCGCCCGAGCGCGGAGCAGGAAAAGCGCTTTCTCGCCTTTCTGGAAGCACAATACGGCCCCGGCACGACCCTCATCTGGCAGCAGAGCGACGCCTACCCCAACGGCTTTCGCCTCGAGGTGGGCGCGGAGGTATACGACTGGAGCGTGGAGGGGCGACTCGATCAGTTCAAGAGCGCGCTGGAAAAGCTCGCCGCCGCGCAGCAGGGCGATATTATCCCCCTGCTCAAAGAGAGCGTCCTGTCCTGGACGCCGCAGCCCCTTGCCCAGGAGATCGGCACGGTACTGACCGTGGGCGACGGCATCGCCCGCGTGGACGGACTGTCCGGCGCGGCCTACGGCGAGGTGCTGCTTTTCGACGGCGGCGTGCGCGGCATGGTGCAGGACTTATCGGAAGAGAGCGTGGGCTGCATCCTCTTTGACGACGACGCGAGCGTCTGCGCGGGCAGCACCGTGCGCCGCACCGGGCGCACGGCGGGCGTTCCCGTGGGCGAAGGCTTCCTTGGGCGCGTGGTGAACGCGCTCGGCGTTCCCGTGGACGGCGGCGGCGAGATCCGCGCCGACGGCTACCGCAGCGTGGAGAGTCCCGCCCCCGGCATCATCGACCGCCAGAGCGTCGATACGCCGATGGAAACGGGCATCCTCTGCATCGACTCGATGTTCCCCATCGGGCGCGGGCAGCGCGAGCTCATCATCGGCGACCGCCAGACGGGAAAGACGGCCATCGCGCTCGACACCATCGTCAACCAGCGCGGCAGGAACGTTATCTGTATCTATGTCGCCATCGGACAGAAGGCAAGCTCCGTCGCCCAGCTCAAGCGCACGCTGGAGGACCACGGCGCGATGGATTACACCATCATCGTCAACGCCCCCGCGAGCGATACGCCGCCGATGCAGTACATCGCGCCCTACGCGGGCTGCGCCATGGGCGAATACTTTATGCACAAGGGGCGCGACGTGCTCATCGTCTACGACGATCTTTCCAAGCACGCCATCGCCTACCGTGCGATGAGCCTCCTGCTCGAGCGCTCGCCCGGACGCGAGGCCTATCCCGGCGACGTTTTCTATCTCCACTCCCGCCTGCTCGAGCGCGCGGCGCACCTGAGCGCGGAAAAGGGCGGCGGCAGCATCACGGCGCTGCCCATCATCGAAACACAGGGCGGAGACGTTTCCGCCTATATCCCGACGAACGTCATCTCCATCACCGACGGCCAGCTCATTCTGGAGTCCAAGCTCTTCTTTGCCGGCCAGCGGCCCGCGGTGAACATCGGCCTCTCCGTTTCCCGCGTGGGCGGCGACGCGCAGACCAAGGCGATGAAAAAGGCGGCCAAGACCATCCGCCTCGACCTTTCGCAGTACCGCGAGATGGAGACCTTTACCCAGTTTGCAAGCGATCTGGACGAATCGACCGCGCAGCTGCTTGCCTACGGGCAGGGGCTGATGCGGCTGCTGCGCCAGAAGCAGTACCATCCCTACGAGCAGTATGAGCAGGTCATCCTGCTGGTCGCGGGCCTCGGCCACGCCTTTGACGGCGTTGCGACGGAGGAGATCGACGACTTGATCCCCGCGCTGCTGCGCCGCTTCCGCGAAACGCAGGGCGCGCTCTGCCGCGCCATCCAGCAGTCCGGGCGGCTGAGCGACGAGCAGCAGGCGCTCATTTTGGAGCAGGCGAAGGCCTTCGTGCGGGAAAACCGCGGCGCAGGGCAAAAGAAGTGAGGTGAAGCCGCTTTATGTCAGGCATGAAGGAGATCCGCGAGCATATCGAGAGCGTCAGGAGCACGCAGAAGGTGACGAATGCGATGTACCTCATCGCCTCGACCAAAATGCGGCGGGCGAAGGAGGACCTTGACAAGGCCCGTCCCTTTTTCGATACCCTCGCAGACGAGATCGGCAGCATCTTCCGGCACGCAGGCGAGATCGACAGCCCCTACCTCTGCGCGGACGGCGAGAGCGACGACGCGCCGGGGACCTACGCCTATCTTGTTATCACGGCGGACCGCGGCCTTGCGGGCGCCTACAACCAGAATATCATTCAGGAGACGCTCCGGCAGCTTGAGCGGCACCCCGACAGCCGCCTTTTCGTTGTGGGCGGCAACGGCCGCCACTTTTTTAAGGCCCACGGCGTGAGCGTGGAGGAAAGCTTCCATTACAGCGCGCAGAGCCCGACCCTACAGCGCGCGCGGGAGATCACGGCAAGGCTGTTGCACCTTTTCGACCGCGGGAAGATCACGAAGATCTTCATGGTCTACACGGACTGCTGCGGCGTGGAGACGCAGGTGCGCACCGCGCGGCTGCTGCCGCTCGAGAGCGGGCAGTTTACCGCGGCGGGGCATGGCGACGGCATCAGGCTCCGCTATGAGCCGTCGCCGGAGGAGGTTCTGGCGAAGATCGTGCCCGCGTACCTCACGGGCTTTCTCTATGCGGCGATGGTCGACAGCTTCTGTGCCGAGCAGAACGCCCGCGCCGCGGCGATGGACGCCGCCAACCAGAACGAGGAGGAGCTGCTCCATTCGCTCCAATTTGAATACAATCACGAACGGCAGAGCGCCATCACCGGCGAGATCACCGAAGTCTCCGCCGGCGCGCGGAGCAGAAAACAACATGCGGGAAAGGGGGCGCAGCATCATGCGCAGGGGTGAGATCATTCAGGTAGCCGGCAGCGTGGTAGACGTGCGCTTTCCCTGCGGCAGCCTGCCGCGCATCCGCGAGGCGCTGCGAGTCGACCTTGACGGCAAGCAGCGCGTGATGGAGGTCGCGCAGCACCTGAGCGCGGAGACCGTGCGCTGCATCATGCTTACCGAGAGCGAGGGTCTTGCGCGCGGCATGGTCGTTACGGGCGAGGGCAGCGGACTGCGCGTGCCCGTGGGCAAGTGCACGCTCGGGCGGCTGTTCAACGTCTTCGGCGATACGATCGACGGCGGCGAGGCCATCGGCGCGGACGAACCGCGCCGCGGCATCCACAGAAAGCCCCCCGCCTTCGACGAGCAGGACCCGAGCGTTGACATTCTTGAAACGGGCATCAAGGTCATCGACCTTTTAGAGCCCTATCCGCGCGGCGGCAAGATCGGCCTTTTCGGCGGCGCGGGCGTCGGCAAGACGGTGCTCATTCAGGAGCTTATCCACAACATCGCCGTGGAGCACGGCGGCTATTCGATCTTTACGGGCGTGGGCGAGCGCAGCCGCGAGGGAAACGACCTCTGGCGCGAGATGCACGAGAGCGGCGTCATTGACAAGACGGCCCTCGTCTTCGGCCAGATGAACGAAGCGCCGGGCGTTCGTATGCGCGTGGCGCTCACGGGCCTTACGATGGCGGAATACTTCCGCGACGAGGAAAAGCGCAACGTGCTGCTCTTTATCGACAATATCTTCCGCTTTGTACAGGCGGGCAGCGAGGTTTCGACGCTCCTCGGGCGTATGCCCTCCGCCGTCGGCTATCAGCCGACGCTCGCCAACGAAATGGGCGAGCTGCAAGAGCGCATCACCTCCACCAAGAGCGGCTCGATCACGTCCGTACAGGCGGTCTACGTCCCGGCGGACGATCTGACCGACCCCGCCCCGGCCACGACCTTCTCCCACCTCGACGCGACGACGGTTCTGAGCCGTAAGATCGCCGAGCAGGGACTCTATCCCGCCGTCGACCCGCTGGAATCGACCTCGCGCATCCTGGAAGAGGACATCGTGGGCGAGCGGCACTACCGCATTGCCCGCAGCGTGCAGGCCACGCTGCAAAAATACCGCGAGCTGCAGGATATCATCGCCATCCTCGGCATGGATGAGCTGAGCGACGCGGATAAGCTGACGGTCAACCGCGCGCGAAAGCTCCAGCGCTTTCTCGCCCAGCCGACCTTCGTGGCGGAAAAGTTCACGGGTCTTCCGGGCGTCTACGTCCCGCTCGAGGAAACGCTGCGCGGATTCGAGGCCATCCTCTCCGGCGAGATGGACGGCTACCCCGAAATGGCATTCTACAACGTCGGCACGATCGACGACGCGCTCGCCAAGGCGAAGAAAATGAAGGGCGGGGAAGAAGGATGAGAACCTTCCACCTGCGCATTCTTGCCGCCGAGCGGACGTTTTACGACGGGGCGTGCGCATCGCTCAGCGTGCCGACCATCGACGGGAGCTACGGTCTCATGGCTTTGCACGAGAACGTCGTCATCGCCATCGTGCCCGGCGAGCTGACGCTGCACACCGCCGATGGGGAGGAGCAGATCGCGGCCGTGTCCGAGGGGATGCTCAAGATGGTGAACAACGAGGCGCTCGTTCTCGTGGACACGATCGAGCGGCCCGAGGAGATCGACCTGCGCCGCGCCGAGCGCAACGCCGCAGAGTCGGAGGCCGCGCTGCACGAAAAGCAGGGCGAGCAGGAGCGCGCCCTTGTCATGGCGCGCATGGCGCGCGCCATGAGCCGCGTGCAGGTCAAACGCCACGGCAAATAAACAGGAAGAAAGATCGCACCCGTGTGGAAAACCGGGTGCGATTTTTTTGCGCGCTCGACCGGATTCGCCGCGCTTTGCACAGCAAAGCGTGTAAAATGGGGAAAAAGGAGGGGAAATCCATGGAAATGTCCGAGAAAAAGCCGCTGCTGACGCGCCGTGTGCTCTATTTGTCCACCGATGCGCTGCGCCCAAACCCCCACCAGCCCCGGCGGGACTTTGACGAGAATTCTCTTCGCGAGCTGAGCGAGAGCATCCGCCGCTACGGCATCTTGCAGCCGCTGACCGTGCGCAGTACGGCGGAGGGCTATGAGCTGATCGCGGGGGAACGGCGGCTGCGCGCGGCAAAGATGGCGGGGCTGCGCGAGGTGCCGTGCCTGCTCGCCCGCTCGAGCGAGGAGGAGAGCGCGCTGCTCGCGCTCATCGAAAACCTCCAGCGCCGCGACCTGCACTATCTTGAGGAGGCTGAGGCCATCGCGCAGCTCATTGCACTCTGCGGCCTTTCGCAGGAGCAGGCGGCGGAAAAGCTGGGGAAGTCCCAGTCCGCCGTCGCCAACAAGCTGCGCTTGCTGCGCCTCTCCCCGCCGTGCGCACACTTGCTGCGGGAGAACGGTCTCTCCGAGCGCCATGCCCGCGCGCTGCTGCGCCTTGCGGACGAGGAGGACCGCCTCCGCGCGCTCGAGGTGATCGCCGCGCGCGGCTACAACGTCGCGCAGAGCGAGAGCTACATTGAAAAGCTCTTGGCCGCCAGGCAGAAGACCCCGCCGCCGCGTCTGCCGACCTACGTCATCAAGGATGTGCGTATTTTCCTCAACACCATCCGCCGCTCGATCGACGTGATGCAGCGCGCGGGCGTGCAGGCCGACGTGCAGCGCGAGGATAGCGAGGAGGACATCCTTTTGACCATCCGCATCCCGAAACGTGCAAAAGAAGCCGGATAATCCTGTGAATTTGTTACTAATTTGTTATCCTTTTTTCCTCCGAACTATGATATACTGAGTGCACCGGTAGGGTAAAGCCCGCCGGGAAGACAGGAAAAACAGGAGGAGCCAGAGATGGAAGACAACGTCGGCGCCTTTGCGGAAAAGAAGAGGAAAAAGGGCGGCAAGCGCCTGATGAAGCCCCAAAAAGGGCGCAGAGTGTCCGAGTGTGCGGGTGAAGCGCGCGTTCCACGTGAAACATCGGGGAAGGCGGGCAAGGCCGTCGCCATCGTCGCCGCCGTGCTGGTGAGTGCGTACCTGGGCTTTGGCGCGTGGGTCTCGGCAAGCCATTGTATTTATCCCAACGTGATGCTCGGCAGCGTGAACTACGGCGGTATGAGCGAGCAGCAGGCGGCGCAGCAGCTTAAGGAGAGCGCTGAGCAGGCAAAGAGCGCCAGCGTTGACTTTGTCCTGCCAGACGGCACGGAGGTCGCGCGCGTGGCGCTCGACGAGATGCCGGAGTACGCCGATTTTGACGGCCTCGCCAGGCACATCTACAATGTCTACGGCTGCAACGACAGCTTTCTGACGGCGGGGGCGAAGTATCTGCGCGCGCTCGTGAAGCCGCAGGACGCCGCGGCGGCGGTGGGACTGTACTACTCGCCCGATCGACTTGACGGTCTGGCCGACACGCTGTGCGATGACATTACCTGTGACCCGGTGGAATTTGCCATCTATGTGACCGAGGACGGCAGGGTCAGCGTCACGAAGCCGCGGGACGGCCGCGCCGCGACCGACACCGCGCGCGAGCAGCTCGCCATGTATCTCGGCGGTGCGTACCTCAGCGGCGGCGAGCCTTCTGAGATCGTGCTGAGGAGCGCCGAGGAGGGCGGCATTTACGATGTGATCCCCGCGCAGGAGGTCGACCTTGCCGCGCAGCGCGAGGCGGTCATCGGGCAGAAGGTCAACGCGTCCTACGATAAGCAGAGCGGCACGGTCGTGCCCGGCCACGCGGGCGTGGACTTTGGCTTTTCCGATTTGCAGGCCGCTTACAACGCGGCCGCGCCGGGGGCGACGGTCGATGTGCCGAATGCCACGGTCGAGCTACCGGATGTGACGACCGAGCAGCTTGAAAAGGTCCTCTTCCGCGATGAGCTCAGCTCTTACACCACGAAGGTCGGCGGCGCGGCCGGACGGCGCGCCAACGTCAAGCTTACCGCCTCGCGCATCGACGGCTACATTATGAATGCCGGGGAGACGATGAAGTACGGCCCGCTCGTCACGCCCTTCACCGCGGCCAACGGCTACAGCCCCGCGCCGGGCTACTTGCAGGGCAAGACTGTTGACATGGTTGGCGGCGGCGCGTGCCAAGCAAGCTCCACGCTCTATGCCGCCGCGCTCTATGCAAACCTTGAGATCGTGCAGCGCACGAACCACGGCTTCGCCTCCGACTACATCGGCCTTGGTCTCGACGCAACGGTCGCCGAGGGCGGCCCCGAGTTCGAGTTCCGCAACAATACAGACTATCCCATCAAGGTCTGCGCCGCGTATACGACGAGCGGCAGCAAGAACTACCTCAAGATCACCATCCTCGGCACGAAGGTGGACGACAGCTATGTGAAGATCAAGACGGAGGTGCTCGAAACGATCCCGTTTACGGAGGAGATCGTTGAGACGGACGAGCTGGCCCCCGGCGAGCGCAAGGTGGAGCAGACCGCCTACACCGGCTACAAGGTCAAGACCTATCGCAACGTCTACTCCGGCGACGGCAAGCTCATCTCCTCGACCTTTGAAGCGAGCAGCAACTACAAGGCCCGCAACCGCATCGTGCTCGTCGGCAAGTCCACGGCCACAACACCGACCGACCCCGGTACGGTCACGCCGACCGACCCCGGCACGGTCACGCCGACAGACCCCGGCACGACAGCGCCGACCGACCCCGGCACGGCCGAACCGGCCCCGCCGTCCGAACCGCCCGTGGAAATGGAACGTCCCGGCTGGCTGGATACGGGCAAGGAGGGCGAGGGTTGAGGCCGAATAAGCCCTTTCCCGCGCGGAAGATCGTGGAAAAATGAAAAAAGCGGGGCAGTTCTCTTTAGAGAACTGCCCCGCTTCGCTGCGCCTGGGGGGATCAATCACTGCTTTTTGCGGATGAGGATGAAGGGCGTGCACTGGTCGTCCTGCCCGGCGGGATTGTCGCGGATGATCTCGCAGAGCTGTTCGTCGGTGAGCGTCACGCAGTCGGCCTTACCGAGGATGTCGCGCGTGAGGTCGTTGGCATCGACGATCATCGCGCGCACGCCGGTCTTCTCGAAGATCTCGTTGCACACGCCCGAGGGATTCTCGGGGATGCGGATGCCGTAGTCGCCGTAGACGGGGAACACGTCGGGGTAGAAGCCGTCGAGTCCCGTGACCTCCATGCCGACCATATCGTAGAAGATGCCGTGCTTGCCCACGAGCTTGCCGAAGCCCGCGCAGATGGCGGCCCAGAGGACCTTCCACGCGCCGCACTCGTTGATGGCGAACTGCATCTTGCACACCTCGCCCACGCCGATGCCGGCGCTGTTGTGCTGGATGGCAAAGCGGCTGAGGAACTTTGCAAGCCAGGAAATTTTCATATCCTTGCGGTAGACCACGCGCTTCTGGCACAGCGCGATGATCTTTTCGCTGATGCTCAGAAGGTCGCCCTCTTCGTAGAGGGGCTTGACGTAGCGGTTGACCAGCTCAATGTAATCCTCGCCGATCTCGACAAAGTGCGTCTGGATGGCATGGCGCAGGTAAACGCCCGTGGACGTCTCGATCTCCACATGCTTGGAGCCGTTTGCAACAAAATCCATGAAAAAAGCCTCTTTCGTGCAAAATTAAGATTCGTCAATAGAACCGATGGTATTGTACCACAAAATCCGCAAAATGCTACTGTAAATTGCAAAAAAATCAAAAAGACATGAAAACCGCCCGCTGCGCGTTTCCGGCGCTGCGGGCGGTCGTCAGATCAAAGAGAAAGAGAGGGCAAAACGGCCGGTCCCGGCCGGGAAAAGGTCATTTTTCGGTGATGACCTTGAGCACCTTTTCGTAGCTTTCCTGTGCCACTGGGATGGCGTGCGCAAGCAGCGCCTCGCCCTTTTTGCAGCACTCATCGGCAAAGGCCTTGTCCTTCAGGGAGGAAAGGTTGATGAGAACGTTCAGCCACGCGCTCTGCATGGCGGTCTTGAGCGTGAGCGCGGCAATGCCGAGATCGCTGACGACGTTGGGGTTCGTCGTACCGATCAGGCTCGCGCACAGGTCGATCGCCTCGGAGCAGATCTCCATCATCGTCAGCGGGACCTGCGTGCAGCTGCGGAAGCTCGCCTGCACCGCGCCGCGGCGGATGGCCTTGTGCGCATCGTCATCCTTGGGGAGGGCAAGCGAATCGATCAGAACGTCGAAGACCTCGCTGTCGCGGTTCATGACGTCGATAAAGCGCTCCTTGAGCTCATTGCCCTTGGCAATGGCGTCCAGAAGGCGGTCACGGTCATTTTCAAAGCCCTTCTTGTCCAGCGTCAGGCCGTTGACCATCATCGTCAGCGCAACGCCGACACCGCCGGCAAGACCGGCTACGGCGCCGCCGCCGGGCGCGGGAGTGCCGGAACCGACTTCATTGATGAGTTCGGTAACTTTCATATCTGCGATCTTCATAGCGTTCCTCCCGGATAATTTAAAGTCAGAAAAAGCATGTCAGGAAGAGGCGGATCACTCCGCCTCTTCCTTGGGGTTCAGAAGGGGTAAAATCTGCGAGGCGGACGCTTCTTAGAACAGGCCGGTGATCTTGCCGTTGGCATCGATGTCGATGCGCTCGGCAGCGGGGACCTTGGGCAGACCCGGCATGGTCATGATGTTGCCGGTCTTGGCAACCAGGAAGCCTGCGCCGGCGTTGACCTTGATCTCACGGACGGTGATCTTGAAGCCGCGGGGAGCGCCCAGCTTGCTCTGATCGTCGGAGAAGGAGAACTGGGTCTTGGCCATGCAGATGGGCATCTTGTCGAAGCCGAGCTCAGCGAGCTGCTTGGCCTGCTTCTTGGCGTCGCCGGCGAGCACCACGCCGTCAGCGCGGTAGACCTTGGTGGCGATCTTGTTCAGCTTCTCCTCGATGGAATCCTCCAGATCGTAGACGAACTGGAAATGATCGTTGGTGGTGTCCTCAGCGAGGCGAATGACTTCCTCAGCCAGAGCCTTGCCGCCCTCGCCGCCCTTGGCCCAGACCTCGGACAGACGGACGTTGACGCCCTGCTCCTTGCACTTGGCCTCAACGAGGTCGAGCTCGGCCTTGGTGTCGGTCGGGAA
>ENA-UOJC01003498-UOJC01003498.1-human-gut-metagenome-genome-assembly--contig:-C104-NODE-3498-length-14737-cov-7.523907_pt1 | contig 14737 bp, 8 predicted proteins | sample MGYA00242339_ERZ723886 | MGnify/ENA metagenome assembly ERZ723886 | reverse complement strand
CTGGATTATTTATAAAAATGCATAGATAAAAAAGTTAAAAGCGAAATCCCTGTGTTTCCCGCACTTATCTTACACCTTCGCTGCGTAAACACCATCCATGCAGCCGGCTTTTACACCAGTTGTGTATTTTATAGTGCTTTTTAATTTGAAACCCTTTTCATATTGTTATATTACAATACATATTATGAGTTGTCAACAGGTTATTTTACTTTTTGTACATATTTATTTCACATTTATTTTATTTTTCCGTCATTCTAACGGATTTTACCGTTTTAACTCCGCTACGGATTCTCTGATGATCAGAGTCGGTGTTACTTTCTGTACCTCCGGTACTTCTTTTCCGCCAATGTTATCTTATGCGGTGTCAACCAAAAGCTTTCCAAATGCTTCATAATCATAGGAAATACTGCTCAGCCTTGGTATGACGGTATCTACAATAAACGTATTATCAAAACTGATGAGGGAAATATCCTCCGGGATCCTAAGTCCATGCTCTTTGATGGAACGCATCACACCCACTGCACTGTAGTCGTTGATCGCGATCACCGCCGTGGGAAGTGTCTTATTTCCCTGAAAGAGTGCCTCGAACCCCTGATAACCGCCCTCAATCGAATAATTGGATTTGATCACATAGCGCTCACGGTAGGTCAGACCGTTCTTTCGCAGCAGACTTCGGTAGCGGATGCGCTTATCGTAAGTGGATTTCATCTCCTCGACTCCGCCGATCAGTGCGATTCTTCTATGTCCTAAACCGATCAGACACTCCATGCTCTGGTTCATGCCCTCCGCCTCGTCGATCGTGACCTGGCAACACTCACCGCCCTCCACCTTTCCTGTTGTGATGACCGGGATGGATTCAGCGACACGGTTGATCAGATCTGCGTATTCCGGCTCCGTGACAAGGCTGTCTGATTTTCCCCCGATAACGATGATCGCATCCATACGCATGTCAAACATTTTCTGGATATATTCCACCTCGAGATCCGGATTGCTTAATGTTCCGCAGATCATCGGCACATACCCGCGCGCAATGATCTCCTTCTCACAGTTTTCCACCATGGATGAATAATAAGGATTGACCAGATCTGCAGCAAGCACACCGATGACGTTCGTTTTCGTCTTGATCAGTCCCTGCGCAAGCGCGTTTGGCCTGTAATCATATTTGCGGATCACTGCTTCCACACGCGCTCTCTTTTCCTCGCTCACCCTCGCATTTTTTGTCATGACTCTCGACACTGTTGCCGGTGAAACTCCCGCTTCCTGTGCAATTTTATAAATATTTAACTCACTGCCCATCGGCCATCCCCCTTAAAAAGTCATATTTGAAAACGTTTTCAAGTTAATTTTATCGGGATTTTGCAGGTTTGTCAATATAGGGTCAGATTCTTTTTTTCGTCCATTTTCGTGAGCGGAAACGGATAAAAAAGATACTTCCGCGGAACATCTCATCGAGCATGAACGCGATCCAGCATCCTGCCAGTCCCATCCCAAGGCGTATCCCAAGCAGATATGCAAACAAAATGCTGACGCCCCAGCAGGAGATCACGGCGATGACCATCGGGAAGAACACATCCCCCGCTCCCCGGAGTGAATTGTCCTCAACATGGTTGAACGCGCGCCCGATCTCCACGAAAATATCGATAAAAAAGATCACACCCGTCATCCCGATGATCTCCTCACTCTGCGTAAATAAATGCATCAACGGTCTATGGCAGAGAAAGATCAGAACCGAAAGCACGATATTTAAGCTGACCGCGATTTTTAACACCTGCTGGTTCAGCCGGTATGCCTTTTCATACTCCTTTGCACCCGTCATCCATCCCATCAGGATCGCGGTGGAAAGCCCGAGTGACATTCCGGTCACATAGACATAAAACACGATGGATGAAACATAGATCTTTGCGGTGAGCGCCGCTGTTCCAAGCACTGCTAAGATCGATGTTGACACGATCTGTGAAAAGGAATACGACAGGGAACTGATCCCTCCCGGCAGTCCGATCTTTAAGATTCCACCCACGCAGGATAATGTCTTTAAATTTTTCGATGCAAAATCAAGATGCAGTCCGCAATGGAACAGAAACCAGACGCCAAGTAAAAGCGCCGTCCCATGGCTTGCCACGTTTGCCATTGCGATACCTTCCACGCCCTCCGGCACAATTTTCACCGGCTGGAAAATCACAACGTAATTTAACACTGCATTCACGATATTCATAAACAAAGATACCGTCACTGCAAGTTTCGGTTTTCCATAACTGCGCAGTACCGCGGAGATAGCAGAAATAATGCCCTGCAGTACGGAAAAGCCGATACAGATGCGAAAATATACCACCGCCATCTCATACACCGATGTTTCTAACTGCATCGGACGCATGACTGCACCTGCAAAAAATGCCAGTATCGTTCCTAAGATCAGGCTGATCGCGCCTCCGCACACGATGGAGGTAAACGCTGCATCCGACGCCCTTTTTTCATCTCCCGCCCCCAGTCTGTGGCTGATGACGACCGATGCGCCGCCGCTGAATACCGCATAAAACGTGTACAAAAATCCGATCACCTGGTTTGCCGCACCGACTGCCGCGACCGCATCATCCGCATAGTGCCCAAGCATCAGCGTATTGACCGTACCGGTCATATTCATCAAAAGCTGTTCAATAAACAACGGGATAAACAATCCTTTCAGCGTCAGCGTTCCCTCTGCCGTAGTAACGCTGGTGCAGTCTGCATCAATCCATTTCCACTTCAAGATGCATTCCTCCTTTTTCTGCTATGCAGTTCTTTTGTGCTATGCTGTCTGTCTCTGAAATTTCTACACGGATTTTTCCCTTTTTTATTCTTCTCACATAAATCATGAGCCTTCCATCCTTTGTCTTTCTCATGTTTTCCGCATATGGAGTCACATCCGACAGATCCCCGTTCTCAATTCCTGCTAACATGCCTGCCCCGCTCACTGCCACACGCAGTTTTCTGTCATCCCAGACAACCTTCTGCCCATTTTGATCCACAAGTGTGAGCGCGACCTGATAGAGATATCCATTTTCCTGTGTCTCTGAAAAATGAATCTTCTCCGGCTGATAGACCTCAGCTTTGATACCAGCGGCGTTCTGCGTTGTAAGCAGTCTCTCCTGTTCTATGATATTTCCGTTTTCATCATAACCACTCGCCTCTAGGATCCCTGCCTCCCAGAGTACCTCAAAACGATATGCGCCGTCGTCGTTATAGCCAATCTGTCTGCCAGCCTCTTTTCCATTGATAAAAACAGCTGTCTCCGGCAGATTTGAGTAACACATCACGATGACCTTTTCTCCAGCTTTGTAATTCCAGTTTTCCCGACATGGGATCCACTCTGCAGATTCCTCACTCCACAGTCTTGTGGCAAGATAAAGCTGCGGTTCTTCACACCACAATGATTTTCTGCGGTAATATCTTGCTTTTTCAAATCCGGCACAGTCCAAAATTCCGGCTCCAGATCCATGAACCGGCCAGCCATGTGCCTCCCCTAAATAATCGATCCCGGTCCACAAAAACTGTCCGCTGATATAATCATTTGATTTTACCGCATCCCACGCCTCATAGCTGTGCCCGTTTTCACTTCCTAAAAACGGGATCTGTGGGAAATCTTTGTGATCGGCTTCGTAATACTGTTCCTTATAGTTGTAGCCAGCCACATCCAGATGCTCTAACATACCAAGCTTTGCAGACAGCTCCGGGTAGGCAAGTGCCATGGTGACCGGACGGCTCTCATCTTCACTCTTTACAATACTGGAAAGTTCCCCGGCGATTGGAAGCAGTCTCCTCATGTCCGGTTTTGCCGGATCATACTGCCGTTCTGCCGCCGGTTTGTTCGCGTCGTTATTTCCGGTCATCTCCAGAAAACTCGGATGACAATACGGATCGTTTGGATAGTCAATCTCATTTCCGATGCTCCACAAAATGATGGACGGATGATTGCGGTCACGCCTTACCATGGCACGCAGATCCTTTTCGTGCCATTCTGGAAAATCTTCAAAATAACCCTGATGTTTTGGCGGATAAACATTGTGTCCCGTGGACCATTTGTTTTTTGCATTTTCCCACTCATCAAACGCCTCATCCATCACAAGAAATCCCATCGTATCGCACAGCTCATACAGTTCCGGCATATGCGGGTTGTGGCTGCACCGGATCGCATTACAGCCACATTCCTTTAATTTTGCAAGCCGTCTGTGCCAGATCTCCTTTGTCACCGCAGCACCGAGACAGCCGGCATCATGATGCACACAGACGCCTTTGATCTTCATCGGCACACTGTTTAGGAAAAATCCCCGGTCCGCGTCAAATTCTGCCACACGGATCCCGACCTTCTGTGTGTCTGCAAGATAAGATATTTTCTTTCCATCCTCATCCGTTGTCTCATACCAGGTTTCCATCCCATAGAGATCCGGGTGCTCCGGCGACCAGCACTTCGGATCACGGATGGTACCATGCATGCTGCAGGATACCGTATTTCCTGCCGGGATCTGTACCTGTTCTTTCCACTCTGCCACAGGTGTTCCCTGCGGATCAGACAGTTTTGTGCAGACCACACATGTTTTCTGCTCCTTCGTCTGGTTGCATATCTCATGACGGATACTGACTGCCGCCTGCACTTCCGGAAACTCTTTCCCATCAGCCACAAGTTTCTCTGTCACAAACGTCACGCCATATTCTGCCGGATGCACCTGTTCTTCCACCACAAGAGTGACTTTCCGCGTGATCCCGCTTCCCGTATACCATCTCGAATCCGCAATGTCCGTGTGTGTCACTTTCACACTGACCACATTTTCCTGCTCCCCAAAATGTGCGATCCCAGAGATATCATAGGAAAATCCGGTGTAACCATACGGGTGTTTTCCCTGATAATAACTGTTGACCCACACCTGGCTGTTTTTATACACACTGTCAAATACCAGACGGATCGATTTCCCCTGATATTCCTCTGGCAGATAAAAATGCAGCCGGTACCAGCCGATCCCGCCCGTGAGATATCCGGTGCCGCTGGAATATTGTTTTGAAAAAGGATAAGCCACTGCCCAGTCATGCGGCAGCATGACACGCTCAAATGCACGATCGTCATATCCCTGATACCATGCCTCCTCACATTCTCCAAAATGAAACTTCCATCCCTCACTTAATAACAGTTCTGTTTTATTCATAATCATAAAAAATACCTCCATTTTTACTACGGTCTATGTTTTCTTTTAAACACATCATAGTAAAAAACAGAGGTATGATACAATGGAGAATAGTGACACTTTTTGTCTTTTAGCGACTTTTCATGATTTATTTTTTGACAGAGAATCTGCGTAGGCGCGCGGTGACATCCCGACATTGCGCTTAAACACTTTGCTGAAATAATATTCATCCGGGTAGCCGACCTCCTGGCCGATCACCCCGGTATGCATCGTCGTCTGCGCGATCAGACGCTTGGCATGTTCCATGCGGACTGCCGTCAGATACTGGAAAATGGTCTGTCCTGTCACGCGCTTAAAGATGCGGTTCATGTAATCAAAATTGCCGTCAAACTCCTCCTCTAACCGCTCCCCCGAAATGTCTGCCGCATAAGACGCATTCAGCCATTCCTGTATTTTCTGGACTTTATAATAGCTTTCCGGGAACCCGCCTGCAGTCCTTTCGCGTTCCGCTGTCGCAAAACAGCGCGCGATCTCGATCAACGCCTCCTGTATCCGGCAGGCACAGAGGATCTTATGATTCTCAAACGTGCTGTAATCCTCCGCGATCGCCTGCTTGATCAGCTCATCAATGTGGATCTGGTCGGTGACTTTTTTGATATGCCAGTATTTCGGCAGCCAGATCTTGCTCTCATCATAACTTCCATAAGGCTCACATGGCTCCTTTGCCATCGCCTTTCTCCGGCGTTCAAACTGCTGCCTGGCGACTTCCTCTTCTTTTGCATCGACCAGTTCCATCTCCCCATGCATGAAATGTACATAATAATAATTGCAGGTCGTCGCCTTTGTTCCCTCATGCGTGCGATCCTTATCCAGCAGACAGACATCCCCCGGCTTTAAGATCAGAGGCTTTCCGTCCTCAAGCAGATGCATCTCCCCGTGCCGGATAAAATATAAGATCTGTTCTCCCGCCCTGCGTTTCCGGTGGACATAAGGCGGTCTTATCTCTGTCTCATCCACAAAATTTACCTTCGGGAGCATCTGTGCATTTATCCTGTAAAATTCCATCTCTTCCCCTTTACCAGTAGATCTGCCAGTCTTTCTGCAGCCTCGTCAGCGCCTCCATGTAAAAATAATCGCCCCAGCTATTGCACTCATCCACACCGCACGGATTGCAGGTATTATACGGCGAACGGTTCGAATAGGTGCTGTGCAGTACGATCCCGTTGGATTTTTCAAAATCTTTTACCGCATAGTTCCGGTATACAGAACCAATAAATTTTTCCGCAAGATCCCGGTAAAATGCCGCCTCCTCATCATATAAGTATTTTGCCATCTCAAGCATTCCGCACGCTGCAATGGAGGCGGAGGAAGAATCCCTCGGCTGTGCATCACCATCCGAAAACTCCAGATCCCAGTACGGTACGAGATCTTTCGGCAGATGCTCTATATAATATTTACTGACACCACGGAAAATATATTTGTATTCCTCTCTTTTTGTATAGCGGTATGCGAGTGCCGTTCCGTAAATTCCCCACGCCTGGCCTCTCGCCCAGGCAGAACCGTCCCGGTAGCCCTGACAGGTTGCCCCGTGATCCGGATTTCCAGTTACCGGATCAAAGAAAAATGTATGCCAGGTCGAAAAGTCCGGGCGGATCACATTTTCAAGTGTGGTATGTACATGCCGGTCAGCGATCTGACGGTAACTCTCATCTCCCGTTTCCTGTGACGCCCAGTAAAGCAGCGGTACGTTGAGCAGACAGTCTATGATCAGCCTGTAATTTTCCGGCTCTCCCATAGTGCCCCACGCCTGGATAAATTCTCCCTTTTCCTGAAAACGGCTCTTTAACTGGTCTGCCGCAAGGAGCGCCGCTCTTTTTCCCGTCCCGGAACCGGTCAGCTTATAACCTGCGACACAGGATGGTGTATACAAAAATCCCATATCATGATGATCCACACAGATCTTCTGCTCGATCCGGTGCAGGAAATCCTGCATCTGGATCTCTGCCGCCTTTAACAGAACGTCCTCCCCGCCATATTCATAGGCAAGCCAGATCTCCCCCGTCCAGAATCCCGTCGTCCACTCCACGTTGTCGATTGGACGGTAAAATCCATTTTCACTGTATGCATTCTGAAATTTTGTCGTAAATTCCGGCAGAACACGCTTTACCTGCATGCATGCAGATGCCAGAGCATCCTCGCGCTCCTCTTTTGTGACTGGCATGACGCCTTTTAACTTATTCTTTGTCTTCTCTGATAACTGCATATGCTTCCCCCATTTTCTTTTCGACAATGATTTTTTTCCCTTTCACCGGCACACAGAGGCGGAACTCTCTGATTTCCTTTGGGATGTGCGGTGTCCAGTAATATCCACCCTTCTCTGCCGCGTCTATATGTACACCCGCGATCTCTTCAATCAAAATCGGGATTGGTGCAGATGCCCAGGGGTGACACAGGCTGGTATTCCATTTCTGGTCTTTCCCCCAGGCCTCAAAACAGGTCGTTGCGCCCTCGCGCAGCATATTGACCCATCCGTGTTCGCCCTCATTGACCAGCAGCTCATACACCATATCGTACTGTCCGCGTTCTGCGAACACACGCAGCACAAAATAGCTCAGCATCACGCCGCAGGAAAATCCCTTCTGTTTCATAAACGTCAGTATTTTCTCTTCGTCCGCTTCTGGCAGTAAATGAAAGTACATCGCATAAACATTCGAATGCAGTGCCGCGTGGCTGCTCGTCTCGCTGTCCGCTAAAAGTCCTGTCTTTTCCCGGTAAAAAGCGTTCCGGTATGCTTTTTTAATTTCTTTCGTCTGATACGGCATTTCCCTGCCACAGATCTCTGCCAGCGTATTCTGTGTCTCCATCGCCCCGATGTAGAGTGCATTGATCACATTATGGCAGCCCAGCGCCACCACAGGTCTCGTCAGTGGAAAATCATATCCATCCCGCAGATTTTCCGGCCAGTCCACAAGATTCCATTTGTCAGCGACCTGCTCTAACAGACCGTCCTCCCTCGCATACTGCGAAAAATGTTTTAAAATCCCATCTGCGATTCCATAATAACGGTCCACCGTCTCTTTCTCCCCGGTAAAACGATAATACAGCAAAAGGAGCTGCGAATACAACAGTGAAAAATCTGCAATCTCCTGCATCAGGCCGCCCGGCGCAACCGCAAGCAGTCCCGGACAGACCCTCGCTGTCTGTGCAAACTGATCGATGCATTTTAACAGCATATCCGTCTTTCCGGTCAAAAGTACCTGCGCGTGCGCCGTCACGACCGCATCCCCTAAGTACTGACCTTTTTCCCTCGTCGGGCAGTCCACATAATTCTCCTGTGTTCCAAGACGCACTGCATTTTTGCAGATTTGAAAAATATTTTCTAATGTTTTCTCCTCTGTCTTTAACTCACAAAGTGATTCATCCATCGGATAATGCCTTACCAGAAAACGGATATCCGACAGTTTAACGCCCCCGTCCGGCACGATCTTAACATACCGGAATCCCTTGTAATCATACGGATCAAACTCACATCTGCCATCCGCCAGCGTCCAGATTTCTCTGTAACAGCAGTTGCACCGCATGTCATAGCGCACACTGCCCTTCCAGTCCAGTTCCTCCCCGTAAAACAACTTCACCCGATCGCCGTCTTTCCCATCCGCGGTGAGCAGGATCATGCCTGTGATCTCCTCGCCCGCATCCAGAAGCATCGAACCATCGGGATCTTGTCTTATCACGGACGGTGTGATCTGATGTATGTGACCGTTATGATCTGCACACTTGTGCTCTAGCTTTGCCGGTTCCAATGGCTGTACGGCATCAGAGTGCAGCTTTGTCGGTTCTAGTGGATGCTCATTACCAGCGTGCAGCTTTATAGTCCCCAACTGATATTCCATGTAAGAGAGCATCTCCGTTGGCTGCTTCGTTAGCGTATAATCTGCCCACACCGCCGGAACGGGTTTCTCCCAGCCGTCCGCATCAAACCCGGTATTTTTCCACCCATACGGGTATTTCCGGCTGTCAAAATTTTCCAAAAACTGTGTCTCGTATCCGACTGTCTCTCCCTCATAACAATCCGTTTTCAAAAAGCAAAAAGAAACCGGTATCTCCTTTCCCTTTTCATCCCACAGCTCCGCCGCAAAGGCAAAACGCAAATCCCCGCTATTCCACACACGGTTCACAAGTCCCTGATAATACAGATGGAGTGCCAGCACATGCTCCCCGGCAGCAAATGTCCCCAGTTCCAAAACATTGTAATAATACTTCGTATGATATGCCGCGGCAGGTCCTTCCCCCATAAACGCTCCATCCAGATATGCCTTATAATGGTCATCGGCTGTGACCTTACAGAAAATCTTCTGTGCACGCTCTAAAGTAAAATGCCCGCGCACAAACACATGGACATTCTGAAATTCTGCCGTTTTGATGTCTTCAACAGACGGCTGTACCTGTTCCTTATGAAACAGATTAAGGGGCACAGCATCAGCAAACTCCGGTATAGTGAGCCATCTGGCATCCCACGACTCGTTTTTCTTAACTTCCTCTCCCATATTTTCCCCCATAATATATTTTCCAATAAGTAAGCAAAAACAGGGCGCCATGTGACGCCCTGCCAAATTTTTTACTTATTCTTCTGACACTTCCTCAACTTCAAGTCCCAGTTCTTCCAACTGTTTTTTATCCACGATTCCAGGTGCCTGTGTCATCAGACAGGATGCATCTTTTACTTTCGGGAATGCAATGACATCACGGATGGAATCTGCGTGTACCATATGCATAACCAGACGGTCAAGTCCATAAGCTAATCCTGCGTGTGGCGGAACACCGTATTTGAATGCATCTAACAGGAATCCGAACTGCTCATGTGCGCGTTCTTTGGTAAATCCAAGCACCTCAAACATCTTCTCCTGAATGTCATCCTGATGGATACGGACGGAACCACCGCCAAGCTCTGTACCGTTTAATACGATGTCATATGCCTTTGCACGCACACTGCCCGGATCAGAATCGATCTTGTCCCAGTCCTCTTCCATCGGCATGGTAAACGGATGGTGCATTGCCATAAAACGGTTTTCCTCGTCAGACCACTCTAACAGCGGGAACTCTGTTACCCATAAAAAGTTGTACTGGTTTGGATCAAGCAGATCTAATTCTTTCGCAAGTTCAAGACGAAGCGCTCCAAGCACGTTCCATACAATCTTATTTTTGTCTGCTGCAAATAATAATAAGTCTCCCGGCTCTCCCTGCATTGCAGAAACAAGTGCCTTTAACTCATCCTCTGTCATGAATTTTGCAAAGGAAGATTTGTAAGTGCCATCCTCATTCACTGCAAGGTAAGCAAGTCCTTTTGCACCGTAGCCTTTTGCAAACTCAACCAGCTTATCGATCTTTTTACGCGGCATGCCGGCCTGTCCTTTTGCATTGATACCACGGACAGAACCACCATTTTCGAGTGCTCCTGTGAATACGGAGAATCCGCAGCCCTCTACAACTTTGGATACGTCACAGAGTTCCATGCCAAAACGTGTATCCGGCTTATCGGAACCGAAACGGTCCATTGCTTCCTGCCATGGCATTCTCGGCAGCGGCAGTGTCACATCCACACCGATTGCTTCCTTGAAAATATATTTAAGCAGTCTCTCGTTGACATCTAATACATCTTCCACATCCACAAATGCAAGTTCCATATCTGCCTGTGTAAATTCCGGCTGACGGTCTGCACGAAGATCCTCATCACGGAAACATCTTGCGATCTGAAAATAACGGTCGTAACCGGAACACATTAAAAGCTGTTTGTAAAGCTGCGGTGACTGCGGCAGTGCATAAAAATGTCCCGGATGGACACGGCTCGGTACCAGGTAATCCCTTGCACCTTCCGGTGTTGATTTACATAACATCGGAGTCTCAATCTCAAGGAATCCCTCTTTTGCCATAAAGTCACGCATCAGATATGCAACTTTGCTGCGGAGCATCAGGTTCTTCTGGATATCCGGTCTGCGCAGGTCTAAATAACGGTATTTTAAACGGACTTCGTCTTTCGTCTGGCTGTTCTCCTCGATCTGGAATGGAGGTGTCTCTGCCTCGGATAAGATGCGGATATCGGTTGCGATCACTTCGATATCACCAGTCTTTAAAGACTCATTCACTGCTGCGGAACGTTTTTCAACTTTTCCGGTTACCGCGATCACATACTCACTTCTTAAACGCTCTGCCTTCTCATATCCCTCTTTGCCGACGCTCTCTTCGTTAAATACGATCTGTAAGATACCCGAACGGTCTCTTAAGTCGATAAAGATCAGACTTCCTAAATTTCTTCTCTTCTGTACCCATCCCATGACGGTTACGGTCTCACCGATATTCTGATTTGAAACCTCGGTACATCTATGGCTTCTGTGTAAGCCTTGCATTGATTCTGCCATTACTGCAAACCTCTTTCCTTTTATTTATTAAAAAAATCTACAATCTCGAAGAGATTATTCTCTCTGTCATTAAACTTTATTTATTGAAAAACTCAATGATTTCGAAGAGATTGTACTTTTATCCGATATCTATTTATTGAAGTATTCTACAATCTCTTTGTATCCCTCGGCGTCTAATTTTTCCTTCTGGAATTTTTTATTCTTGTTCATGCGGACAACCAGCACCTGTTTGCCTGCCGCACGTTCTTCCTGTGCTTTTCCGATGATCTCGCCGAGTTTTTCTGCAGGGCATCCCTTTTCAATCAGGTATGCAACTTTCGGACGCTGTGTCGGAACCGTAAATCCGCTCTCCATCAGAAGAAGGATGATACGCTCAAAACCGATGGAAAATCCACATGCCGGCACATCCTGTCCGGTAAATTTTCCAACCATCTTATCATAACGTCCACCGCCGCCACAGGCTGCGCCAAGCTCCGGCATGGAAATCTCAAAAATGGTTCCGGTATAGTAGCTCATACCACGAACCAAAGTCGGATCAAATACCATTTTAAAGGAAGCCGCCTTTGCCCCCTCCACGGTATCGATGATCTCTAAAAGATTGCGCTCCACCTCAGGATCTAAATATCCCTCCAAAGTCTTTGCAAGGTATTTGATGCCGTTTTCTGCTTCCTCAACACCTTTAAAAAGTGCAAGGTATTTCTCGATCGACTCTTTTGCATAGCCCTCTTTTTCAAGTTCCTCTGCCACACCGTCAAGTCCGATCTTGTCCATCTTATCTAAGATGATAAATACAGTATCGAAATCTTCCTCTGCAAATCCACTGTATGCTGCCATCGCCTTTAAGATCCGGCGCTCATTGATGCGGATCTCGAAATTCTTAAATCCGAGTTTTCCGATCGTTGTAGTCGTTGCTAAGATCAGCTCGATCTCTGCAAGGTTCGTCGGCTCTCCGATAATATCGATGTCACACTGCATAAACTGACGATAACGTCCACGCTGTGGGCGGTCAGCTCTCCAGACATTTCCCATCTGAATCGCCTTAAACGGAGATGGAAGATCATTTGCATTATTCGAATAAAAACGAACTAACGGAACAGTCAGATCATAACGCATACCAAAATCAACTAAATCCGCTTCTTCTTTTGCTTCAGCGACTTTCAGCTTTTCACCACGCTTCATTACCTTAAAAATCAGTTTTTCATTTTCTCCACCCTGTTTATTGCTCAGGTTTGCAATATTTTCCATACAAGGTGTCTCGATCGGCGTAAATCCGAAACTGCGGTAAGTCTCTTTGATGACTTGCTGCACATAATCCCGGATCTGCATCTCCTCCGGTAAAATATCTTTCATGCCGTTGACCGGCTTTTTACTTAATGCCATGAAATTTCCTCCATCTTCTGTCTGAATATCCTTTGCCTATTATACGTTTCACAGTTGTATACGTCAAGAACTGTCCTGTGTACAGTACAAAAAATCTTATTTTTATGTTACTTCAATGTCATTTCGTTAAGTTACAGGGTTAGCCCCTAACTGGTGGTCTAATCCAAATTTTTTCAAAAAAGTTACCAAAATTGAAGAGTTGTCAAAACAGTACCTGATGAACACCACTACTTTGAAATCCGTTTTCAAAGCAGTCTATGGAATGCCCATCGCTTCTTACATGAAAGAATACCGTATGAAGTTGGCATCGAATATGCTGTTGCAGGAAGATAAATCTATTTCGGAACTTGCCGCCGCTGTGGGATATAAAAGCCAAAGTAAATTTACATCGGCCTTCCGAGATATATTTCAGATATTACCTACTGCATATCAGAAACTGTATCGTAATCGATAATTTTAATGCAAAACTGCACCCACAATATCCCTGAGTGCAGTTTTGTATCAATCAATATTCTAATGTTTCTCCATCAAGTGGAATATCAAGAACAAGTATCCTATACAAATGCACTTTCCTCTTTTGCTTTCCGCAAATCTTTTAACACTGTTCCTATATCTCCCAAAATAGCAATCCCCTTATCTTCAATGAATTCCGGCAAAAACTGATATTCTGAATTTACGGAAATATAATATGCATCTTTCAAGCTGTTTGTCAGTTCCCAAAACGGTTCCTGTATAAACATCGGTGTCATGCGCCCTACTCCAAGTTCTATGAAGAGAATTTTTCTATCTTTGTTCTTTTGAATGTATTTTGAGATTTTCTCATATTCTTCTTCGTATTTTTTCCCTTGCAGAAAATTCCCATATCCTCTTACCCACGGAAACATTTCCGCACCACAATGAGGGCAGCGAGGAATCAGTTCATCCGGCACCATTGTCCCCTCTCCCATAGCCGCAATCATATCTGCCACAGGTTGTACGGCATCCCATGTTTCATCCTGACAGCACTGAGAACACTGGAAGAAACGATGATCTCCCTGAATCTCACTGACCTTTTCTTCCGGATAAATCTTTACAAACTGTGTATCCTGATTAGTCGTTAAGATATGAAAATCCTTTCCCTGCAAGATTCTATCCAAATCCAGATATGGCTCTCTGATAGGGGCATTTTGTGTAGTATTTAAAAAGGTTGCCACATATCCCCAGTGTTCATTTCTTGTAGAAAACCGATGCATCATTCCGCTAAAAGCACCTTTGAATCCATACTTATCTGCAAATTTTCCAAAATGCTCACGAAAAGAAGGGGTATCACTATAATAAAAGTCACCACCTCCAGCCGCTGATAAACCGGATGCTCCGCCTACTATGATACTCTCTGCCTCCTGCACTCTGCGAACAAATTCCTGAATCTGTTCCTCATAAGGAAGTGGTTTTTGTTTGCTCAACACTACAGCAGTACCGCCGGATGCATAGGTACTATAGTGTCTGGAATAGTTCATTTGTGTTTTCATTACCAAATTTTCATAACAGCTCATTTTTTTCATTCTCCTATCTCACAACTGTAATATCTTTAACCACCTTACTTAGTTTATCCTTCCCTTTCTGATTCCATCGGCAACACCTCGTCAAAAGCCCGTATTGCATTGCGAATGCAATCATCACATTCACAGAGTACAACACCTGTATCCTTTCCCTTTAGGTCTTTACATATGGTTGCACCTGAATATTCCTGAAATTTGTTTAATATCTCCCGTGCCGTTATCACACTTTTCTTCCCCGGCTTTACAATTCCCG
>ENA-UOJC01003492-UOJC01003492.1-human-gut-metagenome-genome-assembly--contig:-C104-NODE-3492-length-14752-cov-3.667279_pt1 | contig 14752 bp, 18 predicted proteins | sample MGYA00242339_ERZ723886 | MGnify/ENA metagenome assembly ERZ723886 | reverse complement strand
TCCAACACGAAATTCCTTTGCCGCAAGGCTGATGCGAGTTCCTTTTTTTCGTGGCTTGCATTTATAGCGTACTTTGCGCCGCAGATCAATATTTCTGGCAGTAAAGACTCCCTGTTCAATATAATTGTAAAGTGTTTTTCTGGAGCAGGGGATTTCATGTCCATGAAATGCGTAAATATGCGCAAGGGACTGTCCCTGTTTTAATATTGGAAGGGGAAGCATCCCTTGGCTGGAAGGTACGGTATTTTTTTACTTCCTTAGCAACTGTGCTAGGATGCTTTCCTATATGCCGTGCAATAGCGGCAAAAGAAAGCCCGTCATTAAGTCCTTTTTCAATCCAAATCCGCTGAGTAGTAGTAAGGTGTTTCTGATCGTATTGTTTTTTCTTTGGCATAAATATTTTCCTCCTGTTTAAAGGGAGGAATCCACTGACCAAGAACAGCATAGCACATTTTGTGTAAAACTAAAATCATCAATCACGAATTTAGTCGGTGAAACAAGAATTTAATTTTACATTTTACATAAAAAATTTACAACGTTGAATGAAAAAGTGAATTCGTGATTTCTGCAAAGTGTTGATTTTGCGGGATTAAATTCGCCTTTTCATAGTTTACTAGTTACTGAAATTGGGCTATAATACCCTTATTGGAGCTTGTTCCCATGAAGTGCAAGCATGAGAAACAGGCATCTGGTCTAATGTGCAGGACTAAATTCCACATACCTTTTTCGTGTAGGATTAAATTCGGCAGTGGATTCCGTCTTGCCTTTAGGTTTATTTTTTGAGTAATGCTGGTTTTAATGAAACTTCGTCAGCGGGGATTTCCTTAAGCTTCAGAAGTTTATGCAGCGCATTATTTAAAAGCAGTTGGGACAGCCTGAACGGAGTGCAGCCGTTGAGGCTGTCTCTTGCTTCACTGTTGATGTGATTCATAAGGAGTGTAGCGTCAGCCTGATCGTAAGGATCCAGGCTGACGCCTTTGGGAATCACATACCGTATATATTCATGGTTCTTTTCAATCATTCCCTTTTGCCAGGAACTGTTAGGATTACAGTAAAAGAGTTTTGTACGTATTTCTCCATTCTCATCACACTCCAGTCTGACAGGGAATTGAAATTCTGTACCATTATCCGTAAGGATTACAGGAAAAAGTTCGTGAAATACTTTGAGTCCGAGTTTTTCTGTTAACAGATCGAAGACTTCTATCACCTGTTCCTGGGTCTTTTCTTCCAGGACAAAAATCAGCATAAGAGAGCAGTTGCGGAAAAACATGGTGAGAAAAGCCTGGGTACTGTTCTCGCGTCCTCCTTCTACGGTATCCATCTCAACCACTGAAACAGAAGGGTTCTTCTGCATATATTTCTGAAAATCTTCGTAGGTACGTCCAACACGAAATTCCTTTGCCGCAAGGCTGATGCGAGTTCCTTTTTTTCGTGGCTTGCATTTATAGCGTACTTTGCGCCGCAGATCAATATTTCTGGCAGTAAAGACTCCCTGTTCAATATAATTGTAAAGTGTTTTTCTGGAGCAGGGGATTTCATGTCCATGAAATGCGTAAATATGCGCAAGGGACTGTCCCTGTTTTAATATTGGAAGGGGAAGCATCCCTTGGCTGGAAGGTACGGTATTTTTTTACTTCCTTAGCAACTGTGCTAGGATGCTTTCCTATATGCCGTGCAATAGCGGCAAAAGAAAGCCCGTCATTAAGTCCTTTTTCAATCCAAATCCGCTGAGTAGTAGTAAGGTGTTTCTGATCGTATTGTTTTTTCTTTGGCATAAATATTTTCCTCCTGTTTAAAGGGAGGAATCCACTGACCAAGAACAGCATAGCACATTTTGTGTAAAACTAAAATCATCAATCACGAATTTAGTCGGTGAAACAAGAATTTAATTTTACATTTTACATAAAAAATTTACAAAAACTCTTGACCGGTTGTTACTATCGGTTGATACAATTTAATTGTACAACGAAACGGAGAAGAAAGAAGGAGGTATCCGGGATGAAGGTAATTTTAGTGAATGGAAGTTCGAGAAAAAACGGCTGTACGAATGTTGCGCTCAGTGAAGTGGCAAGGGCTTTGAATGAGGAAGGAATTGAAACGGAACTGTATTTTATCGGCAATCAGGCGTTGCCGGACTGTATTGCCTGTCGGAAATGCAGGGAAACCGGACAATGTGTGTTCCATGATTCGGTGAATGAATTTGTTGAGAAAGCGAGAGGTGCAGATGGTTTTGTATTTGGCTCTCCGGTGTATTTTGCACATCCCAGCGCAAGACTTTTGACATTTATGGACAGAGCCTTCTATTCCGGCGGCAGTGCTTTTGCTTTTAAGCCGGCGGCAGCCGTATTAAGCGCAAGACGGGCGGGAACGACGGCATCCTTTGACGTTATCAATAAGTATTTTACCATCTGTTCCATGCCGGTGGTATCCTCTACCTACTGGAATCATGTGTACGGAGCGCAGCCGGAGGAAGTGGCAGAAGATAAAGAAGGACTTATGACCATGTACAATATCGGCAAAAATATGGCATGGATGCTCAAATGCTTTGCGCTTGGAAAAGAAAATGGTCTTGCGCACCCGGCGAATCAAAAGGTTTTGACTAATTTCACACGATGAAAAGACTGGAGGTTACTATGAACAAAGATGCAGAAAAAAGAACGCAGAATTTATTTGCCGGAGCAGAGTGCCCTTTGAATGAGACAGACCCGGAATTTGTAGAGATTATCGCAAATTTTTCGCAGGATGAAACTGTGAAAGAAAGTAAGCTGACACAAAAGGAGCAGATGCTCTGTATCCTTTCCGCATTGCTGGGCTGTCAGGGAATGGGAGAATTTCAAAACATGCTCCATGCGGCGTTAAATACAGGGATTGAGCCTGTTGCCATTAAGGAAGTGATTTATCAGGCTACGGCATATCTTGGAATCGGCAGAACCTATGATTTCCTTATGGCGGCAAACCGGATTATGGAGCAGCACGGAATAGAGCTGCCGCTGGCGCCCCAGGCGACAACAAATGAAAAGAGTAGATTTGAGGAAGGACTTGCCAAGCAGGTCAAATTGTTCGGAGAAGGAATGGCAAAGCGGCAGACAGAGGGTCCAGTCCTGCGCCGGAATATCAACCGGTGGCTGGCGGATAACTGCTTTGGTGACTATTATACACGGAAGGGTCTGAACGATCAGGAACGGGAAATGATTACCTTCTGTTTTCTTCTTGCCCAGGGCGGATGTGAAAATCAGCTCCGCGGTCATACGGCAGGAAATTTCGGGGTTGGCAATGATAAAGAGAAGCTGTACAGCGTGGTTGAGCAGTGTATGCCTTATGTGGGGTATCCTCGCAGTCTGAACGCTATGAATATCATAGATGAAGTGGCGAAACAGACAGGTGTGCCGGCGCAGACAGCAGCAGAAACGAAGGAACAATAGGGAGGCATTTGAAATGGACAATTTTACTTATTACTATCCGACAAAGGTATATTTTGGAGAAGGAAGTGCAGCGCAGGCTTTCAGTGCGGAGCTTGGCAGATTTGGCGAAACCGTCATGCTGGCTTATGGCAGCGGTTCTGTCAAAAAGAACGGTATTTATGACGAATTGAAGGAGCTGCTTGAGAAGGCAGGCAAAACGATAGTGGATTTTTCCGGTATTATGCCGAATCCCACCTATGCCAAGGTACAGGAAGGCGTTGCGCTTGTCCGCAAGCAGCATGTGGATTTTATTTTAGCCGTTGGCGGCGGCAGCGTGATTGACTGTTGTAAAGTAATTTCTGCACAGGCGGTACTGGACGAGGATATCTGGGAGATGGAGTATGGCAAAGGCAGATTCCCGACAGAAGGGATTCCCATGGGTGCGGTTGTCACCGCTTCCGGCACAGGCGCGGAAATGAATGCGGGCGCAGTGATTACTTATGAAGAAAAAATGTGGAAGGGTCCCATTTTTGGTACCTGTGCTTCGTTTGCTGTCCTGAATCCGGCTTATACCATGTCTGTCCCGCCGATGCAGGTTCTCTCCGGCGCTTTTGATACCCTGAGTCACGCCATGGAAACCTACCTTGGCAATTCCGATAAGGACAATGTTTCCGATGATGTGGCGCTGGCTGTTATGAGAAATACGGTGGTCAATATGCGCCGTCTACTTGTGGATATCAATGACATGCAGGCAAGGAGCAATCTGATGTGGGATTCTGCCATGGCGGAAAACGGAATTCTGAAATGCGGCAGATTAACCGACTTTCAGGCGCATCAGATGGAACATCAGTTGGGCGCTTATACCGACTGCAATCATGGACAGGGGCTGGCGGTAATCCATCCCGCTTACTATCGTCATATTGTGAAGGATGCTCCTGAAAAGTTTGCCCGGTTTGCAAAGGTTGTGTTTGGGGTGGATACCGCCGAAGCCGGAGTGGAAGCTTTGGTTGATTTTATCAGGGAGTGCGGTCTGCCCACCAGAATGGGAGAATTGAAGTCTAAGGTGGAGATTACGCCTAAGGTGCTGCGACAGGTGGCTGATAGCTGTAATATCATTAAGTGCAATCCCCGTGAGCTTGGGCGGGATGAAATTTATGAGATTCTCATGGAGTGTATGTAAGACGGGAGATGCTTGCTGCGAGGAAACCGGCTTTTGTAGAATTTGTATTGTTCCGATAAAACAGAAATATTGTTCCGATAGCGTTGATATTGTTCCGATAATGAGATATACTATGTTGTGTAGTGAGGTGCAGAACGATGTATATTACAGTAAAACAAGCCTCTGAAAAATGGGGCATTTCAGATAGGCGGGTGCGTACATTATGTTCGGAAGGAAAAATTCCGGGTGTTATTCATGAGGGACGCAGTTGGAAAATTCCAGCGAATGCAAAGAAGCCGGATGATGGACGGTTTAAGACAACTGAGAGCCTTTTGGATATGATTGACAGAAAAAAAATGGAGCTTGATTCCGGAAGACCTTTGACAGAAGGCGAGGTTGAGCGGCTTACAGAGGAGTTTACTGTTGAGTACACATACAACTCTAATGCGATGGAAGGGAATACCCTGACTCTTAGGGAAACAGATATGGTGCTGCGTGGGCTGACGATTGATAAGAAGCCGCTTAAAGATCATATGGAGGCAGTTGGGCATAAGGAAGCTTTTGATTTTGTAAGAGATTTGGTAAAGGAAAAGGTTCCAATTTCGGAAAAAGTTATCAAACAGATACATTATCTTGTGTTAGCCGACAAAAAGGAGGACCGAGGCGTTTACAGAAGAGTGCCTGTCAGAATCATGGGTGCGAAGCATGAACCGGTACAGCCATATCTGATTCAACCCAGGATGGAGCAGTTGTTGGAAAGCTATCAAAGCAGTGCAGAACATATAATTCCGCGGTTAGCACGTTTTCATATTGAGTTTGAGGGAATTCATCCGTTTATTGACGGAAATGGAAGAACCGGAAGACTACTGGTGAATCTGGAATTGATGAAAGCGGGATATCCGCCGATTGATATTAAATTTACAGACAGGATTGCTTATTATAATGCTTTTGATGAGTATTATGTGAAGCATAATCTTAGCGCAATGGAAAAGTTGTTTGCCGGATATGTGAATGCAAGACTGGATAGCTATTTGGCGATGCTGGAATAAGCATAATCGAGGAAATTGAAATAACAAAAATCCGGAGTTTAATGCAGAGGTGAAAAGGTGGATAATCTGATAAATTATCTCGCAGGGCAGTATTCCGTGTCGGCAATCGACACACCGATTTCCGGGCAGATTCTGACATATGGAAAAGAAAAAGATTTTCTGGCATTATCGGTAGAATTTACACTGGATGATGTGATTTCCGTGATACTGGATATTGATGGAAATCTGGCAGAGAGAATCATAAATTCTGAACTCGATGCAGAGACGATGGATGACTTTGACCAAAAGGTTTTAGATGCTGCGTTCAGGCTTGTGGAAATGTTAAACAAACCTGAGGAGCTTGCATTTATGGGAAAACATCTCCGAAAGGAAATTATATTTGATGTGTTGTGCGGGACCTGCGGCAAGCAGTTTATGCAAAGTGTCACGGGAATCCAGCAGGCAGGTGAAATATACAAGATTAACAGTTGGATTAAGGAAAATTACAGGGGCACATTTACGGTGGAGGAGTTGGCAGAACGTTGGAATATGAGTGTTTCCAATTTCCATCAGAAGTTTAAAAGTGCGGTGGGAATGGGACCGCTTCAATGTCAGAAACGTCTGCGGCTTACGGAGGCAAGAAGACAGATGCTGGACAACAATGTCGGCGGAGGTACAGAGGAACAGGATTGCGCGATTGCGGAATATGTGGTGTCTGTATTCGAGGAAATGACAAAATAATATTATGGCGCTCTGCTTCGGCAGGGCGTTTTTGGTTTTAAGGATTCGTCTCGATTTTCTTTACCAATGAATTTTTCAGACAAAAATATGATATAATTCGTTTAAATACTTAAACGAAGGGAGCTTATATCATGGATGTTTTAGAAATTATGAAAGCACGTCACAGTGTGAGACAGTATACCGGAAAAAAGATTGAGAGCGAGAAAAAGCAAGCACTGGTTGCGTTGGCGAAGGAGTGCAACCGGGAGAGCGGTCTTAACATTCAGATTATTTTTGACGAGCCAAAATGCTTTGACGGTATGATGGCGCACTACGGAAAATTCAGCGGTGTTGAGAATTATATTGCGCTTGTTGGAAAAAAGGGCGCTGATTTGGAGGAAAAGGCAGGGTATTATGGAGAGAAGCTTGTATTGAAGGCGCAGGAACTTGGATTGAATACCTGCTGGGTTGCAATGACGCACGGAAAGAGTACTGCGGAAATTAAGAAGGGGGAAAAACTGGCATGTATTATTGCATTGGGATACGGTGCTACACAGGGAGTTGCACATAAAAATAAACCTGTGGAGCAGCTTTGTAACTGTGCAGAGGTTATGCCGGATTGGTTCTCCAGGGGTATGGAAGCGGTTTTGCTTGCACCTACGGCAATGAATCAGCAGAAATTTTATTTTACGCTTGAAAAGGACAAGGTAACTGCCAGCGCAGGAAAAGGTTTTTATACAAAGATGGATTTGGGCATTGCGAAATATCATTTTGAAATGGCTGCGGGACGTAAGGCAGAGTAGGGTTTTCAGAGCAGTGATATAAACGGTTGGGTAAAATGACAGAAAAGCAGGTGACAGTCCATGTATATGAAATCGGACATTGAAAAGCTGGCAGAGGAATTTGAAAATTGCCGGAAGGTGTTAATTGCGCTGGGAGATGAGAACAGGCAGCATTTGATTCTGGAAATGATGAAGATGGAAAACTGTTTTGGAGCCAGAGTGGGCGAGATTACGGAAAGAACACATCTTTCGCGTCCGGCAGTATCCCATCATCTGCAAATTTTGAAGGATGCGGGGATATTGAAGGTGCGGAAGGAGGCGACCAGGAATTATTATTATTTTGACCCGGATACCAAAAGCTTTGACAGGCTTATTCATGTACTGCAAAGAGCGAAGGAACTGACGGCAGAGTTGCCGGACAGGAGCGGAGAAGCAAGATAACGTGAATGGAATCAGGAAAGAGGTTTGTATCGGATTATGGAACAAACCTCATATTACTTATCCTTTTACCGCATTTACAAACTGAAGCACATCCTCCGGCGGATTCAGGGCATACAAAAGTCCATAGGGCGAGCTGTATTTCCAGTTTACGGGGATGCTGACAAGCGCAGGATGGACATCCTGCCAGCATTCCAGCATCAGCAGAACATTTCCGGTCTCGATGCAGCGGTTAAATACGGAGATATCATAAAACTGAGGAGTGTCCTCAATCCTGATTGCCGGGTGATTTTTTCGCAGGTCGCTTCGGATTAAATCATTCGTTTTTGAATCGCCCTCTTTTACCATCATCAGGGTTTCACCATACAAATCAGAAAGCTCCAGACATTTTTTTCCTGAAAGCGGATGGTCACGGGAGACGGCGCACATTTTCTTATATCGTCCCAGCGGCAGCATATTACATCTGTCGAGCCACTGTCTGGAATCGCAGACTCCCAGCAGAAAATCAAATTTTTCCCCTAATTGTTCAATCTCAGAGAGAATGCCCTCGTGGTCATCCTCAAAAGGAACCAAATGCAGTTTATAATCAGGAAACTGACTGTTGACCTTGTACCATAAATCCATGAACGGCTTTGCGGGGTTCAATAAAGAAGTGCCCACACAGAAGGTTTTGTCATGCACCTCCGCCGCCTGTCTTGCGTTTTCAACGGAACGTTTTGAAAAGTCAAACAAAAATTTCGCATCTTTATAAATGACTTCTCCGGCAGGCGTCAAACGGACGCCCTGATTTGTCCTTTCAATCAACTTTAAGTTGAGATGAGATTCCAGAGAATTAATCTGCTTCATAACAGCGGTGGGAGTGATAAACAATTTATCTGCCGCTTTTGTAAAACTGCCGCAGTCTACGGCGGATACGAAAGCTGTTAAATTGTGATTAAACATGAAACCAGCCTCCTGCATAGTATATACTTTTGGTATATACTATGCTAACAAATCGGAGATTCTCTGTCAAGAATGCAGAGGCTATAATAAAAGCAGAAACAGGAAAGGAGTTGGATATATGGCGGCAATTATTGTATATTTTTCTCGCAAAGATGAGAACTATGTGAGCGGGACAATTAAGAAACTGGAGGTCGGAAACACGGAGGTTGCGGCGAATATCCTGCAGAAACTGACGGGTGCGGATCTATTCAGGATGCAGCCCGTACAGGAATATTCAAAGGACTACAACCAGTGTATCGCGCAGGCACAGGCGGATCAGCGGCGCGATGCAAGACCGGAACTGAAAACCTATCCTGAAAGCTTAGACGAATACGATACGATATATCTTGGGTTTCCGAATTATTGGGGAACCATGCCGATGGCTGTATTCACATTTTTGGAGCATTTTGATTTTTCCGGAAAGACCATATTCCCGTTTTGTACCCATGAGGTAAAAGGGATTGGACGCAGTGAATCGGATATCAGGCGGTTATGCCCAAACGCAGAGGTAAAGAAAGGTCTGGCGCTTCGCGGCGGTAATATTCAGAGTTCGGAACCGGAATTAAGAAGATGGCTGGAAGAAAAAGTGTAGAGATGCAGGAAAAAGTGTTTCACCATTTGGAACCGCAGGAAAAAGCGCGAGCAGAATTGGAGACGGAATGAGAGAATATTTTGAAAATGTAAAAAAGAACTTTGGTTTTGGCTGTATGCGCCTTCCTATGAAGGACGGAGAGGTTGACCGGGAAGAGATGTGCCGGATGGTAGATACCTTTCTGGAAAACGGCTTCAATTATTTTGATACGGCGCACGGCTATCTGGGCGGCAAAAGCGAAACCGCCCTGCGGGATTGTCTGACGAGCCGTTATCCACGGGACGCCTATATTTTAACAAACAAACTATCCACTCATTTTTTTAATACGCAGGAAGAAATCAGACCGCTGTTTGACAGTCAGCTTGCAGCCTGCGGCGTTGATTATTTTGACTTTTATCTGATGCACGCCCAGAGCGAGGAGATTTACGACAAATTCAAAAAATGCAGGGCTTACGAAACCGCACTGGAATTGAAAGCAGAGGGAAAAATCAAACATTTCGGTATTTCCTTCCACGATAAAGCGGCTGTACTGGAGCAAATATTAACGGAATATCCGCAGATTGAAGCGGTGCAAATCCAGTTTAACTATGTGGACTATGAGGACGCCTCCGTGGAGAGCCGGAAATGCTATGAAGTCTGTCGGAAATATGATAAGCCGGTGATTGTCATGGAGCCGGTAAAGGGCGGCAGTCTGGTCAGTCTGCCGGAAAAAGCGCAGGCTGTTCTGGATGAGCTGCATGGAGGCAGCAATGCCAGCTATGCCATCCGCTTTGCCGCAGGGTTTGACGGTATTATGATGGTTTTGTCCGGTATGGGAAATATGGAAATGATGCGGGACAATATCAGCTATATGAAGGAGTTTGTTCCCCTTTCCGGCAAAGAGCAGGAAGCCATTGCGAAGGTGCGGGAGATTTTCCGCGCGCAGGGCTTGATTCCCTGTACGGCATGTCGCTATTGTACGGATGGATGCCCGAAGCAGATTGCGATTCCTGACCTTTTTGCCTGTCTGAACGCAAAGAAACAGTTTCAGAACTGGAATACGGACTACTACTATAATAACGTACATACCAAAGAAGGCAGCCGGGCGTCCGACTGTATCAAATGCGGAAAATGTGAACATATCTGTCCACAGCACCTGCCGATTCGGGAACTTCTTACCGAAGTCGCAAAAGAATTTGACAAATAAAGGAGATGAAGAAAATGGCAGTGACTGAATTTGCAAAAGAATATCATGATAAAATGTTTCCGGGATATCATTCTTCCTTTTCCGGTACGGATCCGGAGTTTATAGAAAGATTTGATAATTTTGCCTATGACGAGGTAGTCAATCAGGATGATTTGGAGGATAAAACCCGTTTTATGGCGATTTTGGCAACACTGATTGGTTGTCAGGGGACGGATGAATTTCGTGCAATGCTCCCTGCGGCGCTGAATTTCGGCGTGACGCCGGTAGAAGCGAAGGAAATTGTTTATCAGGCGGTGGCATATCTGGGTATGGGAAGGGTATTGCCCTTTCTGAGAATGACCAATGAAATCCTGACGAAGGGTGGCATCAGTCTGCCCCTGCCCGGTCAGGCAACTACAACGACGGAAAACCGCAGGGAAGCCGGAACACAGGCGCAGGTAGATATTTTCGGCGAGGGTATGCGGGATTTCTGGAAGTCCGGTCCGGAGGAAAGCCGTCATATCAATTACTGGCTGGCGGACAACTGTTTCGGAGATTATTACACCAGGACGGGGCTTGATTACAGACAGCGGGAAATGATTACCTTCTGCTTTCTGGCAGCGCAGGGCGGATGCGAGCCGCAGCTTACCAGTCATGCGGCAGCCAATATGAAAATCGGAAATGATAAGGCGTTTTTAATTAAAGTTATTTCGCAGTGCCTGCCCTATATCGGTTATCCGAGAAGCCTGAATGCTTTGCGGTGTGTAAATGAAGCGGCGAAACAGTGAGGAGGAAAACGGATGAAGCTGCTAACGCAGCGGCACTGTTAATGAGTGATAAAGGAGTGTGAACAAAATGAAGAAAAGAATGCTGATTGTATACTATTCCATATCGAATGGGAATACCAAACGGATTGCAGAATGGCTGCAGAAGGCTACGGATGCGGATATTGCCCGGATTGAGACAGTAAAGCCATATACAGGTTCCTACAATGACATTGTAGAACAGGGACAGCGCGAAGTAAATCGCGGGTATTGTCCGGAAATTAAACCCTTAGACCTGGATTTGGCGGACTATGATGTAATTGCGGTGGGAACCCCTACATGGTGGTATACGATGGCTCCCGCAGTCTTATCCTTTTTGAAGGCTTATGATTGGAGTGGCAAGACGGTAATTCCGTTCCAGACCCACGGAGGCTGGCCGGGGCATGTGATGAAGGATATGAAGAGCGCCTGCAAAGGAGCGGCTTTTTCTCATGAGATGGAGATTCAGTTTGATTCTACGGGCGGCTCGGAGCTGGAAACAGCAGATACAAAAATTGAAGCATGGATTGCACAGATAAAAAAGGAGGAACTTTGAAATGAGACCAGATGAGGTAAGCGTATTCCCGGTTGGCGGGAAAAATGAGGCATTTGCAAAATATTTTGCAGGACAGAGTTACTTGAATATGCTCACGACAGAGGGTGTGGCGATTGGAAATGTAACCTTTGAACCGGGCTGCCGTAATAACTGGCATATCCATCATGCCAGTAAAGGAGGCGGACAAATTCTTCTTTGTACTGCCGGACGCGGATATTATCAGGAGTGGGGAAAAGAGGCGCAGGAGCTTCATCCCGGAAGTGTGGTAGTTATTCCGGCAGGCGTGAAGCATTGGCACGGAACTGCGCCAGATAGCTGGTTTGCGCATCTGGCTGTTGAGGTTCCCGGAGAGGAAACATCTAATGAGTGGTGCGAAGCAGTATCGGATGAGGAATACGGGAAGTTAAAGTAGCGAATCTGACTGAAAATGTTTCGGCGGTTTAATAGTTTAATAAGGAAAGGACAGTATGCGCTCTGTGAAAGTACGCCTTCGTAGTCATGTGAATATTCAAGTGGTCACAGAAAGCTTTAAACGCTATGCAACCAGATTGGATAAAAATATTCCCATCCTGTCAGAGTATGCAAAAACCTAATTTTTTCTCTTGCTATTGACTCTACAACAGATGTAGACTTTATAATACATAGCGAAAAATATAAATGCGAGGTACAAGTTATGGAAAAGAATTTGACAACAGGCAGCGTACTAAAAACGGTTCTTTATTTTTCGCTGCCATATCTCCTTTCATACTTTTTGCAGACACTCTACGGTATGGCGGATTTATTCATTATCGGACAATTTAACAGTGTGGACAGTATAACGGCTGTTTCTATTGGTAGCCAGGTTATGCACATGCTAACTGTTATGATTATAGGGCTGGCAATGGGCGCAACAATTATGATTGGACAGGCGATAGGTGCCGGGAAACGGGAACAGGCTTCTCTTGCAATCGGAAATACTATTACTTTGTTCATAGCACTGTCTGTAATTTTGACAGTCGGATTGCTTTTTACGGTAAGACCAATCGTTCATATGATGTCTACTCCTGCCGAAGCAGTATCGGGAACGATTACTTATCTTACGATTTGTTTTATCGGAATCCCGTTCATTACGGCTTATAATATTATCAGTTCTATTTTTCGCGGGATGGGCGATTCCAAAAGTCCCATGTATTTTATTGCGGTTGCCTGTGCTGCGAATATTGCGCTTGATTATCTGTTTATCGGCGGAATGGGAATGGGCGCAGCCGGAGCCGCATTGGGAACAACACTGTCTCAGACTGTCAGTGTGATTGTATCGTTAATCGTAATCTTAAAGCGGAAAACAGGAATAACACTCTCAAAAAAGGATTTTAAGCCACAGCGTGGAACTATGCCGCAGTTACTAAAAATAGGGATTCCCGTCGCTTTACAAGACGGATTTATCCAAATTTCGTTCATTATCATTACCATTTTTGCAAATAAGCGGGGGCTGAATGATGCGGCAGCCGTTGGAATTGTAGAAAAAATTATTGGAATCCTGTTTCTTGTCCCGTCCTCTATGCTTCAAACTGTGTCTGCACTTTCCGCACAAAATATCGGAGCAGGTAAACATGACCGCGCCCGATTGACTTTGCGCTATGCGTCCATCATGTCTGTAACGTGGGGGATTGCCGTTTGTTTGATTATGCAGTTTCACGCCGAAACATTTGTCCGATTATTCTCGAAAGACAGTGATGCTGTTGTCAATTTAGGAAGTCAATATATGCGGGGATATGTGTGGGACTGTATTCTTGCCGGAATACATTTTAGCTTCAGCGGCTATTTCTGCGCTTACGGATTATCAGGGATTTCATTTCTTCACAATTTGCTTTCTATTCTCTGTATCCGTATCCCGCTGGCTTACTTTGCGTCGAAGTATTTCACGGATACTCTTTTCCCAATGGGACTTGCTTCTCCGGCAGGGTCGGCACTTTCTGTTGTAATTTGTATTGCTGTATTTATCTGGTTAAACAAGAAGAACCAGAACGCTTAACGGAAAATAGAAGGAGTGTTACAATATGGAAAAGCGTGAGTTATTTCAAATTGGTGACGTGGCGAAAATGTTTCATTTAAGCGTGGGGTATTTGCGACATTATGAAAAGGCAGGATTACTACAACCAGAATATATTGACAAGGAAACCGGCTATCGTTATTACAGTACCCGTCAATTTGAATGTCTGAACACGATTCGCTATCTTCGTGTACTGGATATGCCGCTTCCACAAATTGCGGATTTTTTGAAAAACAAGGATATTGATAAAATACATGAAATGCTTTGCCAGCAAAGAGAGACCGTTATCCGCAAGCAAAAAGATTTACAGATTATCGAGCGGAAAATTGATAACCGTTTACGTCAACTGGAGGACGCGCTTTCGTCAGAGTTCAATGTTGTTAATCTGATTCAGACAGAAGCACGCCGGATTGCATGGATTCGCAATAATCTTTGTATAAATTCCTATCTTGATTTAGAAACATCTATCCGGCAGCTTGAAGAAGAGCAGCAGGATGCTGTTGCATTTCTGGGCAAAGTCGGTGTTGGTATTACCAAAGAGAATTTATTGCAAAAACAGTATGAAAGTTATGACATGGTATTTCTGATTCTGGACGAAGAAGATTCTTATCAGGGAAACGTTGTAGAATTACCAAAGGAAAACTGCGTATCAATCCGATTCTGCGGCAGTCATAATGAGGCTCCGATATATTATCAAAAACTTGATGATTTTATTGTAAAGAACAAGTTGATAATAACAAGTTTTTCAAGGGAAATTACTATGATTGATTATGGGATTACGAATGATACAAGCCAGTTTGTCACAGAAATACAGATACCTATTACAACCGAATAAGCTACTATTTTACGCAGGATAGCAAAACCGGCTAAGCCAGCAGGCGGCAAGATGAACGGGCGGTGGAGCAGATGTCAAGGATTATCGACACTTACGATACCATTTGCCCGTGAATTTGCGTAGATTTACATAGAATTACGTGAGTTTGGGGTAAAAATCAAAAATGAAGAAAAGTGCTAAGAACCGAGTAATATCAAGGTTTAAAGGATTAGGAAAGGATATAAGTAGAATATTTTTAGAGAAAAAAGCAAAATAACAACGGT
>ENA-UOJC01003481-UOJC01003481.1-human-gut-metagenome-genome-assembly--contig:-C104-NODE-3481-length-14774-cov-4.504654_pt1 | contig 14774 bp, 10 predicted proteins | sample MGYA00242339_ERZ723886 | MGnify/ENA metagenome assembly ERZ723886 | reverse complement strand
CTCTCAGAGAAGGAAGACGTTTCCCCTTCAAAACCGGAGTTTAACCACATGAAAATACTTGCAATCGATTCAACAGAAACAACCGTTGCGGCGGCTGTTGCCGAGGGGCGGGAGCTTACGGCATCCGTGACGGTGAACGGACGGCTGAACCACAGCGAAACGCTTTTGCCCGCGATCGAAGAAATTATGCGCGGTGTGGGACTGGATTACGGCGACATTGACATTTTTGCCTGCTCGGAGGGTCCCGGCTCTTTCACCGGAGTGCGGATCGGCGCGGCAACGGTCAAGGGGCTGGCCTTCGGACGGGGAAAGCCGTGTGTCGGAGTCTCGGCTCTGCACGCAATGGCATACAATTTCATCGGATATTCCGGGATCGTCTGCCCGGTCATGGACGCCCGACGCTCTCAGCTTTACAACGCGGTTTTCAGGATAAACGGCAGAGAAATAATTCGCCTCTCCCCCGACAGAGTGATCACTGCAGCGGAGCTTGCGGCGGAGCTTTCCGGATATCCCGGAGAGCCGGTATATTTCTGCGGCGGCGGGTATGATATCGCAAGGGATGCCTGCCGGGACAACCGGAATGTCGCACTCACTGCGGAGCTTATGCGGTATCAGAATGCGTTTTCCGTCGCTCTCTGCGCACTTGACAGGTATGAAGGTGCCGCGGGCGGGGATTTCACCGACATTTCGCTCTCACCCTCTTACCGTCGCCCCTCATCGGCGGAGAGAAACCGGAACAGGATATAATTTAAACGGAGATGAATAAAATGAACACCACAAGAAAGATCGCCATCGGCTGTGACCACGGAGCATATCTGCTCAAGGAAAGCGTCAGACTGCACCTTGCTTCTCTCGGGTTCAGCTGCACCGACTTCGGCACCTACGGACCGGAAAGCGTCAATTACCCGGTATACGCACACCGGGTCTGCGAGGCAATACAGAAGGGCGAGGCTGACCTCGGAATCCTTCTCTGCAGCACCGGCATCGGTATGAGCATGGCGGCAAACAAGCACCGCGGGATCAGAGCCGCGCTCTGCGGAGACACATATTCCGCCCGCTTCACAAGAATGCACAATGACGCAAACGTCCTCTGCATGGGAGCAAACGTCGTCGGCGGCGGGCTTGCGTTTGACATCATCGACGCCTTCCTCTCGAACGAATTCGAGGGCGGCAGACACAAGGTCAGGGTCGATATGGTTATGGGGTTTGAGAATAATCCGTGAGAGCTATATCATTTTTACGGTGACTTCAGACATCCCCACTAATTCATAATTTCTTAAAACAGTTCTTCTTTCCCCCTTTCTTTTCAAGAAAGGGGCAGGGTTTGGGGCGGCGCCCCAAGAAAAAAGGATTCAAAAATGAGCAACAAGGCGGTATGGAAGGGTACGGCGATAACCGCGCCCGTGCCTCCGGTCATGGTGACCTGCGGGGAGCCGGGAAAAGCGAACATCATCACGGTGGCGTGGACGGGGACGGTAAATACCAAGCCTCCCATGACATATATCTCGGTGCGCCCGACGCGGTACTCTTACGGCATCATAAAATCGGGCGGCGAGTTCGTTGTCAATCTCACGACTGCGGCGCTTGTGAAAAAAGCGGATTACTGCGGCATATATACCGGCGCAAAGGTGGACAAGTTCAGAAAATGCGGTCTGACCGAGGGACAGGCATCGGCAGTCAACGTTCCGCTGATCGCGGAATCTCCGGTCAATATCGAGTGCCGCGTCACGCAGGTGATTCCGCTCGGCAGCCATGATATGTTCCTTGCGGAGATCGTTGCGGTCGACATTGACGGAGAGCTTATCGACAGCTCCGGGAAGCTTCACCTTGAAAGAGCCGGTCTTGCGGCCTTTGCACACGGGGATTATTATGCCCTCGGCAAAAAGCTGGCTCCGTTCGGTTGCTCGGTGAAGGCAAAAAGCAAATCAAAAAAAGCACGTTGCCATTAAAATCAAGGAGTTAATCCAATGAAAAAAATAATCACGGCAATCACAGCCGGACTTGCTGTTACAATGCTTATGAGCGCGTGCTCAAACCGCGGCGGCAGCACGGAAAGCGGAACAACGAATGAAACCGGTCCCGACAGCACCTCCCAGACACAGGCGCCCGATCCGGTCAAGGAAAACGGCTACTCGATAACCTACTACTGGGGCCCTCCGTATGAGAATTTCACAGAGGATGAGGTCATCCGGATGAAGGATGCCGGATTCGACATCGTTCCGATACTGACCTTCCCGTGGGAGCCCGAAAAAATCGAAAAAGCAGTTGCTCTTCTTGAAAAGCACGGGCTGAATGCGGCGGTTAAAGACGGTATCGTCGAATCGATCTACAGCCGCGACGAGCTTCCGACGCAGGAAGAGGTCGATCAGTGCGTAAGGAAGCTGGTCGAACGCTACGGAAAATACGGAAACGTGAAGGAATGGGTGCTCTGCGACGAGCCCAACGCACTCAAATTCAAGGTCCTGTCGATGTTTGTCGACGCCATCCACCGGATAGACCCGGAGAGAAAGGCATTCATCAACCTGCTGCCCACCTACGCAACCCCCGATCAGCTTAAAACAGCAACGTATGAGGAATATCTGGACACATTCTGCTCGATTGTCAAGCCGGACTATATAAGCTATGACAACTATGACTTTCTCGGAGGCGATACCACCTCTTCCCAGCGCGGAGAGTTCTTCCTGAACCTTGAATATGCCGCTGTGGCAGGAAAGAAATACGGCCTTGAGACAAGAGTTATCGTTCAGCTCGTTCAGCATATAGCATACAGCAATGTCTCTGAGTCTGAAATTGCATGGCAGGCAAACGCGTCGCTCCTTTACGGTATGAAGAGCCTGTCCTATTTCACCTACTGGCAGCCGGATAACGTCAATTATACCCCCACGTCAATGATAACAATTGACGGTGTTGCCACAAAGCACTACACCGATGTTCAGAACGAGAACAAAATTACAAGAGTCCTCGGCTCCGCGCTCTATGACACCGAATCCGAAAAGGTCTACCGCATCGGCGACAGCCGCCTGAGGGGCGTTGACGACTATCCGGAAAACGGAAAGCTCGGCGCCCTGACCGGAGAGAATGCGCTTGTCGGGTTCTATAAGAATGGCTGGTTCATGGTCATGAACTCCGAGCCGACAAAAGCCGATGCTCCCTCCTCCCTCGTCATGAGCGGAAACGCGGCGGGATATGAGTGGCTCAACCCCGAAAGCGCGGAATGGGAGTCGCTCTCAGGCTGTTCATACGTCAAAGAGGCTGACGGAAAGCTGACCTTCACGCTTCCCGCAGGACGCGCGATGCTTGTCAGAGCAAAATGACCGGGAGAAGGTAAGTTTAATGAAAAAAATCGCAGTCAAAGGAAGGTAAGTTTAATGAAAAGAATCACAGTCAAAGAGTTATTCGCTTCACCGGAAAGCTGTTCCGGTAAAGAAATCACCGTTGCCGGCTGGTGCCGCGCAATCCGGGCAAACAACAATTTCGGCTTCATCGACCTGAATGACGGAAGCACGCTTCCCTGCCTTCAGGTGGTGTTTGAGGCTGAAAAGCTCGGCAACTATAAAGAGATCGCAAAGCAGAATGTCGGCGCTTCCGTCGCAGTTAAGGGAATATTCGAGCTCACTCCCGGAGCAAAGCAGGCATTTGAGCTGAAGGCTACGGAAATCGAGGTCACGGGAACCTCCACCCCCGATTATCCGCTTCAGAAAAAGCGTCATTCCGATGAATTTCTCCGCACAATTGCCCACCTCCGGCCGAGGACAAACAAGTACGAGGCGGTGTTCAGGGTACGCTCGGTCGCCGCTTATGCCATCCACAAGTTCTTTCAGGAGAGAAACTTCGTCTATGTCCACACTCCGATAATCACCGGAAGCGACTGCGAGGGTGCGGGCGAAATGTTCCGGGTGACCACGCTTGACCCCGACAGCCTCCCGCGCACCCCGGACGGAAAGGTCGATTATTCGCAGGATTTCTTCGGCAAGCCGACAAATCTCACCGTCTCCGGTCAGCTCAATGCCGAGACATATGCGCTGGCGTTCGCCAAGGTCTACACCTTCGGTCCGACCTTCCGCGCCGAAAAGTCCAACACTCCCCGCCATGCGGCTGAGTTCTGGATGATGGAGCCGGAGATCGCATTCGCCGACCTTGACGACGACATGGAGCTTATCGAATCGATGCTTAAATACGTCGTTGCGTATATCATGAAGGAATGCCCCCGTGAGCTTGAGCTGTTCGATAAATTCATCGACACCACGCTGCTTGACAGGCTTCACAACATCGTCGGGAGCGACTTCGCAAGAGTCACCTATACCGAGGCTATAAAGCTCCTCAAAGAAAGCGGAGTCACCTTCGAGTACCCCATCGACTGGGGCAGCGACCTCCAGACAGAGCATGAAAGATACCTCACCGAGAAAGTCTACGGCAGACCGGTATTCGTCACCGACTGGCCGCGCGACATCAAGGCGTTCTATATGAGGGTCAACGACGACGGAAAGACGGTTGCGGCGGTCGATCTCCTTGTCCCCGGAGTCGGGGAGCTTGTGGGCGGCTCGCAGAGAGAGGAGCGTCTTGACGTGCTTCTTGAGAGCATAAAGAAGTTCGGTCTTGACGAGAACGATTACAGCTGGTACGTCGATCTCCGCCGCTACGGCGGGGCAAAGCACGCCGGCTTCGGCCTCGGATTCGAGCGTCTTATAATGTACGTCACCGGCATCGGCAACATCAGGGACGTTGAGTCCTTCCCGAGAACCACAGGTTCGGCGGATTTCTGATATCCTGACACAAAAATACGGCTTCATTCACATCCCGGCGGGTGCGTCTGAAGCCGTTTCTTTTTTATTTTCAGATTATCTCAAGCTCTTTCAGCTTTGCCATGAATTTCGCGACGTCCCCTGCGGCGGTTTCGCGGTCAACGTCGTACTCATCAAGCACCTTTGAAACTATCTCTTCCTCGGAGGTCACGTCCGGGAGGATATCCCATATGAATGCGGCAAGCTCGTTGAGAGCGAAAAGCCCGTTGATGTCAAGGGTCGATTTTCCGACCGGGACAAGTATGCAGTCTCCGGCGATCTCTCTTTTTATCAGTTCCTTTTTGATTTTCATAGCGATTCTGTCCTCTCAGTCATTTTTTCCGCCGAAGCGGCGCTCCGCCTCTTCAAGCGTGAAGCGGTAGATATCTTCGGTCATTTCACACACGTATTCCGGCGGGGTGTCGTAGCCGCCGGTCTCGGATTCGCTTATTGCGGCGCAGATGCTGCACATATTCCGCTTTGCGCACGACGAGCAGGATGACGGAAGCCGTATCGCCGCGGATTTTTCGCGTATCCGGTCCCATGCCGCATCAAATCCCGCCTCAAGCGGATAGGCGACCGGGGCTTTCATCAGCCCGCAGGGGAGCATTTTGCCCTCCCACGTCAGCCAGAAGCTGGCGTTTCCGGCGCGGCAGGATATTCCCTCCGCAGTCGGGTCGCCTGGGCATTCCTCTGCCCTGCATACGCCTTTTCTCATGTTCTCGGCGCGTCCCCTGAACTCGTCGTCGGTGAATCTTAAGGTATCGTACCGCACCGAGGCCTCAGCCGCCTGCTCTGCCGTCAGTCTGCCGCTTCCGGCGCTCTTGTCATACCGCGTCGGCGGGTACATATATGACGATGCCTTGACGTGTACGCCGAGCTCCTTTGCGGTTTTCAGTATCTTCTCAAGGTCGGCGCTGTTATACTCGGTCAGCGAGACGTTCAGGCGGGTATCTATCCCGTGCGCCCGGAGTGATCGTATATTTTCGACCACCCTGTCATGGCACGGTATGCCGCACATATTCTTATATGTCGCGTCACTTGCGCCGTAGAGCGAGATATTCATCCGGAACGGCGGGTCCTCCGCAAGGCGGTCTATGATCTCTTCATTCAGGAGCGAACCGTTTGAATTTATCGAGATCATCAGTCCCATTTTCTTCATTCCGCGGAATATCTCAAAGAAATCCTCTCTGATAAAAGGCTCTCCGCCGGTGAGAAGCGCAAATATCATGCCGCGCTTCACCGCCTGCGAAGCAAGCGACAGCCACACTTCCGCTGACAGCTCCCGCGCCTTCAGTCCCTCGTCAGTGCCGTGGATATAGCACATGGGACAGCGGAAATTGCACCGCGAGGTCAGCTCAAAATTGCCGGAGACCGGCAGTCCCAATTTTCTGCCCTTCGAGTGCAGATATGTTGAAAGATAAGGCTCTTCACGGTTCACGGTTCTGACTCCTTTATTTGGGGTGATGCCGGGCGCTGCCCGGAGCAATGCCTTGGCATTGCTCCCACCTGCCTCAAGGAACTTCTTGAAAGAAGTTCCTTGAGAATCTTCAAGAACTTTTGAAAAAAGAAATATTAGCTACCGGCAGCACAACAGTTGCACCAACCAATAATATTATTATCAGGTGCCTCTTTGCTTCTGTTCTCCTGCAGAAAATCCCTGCGGGATTATCTGCCGAGAAAGAAGACGTTCCTCTCAAGCTCCTCCACCGCGCGGAGGTCGGGGGTGCATTTCTGGAGACAGACGGGAACAGAGGTCACGATTTTCCTGACGATGTCTGACGCGCGGGAAACCTGAGCGGTGTCCCATGTATTGACGCAGACGCCCTCCCAGACCTTTCTGAATGCCGCAAATCCGTGCAGGCGGGTAACAGAGTTCTCCGTTGCCTGCTCGATATAAACGATCGCCCTGAGCGGCAGTGTGCGGTTCAGGCAGATACCTGAGCTTCCGGAGTACGGAAGTCCGGAGGCACACGGAACCGAATCGATTATCCGCAGAACCGACCTGTCGCCGTTTATCACAACAGCCCCGCGGTTTTCGCGCCAGAGCTCCGCCTGAGTGGACTTTCCCGTCCCGGAAGGCGCGGTGAACAGCACAGCTTTCCCGCCGACTTCGATAAACGACGAATGGAGAATCGCCCCGCCCGCCATTCCGACAAGCCGCTCGGTTCCGATTGTCTCAAGAACTGCCGATGCCGTGATCTTTCGGTAAACCGAACGTTTCATAGTGATCCTGATACCGCTTTCACGGTATTCCGCAATTATTCCGGAATTGTCCGCGCCGTCTGAAAGTGCCCCGAAGCAGCGGACAATTGCATCGCCGCAGTCGTATTCCGTCATATTCGGAAGTGCCGCACGGATCTTTCCCTCCGGCATTATAAGCCTGTCCGCGATTCTGACGGTGACCTCGGTCATCCCGGCGCGCGGACCGCAGGCAAAGACCGGAAGCTCTCTGCCCTCGCTGAAATCCTCCCCGTCCGGGAGGTCAAGTGCCAGCCCGACGCCGGCAAAACCGTAATATCTCTTCATATGGCCTCGCCGACGGTCTTACGGGCAGGTGACAAAGACAACGGTGCTTCCCTTTACGGAAAAATGCCCCGCGTTTATCTGCCTTACCTCTCCCGGCTCAAGACCGCCGTTCACCGCCGCACGGTAGGTAATGCCGCCGTAATAGTACCCGTCGCGGAAATTCTTATAGAAAACCGTGACGTCGCCCTCTATTTTCTTCCCGGAAATGTTTGTCACGTTCAGCTTGCCGTCAAGCCCGCCGATCTTTATTCTGTCTCCGCAGAGAGTCGGTTCTGTTTCAAAAAACACCCGGTTGTTCAGACGTCTGTCGGCAAAACCGTCGGCTGACCGATACTCCATCCGGTTTTTTTCAAGCAGGACGGCTTTACCCTTCGGCGGGAGGGTCGAAATGCTGAATTCCGCCGTCCCTGCGCTTCCGGTCAGGGTTATTTCCCCGTACTGAAGCGTCTTTTCCGAGCGGTTTTCTACGGTTATCATAAAAATTCCGGTAACGGTGTCGTTTTTGCCGTCCTCCATGTATGCGCCGCTGTATCTGCCGAAGCCGGTTATGAATATTCCGTCCCCGAGGTCGACCTCGGCTGTTTTCTTATCGGTATCCGGCATAACTTCGCTGTGCCGCTGTGAATTTCTGACCGTTGCATAGGTCATCACGGCGACTGCGGCAAAGATCACGGCGGCGACCGCGACGGCTCTGAGCCTTTCATGTGATGCTTTTTTCATACAATACAGCGCCGCCCCGCGATTTTTTCCTTTGCGGCTTCCCGGGATTTCCTCCGGGTCTGCTGCCGGCACGGAATACCGGAACTGCCGCCTGACGGAATTATGCCCGAACAGTTTTTTCTCATAGTGCTTCCTCTTGAACGCGGCACTCTGACCGACCCTGCCGCCAATGCAATAATTATATCACAGAACACAGTGTTTTGCAAGCAAGTTCGCTTGGTTTTTCTCTTGAAGACAAACAACCTACCCGCAAAATTGCGGGTAGGTTGGAGGAGTTATGGGTCAGAGGGAGTTGAAGAGCTTAATGCCGCCGTCAGGATTGTGGTAGCACCAGCCATTGAATCCATCCGGCTTTTCCAATCCACTTGTACAAGCCGAGACACCGCTGACGAAGATATTTATATCTCCAAACTGATATGGGCAGGAGTACTCATGCGGTCCTGTCTGCTTTTCGCATCCTGCCGCAATTGTCGTTGCGAGAGAGAAGTCATCGAATATGATCTCAGGCTTTGTATATGCTTTTTTCATTTCAATGCTCCTTTCTCAGCCGAACAGTACGGATAGGATGTTCTTTATCAGCCTGCCGATGAAGCCGCCGATAAGTGCGCCTATGCTTCCGCCTGCAACCACGGGGGCGGTAACGGGAGCGGAAACATTTCCGTTACTGTCGCGCGCCACTACGCTGATTTCCGGGTTATCCTTGAGGATCCGGTCGATGGGCTTCTTCCAGATCCTGTTGCCTGTTTCACTGTCAACCGTGAAGTCGGTGACCTTTTCGCCGTCGATCTCGATACCGTCAACATCGGGAGAGGTAATGACAGTGATGTCCTTATCCTCGACTCTGACGTCAACCTTGCCCGGCTCGAACGGTGTTTTGGGGTTCAGAACCTCATCGACCGCCGAAAGTGCCGCAAGCGCGGACTTTTCGTCCATTGTGAGGCTGAGCGTATCGGTTGCCCCGGGCTTCTCGCTGTATGTCACCTTGAGGTTGGTAATCGAGAGGATGCTGTCAGCGTCGCCGACATTCATTATCACAACCGTCTTGCCGTTGAGGTCCTTGATGCTGCGATACATATCGGTTGCGGTTGCAAGAACGGTTCCATTCTCTGGCTCACTGCCGACCGCGAATATCTTGCAGGAGGCATTTTTGCCCTCCACGATATTCTTCAGTGCTATCTGAATGTCAGCCACATTTCCGGCTGCATTCAGCCTGAACGCGACTGCCTGACCATTTGCAAGATACAGCTCGTTGTTCGGACCGTAGCTTGTGTAGTCTGCCATGGAAACATTTCCGGTCTGACCGTCGATGAAGATCATGCCGTTTGCAGCGCTGTCAACCGCGAAGGATTTGTCCCTGATAATCATATCGCGGAGCTCCATGTAGGTCGGCCAGCACTCGCCGTCAGCCTTGTAGGCATTTTCGTAGTTTTCCTGTGAGCCGCCTGCCGCGCCGGCAACTGCGCCTGCGGGGTCATAGATTCTGACAGCATCGAGCCAGAAGTCGTAGCTCTTCGCTATGCCGTTCGGGTTAGCCTCGGAGACTCCGCCTGCCTGTCCGTGTGCGAAGAAGTCCGCGTAGGCAACGGTGATCGTCACATCGTACTTTCCGTAGTCAAGATTTGCGACCTTCATGACCGGTATCTGCCAGAGAGCCTTTGCAGTGTCGGGCGCGGGAGTCCACTCTCCGGTTGCGGAGTCATACGTGTAGCCGTAATAGGTGTCAACGAGATAGTTCTTGCTGTACCCGTTTTCGCCCGTCACCGAGACGACTATCGTGCCGCTGGTGTTGGTGGTCGCGCTTATCACGTCGAAGCCGGTGCCGTAGAAGCTGAACTTCGCCGTTGCGTAGTTGCCGCCGGAGACAGTCACCTTGTGGGCACTGCCGAGGGAGAACTTCGACATTGTGTCGTATGCCTGATCGTAGCCGTAGACATTGCCGCTGTGAGCTATGCGGTCGGCACTCTGTTCTTTGGATACGGTCGTGCCGTCGGTCGTCCACGAGCAGCCGGAGCCTTCAAACCTGATGAAGTCGCTGAAGGTGTCTTCGTAGTAGACGGTTGTGGCGGGGATGATGGTGATGTGTTTCTGCGTGGTGGGAAGCTTGATCTGCGTGCCGTCAGCAAGCGTGATGGTCAGCTCAATATCAAGCGTAATCACCTCTGCGCCGTGTATTGTCTTGTTGAGGGTATAGATCAGCTGTGCGTCGGTTTTGTTTCCGACGAGCTCAACCGTTCCGTATCTGAATGTCTGGTCTTTTGCCAGTTTTACGTCGGTAACAAGAGCGGTCGCCGCGACATTACTGTCAAACAACTCGGTTATCCTGAGCGGGAGACCGAAATCAACAACATACGCCCTTGAAGTATCGTTGATTTCGAACGAATAGATCTCGTGCATGGTTGTTCCGGCAAGGTCGATGCCTCCGGCTGTTCCCTTTGCGTTGAGATTGTTTTCGTACTTGAATACCGAATTATTGTCGGGAGTAAGATTGCATCTGATTCCTTTGATATGGAGGGTTTCGCCCGGTGCAAGCTCTACGGTTGTGAGATATGCCGTAACCTCTGCAAGATCAGCGCAGGTCTGCTCGTTGCGTACGGCGGTATCGCTGATCTGAATCCATGCTGTGAACGGCCCTCCGGCATTGATAACCGCCTTTGAGTTGTTGCCGTTTACAAACTTCGACTCAGTTCCGTTGAACTCGATTCTGTTTCCGCAATTGTCGGTATCGACAAAGCTGATGTCGGTCATCGGAAGGTTGCCCTTGTTTGTGACCATGAGGTCATAAATGACATCGACGGACGTGTGAAGAGCAGAGCCGCTGTTAACTTCTATGCCGTTTGTTGCATTGTATGCCTTCTTGTCAACGCTGATCGCGGGGGTGGCGAGTTCGAGGTTGGTTTCTATTGCAAAGTTGGAGCAATCGGAGAAACGTTCCATATAGAAGAACGTAAAGGTTGCAATCTCTCCGTCAACAAGTCCGCATTTTTCAGCGACATCGTTCAGGTAAACAGTATCGCTCAGTGACCAGTGCGCACCGCCGAGGTCGAATGCAAGATTGCCGTTGATGAAGAGGTAAACGTCATCATCTCCGGTGAACTTGAAGTACAGATTTTCCGAATTGTTGTAAACAAACTGCGCTTCTCCGCGGAGCGTGTAGTTTCCGTTCGGAGCAACGGGATAGTTAGCATCTGGCGTTGTACCTTTCTGCATATCAGTTGTATCACCGAGAACGGAGTCATATCCGAGTCCGTTTATCGGATAGAAGAACTGCTGTGAAGATGTGCCTTCCGGAGTATTGTTGTATATAGAACGGTTAGTTCTGTCATAAACTATTCCGGAGCTGTTGTATGCCTTGAGGTAATATGCACCGTTGGAATTCTTTTTCAGTACAAGTTTGTCGTAAGCATCAACAGTCATTCCGTATATCGGAAGATTATATGTGCCGCCGTTTACGTTGTCGGTAACCTCTGCATAGTTTGTATCGCCCACAAAGAGGGTGTTCAGCAGATACCATGCAAGGTCATATGCATTCGTAATGTTCGCGTAAGTTTTCGCGGTTGCAAATGCATCGGAGAATTCGGTGGTATCTTTTCCGAGAACCGAACGCGGACTTGAGGTTTTCAGGAACTCATCAGAAAGAATGTTGTTCCAGTTTTTTGCACCGCTCGACCGGTCGGCATAGTAACCGCTTGCCAGTTTATCTGCAACAAATTTTACAACATCATCTGAATACTCCGGCATTCCCGTTGAACTCAATTTGTCTTTTACAAGTCCAGTTCTAATATACGGACCGCCCTTGGGATTCCAAGAGCTTGGGCGCTCGGAGGCATTATCCATAGGAGTTAATTGCTTTAGTCCTGTATTTGGGATATCAGCAAGTGCAAGCTTTTCTGTCGATCTCAAGTTTGCAACGAGCTGTCCCCAAATCTCTGATGATTTCTCAAGTCCAAAGTCAAACAACAACCCATCTGCGCGGTAATCGACTATTGTTATCGGTATCTCGATTTCGTTGCTCTTTACGGTGATGTAGTAAAGAGTGTTATCGATTAATACTGTGGTGTTGCCGATTTTGTGACCGGTGAAGGTGAGGGTGGTGCCTGCTGGGGTCGCGGGAGTTTCGTTAAACGTATAGATACGTCCGGCAGAGCTATAATTGCCTTCCAAAAGAGTCCAACCAGAATCCAAGTAACTGAGATAGTAAGAGGTATTGTACGGTCTGTAGTAAAAATAGCCATAATTAGACAAACTCCAATTAACACCAGAAGTTGTCGTAACGCTAAGTGAATAATCCCACCATCCGCTTACAGTCAGATAATACGTACTACCATTTACATCAGTAGAAATTGAATAGCCGTCATTCGATTTTTTAACCGTCCAACGAGTAGCTTTAGACGCGGTGGTCTCATTTGTAATACTGCCATTTGAAACAGAAAGATAATTACCGTTTCGTCCGATGAGATATTCACCGTCTGCAATAGTTGAACCGGTTACATACGAACCAAGGTCAAAAACATAATTGGTCCCTTCTGAATAATTCGCCGTAACGGTTGCAACCGTCTCATCTCCGGTAGTATAAGTCCCGCTGAGATTCTTGCCCGGAATCGTAACCGTCTTTGTCCCGCCGACGGAGACACTGACAGGTGTTGTTCCCGTATAATTCACCTGTGCCAGTCCGTAGACCGAGAAGTGAGAGACTTCAAAGCTGAACCAGCCGTTGTTGCTTGTTCCGGCAACAAGCCTGTAACCGCCGTTTGACGTTTTTTCGACACCCATGATGGGGGTATTGTCCCACGCAGACGGAATCTTTATAGAAACCATACCATTTCCGGTATAGTTATCGTTGCCCGCCTTCGGTGTTACGTCGTAGAGGATGACGGATCTTGTGTTGTCGATGCTTACGCTTTCCGTCAGCTTGGATGCGGTCAGTCCGGTAACACCGACTGCGCTGACCCTGACGTCACCGTCTTCGACGATGTTCATCGTTGCCTCAAGAGTTATCGGGGACGGGGTGGGGAGGTTGTCCGCAAGAACCGAACCGGTAAGGCTGAGTCCCGCCGGGGCGGTGTTTAGTGTTGCTTTCCATGTGGAATAATTACTTGAGCGCGTGTTGCTCTCGCTTATCCACGATTTCTCGGCAACCACATAGACTTTTTGCATAACATCATAGCTGTTCTTTGCAAGAAGGTCTGTTCCGTTTATTCCGTCAACAAATGCGTAATCCGTCCAGATCGCAAAATTTGCGCCGAGGAAATAATCGTTTGTAATGTCAACAGATTCGGTTACTACGTAATAATACTGATAGCTATCGCCTGTATTGCGATTAGTTACAGCCGGCGTCCAGCTTTCATAGAGCTGCGATACGCTCTGATTCCAGACCCACCATGCACCCCTGTTGCCGAGATAAGCATAATACAAGCCTGCGCCATACGAGAAGTTAACAAGATTGCGCTTGGAATTCAGATAAGCCGTTGCATTGTTATCCGGTCCCCAGTAAAGAACAGTAATATCATTATCAATGCCGCAGTCAACGCTTTTAATTCCGTCATTGAACATCCGTGTGGTCATGCCCTTGGATTTAATGTAGGTATTAAGATCATTGACATAGCCGACAAAGGTTGAATCGGTTGAATTCAGCCCTGAAATTGCATCGGTTACTTCATCAGCCGCGATGTTGAAGCTCTTGCAGCCCTTGGATGCAAAATAATCAACATAGAGTTTGACAACTTTCTGTCCGAACTCATATGCGTTGGAATCCTTGATATTCAGAGCAACTTTTCCGGTTCCGGAGTCGTAATCAGATGCTGCTGCGCTCTTAAAGAATGAAGAGTTTACAGACTGAATCCCCCCGATATGCCCCGGGCTGTTGAACGTCGGGATGATCTGCACGCCGTACTTATTTGCCTCGGCGATAATGCCGTCCATATCAGCCTGAGACAGGCTTCCGTTTGACGGCTTTGCCTTTGTGATGTCATAGGTCGTTCCGGCGACGGTCACCTTCATCTCATCGAGGAAGAACCGTGTTGCGTTATTGTTCGAGAAATCGAGATAAAGCACGTTCATCTTGTTCCACGAAAGGGTACGGATGAGCGCCTTTATAGTTTCGGGCTGGAAATACACACGGCCGCAGTCAAGATAGACCGAACGCTCCGCTACGTCAGGCCAGTCGTTGACTGTGCAGGCATTGAGCGCGGTTCCGCCTCTCACCATGCTCTGAAGCACGGTGTGAAGTCCGTTCAGCACGCCCGCCGCGTCTTTTGCCTCAACAGTTATGTTTTTGGCATCGACGGTAAGCCTGTAACCCTGTGCCTTATCAACGTTCATGCTGTCCGGGATGATAATTATATCCCCCGTTTTTGCCTGTACTTTGTTGCCGTACACTATCGGCATGACGTTTGCCGACGGAATTCCCTTTGCGGCAAATTCCGAGGACACCGTCTGCACGAACAGTCCTGCATCGGTTTTCGACGGATCGGAGTCCGCCGCGATGAAGAACCTTGAATCGGTCGTCAGTGTGAAGGTTCCCGAACCCGGTATCGTTTCACGGACAGCAGGTACGGAGGCTATATCGGCACCCTCTGCAGCCCTCACCCTCATTCCCCAGCCCAGAAAAGGCAGAGCCGAGACAACTGTGAGTGCCGACAGAAGCAGTGCGGTAAGCCGTTTGGTCAGTTTTCTTTTCATGTTTTACTGTTTACCGTTCCTTTTAGACCCGGAGGTAACACGGGTCGCAACTTGCGGATATGTTCT
>ENA-UOJC01003455-UOJC01003455.1-human-gut-metagenome-genome-assembly--contig:-C104-NODE-3455-length-14858-cov-29.373438_pt1 | contig 14858 bp, 18 predicted proteins | sample MGYA00242339_ERZ723886 | MGnify/ENA metagenome assembly ERZ723886 | reverse complement strand
TAGTATTGACACTCAGAAAAAGTGTGGTATAATATAAACAAAAACCTTGTGAGGTATCCGATGAAAAAGAAAATCATTGACACGTTAGATAAAGAACTGTTGTATATGTCAGCGAGTGAATTAAACTACTACTTTACGCACAGTTGGTCTATCTACTGGGTAGAAACACGCATAGACAACGTAAAATGCGCTGAAACGCACCTTTATCGTTCAAAGGATAGATTACCGTATGAGAGCATTAAAGCCGCCTTAGAAGCCCGTACAAGCGGAGTTGAGGTTATATCAATTGTGGAGCGTAGACAATGGACGAAAAATTAACATACTATAACGGTGACCGTCTGAGAAACAGTGTTGACATTAACGGAAATCGACCCGAAATTTTTATTGTTGAAAGTAACCGTACCGCAGGTAAAACTACAGATTTTGCAAAATTTTTGATTGACCGCTTTATCAAGCATAAGGAAAAATTTGCCGTTTTGGTGCGGTGGCAGTACGAAGCAACGAATTTTGCCGAAGCTTTTTTCAAAAGTGTGCAAGGGCTTTTCTTTCCTGAATATGAACTTACACAGAAAATGATAGAAAAAAAATACTGTGAATTGTATCTCAATGATAAGGACTGCGGTTATCTTATCCCGATAAACTCAGCGGAATTTATTAAACGCCGCTCACACCTTTTCAATGACATCACGTCAATCTTTTTTGATGAAATACAGCCCGAAAACAACGGCTATGTGCCTGACGAACTGAACAAATTTTTTAGCATACACACCTCTATAGCCCGTGGTGAACATCAGCAAGTGCGGTATGTTCCTGTCTATATGTGCAGTAACTCTGTGTCACTGCTTAATCCTTACTATAACGCCCTTGGGGTCGTAACACGTTTAAACAGTAAAACAAAATTTTTGCGGGGTGATGGGTGGGTTTTAGAGCGTAATTTTAACGAGAGCGCACAAAAGGCGCAAAAAGCCAGTGGCTTTAACCGTGCTTTCTCGGCTGTGTCTTATAGCGACTACAGCTCAGAAAGTGTGTATCTGCGTGATAATGAAGCCTTTTTAACTTTGCCTAAAGGGCGTGGGCAGTATGTTGCAACTATCCGCTTTGACAGCCGTAAATACGCCATATGGATGTATGCAAATGAAAATATAATGACGTGCGATTACCGTGTGGACGATGATTACCCAGTCAAGATAAGTGCCACGGTACAAGACCACACAGAGCAGTATATGCTTATCGGGGGCGCAGGCTTTATCAAAGAGCGTATGCGGCGATACTTCATCAACGGAAATTTCCGCTTTAAAGACCTTGCCTGTAAAAGTGCTGTCTTAATGGCACTTTCATATAAATAACTTTGGCAGTCTGCCTATCTGTGTTAAATATTGGTACGCTTCGGACGCACGGCTTAAAAACTGCCGACAGGTACTTTCGGTGTTGCACCCGCTTTGTTGACCGATACGGAATAGGCTGTATATAAAAAGTTAAGTGTTAAGGCACAGAGTACCTTAACACTTTTCTTATTTTTTGGGGTGTATTTTAAAGGTTGTTTCTACAAGTAATGTGCCGCCTTTTATCTGCTTTGGCAGTAATTTTCCGTCAATCTCAAGTCCGACCTTAAAATCAGTCAGGCTTGCTTCACCCGAAACAAGCATATTGTTAAAATTTTCCTTTGCTCCCTTTGACATACCTGCGCACTTGATAAGGTAGTACGGCTCGACTTTTTCTCCGTCCTCGTGTGTGGTATGCTCAATATATGTTTTTGCCCTTACAAAAATTGCCTTATCCCAGTAATTTTCCAGTTTCCAACAACAAAAATTGACAGGGTGTATCTCGATACCTTGTACGTCCTTGGGTGCAAGGTCGCAATGGATACTATCAGTATCCGCATATATAAACCCACGCTCCACAGCTCCGTGAAAATTTTTCTGTGCGGCTCTTATGGTGAAAGCTCTTGAGTATGAAGTTATGGCTGAACCTATCGGTATATACATAGGCTTTCTGTCGTTTGCTTTCTGCGTGGTAAACTTTAACACTCCGTCTGACAGTCTTGCTATCTTAAAACTTGAATTGGTGCTTTGTGCCATTTTGCCATATAAGTTATTCAAAAATAGCTTTGCAACCTGCCTTTTAGCGCCTTTGCTTTCTTTTTTGATTTTTGAGTATTTGTCAATATATGTATCAAAAATACCGATTTTTGACTTGAACACGCAATAATCCAAAATTTGACAGTCAATCAGATTATAGTGTTCCTGCAAAAGCTCCCAGTCGGTGCAGGTCAAAGTTAGTATCACACTGGTATCTTCAAGTTCTCCGCTTTCCGCTCGTATGTACTCACAGTAGTGACCGTTTTCGTCAAGGATATCCGAGGACTTCAAAGGTGTTCTGCTCGGATACCTCCAACTGCCGTTTATAACAATAAATGGCAATTTACCGTGCTTTAAATAAAATCTTGTCCTTATCCTGACAAAATAATAATATTTTGTTTTGTCAAGATATTGTTCAGGTATAGTATCGCCCTTGTAAAATCTCGGAGCGCCGACAGGGTAAAAATTCCCCGATTGACTTGACATCATAGAGGGATAAAGCGAGTTGACATCTGCCGTCACACCATCACTGAAAATTTTATTTTCTTTGCCCTCTACTACATACACCCAACCGCCCTTGTAGCTTCTTCTTATATACTGGTCGGCGTTTTCTGCGTCAAAGGCTTTAGGGTCAATGTGTTCATCGTACATATCAGGAAAATTCGCTTCCCAGTCCTCTTTTTTTGTCATTTTTCTGTAATCGTGTATACAGCAAGCCCCGATAGTGGACTTGTTTTCAGCGAGTTTGAAGAAAATTTGAAGGGCTTCGGACATAACAAGAACATCATTTGCGATATACTGTCTTTCCTCGTCAGTGATAACGCCGCCTGCGTGGCGCTCTCCCGTGTACTCGATAGTGGTCTTTTGGTGCTTTGTACCAAAGTCTTTGCCAATTTTTGCCACTGAAAACGGCAAAAGCTTCAAGCTGTCACGAAAAGTTATCAAGTGTCCGTGCCACTTTAAAGCGATATCGTACCACTGACCCATATCAGATATCATATAGGAAAACTCCCCGTTTTTAAGCTCGTCAGACTTTTTGAAGTGCCAGTCACCGTGTCTATCTTGATAAGTGGCTTGTTTGAAAGTATCTTGTGACAACATAAAATTTAATAAAAACGAACCATCGAATTTTAAGTTATGGAAAAAAACAATGATATTTTTATCAAATGCTTGATTAATCATATCATTGAAAAAGTCATATATATTGTCCCCGATAGTAACATTTTCCGAGCCGAGCCTACACCAAGCATAAGCCCAAACCTCGGTAAAAGTCTGACCGTCATACACAGTGGTTTCAAAGTCCGCCATATAGGTAGCTATCACTCACTATCACCCCAGTCCGATAACTCTGATAATTTTTCGTTGATTTCTTCGGGAACATCGCCTGCTGTCAAAATGTCAACAAAAGTATACCATGACATCATGTGTATAGGCTCACTGTCAGAACTAAAAACATAGCCCTCGACGGCTTCAACGGCGGCTTCGTCCGCCTTTGCAAAGCGATAAATGACCTGTGTTTTACCAATTTGTGATACAGTTTGATTTAAAAGCGCCCGAATATCCGCAATATGCTCTGCATATCTCCACGGGGGGATATTTAGTCCAGTATCATATGGTGTGTCAAGAATCTGCTGTATTCGTTGCCAAATTATGTCACCCTCACCTATCGGTGGACTTCCGATAGGTCTTGTGGGACGTTTGGGTAAAGGCTTAGGCGGTCTTGCACTTATAGGCTTTTTACGATAGTCGATTTTTTTTGACTGTTTGACTTTTTGTATAAGTTGTTTTTTTGAGCCAATATTAATTGTGTGACTTTTATCGGAAAGTCTTGCAAGGCTTTTAGGCGTAATAGCTTTTAAGTCATCGACCATCTTTTTAGTGACTTTTTTAGGTGTTGTGTGCTGAAAATCCCCAACAACTGTGTACCCTCTCTTCTGCATTTCAATCAATCTTTTTTCAATGCGGGTCAACTGTGCTTCGTACTGTTGAGCCAGTGTTTTTCTTTTTGCCATGTTTCTTCCTTCCTTTGTAAAAATACGATTTGCCGCAAACGGCTTTTAATCCTGAGCGTATCTCTATATGCACTGTGCGGCTTGTCACTTTCAAAATCTCAAGAGGTGTTCCCTCGGGAATAACACCTAGCCCTTGTAGATACAAGGGCTTAAGCAATTTTTTTCTTCATCAGTTAATATTTTCCTTTTCAAGGTTGTTTATCTGTGCAAAAAGCTTTGTCAATGCTGTCACAAAATCTTCTGCGTATTTTTCTTCCAAAACAATTTTGCACTTGCTAAAGTTTTTTCGAATGCCATTTATTTTAGCGGCAGTCATAGCGATATTCGAGGTTAAGTTGTCTAACATTTGCCCGATATAAACTGTGTTTTTATCAATCATCGGATAACACCTCCTTTCGTTTCATTGTCTATATTATAACGCCCCTTCGTGAAAACTGTATGATAGTTTTGTGAAAGTTATGTGAAAAAAGAAAAAGCCCCGAACGAATCAGGGCTTTGTTCCACGTGGAACTTTTACTTGACTATCTGCAAAGAGAGATACTCTCTGCCGCTTTTTGCGTTGCGGTGAACTACGTTTATCGGTATTTCGCCAGCTTCGTCAAGTAATTCGATAAGGTCAAGAAGCATATCTATGACCGTGCTTGAAATTGTGCCATAAACGTTGCCCCCCTTGTCGAAAAGATATCCCACCTCGGAAATTTCGCCGCTGTCCGGGTTTGGTTCGTCAGTGATAGCCGCTCCTATCACAGTCAGAGTGTCGCTGACTGTCTGAAGGGCGAGACACGCGCTCTTTGCGTTGAAAAGCTCCATTTTGCCTATGTTCTTTGTGCTTACCATGATAAACTCTCTTTCTCCTGCTCATCTCAGCCGAGCAGGTGGCTGTGTACTTACGCTCACCGCACAGGGATAATGCGGCTTTGGTCTAAAGCTGATATAAACAACGAGCGCAATATTGTTTTGCCGTTGCGCACGGTCATATTTTAACCCTTACGGGTTGGGATGGGGCTGATAAGGTCAACCCCTCAGAACCTTAAAAAATAAACTTAGTTGTTGCCCCAGTTTCAACGGTGATTATAGTGACGTCTTTTGTGTACTCGCCGCTGTTAAACATTTCCGCTGTTGCTAACGCAGTTTTAAAATCATTGGCAAAGGCTGGAATAACATGGCCGTTATCAAGTTTGCAAATAATTACATATGACATTTTTACACCCCCTTATTGCCCCGAAGGGCAAGAGCCGAAGCTCTCAGCCTTTAATCTCTCTCTTAGCAAAGCGTCCGTCAAAAGCCTTGTCCTCGCTCATCCAGTCGCTCTCGACTCTGCTCTCAAGCTCGCCGCCCTGCTCGGCAAAGAGCTTTGCAAGCTCTGCGATTTCATCCTCGCTTAAATCCCAGTCAATCATCTTTGCGTTGCCTTCGCCGTCCGTGATGATGATGTAGTTCATGGCGTTGTCCTGTGCTTCAAAAAGTCTGTAGTTTTTCATGTGTTTTGTCCTCCTGCCCTCTGGGCTGTCGTAGTGCTTTGAGGAGCTTCGCTCCTCTCTCATCTCTTTGACTATATATTACACCCCTTATGTGTAATCTATATGATAGTTTTGTGAACGTTTTGTGAAAACTATCTTTTATTTTGCTTGACCTCTTTTTTGAGCCTGTCGAGGATATTCTGCCCACTTACTCCGCTCATACTCTCAAAGTACTCTGACTTTAAAAACCGTGCGACCGACGCCCTCATCTGTGGGCAGTTGCGATAGTCGTTGACCGCTTGCTGTATAACAGCTAGCCAAAGCTGAGTATAGCCGCCGTTTGTTTGTATGACGCTTTTTCTATATGGTCTGATTTTAATCACCCCCTTATTGCCCCGAAGGGCGAGGGCTGAAGCCCTCATTATATCGTGCCACGATACGCATGCACAAAAGTGAGTAGCATGCGCTTTGCCTTTTTTACAGCGTAGGACTTGCTGGAGTACTTAGCTGTGTAAAGCTCATGCCATGTGGTACCCAAAGCCATCACACGCAAAGTGCCATCACGGTAGCAGTGGATAACTATATGATTACATCCGTCATAGAGAACACTATCCACGTAACCCTGAGCCTTGATAACTTTTATTTTCTTATCCATTTGCTTTTCTCCTTTGCCTTACGGCTTGTCATTGTGTTTAGGAGCTTCGCTCCTCTCGTTTCATTGTCTATATAATACACCCTTTTTGTGAAATCTGTATGATAGTTTTATGATAGTTTTGTGAAAAATAAAAGCCCCTCATGTGAGGGGCTTGTGTTCCACGTGGAACATATCTTATGCAAGTCTGAAAAGATTGACACTGCCGTTGATGCTGTTAATCGCAACACTCGATTCAACCGTCATCTGCATGATGCCGTTGGTACTTGTCAGGCTTGACGGGTCAATATACAGCGTGGCGCGGATATAATTGGTAGGCACTCTGCTCAAAAATGCGGACAGGGTCTCCCCCGCAAATCGTACTTTCACATATGAGGTGTTAGCGGCTGTTGCAACACAACTCAGCGTCACCTCCGCTCTATAGTAGGCGTTAAGCTCGGATGTCATCAGCGTACCATCTGACTGCGGGGCAAAGCCGACACTCTTTGCTACGTCAAAAAGCAATGGCTTTGCCGTACCGACATCGCTTCCCATGTATTCTGCGGGCTGTAAAACTAATTTTGCAGAGGTGTCAAGGTCGCCGATAAAGTTAGGGTAAAAAGCGCCGTTAGTCTGTATCGCTGTCGATAAGATAGACGACCACACAGGCACTGCCGCTGTACCCTTATTAAGCATAATATTATTGTCTTTATATATCATCGTAAACTTATGATAGGTGTCTGTTGCCTTGCCGAGTGTAAGCGCTGTGTTAAGCGTAGACGAATATACAGTGTTACCAGCAACTGTAAGCGTAAACTCGGAGGCTGTACCCACAGCCGTAAAAGCTCCGATGATACCGTCAGCAAGCGGAGTATCAGTTGATACGTGCGAATTATAAATTACATTATCTGTAATTGTTATGTTGCGTGCAGGTATGTTTGGTGATAAAAAGAGCCTTGTGCGACTTGCAGTATTATTTATTATCCTATTGTTTGAGATAACGCAGTTACACAAGCTGTCAATGTTTGCCGAGGTTAATACAATACCGAATATAGTGTTTGCTGTCCAAGTGTTATTAGTAAAAAGATAGTCATCACGTGTATACTCGTCACTACACTGTATCTGCGATGCGGTGATAACGCAATTTTTTATATTGAGGTTGCTAACTACAACGGTAGCGCCGTCTTTTGTGAAAATATCACAGTTTTCAAAGCGCACACCATCCTGCGTAGAGTGCTTTAAGTTATTGGTATCGTGCATTATTTTAATATCTTTAAAGCTACTTATAAAGTTATTGCCGTTTGTTATTGTTAAGGTGTGCTTTTCTGACGGATTACTATACACTTTAAGTGTTTTGGTGGTTGTGTTAATCTCAGACAAATCGACACTAAAGTCGGCATCAATTAAAATTGGGTTAAAATTCCATTTTGCACAAGCCGCCATTTGTGCGGAGCGTGCTGTGATAGTCGGAGCGGTAGCTATACCAAGCGTGGACGCTGTCCAGTCAGAGCGGAGCAGGGCTACTCTGTAGTATAAGTCGCCTTCGGCGTGAGGAAGTGCTTTTCTGGCAATACCCTCCGCCATCTGCGCAGGTGGAGTAGACATTTCCAAAATTTCCCACATTGTGAAAACACCGTCACCGCTGTAGTAATTTTCGCAAACGCAGACTTCCTTACCTGCGATTTGGGTGAAAGTGGCATTTTGTAAGTCAGCGACTGTATCAAAGTGCTTGAGACCCTGTAAAGACCCTGCCAAGTCGGCGACTAGGTTGTCATAGTTCGTTGTATTGTTAAGCCATGCATTGACAGCGTCCACCACCATAGTAGGTATCTCTGCTATAGTTTTGTTATACTCGGCTATAAAGGTATTGACTTTATCAGATATAGCCGTTATCTGCGTATCCTGTGCGGAGATTTTGTCGTCCTGAGCTTTAAGCCTTCGCTCCTGCTGGGCAAACTCGTCGCGTATCTCGTTATTGACCGTATCTTTGTAGCGTAAAAAGTCTGTGTCTATTTTATCGGTCAGGTCGGCAAATTTTTTGTCAAGACCTGCGGTATACTCGCCAAAAGCCTTGTCAATGTCATTTTTATATGTGTTCCAAGCGGCAAGTAAACCGTTTGTGCTATCAATAACTTCGTTTAACTTTGCGCTTGTCTTACATAATATCTCGTAGTAACTTAAGCTATCATCATAGACAAGCGGTAAAATCTTGTTGCACCAATACTTTAACTTATCAATCATTGTAAATCCCCCTTACCATATCTGCATAAACATATCTGATAAATCATTTATTATCATCATATCTATGTTTATTATACTTTTACTATACTTTGCAAGTAGCTCACCCTGTATGTCACTGCCTTCATAGCCTGACACCTTTTCAGTGTGCTTGCTGTCACTCACCGTTTTTCCAGTGTCTGACACTGTGCCAGTATGAGTGACTGCGCTTGTGTCTGTGACAGTGCTTGTACCCTCATCTTTTACTGTGCCTGTCTTTTTTAAAGTGCGACTATCAGTCACCGTGTCAGTAGTGGTGTTTTGCTGAGTGCCTGTGTTTACGGTCGTATCTGTAGTATCTGTGGCGGTCGTGTCTTTTCCTTTTGTCGTGGTCGTGCTGTCAGATATATTTGCTGTTGTCATATACTTACCCGACTTTATATCGGAAAGACTACCTTGTGGAGTATCGGACGAGTAGGTATCGACATCACTTGACGTACTTGCTTCACTGCTCACGGTGGTATCTGTGCCGACAGTCTTTTTGGCAGACAGGTTGTCTGTGCGTGTGCTGTCCGTGTCTGTGACAAGCTTGCCGCCGTTAGTGTCAGTCAAGTCATCGGTACGTGTGTCTGTGTGAGTTGTTTTTACATCACCACTATGTGTATCTTTTAAGTTATCGGTGCGTGTTGACGTTTTATCGTCAGTAACATTTCCCGTAAACTCTTTGATAACACTTTTATTATACAGTGGGTTTAATATGCTTGCCGATATACTATACAATTCGTTATATTTCGGCATTATTTCCTGCATTTTGGTATTTAATGCCAGTTTCCACAGCCCCACAGTTTCAAAAGCTATCTCGTCCATGTAGTAGTGAAGCAGGATTTTCTTACACAAAATCTCTCGGTGTGCTTCTTCGAAAATGGTAAATTCTTCAAAAATTTTATTCCATGAAGCGTTTAAGACTTGTGCTACATCATCGTATCCAACATCACTCGTCAGCCCTGCCGCCGTTTCGCATATCGCCCTTACTGTTGTTGTGTAGTGGCTCATAGTCTAATTCCTCCTTTTTTATAGTATTATCTATGTCAATGCTATCAAACTGATACCATATATCTAAACCAAACATTTTGTTGATTTTCTCACACGCTATCTGCCGCATTTTCTCAGGGGAGTTTCGTGTAGCTATCACAGCCCCCTGCGCCGTCAGTACTTCGTCTTTTATCATTCGTTCACGTTTTGTTGTGTCTGAGTTCGGTATGCCCAACTGCGTTAAAGCTTCATTCCAGATTTTAGCTTTTAAGTCATATATCTTATCAGCTACCCACGGAGCGTCCGTCTTTAGCACGGTCATACTATCATCTGATAAGGTTTTCTTACCAAAAATAACAGGCTGATTTCCATCATACTTTTGATAAACATTTTGCATTGTTAATGCTTCGTTTTTATCAGCTTTTATCAGGATAGGTGTTTTCTGGGCATTTATATTTATATCAATAATTCTGTCATACTGATATAATCTATCTGCGTAATATTTTATATCAAAAATATTCGGTGTTCGCAGATAATTATTGTAGATAATAACTCCGTTATTGATATTAAGGTTTTTTGTATATCCCGTGTCGGATATAGCTATAAAATCACGTGGATTTCCGTACACGTCAAGCTTGCCATTGAGCGTGACGGGCAAGCAAAGATAGCCGAGTACATCGTCCTTAAAAAAGACCGCCGCTCCCTGCGTTATAAGCACTTGTTCAAGATACCTTACATCTATAGTATCAGGCATTCCCGACCATACACCTCTTGACATCGCCATTTCATAAAGTCGAAAAGTGTAATTATTCCACGACTTTCTATTATCAAGCAAACTTGCGTTGAAAAAAGTATCTCTTACTCTCTTAGGCATTGTATCTCCTCCTTATGTTGTGGGAGCATTAGGTATCTGATAAAGTCCAACTGCCGTTATGCCTTCCCATAAGCACACCCCCGCATTAAAAATCTGCATTATTTCTGTCAGCGCCTGCGCAGGCACTCCGTCCGCCGTAATGTTGGCTTGCTTCATTTTACAAAAATTGTATGCAGGTCTGCGTTTTGCTGTCAAAAAATTTGGCGTTTTTAAGCGATTGACGGCATACCCGCACATCGTAAAATAATCATCATACATTTTTAAAATATCTTGATTATAAGATACACGATACGTTCCGAAAAGGTCACGCCCATACAAATACGGCAAAAACGAGCTGTTGTTGGCGTTTAGAACCCGTGTTTTGTTAAGCATATCCTGTTGCCGTCCGATAAAACGGGCGGCATTGTCGACCGTGGAAGTCAAAAGGGAAACCCCTCCAGAGGGAATTGCCCCCTCATCAGGGGCATAGTTTGCCGCACCCAACACGCTTGTACCCGCACTAACAAACGTTGAGAAAATGTTGCTTAATTGTTGTGCAATTTGTGCATTGTGATTTGACCCGTAATAATCGGAAAATTCTGAAGTGGAAAGAGTTGGAGTTGGATACGATGAAATCCACATCGAGTTATCCCAAGGCGACATTTGACCGTCAGTGCCTGCATATCCAAATGTTGACAACTGCTCACTGGGAGACGGCAAAATACCACTATTTGTAAGCCGTAACTGCTTATTGTCTGGCATATACTCATAACGTAAATCTTTTGTCACACCGCGATAATCGGTAACACGTAAAAAGCAGTACGGATAAGTGTAAAGCTTTTTATTTGACGGAGTATAGTTGTCAAGCTTATCACTTACCGTTGGTTTTGCAATTTCCAATAATTTGTAGTCGGGCTGATTTGGATTAACAGCAGGAGCAAGCCATGTATGTGTAGTATCCCAAGCCCCGTTAGGATAGTTATCTTTGGGTATGGAGTATATAGCGATAATTTCACTCAAACCTCCTGCCGTCTCAATATAACTTGTGATTACATTCACAAAATCGGTCAAAGTGTCACTTGTAACATTACATATATTGTAAGCCCCTGTTAAGACAAGCCCCGATAACGCACCCTGCGTAAACGTTGTGTAATACCGCCCGTCAGGGTTAAGTAAATGCTTACTCGTAACTATAACAGTATAAAGTCCTGCTGTGTCATGTGCTATAGCACTATTGTTACTATAAATTTCCTGTCCTGTCGCAAGCACGGGTTCAGGCATAACATTGTCACCGATACCATCGGTTTCTGTGTGTTCACGTTCAATATATGACGGATTTATTGTTATGTCAAAATAATATGTTTGTAACACGTCAATACTATATGTTATCAAACTTGTTTCATTATTAACATATTCAACGTCCGTTATAAAAGCGTAAAACATTTTATTGCCGAAAGCAGTATTACGGAAAGCCATATAGTTACAGACTATAGCACTATCAGGGGATATGGCTACTCTGATACTATTATTAGTGTGTCTAATATAGCTTTGCGCATTTAATATATACTGCGTGTATGATAATATCCTCTTCTGCTGTTCCGCTTCTGATGGTGGACGATATGACATCGTATGTTGGGTGTCAAAGGGGATACCTTTACACAGCCAAACATCTGAGTTTGGTGCTACATAAGCCATTTATATACCTCCTTTTGTATAATATTTGCGGGAGCAGATATGCCCCCGCATAGATTATTTAAGCTACAGTTATTGTTGCAGTACCAAACTTTGTGTTATCATAAACAGACGTTGCCGTTATAATAATTTCGTCCTTCGCTACAGCGTCTGCCGATACTGTTACTATGCCTGTGCTTGTAACTGTGGCTTTATCGCTGTTTGACGTCCATGTCAGTCCCGAGGGTGCAAAGTTCGTACTTTCTACCTTTGCAGAAAGCTGTATCTTTCCGCCCTTAGACAGTGTAGCTGTCGCAGGAGATACGGTCACCTTTTTGATAGACGGTGTTCCCGCCACAAAAAGCGCATTGTTGGCAAAGGGCGATATTGCATATATACGCCATGCGTGGAGCGTCATGTTACGGTAAAGACCTTCCGTGTTTTCAATCGCTCTCATCTCGGTAAGCTTGTCGTATATCTGAAAAAAGTCCTTATCGACAAGTATGCAAGGCACTGCGTCAAGAGCTTCCATCTCTGCCTGTGAAAATTCGTGGTAGTTTTCGTCACCTTTAAAAAGCTCGTTCAGTCGCTCAATATCAAGAGAGCCGAAGCTATCTATAAGCTTGATATGACCGAGAAATTCGACCTTATCCATGTTGAAAGCCGAAGCAAGGACTTCAACGTTTCGCTTTGCGTTAAATTTCGCCGACACTATAAGATACTGGTCATCTTTCAGCGCAAAGTTGTTGACACCAACCAGATTGTAGTCCTTTTTAAGGAAAGTCATGTCGTCCGAAACTGTCTGAATCGCTTCAACAATTTCTTCCATATTTGCCTTATTGACAGCAGGGATTTCATACGGCTTCATTAAGCCGTTGTATATCCTATATGCAAGCATATACTTGATAGTTAAAAACTCGTCCTGCTCCATGGCAGTAAACATAGTTGTAACGATTTTTTCGATAAAGCTTGACACGCCGTTGATGGACAGGAAAGCGTTTTCGAGGTCATAAGGCTGTACAGTCTGCTTGTAGTATTTCTGGTAATTCATGACATAAAACGCTGATTTTACATCTGGAAACTCACGCTGAAAAACTGTTGTTTCTGCCCTTTCGGGGCTGTAGTTCTTGACGTGTGCAAGGTCGATGAAAATATCCTCAATAACCTCGCCAAAATTAAGCTTGCCCTTTTTGAACACTGCGAAAGGGTTAGTATAATACTTATTGGTAACTTTTACCTCAGCAATTCTGTTTATCAGAGCTGAAAGAAATTCATTCTGAATTTCGGGAAAATCCATTATCACGTTGCCGATACTGCGTATGGTGTTTGCGTCAGGTGTGGCAAGCGGCACGTGGTCTTTGTAATTCTGTGAAGCTGAATTGCGGATTGCGTTGAGCACGTCAACGCTTGAATTTGTTTTTACATCCCTGTAGTCGATATTCGGCATTGTTAGTCACTCTCCTTTTCTGTGTAGAGGTCTTCAATCTTGATTTCCTCTGCTTTGTCAGTTTCTTCCTCTTCCTTGACTTCTGCGGTTTTCTCTTCCTTATCACCGTCAAAAAAACGCTCCATATACTTTGCCCGCCACATATCCTCGACTTCTTTAACACGGGCTTCTGCGTTTCCGTTCTTTTCCATATCGGATAAAGTGTCAGTTACGTTTTCCACGAGTGATACAGTTTCATCATCGGTGCGGTCACCGATATAGGCTTTGATTTCGGCAAGTATTTCTTCCTTAGTTTTTACCATTATTCTTTCACCTCAACTTTCGTAATAAAAGCATTGCTAAATCCTGCCCTTTTTACTTTGCCTAAAAAGACTTTTGCGTTTGCTTCGCTTGTGTATGCTCCAACTTGTACTCGGTATATGGTCTTTGTTTTAGAACCGTCTGCGGTCGTTTTTAACTTGTTTCTCACCTGCGTTCTAAACCAGTCCATATTTTTCCCGTATAGGTTCAGCCAGTTTTCGGGGTCACCGTGATTGCTTGCATATCCTGCCTTTGCCGCTTCTTTATGACTTACAATGTTTTCAACATTTATGTCCAGCTTTTTACAAAGATATGCGCAGTATTCAATTGCGGCGTTAAACGCCTTGTCAAAATATGCCTTGTTTTTAAGATTATCCTCGCATATCTCAAACTGAATATGAGGATAAGGAGCATAATTATAACTGCCCTTTGAGCCACTACCACAACCCCAACAAGCGTAGTTATAGGGCAGAGTGTGATACACTTCAACAACACCTTTATCGTTACAACCAATGTAAGCGTGCATACAAATGTCGTTGTACACACCATTGATATACTCTTGATTATGGTGATTGTTGTATACGTTTTTACCGAGGTCGGCAAGTATAGCGGACGTATCAGCATTTGCTGAGGTAGGTTGCACATACCGTCTTAGCATTTCGTTATCACAGCCCGTGCTATGTACGACTATGCCAACAGGCTTGATATGCTGTGCCGCCTTGTAAGCCCCGTTTGCGTGAAAAATGCACTCCTTAAGTGTCATTAGTGATACCTCCTAGCTTGTCGATAAGATGGTTCAAAGCTATCGTGTTATTGTTGATAGTTTCGTTAAGTTTTGTTGTTTCTTCCTTGTGACTTTCGTTAAGTTTGTTGTTCTGCCAAAACATAGCAATACAACACGCTATCGGAAAACCAAGACTGGATATTAACTGTACTATAGCATTTGTGTCCATTCGCAACACCCCCTTGCTGTTTATATTATAGCACACTTTTTCTGTGTGTCAATACTATAGGTTGTATAGTATAATTTTATCTGCCACTTCTATTATATCACAACAGAACACATAAGTCAATACTAATTTTTATATAATACTTTAAGACGTATAATATTTAATGGGGGAATATATAGGCAAATGACGATGTCCGTGTCTATGCAC
>ENA-UOJC01003450-UOJC01003450.1-human-gut-metagenome-genome-assembly--contig:-C104-NODE-3450-length-14877-cov-5.423627_pt1 | contig 14877 bp, 15 predicted proteins | sample MGYA00242339_ERZ723886 | MGnify/ENA metagenome assembly ERZ723886 | reverse complement strand
TAAGGCCCAATATGGTATTATTTATATAGATGAAATAGATAAAATAACTAAAAAGTCTGAAAATGTTTCAATAACAAGAGATGTTTCGGGTGAAGGTGTACAGCAGGCACTCTTAAAGATTCTTGAGGGTACAGTTGCTTCAGTTCCGCCTCAGGGGGGAAGAAAGCATCCTCAGCAGGAGCTTATTCCTATAGATACTACAAATATATTGTTTATCTGTGGTGGTGCATTTGACGGACTTGAAAAAATTATTGAATCAAGAATGGACAAGAGCTCAATCGGATTCAATGCAGAGATAAAAGAGAAGACAGATGCGGATGTAGGAGAGATGTTTCATAAAGTTCTCCCTCAGGATTTAATTAAGTTTGGTCTTATACCTGAGTTTGTAGGTCGTGTACCGGTTGTTGTTGCACTTGACTCGCTTGATGAGGAGGCACTTGTAAGAATTCTTCGTGAGCCAAAGAATGCTATTATCAGGCAGTATCAGGCATTGTTCTCGCTTGATGAAGTAGAACTTGAATTTACTGAAGATGCAGTGCGTGAAGTGGCAAAGAAGAGTTTTGAGAGAAAGACAGGAGCAAGAGGACTCCGCTCAATACTTGAATCTGTTATGAATGAAGTTATGTTTGAAATCCCTTCTGATGATACAATTTCAAAATGTATTATTACAAAGGAAGCTGTAGATGGAACAGGAAAGCCTGTTATCGAATATAGAACTGAGCAGGTAAATAAAGCACAATAATATGGAGAGTTGTTGGATTATGAAAAAGATGGTATTACCAACAATTGCATTAAGAGGTATGACCGTGTTACCGGACATGGTCATACATTTTGATATAAACAGGAAAAAATCAATTCATGCTGTAGAAAAAGCCATGCAGACGAATGAAACAATCTTTCTTCTCACACAGAAAGATATAGATACTGCAAATCCTGTGCAGGATGATTTATATTCTGTAGGAACTGTTGCGAAGGTTAAAGAGCTGATAAAACTTCCAAAGGGCATTGTAAGAGTTCTTGTGGCAGGTAAGTATAAAGGAATGGTTAATACAGTTAGTGAATCTGATGGAATGCTTATATCTGATATAGTTACTGACAGAGACTGGTTTTTAGCACCTGATAATCTGACACAAATAGCTATGATAAGATCACTTAATGAGCTTATATGCAGATATGCAGCAGTTAACCAGAGATTCAGCAAAGATATTTTAAAAGAATGGCTTATTGCCAAAAATCTTCAAGAAAAAGTCAAAAAAATTCTTGCGGATTATCCGGTTGATTATACTGTAAAACAGAAGTTCCTTGAGATGAGTGATGTTAATGAAATTTATGAACAACTTGCAAGGATGTTTATTGAGGATATCAATATTTTTGACATAAAAAAAGAACTCGAAGATGGCATAAAAGAAAAAGTAGAGAAAAACCAGAAAGAATATTATCTTAGAGAACAGCTCAAATATATTAACGAGGAGCTTGACGGTACAGATGGCTCATCTGAAATAGATGAGTATATGGAAAAACTTGAGAGTCTTAATGCAGCTGATGAAATAAAAGAGCAGATTGAAAAAGAAATACGGCGTTATAAAGTGCTTTCACAGGGTTCGTCAGAAGCAAATGTTGAACGCGGCTATATAGAAACGCTTCTTTCACTTCCATGGGAAAACAGTTCTCAGGACAGCGATGATATAGAAAATGCGGCAAAAATTCTTGATGAAAATCATTATGGAATGAAAAAAGTTAAAGAGAGAATACTTGAGACGCTTGCAGTGAGAAAAGTATCACATGATGCTGATGCACCGATAATCTGTCTTGTAGGACCTCCGGGAACAGGAAAGACAAGTATTGCACGTTCGGTTGCACAGTCACTTAATAAAGAATATGTACGTATATGTCTTGGTGGTGTAAAAGATGAAGCAGAAATCCGTGGACACAGAAGAACATACGTCGGTGCAATGCCTGGTAGAATCATTGACGGTCTTAGAAAAGCAAAAGTTAAAAATCCTCTCATGCTTCTTGATGAGATAGATAAAGTAAGTAATGACTATCGTTCTGATACATCATCGGCACTTCTTGAAGTACTTGATGGAGAGCAGAATTCGCATTTTGTTGATCATTATATTGATATGCCTGTAGATTTGTCGGAGATTCTTTTTATTGCTACAGCGAATGATTTGTCAGAGGTGTCAAGACCTCTTCTTGACCGCATGGAAATTATAGAAGTAAGCAGTTATACAAAAAATGAAAAACTGCATATTGCAAAAGAGCATCTTGTGGCAAAACAGTTAAAAAAGAATGGACTTACAAAGAAGTCAGTCAGATTTACCGATAAGGCACTTGCAAAAATAATAGATGGCTATACAATGGAGGCCGGTGTAAGAGAGCTTGAGAGAATGATAGCTGCTGTTCTTAGAAAAGTTGTAAGAAAGAATTACACGGTTGGTGGCGTAAATATTGAAAAGCAGATAGTCATTACAGATAAAAATCTCAGTGAATATCTTGGAAAAGTTAAGTTCATTAAGGAAAAGGCATCAAGAAAAAATGAGGTTGGCATTGTACGTGGACTTGCATGGACAGCAGCTGGCGGTGATACTCTTGAAATAGAAGTAAATGTTCTTGGTGGTAAGCCTGAACTTATTCTTACAGGAAATATGGGAGATGTAATGCGGGAATCTGCACAGATAGCACTCTCATATGTCCGCTCTGTTGTAAGAAAAAACCAGATTTTTGAAGAGAATGCAATACATATACATATACCTGAAGGTGCAGTTCCCAAAGATGGACCATCAGCCGGAATAACAATGGCGACAGCCATTTATTCCGCAGTTACAGGAAAGCCCGTAGATGCCTCAACAGCAATGACAGGAGAAGTTACATTAAGAGGCAGAGTAATGCCTATAGGCGGTCTTAAAGAAAAACTGCTTGCAGCAAAGACAGCCGGATTAAAGAGAGTGTTAGTGCCGTTGGAAAATAAATCTGATGTAGAAGAGTTTGAAGAAGAAATTGTACAGGGACTTGAGATTGTATATGTAAGCGATATGAAAGAAGTCCTTAAACTTGCCATTGTAAAATAGGAGAAAACTATGGTTATTAAAAAAGTAAATCTTGATATTGTAATTGGTGTTACAAGTCAGGTGCCGGAAACAGACTTGCCGGAAGTTGCATTTGCAGGCAAATCTAATGTAGGTAAATCATCACTTATAAATGCCCTGATGAACAGAAAGTCATATGCAAGGACATCATCACAGCCTGGAAAGACACAGACAATTAACTATTATAATATTAATGATGCAATGCTTCTTGTTGATTTGCCGGGTTACGGATATGCTAATGTAAGCCAGTCCGTAAAGGAAAAATGGGGCAAGATGGTAGAGAAATATCTGAAGAAATCAAGTCAGTTAAAACAGGTCTTTCTTCTTATTGATATAAGACATGACCCATCTGCAAATGATAAGATGATGTATGACTGGATAGTTTCTAATGGATATCATCCTGTCATAGTTGCAACAAAACTTGATAAAATAAAAAGAAGCCAGCATGCCAAACAGATTAAAGCTGTAAGGACAGGGCTGGGTCTTTCTGCTGATGATATTCTTATCCCTGTTTCATCACAGACAAAACAGGGAATCCCTGAATTATGGGACGTTATAGAACAATTTATATAATTACATAAGTTTATTCATTACAAAATCATATATATCCTGGCTGGCGTCACGCCATCTGGCACACATTGCGTCAGCCTGTGATTCGAGAGGAACGGCAACATTTAATTCTATAAGATTGGTGTTGCCTTCTTTTACCTGACAGTGAACAATAAAATCACCATTTGTCGATTTATAATAATCAGAAGTTGTTCCCACTTCACATTTTAAATCATATTTATTATCTTTGAGATATTTGTCAATATCATCACGTATAGCTTGAGAAATTTTATTATAGAAAAAAGAAATTGTATCAATTCCTTCTTTAGTAAGCTTATATTGCGTGCTGCTTCTGTATGTGAGAATCTGCACAAAACCGTCGCTTGCAAGCGAACTTAATACTTCCTGAAGCGTAAAATAATTGGTATATTGTCTGTCTAACATAAAATCAGCAATCTGGCTGTTGGACAGAGGAAAATTAACTTTATCTAACATATATAAAACCATCAGTTTATAGAGGGTTGTTGCATCCGTACTCATTCGTAGTTCCGTCCTTGAATAATATTGTTGTTTGTAAAATATTGCATCAAACTGTTATGGACACGCTTTTTATCTGCACTCCATAAAGGTGCAATGAGAATTTTTTTTGGACCGTCTCCTGTAAGACGGTGTATAACCATATCGGGTGGCAGGAGTTCAATGATTCTTCCGATAAGCCTGATATAATTGTCCATAGTCATAGTTTCAAACAGGTGATTGTTATAATCATCAGCCAGATCAGTTCCTTTAAGGACATGAAGCAGCTGCAGTTTTATTCCCCAGGCACCGCTGTTTGCGATAAAACGTGCGGTATCAAGCATCATTTCATCACTTTCGCCCGGAAGACCAAGTATCATGTGGACAATTACTTTTATATCTGAATTGTTAAGGCGTTTAACGGCATCGGTAAAAATGTCAAGTTCATAGCCACGCCTTATATAATCAGAAGTTTTTTTGTGGATGGTCTGTAATCCGAGTTCAATCCATACAGGTTTAATTTTATTGAGTTCGTCAAGCAGAGTTATAACACTGTCGTCAAGGCAATCGGGTCTTGTTGCGATTGACAGTATCTTAACATCAGGATTATTAATAACTGGCATAAATAAATTTCTTAAATAGCTGACATCTGCATATGTATTTGTATAGGACTGGAAGTATGCAATAAAATTATTTCCTGTATATTTATTTGATATAAGTTTTTTTGCATCGTCAACATTAGTGCATGCAAAATCACCGGAACCTCCGGCACTGCAAAAAATACATCCCCTTGTGTCAATAAGCCCGTCACGGTTGGGACAATTCATCCCACCGTTCAGGGCCAGTTTATACATTTTGACACCATAAGTGCCTTTTAAATATTCATTTACCGAGTAGAAATGTGGAAGCATAATTATTTAATAAGAGCCTTTATAGCCTGGCTTACAACGTCAGCAACGCGTGGGTCGAAAGCTTCCGGAAGAATATTTGTGTCACTGAGTTCATCATCAGGAACAAGATTTGCGATGGCAAGAGCTGCAGCAAGTTTCATTTCTTCTGTAATCTGTGTTGCACGTCCTTCAAGGGCACCCTTGAATATGCCAGGGAAAGCAATAACATTATTTACCTGGTTAGGGAAATCAGAACGACCTGTACCGACAACCTTTGCACCTGCGGCTTTTGCAACATCTGGCATGATTTCAGGAACCGGGTTAGCCATTGCAAAAAGAATGGAGTCTTTGTTCATTGATGAAACCATTTCTGCTGTAACGATGTTAGGTGCAGAAACACCTACAAAGATATCAGCACCTTTAAGTGCATCAGCAAGTGAACCGTGTTTTTGTTCAAGATTAGTAACATTCATCATAGATTCCTGCATCCAGTTAAGTCCTTCGCTGTCTTTTGCAAGAATACCTGATTTATCACACATTGTAACATTTTTAAAACCATATGTAAGAAGGAGCTTTGTTATGGCAATGCCGGCAGAACCTGCACCATTTACAACAACACGACATTCTTCTTTAGTTTTTCCTGTAACCTTTAAACCATTGATAATACCTGCAAGCACTACAATAGCTGTTCCATGCTGGTCGTCATGGAAAACAGGAATGTCGAGGAGTTCCTTTAATCTTTCTTCAATTTCAAAGCATCTTGGTGCAGAAATATCTTCAAGGTTAATACCGCCAAATGCAGGAGCAATGTTTACTACAGTTTTGATGATTTCTTCTGTGTCCTGTGTGTCAAGACAGATAGGAACAGCATTGACGCCACCAAAAGACTTAAAAAGAACAGCCTTGCCTTCCATAACAGGCATAGCTGCATGTGCACCGATATTTCCAAGTCCGAGAACGGCACTTCCGTCAGAAACTACAGCGATAGTGTTGGCTTTTATAGTATACTTGTATGCGGCTTCCTTGTCTTTCGCAATAACCTTGCAAGGTTCAGCAACGCCGGGTGTATATGCGAGAGCGAGATCCTCTCTTGTTGAAATATCCATCTTTGGAGTGGTTTCAAACTTTCCATTCCATTCTTCATGTAAAGCAAGTGCTTTTTCTGCATTTGTCATGGTCGAGTCCATCCTTTCAAAAAAACATATTTAATTAATAATAACACATTACAGCGTTAGCGGCAAGGATTGAAATTATAACAAAATGTTTGAAATAATTTTAAAATAGTGTATAATAAATATATGTTAATTCTAAATTCTTGGATGAATCAAGATTCTTATCCGCAATTTGTATACATTTGTTATCTGCGGTATAATTCCGGAACATTAATTAAAAAAAATAGGAGTGAATAATTTATGAGAGAAAAATTACAGACATTGCCACTTACTGTTTTACGAGAGTTTGCAAAGGACAAACATATTAAAAATATTACTGTAATGAGAAAAGCGGACCTTATTGAGGCGATTATCAAGGCAGATGAGGAAGAAAAGGCAGCTAAGGACGAACAGGAAAAAACAGTTAAGGCAGAACCGGAACAGCCAATAAAAAACGTGCAGCCTGTAAAAAACGAACATGAGCATGCTAATATAAATCATAATGACGGATATGTTCCAAGAAACAGACAGAACGTAAATAATGATAATGTTCAGGACAGACCTGAAAAACAGGAGATGGCAGATGGTATTCTCGAAGTTATGCAGGAGGGATATGGATTTATAAGATGTGAGAATTTCCTTCCGGGAGACAATGATGTGTATGTGTCACCATCACAGATAAGAAGGTTTAATTTAAAAACAGGTGATATCATAAGAGGACCTAAAAAAGCAAAGACACAGGGGGAAAAGTTCTCTGCACTTGTTTATCTTGAATCAGTCAATGATGAGGAGCCTGCAAAAGCGGCAAAAAGACCTTCATTTGAAAGTCTTACACCTATATTTCCAAATGAGAGAATTCATCTTGAAAAAAACAGCAATACAGTTGCAATGAGAATGGTAGATTTAATTTCTCCAATCGGTAAAGGCCAGCGAGGAATGATTGTTTCACAGCCAAAATCAGGTAAGACAACTCTTTTAAAGCAGATAGCCAATGCCATAACAAAAAATAATCCTGAGATGCATCTTATAATACTTCTTATTGATGAACGTCCTGAGGAAGTAACTGATATAAAGGAATCAATAGTAGGTGATAATGTTGAGGTTATTTATTCAACATTTGACGAACTTCCGGAGAGACATAAAAGAGTATCCGAGATGGTTATAGAGCGTGCAAAAAGACTTGTTGAACATAAGAAAGATGTTATAATTCTTCTTGACAGTATCACAAGACTTGCAAGAGCTTATAATCTCACTGTCCAGGCAAGCGGACGTACATTATCCGGTGGCCTTGACCCTGCAGCATTGCATATGCCAAAAAGATTTTTTGGTGCTGCAAGAAATATGCGTGAAGGAGGAAGCCTTACAATACTTGCAACTGCACTTGTTGAGACAGGAAGCAAGATGGATGATGTTGTATTTGAGGAATTCAAAGGAACAGGTAATATGGAACTTGTGCTTGACAGAAAGCTTTCTGAAAAGAGAGTATTTCCTGCAATTGATATTGCAAAATCAGGAACCAGAAGAGAAGACCTTCTTTTAGACCCTCAGGAACTTCAGGCAGTTGATATAATGAGAAAGGCACTTAATTCGCTTAAAAACGATGATGCGGCAGAAAGAATTCTTGAATTGTTTGTAAAGACAAAAAATAATAAAGAGCTTGTTGAGACAGTGTGCAAGAACAGATATATCTGATATATACTGTAAAAATATAAAAAAGTTTTAAAATATTGCTATAATTTTGAAAAAACACTTGCATTGGTATAACCGGTATGTTACAATATCAAAGCTGCTTATCAAAGACAAAGAAACACTTTGTGAGTTTAAGTCTTGCAATTATAATAAAGATTATATAAAGAGGTGAAAATCATGAGAGAAGGAATCCATCCAGCATATTATCAGGCAAAGGTTGTCTGCAACTGTGGAAATGAATTTGTTACAGGTTCAACAAAGGAAGAAATCCATGTTGAAATTTGTTCAAAGTGCCATCCTTTTTATACAGGACAGCAGAAGGCAACTTCAGCACGTGGACGTATTGATAAGTTCAACAAGAAATACGGCGTACAGAACAATTAATTTTAGCTATTTACAAAGGTTGAGGCTGTATGCCTCAGCCTTTTTTGTTATGGAGAGAATATATGAAGACTTCCGGTATTGGTGGCCAGGCTGTTATTGAAGGAATAATGATGCGTAATAAAGATAAATACGCAATAGCAGTGAGAAAGCCTGACAATGAAATTGAGCTTTCTGTAAGAGAGAGCAGACTTTTAACTGAAAAATACAAATGGCTTAATTTTCCTGTTATCAGGGGTGTATTTAACTTTGTTGATTCACTTGTAACAGGAGTTTCTACAATTACATATTCAGCATCATTTTATGATGATCCGGCAGAACAGAAAAAGACAAAGGCTGATGAAATAGGAAAAGCCATTTTTAAAGATAAACTTGAATCAGTGCTTATGGCAGTTACAATTATTATATCTGTAGCATTGGCAGTAGGTCTTTTTATGGTTGTCCCTTATTTTGTATCAAGGCTTCTTGCCGGAGTTGTTACATCACAGTTCCTGCTTAACTTTTTGGAAGGTATTGTGAGAGTGGTTATTTTTCTTTTGTATCTTGTTGCAATTTCGCATATGAATGATATAAAAAGAACATTTATGTATCATGGGGCAGAACATAAATGCATTAACTGTATAGAGCATGGTGCTCCGCTTACTGTTGATAATGTTATGAACAGTTCAAGACTGCATAAAAGATGCGGAACAAGTTTTATGTTTCTTGTAATGTTTATAAGTATTATATTTTTTATTTTCATCCGTGTAGATAATACGATATTACAGCTTGTTATACGACTTCTTCTTATTCCTGTGATTGCAGGTGTATCTTATGAGGTATTAAGATGGGCAGGAAGAAGTGATAATGCATTCATTAATGTAATAAGCAAGCCGGGTTTATGGATGCAGAAACTTACAACAAGAGAGCCTGACCGTGATATGGCAGAAGTTGCAATTGCAGCGGTTGAAGCTGTCTTTGACTGGAGAGCATTTCTTGATGAATATTATGCAGATTTAGAGGGCGAAGAAGCAAGAAATGAAGCTGTAAAGGCATCTGAACAGGCTCTTGCTGATGAAGCAGCTGCAAGAGGATATAATAAAATTAAATAACAGGTTGAACTTAATGCACCTTCAGCAGACTCAGAAACAAGAAAGATTAAGCCGTCAGAGCAGACAGAAGCTGTAGCAAAGGCAGCAGCACAGGTATCATCTGATGAAGGAATAAAAATAGAAGAACCTGAAATTCCATCTGAGGTGTCATCTGTAAATGTGTCTGATGCAGGCATTAATGAATCAGAAGATGGTATAGAGTTAGAAGACGATATAGAATCAGAAGACGGCGAGCAGATTGAGGATGATACACAGACAGAAGACAGTCTGCCTGATGAAGATGTGCAGGATACAGAAGAAGATGAACTTGGTGGAATAGAGATTGAAGAGCCTCAGGAAAGTGGCGAAGAAATAGAAAATGCTGATGATGTTCCGATATTTAAGAAAAGAGATTCAGAATGACCAACAAAGAAGCAATAGACAGTGCAGCTGTCAGGTTAAATCTTAATAATATTGAAAATTCACTTTATGACAGCAAACAGATGTTTATGGAAGCTTCCGGCATGAGCACAACGGATTATCTTATGCATATGACTGATGATATAAGTAACGAAGTTCATGAAAAATTTGAGAACATGGTTCAAAGAAGATGCAGCCATGAGCCGCTTCAGCATATATTGGGAAAGGCATATTTTTATGGACACGAATTTATTGTAAATAAAAATGTGCTTGTTCCCAGACCCGATACAGAAATTCTTGTTGAAGAATCATTAAAAAGGCTTAAAGGTGTCAATAATGCACATGTGCTTGATATGTGCACAGGTTCAGGATGCATTATAATAAGCATATTCCTGTCAGGTATGGCAGACAGGGCTGTAGCTGTTGATTATTCGGAAAAGGCACTTTCGGTGGCAAAACAGAATGCATCATTAAATAATGCTGATATAGAATTTATTTACAGTGATTTGTTTGAAAATGTAAGTGATGATGAGATATTTGATATGATAGTGTCAAATCCACCTTATATTGAGACTGATGAGATTGAGACATTATCAGATGAAGTGCGTCTTTTTGACCCAATGATGGCACTGGACGGCGATAAAGATGGTTTGAAATTTTACAGAAATATTACTGAACAGGCTGCCGGATATCTTAAACGTGGTGGATGGCTCATGTATGAGATTGGATGCTCTCAGGCAGTGGCAGTAAGCGAAATTATGCACAAAAATGGGTTTGCAGAAGTGACGGTCATTAAAGATTTGTCCGGACTTGACCGTGTTGTGTGTGGAAAACTGATGTAATATAGAAATGGAGAGATAATATATGGAAATGTTTGATAAACTAGAAGATATAGTAAACAGATATGAAGATATTACAGCTGAATTAAGCAATCCTGATGTTGTTAATGATCAGGACAGATTCAGAAAGCTTATGAAAGAACAGAATAATATTCTTCCGATTGTTACTGCATTTACTGAATACAAGGACTGTAAGAAAAATATTGAGGACAGTCTTGCAATGCTTAGTGAAGAGAGCGATGAGGAACTTCTTGAACTTGCAAAAGAAGAGCTCAATGAATCAAAAAAACGAGTTGAAGAACTTGAAAATGAATTAAAGATATTACTTCTTCCTAAAGACCCTAATGATGATAAAGATATTATTGTTGAAATCCGTGCCGGTGCAGGTGGAGACGAAGCAGCATTGTTTGCAGCTGAACTTTTCAGAATGTATACACACTATGTTGAGTCGAGAGGCTGGAAAATTGAAGTAGTCAATGCTGATGAAACAGGAATTGGCGGCATGAAGGAAGTAGAATTCATGGTTAAAGGACAGGGTGCATATTCTGTTATGAAATATGAGAGTGGTGTTCACAGAGTGCAGAGAGTTCCTGAGACTGAATCAGGCGGACGTATCCATACATCGACAGCATCAGTTGCTGTTATGCCTGAAGCAGAAGAAGTTGATATAAAGATTGATGAAAAAGATATACGTATTGATGTAATGCGTGCATCAGGAAATGGTGGACAGTGTGTCAATACAACAGACTCAGCGGTTCGTCTTACTCATTATCCTACAGGAATTGTTATTTATTCACAGACTGAAAAATCACAGATTCAGAACAAGGAAAAAGCTTTTGCATTACTGCGTGCAAAATTATATGATATGGAATGTCAGAAAGCACATGATGCTGAAGCTGATGCAAGAAGAAGCCAGATTGGTACAGGTGACCGTTCTGAGAAAATCAGAACGTACAACTTTCCACAGGGACGTGTTACAGACCACAGAATCGGTCTTACATTATATAAACTCGATAAAATTATGGATGGCGACATTCAGGAGATTATCGATGCATGTATTATAGCAGACCAAAATGCAAAGCTTGCAAAGATGAATGAGAATTAATAATAATAAATTTGAGAAGGACTTGTTTTTGTGACAGGTCCTTTTTTATATAAAAATAAACGATTGAAAAAGTATACAAGTATGATATAATATAATTTACAATTATGAAAGTGAGGCAGCGATGTATGGATAATTTAAATAATGTAATTTCACAGCCAAAGCTTCTTTTATTTGATGTGAATATTTTTAAGGCGGATAATATTAAAAAAGTGTGTGAAAGTCTTGGCATAAGTGTAATTTGTGTGGATACATGTGACTATACTCAAAAACTTGGTGCAATTGCAGAAATTGTTGGCTTTGGAAAGTCGAACACAATATATGTGGGAAGAGGTCTTCCAGACGAGATGATGGTATTTTCTGGGATAGATTCTGAGCTTCTTGATAAATTCCTTTCTGAATACAAGAAAAATGGTATAGAGCCTATTAATTATAAAGCGGTTTTAACTGTAAATAATATTTTCTGGACTCCACAAGAATTATTTGTCGAGCTTAGGAAAGAACACAGAAAGTTTGCAGGAAGATAATACGGACAGGGTTCTGGTTATAAAATAAAAAAAGAAAATATAGAAAAGAGGATAAGAAAATGGGAATGAATCCGGCAGCGATAATGAAATTAATGAGTGCGAAAAATAAATTCACTTCAAATCACCCAAAGTTTTCTGCATTTTTAAATGCAGTGTTTTCAAGAGGAATTGAAGAGGGAACAATTATAGAAATAACAGTTCAAAGACCGGGAGAACAGCCGCTCACATCAAATATAAAAGTGCAGCAGAGTGACATCGAACTGCTTGAAAGTTTAAAACAGATGGGAAATTAGTTATGTATACAAATAATGATTTAAAAACTCAGCTTAAAAATATGGGACTTACAGGCAGTGAGACAATTCTTATTCATTCGTCAATGAAGTCAATTGGTGATGTACAAGACCGGGCGGAAGGCGTACTTGATGTATTGATTGATTATTTTAAAAATGGATTATTGCTTTTTCCTACACATACATGGAAAATAGTAAACAGTGAAAATCCTGTATATAATCCGTATGAAACGCCGTCGTGCGTTGGAATTCTTACGAATTTATTTATGAAAAGAGATGGCGTAATACGTTCACTTCATCCAACTCACAGCATGGCAGGAATCGGAAAAGATGCAGCTTTGTACCTTGCGGGCGAAGAAAACTGTAATACACCTTGTACACCTGGTGGATGCTATGACAGATTAAGACAGCGTAATGCAAAAATACTGCTTGTCGGTGTAGGACATGAAAGAAATACTTTTATTCACAGTGTTGAAGAAGTTTTAAATGTTCCTAACAGACTTGCAGACAAGCCGATGGAGCTTTATATTGTAATGCCGGATGGCAGTAAGAAAAAAGTATATGTAAGAAAACATTTTAATCCGGACCAGCCACATATATCTGAGGATTTTGTAAAATTAAATCAGGCATATATCGACTGTAATGCGGCAAAAGAAGTGAAATTCGGTGATGCAGATTGTATTTTGTGTGATGCAGAAAAGATATTTGAAGTAACAAGACATGTTCTTGCACCGAATCCGGAATGTATAATTACAGAGCAGTTTATAGATACGAGCAGATGGGAGGATTTTGTTTGAAAAAGGGAAGAATATCGGCTTTACTGCCTATATTAGTTTTTTTGGTGTTATATCTGGGGCTGGGTATAACATTTGAATATATAATGAAAATCCCTATGGGATTCTATAATGTTCCTATTATAGTTGCATTTCTTGCATCAATCTTTGTTGCATGTATACAGAACAGAGCTGTGTCTTTTGACGAAAAACTTGAGATTATGGCCGGCGGACTGGCAGATAAAAATATTATCACGATGCTTCTTATATTTCTTACAGCAGGAGTATTTGTCGGAGTTGTAGGAAGAAGCAGTGCCGAGAGTGTTGCATATTTTATGCTTTCGATTATACCGGCACGATTTTCGGTTGTAGTGCTTTTTATAGTTGCATGTTTTGTATCTACAGCTATGGGAACGAGCGTAGGGACTATCACGCTTATTACGCCTATTGCGGCAGCAGTTTCTTCAGCGTCAGGATTCGGGCTTCCGTTATGTGTTGCATCTGTTATGGGAGGTGCAATGTTTGGTGACAATCTTTCATTTATATCTGATACTACGATTGCTGCATGCAACGGACAAGGCTGCAGGATGAAAGATAAATTCAGGGAAAATTTCCTGATAGCATTTCCGGCAGCAGCTGTAACGCTTGTTATTATTCTTATTATGTCATTTAATACAGAAATTAACGGACTAGTGTATAATGATTATAATCTTGTTCAGATAATACCTTATCTACTTGTACTTATCGGAGGTATAGCAGGATTTAATGTTTTTCTTGTTCTTATAACAGGTATTGTTTCAGGAATGGTTATTATGACATTCACCGGACAGATAACGGCCATAGGACTTATAACTAATATTGGTTCGGGAGTATCGGGAATGTTTGAGACATGCATGGTTGCTGTGCTCGTATCGGCGATGTGTGCCCTGATAAGAGAATACGGCGGTTTTGATGCACTTTTGTATGGAATAAAAAAAGTATTTAAAGGTAAAAAAGCCGGACAGCTCGGAATGGGACTTCTTGTGGGAACTATGGACATTGCAACTGCCAATAATACGGTTGCGATTGTCATGGCTAATCCTATAGCAAAGGAAATGGCAGAAAATTATGGAATAACACCGAGAAAGACGGCGTCACTGCTTGATACTTTTTCATGTATATTCCAGGGAATTATACCATATGGTGCACAGATGCTTGTTGCAATATCGGCAGTATCGGAGCTTGGATACAGTATATCGGCATTTCAGATATTGCCAAAGCTTTTTTATCCGATGATGCTTATGTTAAGTTCACTAATCTGGATATTTTTAATTCCTGAAAAACGAGTTGGTAAGGAGAAATAATAATGATACGTCTTGCAAAGACTGAAGATTTGAATAATATAACAGATGTTTATTCATATGCCAGAAAATTTATGGCTGAAAACGGAAATCCGACACAGTGGGGAACAAACTATCCTTCCGAACAGCTGATTGAAAATGACATAAACAATAAGAAAATGTATGTAATTGAAGAGGAAAATCAAATTCATGCGGTATTTATGTTTGACATCTGTGAGGATGAGACATACGAGGTGATAAAAAACGGGCAG
>ENA-UOJC01003449-UOJC01003449.1-human-gut-metagenome-genome-assembly--contig:-C104-NODE-3449-length-14882-cov-4.044716_pt1 | contig 14882 bp, 29 predicted proteins | sample MGYA00242339_ERZ723886 | MGnify/ENA metagenome assembly ERZ723886 | reverse complement strand
CCATCGATGCGGATGGAAGAAACCGCGACGCCGGGCAGAGACGAAAGCAGAATCCTGCGCAGGGAATTTCCCAAGGTCGTGCCAAAGCCGCGCTCCAGCGGCTCGATCACGAACTTGCCGTAATCATTCCCTCCACTGATCTCGACACACTCAATCTTGGGCTTTTCGATCTCGATCATTGATGTCCCGCCCTCATCAATACGTTCCTAATGCAAAGAAACTGGCGTACATCATCAAGGGAGTGCCCCTTACTTGGAGTAGTACTCGACGACCAGATGCTCTTCGAAGGTCATCTCCACGTCCTCGCGCTGCGGTAGCGCCAGCACGCTGCCGGTCAGGTTCTCCGCGTCGAAGGACAGCCACTTGGGAAGCACATGGGTGCTGCCCTCGCGCAGGGCCTTGAAATGCTCCACGTCCCGGCTGTTCTCGCGCACGGCGATGGTCTGTCCCACGTCCACGGTGTAGGAGGGGATGTTCACCTTCTTGCCGTCCACGCTGATGTGGCCGTGGCGGACGAACTGCCTGGCCTGCGCACGGGAGGAAGCCAGGCCCAGGCGATACACCACGTTGTCCAAACGGCGCTCCAGCAGGGCGAGCATGTTGTCGCCCGTGACGCCCTTCTGGCGGTTGGCCTTTTCAAAGGTGCGGCGGAACTGGGTCTCCAGCATGCCGTAGGTGCGGCGGATCTTCTGCTTCTCGCGCAGCTGCATGCCGTACTCGCTCATCTTCCTAGCCCGGGCCTGGCCGTGCTGGCCGGGAGGGGTGGGGCGCTTGGTGATGGCGCACTTGGCGGAATAGCAGCGCTCGCCCTTCAAAAACAACTTGGTGCCTTCACGCCTGCACAGGCGGCAAACAGAACCAGTATATCGTGCCATGTTGTACCTTTACCTCCTGTCTACACTCTTCTGCGCTTGGGCGGACGGCAGCCATTGTGGGGAATGGGCGTCACGTCCTTGATGAGGGAAACCTCCAGGCCGGCGGCCTGCAAGGAGCGAATGGCGGCTTCACGTCCGGAGCCGGGGCCCTTGACGTATACCTCGACGGTCTTGAGGCCATGCTCCATGGCGGCCTTGGCGGCGGTTTCGGCAGCGGTCTGGGCGGCAAAGGGAGTGGACTTCTTGGAGCCGCGGAAGCCGAGCCCGCCGGCGGACGCCCAGGAAATGGCGTTGCCCGCGGTGTCGGTGATGGTGACGATGGTATTGTTGAAGGAAGAGGCGATGTGGGCCGCGCCGCGCTCGATGTTCTTGCGCTCCTTGCGCTTGCGCACAACCCTCTTTACCTTAGTGGTCTTAGCCATGATTTTCCCTCCTTACGCCTTTACTTGGCGGCCTTCTTCTTGCCGGCAACCTGCTTCTTGGGACCCTTGCGGGTGCGCGCGTTCTGCTTGGTGGACTGTCCGCGAACGGGCAGGCCACGGCGATGACGAACGCCACGGTAGCAGCCGATTTCAACAAGGCGCTTGATGTTCAGGGAAACCTCGCGGCGCAAGTCGCCTTCCACCTTCAGGTTGTGCTCGATGTAATCGCGCAGCTTGGCAATTTCGGTCTCGGTCAGGTCCTTGACGCGGGTATCGGGATTGATGCCGGTGTCGGCCAGGATCTTGGAGGCGGTGGTGCGGCCGATTCCGAAGATGTAGGTGATGCCAATCTCAACGCGCTTTTCTCTGGGCAGGTCAACGCCCGCTATACGTGCCATATTGCTGTAAACACCTCCGTGTTCAAATGCGTTACTGGAAACCGGTTTTGACTCTACGGGTTTTTATGTATAAAAGGCAGCTTTATACGCACAAATCACGGGGCGAACCCGTGCAGCCGCTTATGCGCAGGCTGGAAAGGCATCCTTCCCCAAACCTTAGCGCCCCTCATACCAAAGGGATGGGCTCGCGGCCCAAGGTCTTAGCCCTGGCGCTGCTTATGCTTGGGGTTTTCGCAAATGACCATGACGCGGCCCTTGCGCTTGATGATCTTGCACTTTTCGCAGATGGGCTTAACGGAAGGTCTCACTTTCATCGCTGGTTTACCTCCTAAGAAAGTTGGGTGTTTGGCCGGAAGAGCCCCTTTACGCCTTGCCGCGCCAGGTGATCCTTCCCCTGGTCAGGTCATAGGGCGAAAGCTCGATGGTGACCTTGTCGCCGGGCAAGATCCTGATGAAGTTCATGCGGAGCTTGCCGGAGATGTGGGCCAGGATCTTGTGCCCGTTGGGCAGCTCCACCTGGAACATGGCGTTGGGATAGGCCTCCAATACCTTGCCTTCCACCTCGATAACATCCTGCTTAGACATGACTCTTGATCCCTCCTCGCTAAAGCGACGCGGCGTCCTTGGCAGCCTCCATGGCGCTTAAGCATTTGCGAAGCTCCGAGTCGAAGACGCGGACGCCCGTCTCTAGCTTTTCCGCCAGGTTGGAAATATATTCCTCCGTGGGCTCCAAGTGCTTTTCCTTCTTCTTCTTTGGTTTGTCCATGCGCCGGGTCGCCCCGTCCGCGATGAGCACGTAGCTGTCATCCACGCGGGCCACCACCAGAAAGAGGCGGCCCCTGTCTCTGCCCGCCTTGGCCTTGACGACCTGGCCGGGCCTGATGGGCGTTTGGCTCATACGTCCTCCTTCGCGTCGGAGGGGATGGTTAAGATCTCGGGCTCCCCGTCGGGGGTGACGCAAATGGTGTTTTCGTAATGGGCTGCGAGGCTATGGTCCCGCGTCACGTAGGTCCAGCGGTCGCGCTTTCGATACACGTCGTAATTGCCGGACATCGTGGTCATGGGTTCCACGGCGATCACCAGGCCGGGCCGCAGCCGCAGGCCGTGGCCCGCCAGGCCAAAGTTGGGCACTTCCGGGTCCTCATGCATCTCCTGGCCAATGCCATGTCCGCACAAAACCCGCACCACGCCGTAGCCAAAGCTCTCGACGTAAGATTGGATGGCGGAGGAAATGTCCCCGATTCGGTAGCCGACCTTGGCAAAGCGTATGCCCTGGTAGAAGGCCTCCCTGGTTCTGTCCACGAACAGGCGGGCCGACGGGTCGATCTTCCCCACGGCAAAGGTCCTGGCCATATCCGCCTGGTAGCCGTCCAGCTCCACGGTGCAGTCGATGCTGACGATCTGGCCTTCCCGAAGGAGGGTGCTCCGCAGGGGGATGCCATGCACCACCTCGGCGTCCACCGAGGCGCAGATGGAGCCCGGGTACCCGTTATAGCCCTTTTCCGAGGGCCGGCCGCCGCGCCGCACAATGGCGGCCTCGGCGATCTGGTCCAGCTCGTAGGTGGAAACCCCAGGCCGGACCGCGGCCTTCACCTCCTGCATGGCCTCAAAGAGAACCCTGCCGGCGGCGCGGATCTTCGCAATCTCGGCCTCGTTTTTGTAGGTGATCATCGGCCAAGCTCCTGCAGCCGGGCCAGGATCTCCTCGGTCACGGCGTTCATCTCCTGGCAGCCGTCCACGCTCAGCAGCAGGCCCTTCTTCTCGTAGTACTCGATGAGGGGCTGGGTTTGCTTGGCATAGACCACCAGGCGGTTGGCCACCGCGGAGGCGTCGTCGTCCTTGCGCTGGGTCAGGGTTTGGCCGCACTTGGGGCAAACGCCGTCGGGCGCCAGGTCCACGTGGGTGGTGTGGCCGCAGGCGGCGCACACGCGGCGGCCGGACAGCCGCTTGACGATGACCTCGTCGGGCACCTGGATGTTGACCACGGCGTCCATCTGGGCCACGCGCTCCAGTGCCTCGGCCTGGTTCAGCGTTCTGGGAAAGCCGTCCAGCAGGTAGCCGTTCTGGCAATCGGGCTGGGCCAAGCGCTCAGCCACCAGGTCCAGCACGATCTCGTCGGGCACGAGGGCGCCGCTCTCGATGTAGCCGCGCGCCTTGACGCCCGTTTCGCTGCCTTCCTTCATGGCCCTGCGCAGTAGCTCGCCCGTGGAAATCTGGGGAACGCCCAAGCGCTCGATCACGCGCTCGGCCTGTGTGCCCTTGCCCGCGCCCGGCGGGCCCAAGAAGATCAATTTCATAGCTTCTCTAGCTCCTGCAACTTACTTCATGAAACCCTTGTAGTGGCGCATCATCATCTGGGCCTCCAACTGCTTGGTGGTTTCCAAGGCCACGGACACCACGATGAGGATACCGGTGGCGGTGAAGGGGGCGCTGGAACCGGTCAAGGCGATGATGGCGGACGGAATGGTCGCGATCAGGGCCAGGAACAGGGCGCCGAAGAGGGTGATGCGGTTGGAGATCTTGGCAAGATAATCGCCGGTGGGCTTGCCGGGGCGGATGCCCGGGATGAAGCCGCCGTTTTGCTGCAGGTTCTTGGAGATCTCCTGGGGATTGAAGGTGATGGAGGAATAGAAGTAGGTAAACGCCACGATCAACACCGCGAAGACCAGCATGTAGAGCCAGCTGGAGGCGCTGAACCAGCGGTTGTACCAAAGGCTAAACCCGCTGGAGGGCCAGAAGGCCGCGAAGATGGAGGGCGTTTGGATGATGGAGATGGCGAAGATCAGGGGCATGACGCCGGAGGAGTTCACCTTGATGGGGATGTGGGTGGACTGGCCGCCGTACATCCTGCGGCCGACCATGCGCTTGGCATACTGCACGGGGATCCTGCGCTGGCCCTCGTCCACAAACACGATGCCCACCACCAGCAGCAGGATGCCGATGACCACCAGGGGGATGTACCACGCGCTGATGGGGTTGATGGCGACCGCCGTGATGGCCTCGTAGATCTGGCCGGGGAAGGAGGCGATGATGCCCACGAAGATCAGCAGGGAGATGCCGTTGCCGATGCCGTTTTCGGTGATCCGTTCGCCGATCCACATCGAGAACGCGGTGCCGCCGGCCAAGGAGAGGAAGACCACCATGTACTCAAACCAGGTGGGGTTTCCGTCCAGGAAGGCCTGGGAACCAAGGCTCAGGATGATGCCGACCGCCATCACGAAGCCCAGGGCCACGGTGACGTAGCGGGTGATCTGGGCGATCTTCTTGCGGCCCTCCTCGCCTTCCTTCTGGAGCTTTTCCAGGGAGGGGATGGCGATGGTGAGCAGCTGCATGATGATGGAGGAGGTGATGTAGGGCTGGATGCCCATGGCGAAGATGGTGAAGTTGGAGAAGTTTTGACCGTTGATAAAGTCGATCATGCCCAGCACGCTCATGGAAGAGATGGCCGAGGCAATCACTTCGGTATCGATAAAGGGGGTGGGGATGATCCCGCCCAGGCGGTAGATCAGAAGCATCATTAACGTGTAGAGAATCTTCTTGCGAAGTTCTTCCACTCTCCATGCATTGCGGAAAGTTTCAAGCACGTTAGATCACCTCTGCTTTCCCACCGTTCGCCTCGATTTTTGCCTGTGCGCTCTTAGAGAACTTGGCGGCCTTAACGGTCAGGTTCTTGGTGAAGTCGCCCTCGCCCAAAATCTTCACGCCGCAAAGGCTCTTCTTGATGATGCCGGCCCGCTTGAGGGCTTCGGCGTCCACCACGGAACCGTTGTCGAAGACCTCCAGGGCGGAGACGTTCACGGCGGCGTATTCCTTGGCGAAGATGTTGGTAAAGCCGCGCTTGGGCAGGCGCCTGGCAAGGGGCATCTGGCCGCCCTCAAAACCCGGCTGCTTGCCGCCGCCGGAGCGGGCCTTCGCGCCCTTGTGGCCCTTGCCGGAGGTCTTTCCCAGGCCGGAGCCGGTGCCGCGGCCCAACCGCTTTGGCGCGGTGGTGGAACCCGCTGCAGGAGAAATTTCATGGAGTTTCATGTCGTGCCTCCTTGCTTACTCAGCGATTTCTTCAACAGAAACCATGTGTTGAACCGTGAAGATCATGCCCCTGATGGCGGGGTTGTCGGGCTGAATGACGGAGGAGCCGATCTTCTTCAGACCCAGGGCCGCGACGGTGCGCTGCTGCTTTTCCAGCCGGCCGCTGGTGCTCTTCTTAAGGGTGATCTTAAGCTTCATGGTGACCTTCCTCCTTAGCCCAGCAACTCTTCAACGGTCTTGCCGCGAAGCTTTGCCACGTCTTCGATGGTCTTGAGCTGCTTGAGCCCCTCGATGGTGGCCTTAACCACGTTGGTGGGGTTGTTGGTGCCGTAAGACTTGGTGACGATGTCGCGCACGCCGGCGCTCTCGATGACCGCACGCACCGGGCCGCCCGCGATAACGCCGGAGCCGGCGGGGGCGGGCATGAGCACGACCTTGCCGGTGCCGAACTTGCCGATGGCCTCGTGGGGAATGGTGGTGCCGACGATGGGCACGTTGATCAGGTGCTTCTTGGCATCCTCAACGCCCTTGCGGATGGCCTCGGGGATTTCCGCGGCCTTGCCCATGCCAACGCCCACGCGGCCCTTCTCGTCGCCCACCACGATCAGGGCGCTGAAGCGGAAGTTGCGGCCGCCCTTAACAACCTTGGTCACGCGGTTTACGGCAACCAGCTTTTCCTTGAATTCGCTCTCTACGCGATCATTGCGCTGCATGTAATACCCTCCTGTCGTTTTAGAAGCTGAGGCCAGCTTCCCTGGCGCCCTCAGCAACGGCGGCCACGCGGCCGGTGTAGACATAGCCGCCACGGTCGAAGACGACCTGCTTGATGCCGGCTTCCAAGGCGCGCTCGGCGGCCAGCTTGCCGACCAGCTTTGCAGCGCCCTTCTTATCCACGGACTCAAGCTGGGGCTTTAAGGCCTTGTCGAGGGTCGAGGCGGACACGAGGGTGGCGCCCTTGGTGTCGTCGATTACCTGTACATAAATATTGCTCAAGCTCCGGTACACGCAAAAGCGGGGACGCTCGGTGCTCCCGGAGATCTTCTTGCGGACGCGCTCGTGGCGGATCCGGCGAATGGCGTTTTTGTCCTTCTTCTGGATCACGTACGTTCACCCCTTTACTTCTTACCGGTCTTGCCTTCCTTGCGGCGGATGACTTCGGTTTCATACTTGATGCCCTTGCCGTGATAGGGCTCGGGTTCGCGGATAGAGCGAACGTTGGCGGCCACGGCGCCCACCAGCTGCTTGTCGATGCCCTTGACCAGCACCTTGTTGGGGGTGGGGCACTCAAAGCTGATGCCCTCGGCGGGCTCCATCTCCACGGGATGGGAATAGCCGATGTTCACAACCAGCTTCTTGCCCTGCACCTGGGCGCGGTAGCCCACGCCGACGATATCCAAGCCCTTCTGATAGCCCTTGGTCACGCCCTCCACCATGTTGTGGAGCAGGGTGCGGCTCAGGCCATGCAGGGCCTTGTGCTGCTTGGTTTCGGAAGGACGCTGCACGTGCAGCAGGTTGCCCTCCTGGGTCAAAATCATATCCGGATGAATCGCCTGGGTCAGCTGGCCCTTGGGGCCCTTGACGGTGACCAAGTTGTCCTGCGCGATGGTGACCGTGACGCCCGCGGGGATTTCAACCGGAAGTCTGCCGATACGAGACAAATCAAAGCACCTCCTAATTCATCACCAAACGTAGCAGAGCACTTCGCCGCCCACTGCGTTCTTGCGGGCCTGACGGTCGGTCATAACGCCCTTGGACGTGGAAATGATGGCGATACCCAGGCCGCCCAACACCTTGGGGATATCCTCGGACTTGGCGTAAACGCGCAGGCCGGGCTTGGAAATGCGCTTCAGGCCCGAGATGACGCCCTTGCGGTTGCCGTCGTATTTCAGGGTGAGCTTGATGGTGCCCTGCACGCCGTCGTCGATCACCTCGAAGCCCTTGATGTAACCCTCGTCCACGAGAATCTGCGCGATGGCCTTTTTCATGTTGGAGGCGGGGAGCGTGGTGGTTTCGTGCTTGGCGACCAGAGCATTGCGGATACGTGTTAGCATATCAGCGACGGGATCATTGATGAGCATAATGCTTTTTCCTCCTCAAAGACGTGTACTCCGGTTACCAACTAGCCTTGCGGACACCGGGAATCTGTCCTTTATAAGCCAACTCACGGAAGCAAATGCGGCAGATGCCGTACTTGCGAAGCACCGAATGAGGCCGGCCGCAGATGCGGCAACGGGTATAGGCTCTGGTGGAGAACTTAGCAGGCTTTTGCTGACGGTTGACGATACTCTTCTTAGCCAATTTCTTTCCGCTCTCCTTTCTTAGCCTTGGGCGAAGGGCATGCCAAGAAGCCTGAGCAGCTCCTTTGCCTCTTCGTCGGTGTTGGCGGTGGTCACAAAGATCATCTCCATGCCGCGGATCTTGTCGATCTTGTCGTACTCGATCTCGGGGAAGATGAGCTGCTCGCGCACGCCCAGGGCGTAGTTGCCGCGGCCGTCGAAGGCCTTGGTGGACACGCCGCGGAAGTCGCGCACGCGGGGCAGGGCGATGTTCATGAGCTTGTCGGCAAACTCATACATGCGGTCCCCGCGCAGGGTGACCTTGGCGCCGATCTTCATGCCCGTGCGCACCTTAAAGTTTGCAACGGACTTCTTGGCGGTGGTGACCAGGGGCTTCTGGCCGGCGATGACGGTCAGGTCCGCCACGGCGGCGTCCAGGGCCTTGGGGTTGTCCTTGGCCTCGCCAAGTCCCATATTGATGACGATCTTATCCAGCTTGGGAATCTGGTTTACGTTTTTGTAGCCGAACTTCTGCTGCAAAGCCTGCGCAACCTCGGCCTTATACTTATCCTTTAACCTGGGCACGGTAATTTGTCCCTCCGTTTCGTAAGGTCAGCCTACTTGTCAAAGGTTTCGCCGCACTTCTTGCACAGGCGCACCTTGTTGCCATCCTCCAGCAGCTTGTGGGCCAAGCGGGTGGCCTTGCCGCAGCGGGGGCATACCAGCATCACCTTGGAGGCGTAGATGGCGGCCTCCTGCTTGATGATGCCGCCGGGCTGGCCCATGGCGCGGGGCTTCTTGTGCTTGGTGGCGATGTTAACGCCTTCCACGATCACCTTGCCCTGCTTGGGCATGGCGGAGAGCACCTTGCCCTTCTTGCCCTTATCCTTGCCGGAAATGACGATCACCAGATCGTCCTTTTTTACGTGAATCTTTTCCACTTTCTTTGGTGCCTGCACGTTAGCCACCTCCCATTAAAGTACCTCGGGCGCAAGCGAGACGATCTTCATGAAATCCTTCTCGCGCAGCTCTCTCGCCACAGGCCCAAAGATGCGTGTTCCGCGGGGCTGCTTCTGATCGTTGATGATCACGGCCGCGTTGTCGTCAAAGCGGATGTAGCTGCCGTCCTTGCGGCGGCGGGACTTCACCGTGCGCACCACGACGGCCTTCACGACGTCGCCCTTCTTTACAACACCGCCGGGTGTTGCGCTCTTGACCGAAGCCACGATCACGTCGCCGATGCTTCCATAGGAGCGGAAGGAACCGCCGAGCACACGAATGCACATGATTTCCTTGGCGCCGGTGTTATCGGCCACCTTCAATCTGGTTTGCGGTTGTACCATAAGTGTTTACCCTCCTAAATATGCCCGGCTTACTTCGCCTTTTCGATGATCTCCACCAGGCGCCAGCGCTTTTCCTTGCTCAGGGGCCTGGTCTCCATCACGCGCACCTTATCGCCAACGCCGCAGCTGTTGTTCTCGTCGTGGGCCTTGAGCTTGGTGGTGCGGTTCATAATTTTTCCATATAGGCTGTGCTTAACGCGGGTGGGGATGGCCACGACGATCGTCTTGTCCATCTTATCGCTGACCACGGTGCCCACACGGGTTTTCCGGTTGCCTCTTACTTCAGACATGGTTGAAGTTTCTCCTTTCCCAAGTGGGGTTTTAGGCCTGCGCCTTGATCTCGCGCTGCCGCAGGATGGTCTTGACACGGGCGATGTTACGCCTGGTTTCCCGAATGCTTACCGGATTCTGAAGTTGGCCGGTGGCCATCTGAAAGCGAAGGTTGAAAAGCTCCGATTTCAGCTCCTTGAGCTGTTCGTTCAGCTCCTGGTCGTTCATTTCGAAATACTTGCTCGCTTTCATTTACTCTTCACCACCCTTGGCAGTCTCTTTGGCGAGGATCTTCGTCTTAATGGGAAGCGTGTGGGCGGCAAGGCGCAGGGCCTCGCGGGCGGTTTCCTCGGACACGCCGGCAATCTCAAAGAGCACGCGGCCGGGCTTGACAACAGCGACCCAGTATTCGGGAGAGCCCTTGCCCGAACCCATGCGGGTCTCGGCGGGCTTTTCGGTGACGGGCTTGTCGGGGAAAATCTTAATCCACACCTGGCCGCCGCGCTTGATGAAGCGGGTCATGGCCACACGGGCGGACTCGATCTGGTTGGAGGTCACCCAGGCGGGCTGGGTGGCGACGAGGCCGTAATCGCCGTAGGCAACGAAGTTGCCGCGGGTGGCCTTGCCCTTCATGCGGCCGCGGAACACGCGACGGCGCTTAACCCTCTTAGGCATCAACATAGGTTATTTTCCTCCCTCCGCGTTCTTGACGGGGCGCTTGGCGCGGGGAAGCACCTGCCCTTTGTAAATCCAAACCTTGACGCCGATGCGGCCGTAGGTGGTAGCGGCCTCGGCAAAGCCGTAGTCGATGTTGGCGCGCAGGGTCTGCAGGGGGATGGATCCCTCGTGGTAGCCCTCGGTCCTGGCGATTTCGGCGCCGCCCAGGCGGCCGCCGGCCTTGATCTTGACGCCCTTGGCGCCGGCGCGCATCGCGCGGCCCATGGCCTGCTTCATGGCGCGGCGGAAGGAGACGCGCTTTTCCAGGGAAGCGGCCACGGACTCAGCGATCAGCTGGGCATCCGCATCCGCGCCCTTGATCTCCACGATGTTCAGGGAAACGGTCTTGCCGGTGAAGGCCTCGATTTCCTTCTTCAGGGCCTCGGCGCCTGCGCCGCCGCGGCCGATGACGATGCCGGGCTTGGCGGTGAAAATATTGACGGTTACCTTATTGGCCGCACGCTCGATGTCGATGTGGGAGATACCGGCGGCGTAGAGCTTTTCCTTAAGCATCTTGCGCAGCTTGTAATCCTCAATAAGGTAATTGGAAAAATCCTTTTTCTCGGCGTACCAGCGGGTGGACCAGTCCTTGATCACGCCAACGCGCGCGCCGTGGGGATTGACCTTCTGACCCATGAATTTCCCTCCTTGTTACTTTACCTGATCCAGGATCACGGTGATGTGGCTCGTGCGCTTCTTGATGGGGAAGGCCTGGCCCCGGCTGCGGGGATGGTAGCGCTTGAGCGTGGGGCCCTGGTTGGCAAAGCACTCGGCGACGTACAGAGAGCCTTTGTCGAGCTCCAGGTTGTTCTCGGCGTTGGCCATGGCGGAAAGGAGCACCTTTTCCACGATGGGGGACGCAGCCTTGGGGGTGTTCATCAGGATCGCCAGGGCCTGCTCGGCCTTCTTGCCGCGGATCAGGTCCAGCACGATGTGTACCTTGCGGGAAGGGATGCGAATGTATTTGGCGACGGCGCGGGGGCGCTTGTCGGCGTTGGCCTTGCGCGCGGCGCTCTTTTCACGGCTTCTTGTGGCCATACTAATCCTCCTTCAATTATCGGCCGCCGGAAGACTTCTCGCCGGCATGGCCACGGAAGGTTCTGGTGGGGGCGAACTCGCCCAGCTTGTGGCCCACCATGTCCTCGGTGATGTAGACGGGAACATGCTTGCGGCCATCGTGCACGGCGATGGTGTGGCCCACAAAGTCGGGGAAGATGGTCGAAGCCCTGGACCAGGTCTTGAGGACCTTCTTCTCGCCCTTGTTGTTCATCTCTTCAACCCTCTTGAGCAGTTTTTCAGCTACGAAAGGGCCTTTCTTAACGGATCTTGACACGGAAACAGCCTCCTTTCAAAGCGCTTACTTGCTGCCCCTGCGCTTGACGATGAATTTGTCGGTGGGGTTGCGGTGCTTGCGGGTCTTGCGGCCCAAAGTGGGCTTGCCCCAGGGGGTCACAGGACCGGGCATGCCGACGGGAGACTTGCCCTCGCCGCCGCCATGGGGGTGATCGTTGGGGTTCATGACGACGCCGCGGTTGTGGGGGCGCTTGCCCATGTGGCGAACGCGGCCGGCCTTGCCGAGGTTCACGTTCTCATGGTCGATGTTGCCGACCTGGCCGATGGTGGCTCTGGCGCCCATGGGGATGAGGCGAACCTCGCCGGAGGGCAGGCGGACCTGGGCGTGGGAGCCTTCCTTGGCCATGAGCTGGGCGGCGTTGCCGGCGGAGCGCACGAGCTTGCCGCCCTTGCCGGGGAGCAGCTCGATGTTGTGGATCAAGGTACCCACGGGGATGGCGCTGATGGGCAGGGCGTTGCCGGGCTTGATGTCGGCGTTTTCGCCACTGAGGATGGTGTCGCCCACCTTCAGGCCGTAAGGGGCCAGGATGTAGCGCTTCTCGCCGTCGGCGTAGTGCAGCAGGGCGATGTTGGCGCTGCGGTTGGGATCGTACTCGATGGTGGCAACCTTGGCGGGCACGCCGTCCTTGTTGCGCTTGAAGTCGATGATCCTGTACTTGCGCCTCGCGCCGCCGCCGCGATGGCGGACGGTGATGCGGCCATGGTTATTGCGGCCGCCGGAGGAGCGAAGGTCTTCCAAAAGGGATTTTTCCGGCGTGGTGCAGGTGATTTCCTCGAAGGTGGAAACCGACATGAAGCGACGTCCCGGAGAGGTCGGCTTATAAAACTTGATAGGCATTTGGGACTTACCTCCTTAAAGGAACGTGAATCTTAGGCCATGCCCTCGAAGAACTCGATGGGCTTGGAGTCCTTGGCAAGCTTGACGAAGGCTTTCTTGACCTCGGGCCGGCGGCCGGAGTGCATGCCCATGCGCTTGATCTTGCCAATCTGGCGAACGGTATTGACGCGCTCCACCTTCACGCCGAAGATGGCTTCGATGGCCTGCTTGATCTCGGTCTTGTTGGCCTTGATGGCGACCTCGAAGGTATAGTCCTTATCCGCGATGGTCTGGTAGCTCTTTTCGGTGAGCACCGGGCGGATGATCACGTCGTGGAAATCCTTCATGCGTACACCTCCTCAACCTTGGGCAGCGCAGCCTGGAGAATGACCAGCTTGTCGTACTTGAGTATGTCGTACACGTTGATGGTGTTCACATACGCGAGCTTCAAAGCCTGGATGTTGCCGCTGGCGCGCAGCACGCTCTCGTCCTTCTCGTTGAGCACCACGAGCGCTTTTTCCGCGCCGAGGGCCTTCATGACGGCGGCCATTTCGCGGGTCTTGGGCTGGGAGAGCTTCAGCTCGTCCAGCACGACCAGTTCGCCGGCGCTCAACTTAGCGCTCAGGGCGCACTTGAGGGCCAGGCGCTTCATCTTACGAGGGATGGACTGGGTGTAGTCCCTGGGCTTGGGCGCGAAGACCACGCCGCCGTGGGTCCACTGGGGGGAGCGGGTGCTGCCCTGGCGGGCGCGGCCGGTTCCCTTTTGCCTCCAGGGCTTCCTGCCGCCGCCGGAAACCTCCGAGCGGGTCAGGGCGCTCTGGGTGCCCTGGCGCTTGTTGGCCAGCTGGGCCTTGACCACCTGGTGCACCAGAGCCTCGTTCATTTCAACCGCGAAGATCCCTTCGCTCAGCTCTGCTTCGCCTACCTTGGCGCCTTGCATATTCAACACGTCAACCTTTGGCATGATTCTTTGTCCTCCTTATGCTGCCTGCGCCCTTAACCCTTGACGGAGTTGCGGACGATGAGCAGGCCGCCGTTGGGGCCGGGAACGGCGCCCTTGATGAAGAGCAGGTTCCTCTGGGCATCCACGCGAACCAGCTTCAGGTGCTGGATGGTGACGCGCTCGTGACCCCACTGACCCGCCATCTGCTTGTTCTTGAACACGCGGGAGGGATCGGAGTTGGCGCTCAGAGAGCCTACGCCGCGGTGGTACTTGGAGCCGTGGGCCATGGGGCCGGTGTGCGCGTTCCAGCGCTGGATGACGCCGGAATAGCCGTGGCCCTTGCTGGTGCCCACAACGTCCACAAACTCGTCCTCGCTGAACACATCCACCTGGATCTGCTGACCGACTTCATACTTTTCGGCATCCTCGAGGCGAAGCTCTCTCAGGTACCTGGTGGGGGCGACCCCAGCCTTTTTGAAGTGGCCTTGCTCGGGCTTGTTCTTAAGCTTCTTGACGCGGGACTCGGGCAGAGTCTTGAAGCCTACCTGGATGGCCTTGTAGCCATCCTTCTCCACGGACTTGACCTGCACCACGGTGCAGGGGCCCGCTTCGACGACGGTCACGGGAACGACGGTGCCGTCCTTCTGGAACAGCTGCGTCATCCCGACCTTCGTGCCGAGAATTGCCTTTTTCATGGGTTGATCCTCGCTTTCATCACAGCTTGATTTCGATATCCACGCCCGCGGGCAGATCCAGGCGCATCAGCGCGTCCACCGTGCGGGGGGTAGGAGAGAGAATGTCGCATTTCGAACTGTTCCCTCGAATCCTTGTACTTATGGGGCGAGCGCAAAATGGTCACGATCTCCTTCTCGGTGGGGAGGGGGATGGGGCCGGAGACGCGGGCGCCGGTGCGCTTGGCGGTCTCGACGATGCGCTGCGCGGACTGGTCGATGAGGCTGTGCTCATAGGCCTTGAGCTTGATGCGGATTTTCTGGTTGGCCATGCAGGTAAAACCTCCTTATTATTCGATGTTCACAGCGTTCCTCAAGAACACTTGGCCGTGTGTGCCGCACCTTAATTTTTCACGGCGAGCTGTGAACTCGTCGTCCATCTCAAGAACGGACTGGTCCACGGGAATTACCCGGCGGCCGACCGGCAACCTCCCGCTTCATCCCATGCGGCAACTCATTTATCATACAACGGCCATGTAAAATCCGCAAGGCGCTGGCAATAATTAACCAACATTTAACTCGCCATTCGGCCGTTGTGCCTGGGATTCCCCCTTTTTGCGCGCGCCTTGCCGCCTTCCCAAAGGCGAACGAAGGCCCCGGTTCCATGGAACCGGGGCCTTCTTGGCGCATGGCCCTTGGGCCTTTTCCTGACTCGATCTTACTCGATGATGGAGGACACAACGCCCGATCCCACCGTGCGGCCGCCCTCGC
>ENA-UOJC01003441-UOJC01003441.1-human-gut-metagenome-genome-assembly--contig:-C104-NODE-3441-length-14908-cov-13.907157_pt1 | contig 14908 bp, 16 predicted proteins | sample MGYA00242339_ERZ723886 | MGnify/ENA metagenome assembly ERZ723886 | reverse complement strand
CCCACGAAAGCTCCGCTTTCGCGGGAGCCCTTCCGATCCAACTCAAATCGTCCAAAATGAATTTGGCCGATTTCAAGGTTTTCACTCCCGTGAAAACACTTGACGCGCTGTCCGCGCGCTGCGCGCCTTGCGCGCACGGCCCACGAAAGCTCCGCTTTCGCGGGAGCCCTTCCGATCCAACTCAAATCGTCCAAAATGAATTTGGCCGATTTCAAGGTTTTCACTCCCGTGAAAACACTTGACGCGCTGTCCGCGCGCTGCGCGCCTTGCGCGCACGGCCCACGAAAGCTCCGCTTTCGCGGGAGCCCTTCCGATCCAACTCAAATCGTCCGAACTGAATTCGGCCGATTTCAAGGTTTTTCCCTGCGGCAAAAACACTTGACGCGCTGTCCGCGCGCTGCGCGCTTTGCGCGCACTTCCCACGAAAGCTCCGCTTTCGCGGGAGCCCTCCGCTCAAATCAATGTCCTGCTTAGTATCTCCCCTGGATGCCCAGGTATGCCAGCGCGCAGCACACCAGCGTAATGCCGGAAAACACCGCCACCAGCTTGGTCTCGCTCCAGCCGGACAGCTCCAGATGGTGATGCAGCGGGGCCATTTTGAAAAAGCGCCTGCCATGGGTGGCCTTGAAATAGGCCACCTGGATGATGTCGGACAGGGTCTCGGCGATGTAGATGATCCCCACCGGAATCAGGATCAGGGGCATATCCAGGGCAAAGCCCAGAGCCGCCACGGCGCCGCCCAGGAAGAGGCTCCCCGTGTCGCCCATGAAGACCTTGGCGGGGTGGCGGTTATAGACGAAGAACGCCGCAAGCCCCCCCGTCAGGGCCGCCGGGAACAGGGCCAGGTCAAACATGCTCCAGCCCAGCGCGGCGGCGGTGAAAAACACCATCACCACAAAGGTGACGCTGCATGCCAGGCCGTCGATGCCGTCAGTCAGGTTCACGGCGTTGACGCAGCCCACGATGACAAAGGCGGCAAACACCAGATAGACGATCCAGTTGACGGTCCAGGTCACATTCAAAAAGGGGATGTACAGCGCGTTGGTCAAAAGCCCCTCGTACCGCATCAGGCACAAAAACACCACCGCCGCCGCCAGCTGCAAAATGAACTTCTGCTTGGCGGTCAGGCCCTCGTTCTGGTGCTGGCGGACCTTGCGGTAATCGTCCACAAAGCCGATCATGCCGAAGACCAGCGCGAACAGATAGACATACAGGTGGGAAAATTCTCCCCCCAGCATCTGCCGCCAGCCCACGGCAAACACCGCCACGCCGGTGCCCAGAATGAACATGATGCCACCCATGGTAGGCGTCCCGGCCTTGCCGGCGTGCCACTTGGGGCCGTCTTCCCGGATCTCCTGTCCGGCCTTCAGCTTCCGCAGCTCCGCGATCAGCGATCTGCCGATGACCAGCGTCAGCAGAAAGCTGACGGCCAGCGCAAGCAATGATGAAATATCCATCTTCTCCCTCTCCCTCTCGTCGCCGCCCTCCGGCGCTTTTGTGTCTCATTTGCGCCCCACAAAATCTCCGATTTTGCGGGGGCCCCGCATTTCACTCAAATGGGCAGGCGGAGCACGCCCATTTCAAGATCTTGCTCTGCAAAAATACTCAGGCGCCGGACTCCCGGCGGATCATTTTTCGGCATTCAGATACGCCGCCACGATCTCCCGCTCATCCATGTGGTGCTTGACGTGGTTGACCTCCTGGTAGGTCTCGTGGCCCTTGCCGCACAGGACAATGACGTCGCCCGCCTCTGCGTGGTCCATCGCCCAGTGGATGGCCTCCACGCGGTCTTCCACCACCACATAGGGGGTGGAAGTGCCCTCCAGCCCCGGCAGGATGTCGGCGATGATGTCCGCCGGCTTCTCCGTCCGGGGGTTGTCGGTGGTGACGACGGCAAAGTCCGCGATCTCCGCGGCAACTCTGCCCATCTTGGGCCGCTTGGTCTTATCCCGGTCGCCGCCGCAGCCGAACAGCGCGATGGTGCGGCCCTTGGCAAAGCCCTTGACGGAGGTCAGGACGTTTTCCAGGCCGTCGGGGCTGTGGGCATAGTCGATGAGCACGGTGTAGGGCTTCCCCGGCGTGGGGACCACCTCCACCCGCCCCTTCACATGGGGCACCCGGGCCAGGGCGTCGGCGCTCTTCTCCAGAGGGATGCCCAGCATCAGCGCCGCCCCCAGCACATCCAGGGTATTGTAGATCATGAAGCCGCCGGGGATATTCACCCGGACGGGGATTTTTTTCTCCGCCGTCACCGCCGTAAAGGCCACGTGGTCCGCCGCCAGCTCCACGTCCTCCGCCCGCAGGTCCGCGTCCGCGTGCTCCGCGTAGAAGAACTTCCGGCAGGCCGCGTTCTCCAGCAGCCGGGGCGTCCAGGGGTCGTCGGCGTTGCAGACGCCGTCATCGCAGTTCCGGAACAGCAGGGCCTTGGCGTCGCAGTAGGCCTCCATGGTCTTGTGGAAGTCCAGGTGGTCCTGGGTCAGGTTGGTGAAAATGCCCACGGCGTAATGGACGCCGTAGACCCGGTCCAGGGCCAGGGCGTGGGAGGAGACCTCCATCACCACGTGAGAGCAGCCCGCGTCCCGCATTTGGGCAAAGAGCCGCTGGAGCTCAAAGGACTCCGGCGTGGTGCGCTCCGTGGGGATGACCTCGCCGCCGATCATGTTCTGGTTGGTGCCGATGAGGCCCACTCTGGCCCCCAGCTCCTGCTCCAGGATGGCTTTCAGGAGGTAGGTGGTGGTGGTTTTGCCGTTGGTGCCGGTGACGCCCACCATGGTCATACTGTCCGCCGGGTGGCCGAAGAAATTGGCCCCCGCTGCCGCCAGGGCCCGGCGGGAGTCCGCCACCTGGACATAGGGGATACCCCCCGGGGGTATCTCAGTGATCCCCTCGAGCATACCCCTCTGGGGGATCTTCTCACACAGCACCGCCGCCGCGCCGGCGGCCAGGGCCTTTCCGATAAACCCATGGCCGTCCACGGCGAAGCCGGTCATGGCCACAAACAGGTCGCCGGGGCGGGTGGTGCGGGAGTCGTAGCTGATATTGGGGATCTCCAGGTCCATGTCCGCCGTGGCGGAGAGGACGTCAATGCCCCGTAAAAGTTCCTTCAATTTCATAAGCAAGCCCCTTTTCACAGTTTTGACGCTGAAATTCTGCCAAAACCATTATAGACAGGCAAAAACGCGAAGTATACGGAGAATCGTGCTGAAAACCTTGCAGAATCTGCCGTCCGCGGCGCTAATCCAGCACCGAGGTGTCGCCGAACTGGACGGTGACCACGTCGCCGGCCTTCAGCTCCGTTCCCTCCGGGTAGTTCTGGCTGATGGCCCGGACGTTGCCGGAGGTGGAGCTGGTGGTGCCCGTCACCTTCATGATCAGGCCCGCGTTGGTCAGGGACCTGTTGGCCTCCGCCGCCGTTTTGCCCACTACATTGGGCACGACGCAGGCCGTATCCGGCTTCTGCTGGCCCAGATACAGGATGACCGTGGCGTTGTTGGGCACGATGGCGCCGCCCGCCGGGGTCTGATCCGTCACGGTATCGCCGCTGCCCACGGTGCGGCAGGAGAAGCCCGCCGCCTCCAGCTTGGCCTTGGCGTCCGCCGGCGTCTGGCCCACCACATTGAGGACGGCGGCGTCCGCCGTCTCCAGCTCCGCGGCGGAGTAGTCCGGCTCCAGGCCCAGGGCGGGCAGGATATCCGCCATGATCTGGCTGGCCGCCGGGGCCACCATGGTGCCGCCGAAGACGGGGGTGCCGGTGGTGCGGCTGGGGGTGTCCATGGTCAGCAGCATGATGTACTGGGGATCGTCCGCCGGGGCGAAGCACATGAAGGACACCACCACGTCGCCGGTGCCGGTCTTATCCGCGGTGCCGGTCTTGCCGCCGATGCGGTAGCCCGCCACCTGGCCGTTTTTGCCGCCGCCCTGGGCGACCACATATTCCAGGCACTGGCGGACCTTGGCGGAGGTCTCCTCACTGATGACCTGGCGGACGGGGGTGGAATCGTGCTGGCTGATGATGTTGCCGTCGTCGTCCAGGACCTGCTCCACGATGTAGGGCGTGTACAGATAGCCGCCGTTGATGCAGGCCGCCTGGGCCCGGATCAGAGCAAGGGGCGTGACGTTGAAGGTCTGGCCGAAGGAATAGGAGGCCAGCGCCGCAATATCGTTTTTCAAGCTCTCCTCACTGATAATGCCCGGAACCTCTCCAATCATATCCACGCCGGTCTTTTCGGTCAGGCCGAAGGACTTCATATATTCATAATAGGTGGACGCGCCGATGCTCTGACCCATCTTGATAAACGCGGGGTTGCAGGAGTGGCCCACCGCCTCCTCCAGGGTCTGGTGGCCGTGGCCCGAGCGGTTGGAGCAGCGCATGGTCCAGACGCCCACCTTCACGGAGCCGGTGCAGTCGAAGGTGGAATTCATATTGACCTTCCCCTCCTCCAGCGCCATCGCCAGCGTGAGCGCCTTGTAGGTGGAGCCGGGCTCGTAGGTGGAGTCGATGCACTTGTTGCGCCACTGGGTCTGGACCGCGTCGCTCATGGCCTTGTCGACGGCGGCCTGATATGCCTCCTCGCTCTCGTAGGTGTCCTTTTTCTTCTCCAGCTCCGCCAGGGAGGCGTCCAGCTTTTCCTGCAGCGCCTCGTCCAGAATGGTGCCGTACTGGTTGACGTCGTAATTGGGATAGGACGCCATGGCGATGATGGCGCCGGTGTTCACGTCCATGACGATGCCGGTGCCGCCGTTTTCGGCGTCGTATTTCTTCACCATGCTCTCCAGGCCCTTTTCCAGATAGGACTGGACCTTGACGTCCAGGGTCAGCAGCAGGCTGCTGCCGTTTTCAGCGTCGTAATACTGCTCATACTGATACAGCAGGTCGGTGCCCACGGCGTTTTTCGCCGTGACGGTCAGTCCGGCGGTGCCGTCCAGCTCTTCGTTGTACTTGGCCTCCAGGCCCACGCCGCCCTGGTTTTCACTGTTGACAAAGCCGATGACGTTGGCGGCCAGGCTGCTGTAGGGATAGTAGCGCTTGGAATCCGGCTGGAGCCAGACGCCCTGGAGCCGCTTTTGCTGATCCTCCGCGACCTCGTTCCCCTGGTCGTCGATCTCGCCGTTGATGAAGCGGCGGACCTCATCGGTCATCTCCCGCTCCGCCTTCCTTCTGACCTCCACGTACTGCCAGTCGGTATGCTCCATCCGCTCCAGAACCCAGGCCTCGCTGACCTCCAGGATGCGGCTCAGGCCCCGGGCGATGTAGGCCTGGTCCCGCACCCGGGGCGCGGTGTAGCTCTCGCCCTTCTCCTTCGCCTTTTCGGCGGCGGCTTCAATGGCCGTCTGCTGGCTTTCCACGAATTCGGCGATGGCCTTGGGGGAGATGTTCACCGTCTCCGCCGAGGCGGAGATGGCCAGGGTGACGCCGCTGCGGTCATAGATCGTGCCCCGGGAGGCGGAGATCACCGCGCTGCGGGTCTGCTGGTCCACGGCCTTCTCCTGCATGGCCTCGTGCTGGTTGATCTGGATGTCGTACAGTTTCCAGAACAGCACCAGAAACGTGCACACGCCCAGCAGCAGCATGATGAGGAGCGTCCTGGTGCGGATCACCTGATTGGCCCGGCGGGCCGCGTCGCTTTTTCTGTGGGGTTTGCTTGCCATGGTTTGTCTCCTCCTCAGGACAGGGCCCGGTCATGGGTTCCGGTATATCAGGCGCCCGCAAAGGCCCCTGACAGGCCGCGGGGAGCGAGAAGCTAGCTTCTCACTCCATATATTGTTTGAAAAGTCAGATGACTTTTCAAACAATATAACATGCCCCGCTTCGCGGCGCAAACACCTGCTGCCGCAGGCTTTTTGCGGGCATTTGATCCAACACGAGGGTGTTTCCCCCTCGTACTCCCCCTGCCGGAAGCATGCAGATCCTGCCAATCGCTTCTGACAGGCCGCGGGGAGCGAGAAGCTAGCTTCTCACTCCCCGCTGTGTTTCAGTATAGTGCGCCGGTCAGTCAAAATATTCCACCACCGCGTAAATGCCGTGGTTCAGCGAGGCCAGAACGCGGCTGAGGACGCTGGGGTCCTCCTTCTGATAGACCACGGCGCTGTCGCCGTCGGACAGGTCGATATAGCCGATCTGGCTGCTGCCGGGCTTGGACATGCCGGCGGCCTCGGCGGCCTCCTTCACGGTGGCCAGGTCAAACATCCGCTCATATTCGGCGGTCAGGGTCACGTTTTCCGTCTCCAGGACGCTGAGCTGGCTTTTCAGCTCCACGGTGTCGGCGGAAAGGACCGTCAGCTGGATATAGCTCATCAGCACCAGCACCGCCATGGCGATGACGGCGGCGGCGCCCAGGACGGCCAACACGGGGACCGGCTGCCGCTCCCGCACCTGAACGTGCTCCAGGCTCTTGACCTTCGGCTTTTCCCGGGCCGCCTCCTGGCGGCGGGGGGCCTCGCCGGCGTGGCGCAGCTCCCGTTCCCGGACCGCGTAGTCCAGGTCATATGCAAGGCTGCCGTTGACGGCATGTCCGCCGCGATAGCGCAGCTCCCGCGCCGTAGACGCCACTGAGACTCCCCCCTTTCCCGAAAACTTTCACACAGCAGAGGGGAGCTTGTCCCCTCTTACAGAACGAATTACAAATCAAACGGATCGCATTTTTCCGCCACCCGCAGCTTCGCACTGCGGGCCCTCGGGTTGTTTCCCGCAAAAGCCTCGCTTTTGCGGGAGCCCTTTTCATTGAATTCAAATTGTCCGGAGTGAATCCGGCCAATTTCAAGGTTTTGCCGCTCCGCGGCAAAACACTTGGACGCCGCGCCCGCGGCGATGGCGGACACCGCGTGTTTACAAATCAAATGGATCGCACTTCTCTGCAACGCGGAGCTTCGCGCTGCGGGCCCTGGGATTGTCCGCCAGCTCCGCCTCGCCGGAGACGATGGGCCTGCGGGTCAGTATCTTGATCTTCGGCTTTTTGCCGCATACGCACACCGGGAATTCCGGCGGGCAGGTGCAGCCCTTTGCCTGCTCCCGCATCGCCCGCTTGACGATGCGGTCCTCCAGCGAGTGGAAGGTGATGACCGCCAGCCGGCCGCCGGGGCTCAGGTTGTCCGCCGCCGCCTTCAGCATGGGCGGCAGGGCGTCCAGCTCGCCGTTGACGGCGATGCGGATGGCCTGAAAGCTCCGCTTGGCGGGGTGCTGCTTCTCCCGCAGGGCCGATGGGGGCATCGCCCCCTTGATGATCTCCACCAATTCCAGGGTGGTCTGAACAGGCGCGGCCTCCCGCGCCCGGACGATGGCCTTCGCGATGGCGGGGGCGTACCGCTCCTCGCCGTATTCAAACAGAATGCGCCGCAGCTCCTCACAGGGCCACTCGTTGACCACCTCATAGGCCGTCAGGGGCGCGGAGGTGTCCATCCGCATGTCCAGCGGCGCGTCCTGCATGTAGGAAAAGCCCCGGGAGGCGTCATCCAGCTGGGGGGACGAGACGCCCAGGTCAAAGAGCATCCCGTCCGCGGCCAAGACGCCCGCGTCCCGCAGGACCTGCCCCAGCTCCGCGAAATTGCCATGGACCAGCGTCACATGGTCCATCCATGGGGCCAGACGCTCTTTGGCCGCGTCGATGGCCGCCATGTCCCGGTCGATACAGATGAGCCGGCCGGTGGTCAGCCTTTGGGCGATCTCCCTGGAGTGCCCTGCGCGGCCCAGCGTACCGTCCACATACACCCCGTCGGGGCGGATGTTCAGCGCTTCGATGCACTCGTTCAGCAGAACGGGCTTGTGGGTGTATTCCATGGGCGCTTACCCGTGGTTCCGGCGGGCGCGGGCCAGGGCGTCCATGGCGGCAGCCATGTCGTCGTCCGCCAGCATCCGCTGTTCCCGCTCCTCCCAGGCCTTTTGATCCCAGATCTCCGCGAAGGAGTTCAGGCCCACGATGGTGGCGGTCTTCTTCAGCCCCGCGTGCCTGCGAAGGCCCGCGGGGATCAGGACCCGGCCCTGGCCGTCCGGCTCGCACTGGACGGCGTTGGCGTACAGCAGCGTCAGCGCCCGCATTTCGGTGTAGCTCAGGTCGTCCATCTCCTCGGACATCTGCTCCCACTTGGCCTGGGGATAGATGGTCAGGCAGTGTTCCGCGCCGATGGTGATATAAAAGGTATCCCCCAGCGCCTCGCGCATGGCGGAGGGAATGACCAGGCGGCCCTTGGCGTCGATGCTGTTGTTGGATTTTCCCATCAGACGCGCCATGGACGCCGCCCCCTTTCCCCCCTTTTTGGGATGGGATGGGGAAGTTTGGCACTTGTTTACACAATGCCCCCACTTTTCCCCACCGTCAATTTTGAGTATAAGCAAATCGGGCCGGAAATGCAAGGATTTTTTTCTGACAAGAAACAGGTAAAACCCGCTGTTTTTCCACATTTTTCGTCAAAAACGGGCAAATTGAAACGTGTGTTCGACATTTCCGGGGCCGGTTTACGTAAAATGAAAAACCGCATTTGGCACAATATCTTGTGTCAAATGCGGTTTACGGTTCTTTAAAACGCTAAATCTGGAAAACGTCAAAAAAGTTTCAGCCGTTTCTTCGTCGTTTTTTACAAAATTTTGTGGATTATGGTCTACCGGGCGGTTCAGTTCCCTCCGGCGGGCTCCTCCGGGTCGTTTTTTCCGTCCAGCTTGTCCCGCTGCTCCTGGATCTTGGCGGCGGAGGCGGTGCGGAACCGGACGCGGGACTCCTTCACCTCGTCCAGGGCGGCCTGAACGGCCTCCTCCGTGCGGGCCAGGGCGTCCTCGGCGTACTCGTTGGCCACCTGGTAGAGCTTCCGGGAGCGGTCCTCCGCCTGGGCCACGATCTGGCGGGCCTTCTCCTTGGCGGCGTACAGCACCTCGCTGTCGGAAACCTTGGTCTTGGCCTCCAGCTCCGCCTGGCGCATCATGCGCTCCACGTCCCGCTTGGCCTCGTCCACGAACTTCTCCCGGGCGGCCAGCAGCTCCTGGGCCCGCTTGATCTCCACAGGCAGCTGGGCCCGCAGCTCATCCAGCAGGTCCAGCAGCTCATCCCGGTCCACCATGCTCATGGCGGGCTTCAGCGCGGGGGATTTGGCGTCCTCGATCTTCTCATACAGCATATCGATGAGGCGGTTGACATCATTTGCCATTGCTTTATCCTTCCTTCTTCTTGATCATGTCCCGCACCAAGGGGATGATGGAGGCCGGCAGGTATCGCTCCAGCGGCTGGCGGTAGCGGATCATCTCCCGGGCCATGGAGGAGCTGAAATACTGATAGTCCGCGCTGGCGGGCAGCAGCAATGTCTCCAGCTCCGGGTACAATCCCCGGTTGATCAGGGCCATTTGGTATTCCGCGTCAAAGTCCGTCACGTTGCGGACGCCCCGGACGATGACGCCGGCCCCGTGGGACACGGCGAAGTCCGCCAGAAGGCCCGGCCACAGCTCCGCCTCCACATTGGGCAGGTCCGCCACGGCGCGGCGCACCAGACAGAGCTTTTGCTCCGGAATGAACATCTGGTGGTTTTTCTCGGCGTTGGGGCTGACGCACACCCAGACCTTGTCAAAGCAGGCGGCGGCGCGCTGAATGATATCCAGATGGCCCAGGGTGATGGGGTCAAAGCTGCCGGAGCAGATAGCTGTTTTCATGGGGTCGATCCCTCGTTCTCTTCATTTCCGCCCCGGCGGTAAACGGTCAGGCCGATCTTTCCGTAGCGGTAGGTCCTGTGGAGCCGGTAAGGCGGCTGCGCCGCCGGAAGGGCCCGGCCCGCCGGGTGTTCCGCCACAATTATACCATGAGGTTCCAGAATGTCAAATCTTACAATGCGGTCAATGGCCGGCTCCAGCAGCCCCGCGGCGTAGGGCGGGTCCAGGAGGATGAGATCGAACCTCTCCCCCAGGGCCGTCAGATATTCCAGGGAATCCCCGGCCACCACCCGGGCCCGGTCCTGGAGATCCGTGACCTTCAGGTTTTCCCGGATGAGCTTCACCGCGTCGGCCCGCCGGTCCACAAACACGGCGGAGGCCGCGCCCCGGCTGAGGCACTCGATGCCCAGCTGGCCCGTGCCCGCGAAGAGGTCCAGGACCCTGCGGCCCTCGATGTCGAACTGGAGGATGTTGAACATGCCCTCCTTCACCCGGTCAGTGGTGGGGCGGGTCTCCATCCCCTCCAGCTCCCCCAGCCGGCGGCCCCGGGCGGAGCCTGTGATCACGCGCATGGTTCCCCCTCCTTTGCGCCGCCATAGAGCGGCATCTCTTCCTGATCTTTTATTTTAGGGCAATTTCCGCCGCATTTCAATAGGCAGCGTCAAGCTTTTCCCGCTTTTTTATCCGCCGGCAGCATACCGGCGGCGGCCTTGCCCCGGTATTCGTCCATCAGGATGGCCCGGATCTCCTCCGGGGTCTGCCGGCAGCCCTCCCGCAGCCATTTTTTGATCACGGCGTTCAGTCCGGCCCGGAAAAATTCCACATGGTACTCCACATCCCTGTCCGGATAGTACGACGCCGCCAGCTGGACGTCGTATTCCGTGAGCCGGAACTTGCCGTCCAGGCCCAGCTTGAAATAGGTGCGGTAAAAGAGCTGGTTTTCATAGATGTGGCGGAACAGCTTTAAATAGTCGTGGCTGTTCCAGCCCTGCTCCCGCTCCTCCCGGTACAGTTCCATGACCTCGTCCTCCAGCCGCTTCTGCACTGCGTCCGCCAGATCCGGGATGTCCAGATAGTTGGCGTAGAAGGTGGTGCGGTTCACCCCGGCCTCTTTGCACAGGGCCGTCACCGTCAGCTGGGGCAGCTCCCGCTCCTGCAGCAGGCGCACGAAGGCGGTCTCCAGCCGATCCCTGGACTCCCGGCGGCGCCTGTTATTGGCTGTGTTCATGGCGTCCTCCTTATTATCTCAACAAATGTCGGCATATTGATGATTGTATCTCTATTCCTGCCCCATTATACTATCATTTGGAAGCACAAACAAGTGTTGAGATAATGGAGGTAACAAACATGTCCGACTTTCAAAAACTGAACAAGACCATTGAGGACGCCGTGGTGGGCGGCTACCAAAAGATCGAGACCGCAGCGGTGGACGGCTACCAGAAGGTAGAGCAGGCCGCCGTCTCCGGCTACCGGAAGGTGGAGGACCGCTTTGTGGGCGCCTTTCTGACCAGGGAGGGCGAGAGCGTGGCGGAGGCCAAGGCCCGTCTGGCCCGGGAGCAGGAGCGCCCGCGGCAGGAAAAACACTGACAAAACATCTGGAGGAAATCACCATGAAAAAAGAAAACTTCATCTCCCTGGTGCTGGGCGCCATAGGCGTTATTTTGTTTGGCCTTGGCATGTGCATGTGCCTGCTGCCGGAGTGGGACGCCTTCCGGCAGGGCGAGGCCGTGGGCGCGGCGGGGCTTGTGGTGCTGGCGGTGATGCTGGCGGCCCGCCGGAAAATGCAGGGCAAGCCCCCCGTCCACCTCAGCCTGAAGGCCGTGGGCACCGTCCTGCTGGCTGTCCTGGGGGCTTTGGCCCTGGGCATCGGGATGTGCATGACCATGGTGTGGGAGGGACTGCTGCTTCCCGGCGTGGCCGTGGGCCTGGTGGGCATCCTCCTGCTGCTGGGGCTGATCCCCCTGTGCAGGGGCCTGCGGTGAGATGGCCGCCCCGAAGCGGCTGCCGCGCCTGCTCCGGCCGCCCCGATGGCCCGCCCTGCTTTTGCTGATCCTGCTGTCCGCCGGCGGTCTGGCATGGGTGTTTTGCCGGGGCCTTTCCGATGCCTGGCCGGCCTATGGGATCTACGCGCTGTCGGCCTATACCACCGTCATGGCGGCGGTGGGCGGCGTCAGGCTTCTGCGCCGGGGGCGGGCGGCGCTGCACCGTTTTCCCCTGACCCACAAATATTTGACGGAAGCGGCGTTCAAGGCGGAGGTCTCCCTCCGCCTCTCCCTGCTGATCGACCTGTTCTACAGCGCCTGGAAGGCCTGGGCGGGCATCCGATTTCGCTCCCCCTGGTTCGGCGCCCTGGCCTTTTACTACATCGTGCTGGCCGCGGAGCGGGCCTACCTGCTCCACGCGCTCCCCCGGGCACGGCAGGATCCGGCGGCATCCCTGCGGAAGTACCGCTTCTGCGGCGGGCTGCTGCTGGTCCTCACCGCCGCCGTGGCCGCCGTCGGGTATCAGGCGGTCTTCGGCGGAAACGCGGCGCGGTATCCCGGCCATATGATCTACGGCGCGGCGGCCTATACCTTTTATAAGCTGTACGCGGCCGCTGCCAGCCTGATCCGCTGCCGGCGGCTGCGCTCCCCCGTCCACACGGCGGCCATGGCGGTGTCCCTGGCCGCCGCCCTGACGGCGCTGTTCTCGCTGCAGACCGCCATGCTGGCGGCCTTCGGCGGCGACGCCGGGTGGCGGCTGCCCATGAGCGCCGGCACCGGCTGCGCCGTGCTGGGCGTGATCCTCGCCATGTCGCTCATCATGCTGGCAGGGGACGGGCGAAAGGTGCGCGGCAATTGACGCGCCGATTTTTTGAGGGCCGTATCCGGGAGGTCTCCCGGATACGGCCCTTTTGCCTCTGCTTTTCCAGCGGGGCATCCGCGGTTTGAAAAAAACGCGGCGGGACGCTTTCTTTTTTCTACTTGTACTTTACAGAAGAATCGTATATAATAAAACTCTAAAAATACGGACATCAGGAAGCGCGGCTCTGCCGCCTTCTTTCACTACCAGGAAAGAGAGGACGTTCTCATGATTCAATTCAAGTCTGATCAGGGTGAGATCTCCGTCAGCAGCGCCGTGTTTTCCAACATCACCGGCATGGCCGCCACCAACTGCTTCGGCGTCAAGGGCATGGCCTACCGCTCCATGACCGACGGACTGGTCCACCTGCTGCGCCGGGAGGCCATGAGCAAGGGCGTCAGCATCACATATCACGACGACAACTCCATCTCCATCGAGCTCCACATCATCGTGGAAAACGGCGTCAACATCCCCGCGGTGTGCCGCTCCATCATGAATGAGGTGCGCTATGTGGTGACGAAAAATACCGGCGTGGCCGTCAAAGCCGTGGACGTGTGCGTCGACTCCATGACCCTGTGAGGGAGGAACAGAAGGAATGAACGAACTGATCACCGGCGCCCTGTTCAAGCAGATGATCCTGCACGGCGCCGCCGCCATCACCGCCCAGAAGCAGGCCATCAACGACCTGAACGTGTTTCCCGTCCCCGACGGGGACACCGGCACCAACATGTCCATGACCATCGGCGCCGCCGTGACGGAGCTGCGCAAGGCCGCTCCCGCCACCGTGACCAAGGCCGCCGATCTCACCGCCTCCGCCCTGCTGCGGGGCGCCCGGGGCAACTCCGGCGTCATCCTCTCCCTGCTGTTCCGTGGGCTGTCCAAGAGCCTGAAGGGCAAGGAGAGCGCCAATGCCGCCGACTTCGCCGCCGCCATGCAGGAGGGCGTCTCCTCCGCCTACAAGGCCGTGATGAAGCCCGCCGAGGGCACGGTTTTGACCGTCTCCCGTCTGGCCGCCAAGCGCGCCGCCGAGGTGGCCGCCGAGGGCGTCACCGATCTGGAGGTGGTGCTGGAGGAGGCGCTGAAGGAGGGCTATGACGCCCTGGCCCAGACCACCGACATGAACCCCGTTTTGAAAAAGGCCGGCGTTGTGGACGCCGGCGGCAAGGGCTACCTCCTCATCCTGGAGGGCATGCTGGCGGAGATGCGGGGCGAGCCCATGCCGGAGACCGCCGAGGACGCCAAGGCCCAGGAGAAGGCCGATTTCGCCGCCCTGGGCGAGGAGGATATCACCTTTACCTTCGACACCGTGTTTATCGTCCGCAAGACGGTGAACAAGCCGCTGGAGCCCTTCCGGGCGTACCTCAGCAGCATCGGCGACAGCCTGGTCATCGGCGAGGACGACGAGGCCTTCAAGGTCCACGTCCACACCGACATCCCCGGCGCCGCCCTGACGGAGGCCCAGAAGTACGGCACGCTGGAGCTGGCGAAGATCGAGAACATGCGCACCCAGGCCGAGGACCTGGCCGCCGGCCGGCAGGCCCAGAGCACCGACGACCTGGACGCCGTGGAGGAGGAGCTGGAGCGGGGTGAGACGGCGGAGGCGTCCGGTCATGTAGTGGCCGCGCCGGAGAAGAAATACGGCTTTTTGGCGGTGTGCGCCGGCGAGGGTCTGGCGGCGGTGTTCCGCGACCTGGGGGCCGACGGCGTGGTGTCCGGCGGCCAGACCATGAACCCCTCCACCGAGAGCATTCTGGAGGGCGTGGACAAGATCCCCGCCGAGACGGTGTTTATCCTGCCCAACAACGGCAACATCATCATGGCCGCCCAGCAGTGCGATGCGCTGACGGAGAAAACCGTGGTGGTCATCCCCACCAAGACCGTGCCCCAGGGCATCACCGCCATGATGAACGTGGACTTTGAGGCCCCCGACGCGGAGGCCATCACCCAGGCCATGACGGAGGCCCTGCCCACCGTCACCACCGCCCAGATCACCTACGCCGCCCGGGATTCCGATTTCGACGGCTTCGACATCAAGGAGGGCGACTATCTGGCCCTGGAGGAGGGGAAGCTCTTCGGCACCGACAGCGACCTGGACGCCCTGCTGAACAGGCTGGCGGCGGAGGCCGTGGAGAAGGAGGCCAGCTTCATCTCCCTGTACTTCGGCGAGGATGTGTCCGAGGAGGACGCCCAGCGGGCCGGCCAGGTGTTTGAGAGCGCCTGTCCCGACGCGGAGGTGGCGATCCTCTCCGGCGGGCAGCCTGTTTACTACTATATTATTTCCATGGAATAATTGGGATCATGCACCATGCACAGGGTCCGGGCCGGAAGGTCCGGGCCTTGTTTTTTGTTTCCTCCCTGGTGGGCGGGGGCGAGTTTACGCTGCAGCGCGGCGTTGGGCATTTGCACCCCCCCATTTTCTTTTCGGTTGCGCCGAAAAGAAAA
>ENA-UOJC01003436-UOJC01003436.1-human-gut-metagenome-genome-assembly--contig:-C104-NODE-3436-length-14927-cov-4.150350_pt1 | contig 14927 bp, 15 predicted proteins | sample MGYA00242339_ERZ723886 | MGnify/ENA metagenome assembly ERZ723886 | reverse complement strand
GATCATGAATTCCTGAACATCAATCGGGTTGTCGGCGTGCTTTCCGCCGTTCAGGATGTTCATCATCGGAACCGGCAGGATGTGCGCCATCGTGCCACCGATGTAACGGTACAGCGGCATTCCGAATTCTTCGGCGGAAGCCTTGGCAACGGCCAGAGAAACGCCCAGAATGGCATTCGCGCCCAGCTTCGCCTTGTTCGGCGTGCCGTCCAGTTCGATCAGCGCCTGGTCAATTTCCAGCTGTTCCGACGATTCATAACCGCAGATTTTGTCGTTGATTTCCTCGTTGACGGCGTCAACGGCTTTCAGGACGCCCTTGCCGTTGTAGCGGGACTTATCCCCATCGCGGAGTTCAACGGCTTCGTGAGCGCCGGTCGAAGCCCCGGACGGAACGGCCGCACGGCCGAAAGCGCCGGATTCAAGGAAGACGTCGACTTCAACCGTCGGGGTTCCGCGGGAATCGAGAATTTCACGGGCATGGATATCAACAATCTCAGACATTTACTTCTCCATTTACAAAATTAATACCGTTTAACCAGCTTATCGATGGCCGACAGGCTTTCCAGAACGCCTTCCAGATCGGCCAGAGGAATCATGTTGGGGCCGTCGCTGGGCGATTTATCGGGGTCTTCGTGTGTTTCGATGAAGACCGAAGCGACGCCGACGGCGACTGCCGCACGCGCCAGAACCGGAGCAAATTCCCTTTGACCCCCGGTGGAGGTTCCCTGACCGCCGGGCTGCTGTACCGAGTGTGTCGCATCAAAGACGACCGGGCAACCTGTCCGTTCGGCCATAATCGGCAAAGAACGCATGTCCACGACCAGCGTGTTATACCCGAACGACGCACCGCGTTCGGTGACCAGAACATTCGGGTTTCCAGCCTGTTCAGCCTTTGAAACAACATTTTTCATATCCCAGGGAGCCAAGAACTGGCCCTTTTTGACATTCACGACTTTTCCCGTTTCGGCCGCGGCGACGACCAGATCGGTCTGGCGGCACAGAAACGCGGGACTCTGAAGGATATCCACGACCGGAGCGACCTCGGCGCACTGATAAGGTTCGTGAACATCCGTGACAACGGGACATCCGTAGCGTTCCCTGATTTCCGAAAACACCTCCATCGCCTTTTCCAGGCCGATGCCCCGCGCGCCGGTAATTGACGTCCGGTTTGCCTTGTCAAAGGAAGCTTTAAACACATACGGAATGCCGAGTTTTTCTGTAATTTCAACGATTTTTCCGGCAAGCTCAACGGCGTGGGATTTCGTTTCAATCTGGCACGGGCCGCCGATCAGGACGAACGGCAGATCGTTGCCGAAAGTGACGGCGCCGGCGGAAACATGGCGGTTCATGGCATAACTCCTTACAGAAAAAGAGGGAGGCCGTTCAAGCCTCCTTCTGTGGAAAACAATCAGTTGGACGAGACAGGAACGACCGGAACCTGGGGGGTCTTTTCCGTCTGAACCGCCGCGGGCTGATCCAGGAAGGACTTCTGGGCCTGCGCCACGTCACCCTTGCTCATGATGGCCAGCGTCAGGCTGGTAATCATGAAGCAGGTTGCCAGAATGGCGGTTGTCCGTGTCAGAACATTGCCGACCGAGCGCCCCGTCATGAAGCTCCCCATTCCGCCGCCGCCCAGACCGCCCAGCGCGCCGCCTTCGGAACGCTGCATCAAAATCACACCGACCAGACAGATCGCCAGAATCACATGGATGACTAAAATAAACGTATGCATAATTTCAGATTTCCTCTTTCAGAAGGGGATTAAATACAGGTCTCGACAATTGCCCAGAAATCAGCGATTTTCAGGCTTGCGCCCCCGACCAGGGCACCGTCAACGTCTTCCAGCCCCATCAGCTCTTTCGCATTTGAAGGCTTGACCGAACCGCCATACAGGATGCGCATGCCGTCTGCGGCGGCCTTATCCAGTGTCGCGGCGATTTCGGAACGGATCGCGGCGTGAACGTCTTCCACATCCTGCGTCGTCGGCGTCCGGCCCGTGCCGATGGCCCACACGGGTTCATAGGCGATGACCACGTTCGCGGCGGACGCCCCTTCGGGCATTGATCCGCGAATCTGGCGGCGGCAGATGTCAATCGTTTTTCCGGCGTCGCGTTCGGCTTCGGTTTCCCCGATGCAGATGACGGCTGTCAGCCCGTTTTTAATCACGGCTTCGGCCTTTGCCTTGACGTCGGCATCCGTTTCATGATGATCCGTCCGGCGTTCAGAGTGTCCGACGATGACGTATGTGCAACCGGCGTCCTTGATCATGGCGACGCTTGTATCGCCGGTATGCGCTCCGGATTGCGCGGCGTGGCAGTCCTGCGCTCCGACGGCGACGCGGCCTTTGACAGCGGCGACGACGGACGGGATCAGAATCGACGGCGGGCACATCAGCACGTCGCACTTCGGATCTTTTACCGCGGCATATTTTTCGGCAATGCCCGAAGCCAGGGTTTCCGCCTCGGCCTTCAGACAGTTCATTTTCCAGTTCCCGGCGATTAAGGGACGTCTTTCAGACATTTTTCACTCCTGAATCTATACGACAGTTCACAAAATTATGAACAGGTGTAGCACAAGCGGCCGGGGAAAAAAACATTTAATTCGCTCCTTCTTTCTTTTTTGCAAAAGGCTGTTGCCATTGAAAGACGCTGCCTCTATTATTTGAGAAGTCTCTTTATATATGCAGGATTTTCACATGCTTAAATTTTTCCGCGATCAAAAAGACAGCTGGTTTGTCAAAGGCATCCTGATTTTAACGGCGCTGAGCTTTATGTCTCTGTTCGGCCTTCAGGGCGATATGCAGGCCAGCCAGGGAAACAAGCCCGTCATCCAGGTCGGAGGCCGCAAGATTTTGACGCAGGAGCTGCTGAACGACTTCAACCGTGAAGTCAGCGCACTGCGCCGGATGGTGAACAACAATTTTTCGGTTCAGGATGCCGTCAACCACGGCATGTTTCTCTCCGTTCTGAAGCAAACGGCGTCGCGTGCCGTTCTGGAAGGCACGGTTGAGGAGCTGGGTCTGACGGTTTCTCCGGACGATGTGCGGGCGTTCATCTTCCAGACGCCTCTTTTTGCGGATGCGAACGGTGAATTCAGCCGTGCCGCCTTCAACGAGTATTTAAAAAATACGGAAAAAACGGAAAAACAGTTCGTTCAGGAGATTTTCCTCTCCCTTAAGGCAGAGCAGCTTCTGAAGGCTGTCCGCGCAGTGGCTACCGTGCCGTCGGTTGCGGCGGAAATGGCGTACCGGATCAACGGCGAACAGCGCACGGCCGACGTTTTCCGCATTGCCCCCACGGATCTGAAAATCAAACGCAAGCCGACGCGCAAAGAGTTGCAGGAGATTTATGAAGAAGCATCGGAAAATCTGATTGCCCCCGAATATCGTGATTTCACCGTCATGGAGCTGACGATGGACGACGTCAAGGGGCAGATTCGCATTTCGGAAAACGAGCTGAAGGATCTGTACGAACAGAACAAAGGGGCCTATACGATTGAGGAAATCCGCAACATTGACCAGATGCTGTTCGAAAACGAAGACGAAGCCCGGGCGGCTTATGCCGAGCTGAAAAAAGGCCGGGATTTCATGAAGATCGCACAGGAAAAAGCCCGCCAGACGGAAGATCAGACGAAGCTGGGCGACATGACGCCTTCGACTGCGACGGGCGAATGGGCCGACCAGGTTTTTGCGGCGAAAAAAGGGGAGATTGTCGGCCCTGTTCAGACGTCTTTCGGATGGCAGATTCTGCGCGTCAACTCCATTACACCGAAGGTTGAAAAGAAATATGCCGAAGTCAGATCTGACCTGGAAGGGAAAGCCAAGGATGCTTTGGCCTTTGATAAAATGCAGGCACTGTCCGTTGCGCTGGACGACCGTCTGGGCGCGGGAGAAAAGCTTGAGGACGTTGCGAAATCGGCTGGGCTGAAGGTGAAGCAATACAAGATGATTGACGCGTCCGGCATGGATGAAAACGGTAAGGATTCCGGTGTTTCCAAAGACGTCCTTTCGATTGCGTCCATCAGCGAACCGGGGCGTGTTTCCCCGATGATTGAAGACGGCACCGGATTTTTTGTCCTGCGCATTGACCGTGTTCAGGATCCGGCGCAGAAATCGTTTGAGAAGGCTTTACCGGAAGTGACGGCTCTCTGGACGGCCGAACGGCAGAAAGAGGAAGCACGGGAGATCGTCAAAAAGATTGAAGAAGGACTGCGCAAGAAGCAGAAGCCGGAAACGCTTGCGAAGAAATACGGTGTTTCATATGAACGGATGAAGGATCTGACGCGGCACAACGCGCTTCTACCGACCACGGCGACATACGGTATTTTTGCCCGGGACGTCGGCGGCGTGGTGAATTCTTCAGCGCCGAACGGCTACATTGTCGCGCGGGTGGTTGACATTGAAAGAGCCGACCCGGAAAAAGACGTTCTCGGCGTTGTCCAGTTGCGGCGTCAGATGGTTGAAGAAGAGGCTGAAGAAAAAGCCAATACACTTCTGTCGTCGTTTGGAGAAAGCCTGAATCTTCAGATTGATGAAGATGCTGTCAAGCAGGCGCTGACGTATATTACGCGCCCTGAAAACAGTTGTGAAAACTTTTTACAGCCGATAGTCGGAAAAGACCAGCCGAAAAGCCGGGCTTTTTCATATCCCTTTCCTGCTTTTCTTTTATCATCCGGGAAAGCATCACGGGCATTCTGGAAACGGAATCGGCTCCGGCACTCCGGCGGATGAAGCCCCTCCGCCCATGCCGCACGTCAGGTCTTTTTTTTGCTCAGCAATAAAACAGTGACACAATGGCAGGCGCGGAAAATTAATCTCAAAAAGTCCGCGCGGGTGTCTTCCCGCGCCGCTCTTCTCCGGATGAAGCCCCTCCGCCCATGCCGCACGTCCGTTTTTTTTGCTCAGCAATGAGACCGTGACGTGCCTCCGGACGGAGATCGTTCCTTTTTATACGGGCCATCTCTTCCGGGAAGTCTGAGAAGAAAAACGACCGATTATGCGGAAAGAAAAATACCTTTCGCTTTCAGTTCGTCTCTCAGCTGTTCCGCCGAACAGAATAAAATCCCCTGAAAGCCAATGCGGCACGCCGCTTCAACGTTCTCCGGCGCATCGTCAATAAAAACGCTTTCCGACGGCGTCAGGCCGTAACGCCGCATCAGGATTTGAAAAATCCGTTCGTCCGGTTTGGCGCATTTTTCTTCCCCGGAAACCACAATTCCGCTGAAAAAACGGAAAAAATCAAATGAATCCTTCATCGGTTCAAATGTTTCGGAAATCCAGTTCGTCAGGCCGTAAACCGGAAAACGGGACGCCAGTTCTTCCAGAAGCGCGACGGTTTCAGGAAACACGCCTCCGAACATCTCTTTCCATTTTTCCCGGTACAGGTCAATCTGCCACGCATATTCCGGATGCCTTTCCTGAAGAAGTGCCAGACATTCCCCGTAAGAAAGATCGGCATGGCGGCCAAAAAAAACAGGCGGCGCAATTTCGCTCAGGAAATATTCCATCTCTTCCGGATCTGAAAAAACGGATCGGAACACATACCGCGGATTCCAATCAATCAGGACGCCCCCGAAATCAAAAACAAAGGATTTAACCGGCATCAACCGGCCTCCCCTTTGGCCGGGACGCCCGGAGGAAGAACGCCTCTTTCCTCCAGAACCCTGCGGAGCTGCGCCGCCGATTGAAAATGAACCGTCTGAAACCCCAGACGTTCGGCCGTGGCTATGTTCGGCAAAGAATCATCAATAAAAAGCGTCGTTTCCGCTTTCAGCCCGTACCGTTCCAGCAGAATATGAAAAATCGGCTCTTCAGGCTTGGCTTCCTTTTCATGCCCGGAGACAACGATCCCTTTGAATATATTGAAAAAATCAAATTTCGGACGCGTGATGGCAAACTTTTCCGTCGACCAGTTCGTCAGGCCGTAAACCGGAAGACGGGCGGCGGCTTCTTTCAAAATTTCAACGGAATCCTCAAATACTTTCCCGCGCATTTCCTCCCACCGAGTGTCATACATCTCGATTTCACGGGCATACTCGGGGTGAATTTCCTTCAGCTCGGCCACGGATTGGGCAAACGTTTTGTCCTTGTCCATGCGCCAGTTCCATTCCGTCGTACAGATATTATTCAGGAAATATTCCATTTCCGCTTCGTCTCGGAACACTTTCCGGTACAGATAACGCGGGTTCCAGTCAATCAGAACCCCGCCGAAATCGAAAACAACCGCTTCAACCGCCATATTCCCGCCTCCTCAAATAATCATAGTCTTTCTTCCGGAAGTATAATATATACGGAATGAGGAGATTGGAAACACATAAACAGGCATTTGATATAAAAGATATGCTGAACGTCAATAAACTTCCGAATTTGAAACCGCGCCCGAAATCCACGCCGCCGGGACGCCCGGAAAAGGAAACACTGCTCCGCCCGCTCAAAAGCGCTTTGGGCCGAAACGGGTATATCTTTATCGGGCTGACACTCTGCCTGATTTATTTTATGATCTGTTTTCAGGGGGAACGCATCCTGCGCGCCGGAACGTATGCTGTGTTCAGGGAAATCGGCGCCAATGGTTTCGGCGTGTCGTACAGCCGCCCGAAATCCGCTTATCTGGCCCTGAAAAGCGGCATTTACATTGACGATCTCGTCATTACTGCTCCGGAACACATGGGCGGGTGGCAGTGGAAAGCCGGGCGCATTACTGCGGCAATGAATCCGTTCACGCCGGGAACCGTTTCCATCCTCCTGCGCGGAACACATGCCCTCAGCATTCCTTCCTTCGGAAACGTGCGTCTGATCGCCGGAAAAGCGGAAATAACCGTCACGCGCCCGACATCAAAAACGGGTTTTACCGGGCTTCTCAACCTGGAAAACGTCCAGGTGACAGCCCCCTCCGCCATAAGCGGAGCAAAGCTGTCAAACGCTGTTTTGAAAATTGAACGCTCCGCCGGACATTTTGAAAACGGGGCGGCATACGCCTATTCACTCATCGCCGACGACCTTCATCTGCCGTCCGAAGCTTCTGAAGAGCTCCCGCCGAGGGTGCAGTACGTTAATCTGACGGGAATGCTGAACGGTTTTTCGTTCAAACGTGAAAAGCCGCTTCTGAACGACTGGCTTGACAACAGCGGAACCGTTGAAATCTCACGCGGGGAAATCATCTGGAAACCGTTCATGGCCGAATTCACCGGCACGGTCGGCTTTGATCCGTCCTTTGAAATCATCGCCGCCTCAACCGAAAAGGTTTTCGGCCTGTTCGATCTTCTTGAACGCCTGTAGAAACAGTGGTTTGTGCGTCCAAGCACACTGTCCGTTGCGAAAATCGTCCTGGGGTCGAAACTGAAAACCGAACCCGGGGAATCCCAGCCTTCCCTCACATCGCCGTTCAGCATCCAGTTCGGAAAGCTTTACGCCGGACAGGTCGTCCTGTATGACGGGCCGGCCGAAACGAAATAAGGCCGCGCAAAAGAACAGCGCGGCCTCTTTCCCGGGACTTCCGTAAAAAAGCGGGAAAATTTCCCGCTTCTTCTTATTTTTCCATGAACTCACGTAGCGTTTCAAGCAACAGCTCCATCTCGTCATCCCTGCCGATGGTCATCCGCAGGGCTCCCGGAAGTCCGTAGGAAGCCACCCGGCGAACAATGATGCCTCTGGACTGGAGGAAAACATCCGCTTCGGCCGCTGTTTTTCCCGGCGCTTCAGGAAATTCGACCAGAACAAAGTTCGTCACGGACGGAACAATCCCCAATCCCATGGCCGGCAGGATTTCAGCCAGTTTTTTACGCCATTTCAGGTTATGCTCAAAACACTTCCGGACAAAATCCCGGTCGCGCACAGCCGCCGTCCCGACAGCCTGAGCCATGATATTAACGTTGAACGGACCGCGAATGCGGTTCAGAACGTCCGTGATTTCGCGCGAGGCATAGCTCCACCCGATACGCAGGCCGCCCAAACCGTAAATCTTTGAAAACGTGCGCAGCATGACAACATTCGGGAATTCGGCGACAAACGCCGTTCCCGCTTCAAAATCATCCTCACCGACAAATTCGGCATAAGCCGCATCCAGTACCAGCATCACATGCGGCGGAAGCATCCTGCACAGACGGCGGATTTCGTCTTTCGGCACATACGTCCCGGTCGGATTACCGGGATTGGCGATAAAGACCATTTTTGTTTTGGATGTGACAGCCTTTAAAATTTCATCCACATCCACGCGGAAATCCTTTTCCGGAACGACAACCGGCGCCGCGCCGCATCCGACAGCATACAGGCGGTACATCAGAAAGGCATACTGCGTGATGATCACTTCGTCACCTTCTGCCAGATAGGCGTGGCACAACAGACCGATCAACTCGTCCGATCCGGAACCGCAGACGATTCGCTCTTCATTCAGGCCGTGCGTTTCGGCAATGGCTCGGCGCAGTTCCGTTGAACCGCCGTCCGGATAGCGGAACATTTTTTCCGCCGCATCCCGGCAGGCCCGGACTGCGGTCGGGTTCGTCCCGAATGCGCACTCGTTTGACGACAGCTTGATCACGCGCCGGACGCCCGCGACCGATGACGCGCCCCCCACATAGGGCGATAAAGACATGATACTTTCATGAGCGGGAACAGGATAATCTGCCATAATCATTCCTTTTTGTTTCTATTTCAACGGGACGGGATAGCCGCCGATGACGCGGAGCATCGTAACCCGTCCGTTTTCCTTTTCCAGAACGGCATTCAGCCGTTCGTCCCTGTCTGACAGGTATCCGTCCACCTCGAACAGATAAGCTTTCCGTGTCATGTCGGGCGTATAAGCGTCACAGATGGCGTTCGTCGGAATCCCGGCGGCCTTCATCACCAGATCCAGCGTGCTCAGGCTCAGCGTTCCATCCGTTTCGGCCACCAGAAGAGTCTGGTCCTCTTCGGTCGGTTCAAACGGGATTTTCCCCAGAGCATAGGCGATCCGGCCGTCTCCCCGGCCGTGGGCCGGCCCCGTCACAGGCAACCGGGCAAACACGGCGATCGTGCGTTTGTATTCCTGAGCCACCGAATACCACCAGCAACTCTGTTTGTCTTCGTTCAAAGAAAGAACGCCGACGTTGGCTTCGCCCTGTGTCAGTTCTTTCAGGACGAGGCTGACGGAACGGCAGGAAATCATCGGCGTATAGGAACCGAAAAAGTCCCGCGCGATTTCCAGGTTGCCCATCCCTCTTTCGGGCATGTAAACGGCGACGACCATCGGGGTCTGTATGGTGACGCAGGCGCTGATGATCTCGCGCCAGATACGGATCAGGACGTCGCGATCCATCGCGCCCTTGTGACGGCGCCACAGACGGCGAAGGATTTCGGCCTCGCGCGCCGGACGGAGAGCAAAAGAACCGCCCGAAACATTCGCAAGAGCCTTGGCGCGTCCGACCTGTTCCACCAACTGAACACGGCGCATCAGCAGGTCGTGTATCCCGTCGTCGACCGCATCAATTTCCCGGCGCAGGTCTTCCAGAGAAGGAGTGTCATTCATGATTTTATAATTCCATGTGTCGATTTTTCCCTTTTCTTTTTACCCCATTCATGGGTAAAAATCTTTATGTTTTTATCAATAAAGGACACAAAAAATGCCGACAATATCTGCCGATGAGCTTTCTGCCCTGGTCTCGTACACACCGAACGGCCTTGTTCCGGTCATTGCTCAACAGCATGACACCGGCGAAGTCCTGATGATGGCTTGGATGAATCAGGAAGCTCTGAAGGAAACGCTGAAGACGGGACGGATGTGTTACTATTCCCGTTCGCGGCAATGCCTCTGGCGCAAAGGAGAAACGTCCGGGCATGTACAGCGGCTGAAAGAGATGCGTATCGATTGCGACGGCGACACGCTTCTGGCGCTGATTGATCAGACCGGCGCGGCGTGTCATACGGGCAACCGTACCTGTTTTTACCGCGGGCTGGACATCGGCGAAAAATCCGCATAACCGCACCTGTGCGGCTTGCGTGCGAAAAAGCCCGTCCCCTCCCGCCGAAAGAACAAGCTGCGGACGGCCGGCATCCCCTCCCCTGATGTCGCAGGGAGGTTCCGGCGTCAGAACCGCCGGGACACGCGCTTCTCCCTCCGGACGAAGAGGCGACCCGGTGTCGGATACGCGGGAACGCCGCCTTCTTTTCCGCGGCGGAAAGAACTCCGGATCAGAGGCGGATACCGCCCCGACGTTCATAAGCTGTCCAGACCTGACGTGATTTGAGGTTCTGCCTTTACGAACCTGATATGTGCTGTTCCCGGTATACGGCGTTCAGGGCGGAAATTTTTTCTGCCCTCCGCGCCCGCACACGGGAGTTTATTCACACAAAAAACGCCGGGGATTCTCCGGCGTTTTCATTTTTGCGGCCTTTTTATTTTTTCAGAGGCGTTCCCGCGCTTTTCTTTTCCGAACGCGGCGAAACCGTAAAGGAAACGACCGTTCCGCTCACGATGTCCGATTCCAGCTGAATCGTCGCAATACGCGTGTCGCGGCGGAAGGACAGGACGCTGATTTTTGAACGGACGACTGTAATTTCCGACCATCCGAATTTCGGCATTTCCGACATATAAAAGTCAAACAGGCTGTTCTGCGTGTACGGCGCGGTGAAAACCAGACGGCCGATCCACGTGCTTTCGCCGCCCAGAAGCAGAGACTGCTTCAGATCCATCATTGCCTTTTCGGGAATGGGAATGTCGTTGAACTGGGCGAAACTGGGCGGAAGCGTGCCTTCCGCTCCCTCGCCGCGGCCGCCCATCGTTTCCGACATGGCGCATCCGGCCAGAACCGGAGCCATAACTGCAAACATCAAGGAAAAAAGTACTTTTTTCATAAGAATCACTTTCTGTTGCCTGTGCATAGAATTCTTTTTTAACGTAACAAACGTTTCTTAAAAACCCCTTAACCGGAAAGGGGGTCTCTTCTGTGAAATTTTTGTGGATTATCGCCTTTACTTTATCGGTTGTCTTCGTATGATAGCCAAAACGAATGAACAGGGATTCAGGGTCATGACAAAATACATCTTTATTACGGGCGGCGTTGTTTCATCGTTGGGAAAAGGGATGGCTTCCGCCGCAATCGGAGCTTTGCTTCAGGCTCGGGGGTACAAAGTCCGCCTGCGCAAAATGGATCCGTACCTGAACATTGATCCCGGCACAATGTCCCCTTACCAGCACGGCGAGGTTTTTGTCACCGAAGACGGAGCGGAAACCGACCTTGATCTGGGTCATTACGAACGGTTCGTCGGTACCCCCTGCCGGAAAACGGATTCGGTTTCGGGCGGCCGCATTTACAACAACGTTCTGACAAAGGAACGCCGCGGCGAATATCTGGGCGCAACGGTTCAGGCCATCCCGCACGTCACCGACGAAATCAAGCGGTTCATCGAATCGGATCTGACGGATGAGGATTTCGTCCTGTATGAAATCGGGGGCACCGTCGGCGATATTGAAGGAACTCTTTTCCTTGAAGCCATCCGCCAGTTTGCCAATACCGTCGGAAAGGATAACGCTCTGTTCCTGCACCTGACCCTTCTGCCTTACATTCCGACGGCCGGAGAGCTGAAAACGAAGCCGACACAGCATTCCGTCAAGCAACTGCTGGAAACCGGGATTCAGGCCAACATCCTGCTGTGCCGCAGCCCGATGATGATTCCGCCAAGCGAGCGCCGCAAAATCGGCCTGTTCTGCAACATCGCCCCCGAAGACGTCATTGCGGCGCTGGATGCGGACAGCATTTATAAAATCCCCCTGATGTACCACGACGAAGGTCTGGACACACGGATTTTGCATCATTTCCGGATGTTGGAAAACGCTCCGGAGCCTGATCTGAAAAAATGGCGCGACATTGTTGATGTCATCGGTCATTGGGAACATCACACGACAATCGCGGTCGTCGGAAAGTACTGCGGTCTGCCCGATGCGTACAAATCGCTGAACGAGGCTCTGTTCCATGCCGGGATAGCCCACAAGACAAAAGTCAACATTAAATGGATCGAATCGGACACGCTGGAAACGGCGTCTGAAGAAGAAATTGCCCGGGTTTTCGCCGGTGTTCAGGGCATTCTGGTGCCGGGCGGCTTCGGAACGCGCGGGGTCGAAGGCAAAATGATTGCCGAACGGTATGCCCGGGAAAAGAAAATCCCGTTCTTCGGCATCTGTCTGGGCATGCAGACCGCCGTCATCGAGGCGGCGCGCAGTCTGTTGGGCATTACGGACGCAAATTCAACGGAATTTACCCGAGAATGTACGCCGGTTGTCGCGCTGATGACCGACTGGGAGCAGAACGGACGGAAACAGATCCGGTCTGAACAGACTGACGTCGGGGGGACGATGCGTCTGGGAGCCTATCCGTGCCGTCTGAAACCCGGAACTCTGGCCGCCCGCCTGTATGGAAAGGCTGACACGATTTACGAGCGCCACCGTCACCGCTACGAAGTCGATATGAATATCGCCGAAAAGCTTAAGGAAAAAGGAATGATCGTTTCCGGGCGTTCTCCGGACGGCCTTCTGCCCGAAATCGTCGAGCTGGAGGATCATCCGTTCTTTATTGCGGTGCAGTTTCACCCCGAATTCAAGTCGCGCGCCTTTGATGCCCACCCGATTTTCAGGGGATTCATTGAAGCGGCCCTTCGCCAGAGCACACTGATATAGGCGAAAGAACAGACGGCGGTGCCCTTTTTTATCTATGATCTTAAGAAGTTAAAGCGTATAATTTCATGGTCACCGGATAAAGAAGGATACCGTCGTATGTTATTAAAACGTTTTAAATTCATTTGCTGGAGCATCTTAGGCGTCGCTGCCTTTTATTTTTCATTTAATTTCTGGGATATGCTTCTCGGAAGCATGATCTGGGAAATGTACTTCAAGCTTCCGACACCGCTGTTCATCCTGATTACATTTTTCCTGATCATGTTTCTGTGCCGCGCGATGGGATGTCTGTTTTTCATGCCCAAACCGCATCTTAAGGCAATTCTGGACAATGGTGAGGCCGAGCCTTCTCTGTCTCAGATGATTCTCCGGTCGTTCTCCCTTCCCTTTTTAAAGCGGACGGGGATGTATGTGTTGCTGATTGCGGCAGAGCTGATCCTGCGCCTCGTGTCCATCCTCCTTTTCATGTACATCCTGGATCATACCTACTTCTTATGGGAATCCATCATCCGGAAATCGTCCCTGCTGGTTCTGGCGAGCTGGGCAATTCTGGCTTTCCTGGTCATGGAACTTCCCTGGTACTTCCTGTTTTACAAGACGTCTTTCGGCGGACGGCCGAACCGTTCCCGCGAATACTGGTTCGGGTTCAAGGTGTTTCTCCTGGTTCTGGGTATTTTTGTCATACGCACCGTTCTGGAAAACATCCTTTTCATCACGGACGTCGCCGCCAATCAGGAACCGCCCCTGTACAAGCAGGTTCTGTTTGATCTGCTGTTCATCGGGCTGTGTATCGGGCTGTGGTATCTGATGTACCGGGCGAAATGCTGCTGTGTTTCCCGTTGTCCCATTTGCGCGAAAATCGGGCAGTTTTTCCACAGATGCCGCTGCGACACGCCCGCCGTGGAACCCAAAGACGAAACAGAAGAAAAACCCGTTACGCAAAAGGTTTCCGACTCCGGAAAAGAATAAAAGGATTTTCCGTTTCCGACTGAAAACGCCGCTTCAGATAAAGCGGCGTTTTTCATATTCTGTTTTTCATTGAGGCGGCGCTGGCGTCCTTCCCTTCAGGTAATCGCCGTGAAAGCCGTATCCTTCGGAAACGGAACGGCCGATCGACCGGATTTTCATTGCAATATCGGAACGGTAGACGGCGGGTTCACTGTCGGTTCCCGGCTTTCCCGGATACAGGATGTAAAGCTTCCGGTATTCGGCTTCGGTCACATTCGGCATGATGACGTTGGCGCCTCCCTGAAGAGCCATCAGGCGCCCCTCCGGATGCAGCGCTTCCATCGCCGTCGTCGCGGGAATATTAATATCCGGCAGAAGCAGGCGCAGGACCGCCATAACACGCAGGGACAGCTTCAGCGTTCCCCCCGCTTCCGCCCCCAGAGGCGTGTCGGGATGCGGGATAAAGGGCCCGATCCCCACCATATCCGCCTTTATATCCTTAAAGAACAGAATGTCATCCGCAATCGATTCAAGAGACTGTCCCGGAAGCCCGACCAGCGACCCCGTCCCGACCTCATAGCCGAGCGTCCTTAAATCGTCCAGACAGCGCACTCGGTTTTCCCAGCTCATTCCCGGATCCAGGCGGTGATAAAGATCCCTGTCCGTCGTTTCAATCCGAAGCAGGTAGCGGTCTGCTCCGGCATCCCGGAAGGCTTTGTACTCCTCAAACGTTTTTTCACCGATGCTCAGCGTCAGAGCCAGATCCATGGCTTTGATGCCACGGATGATTTCCGTCATCCGTTCGACCGTGTAGTATGGGTCTTCCCCGGATTGAAGCACGATTGTCCTGTAACCGCACGCACGGGCTTTTCCAACCAGATCAAGAATCCGTTCCGGCGGCAGGCGGTAACGTTCCGCCCGAAGATTGTCCCGCCTCAATCCGCAGTACATGCAGTTCCGGCGGCAGCGGTTTGAAAACTCGATCAGCCCTCTCAAATGAATTTCATCACCGACATATCGGCGGCGGACATCGTCAGCGGCCTTTAAAAGCGCGTCGTGCCGGGTGTCCTCCGAAAGCAGGGCGACGATCTCTTCCTTTGAAAGGGAATGAATCGTTTTGGCGTCTGTCAGGAAATCAGTCATGTTTTTTCCAATACCGTCTTTTTTCATAACATATCCTGAAAGCGCTGTTTAAGGAATGGGAAATCCGGCGGCGGCGCGATATTATACAGCTTCGGGATTCGCACGAGCCTTCTGAAAAAAAATGAAAAAGCGGAATATTAAAAAAATATATGCCTTCCTGTTCTTAAATAAACGATATGTTCTTTTTCAGGTATTGAT
>ENA-UOJC01003434-UOJC01003434.1-human-gut-metagenome-genome-assembly--contig:-C104-NODE-3434-length-14927-cov-8.772391_pt1 | contig 14927 bp, 14 predicted proteins | sample MGYA00242339_ERZ723886 | MGnify/ENA metagenome assembly ERZ723886 | reverse complement strand
GCATAAAAATGCGGCATAACCCGCCGCACGGCAAAATATAATCTCATAGATCGCTTTTCGGTTGCAAAGCGTCCCGAAATGTGCTATTCTTAAAGAAAAAGCCAATCCGGAGACAGACCTATGAAAAAAGCGATCTCTTATCTGACCTCAGCCTGCGTGATCTTCACGCTGCTCACCATCGGACTGCACATTGCCGAGTTTGCGCTCGGCGGCGGCATCGCAGCGCTCGGGCGGCAGCTGCTTCTGCTCCTTGCCTGTCTGCTCTTTGCCGCATCCAACTTCATTCTCGGCGCCGAACGCCTGCCGATCGGCGTGCGCATGCTGCTCCACTACATCGCCATCGGCATCGTCTTCTTCGCGGTGCTCGGCATTGTCGGACGGACGGTGACCAAATCGCTGCAGGCATTTGTCCTGCTCATCTGCATCACGATCCTGTATCTGATCTTTGCCGTGATCTATCTGCTGATCCGCCGCCGCAGGAAAGCAAAGGCGGCAAATGAAACCGAATATAAAAGTATGTTCTGAAAATGCCGCTCGTGCGGCGACGTCGAAAGCCCTTCTTTGATTGCAGGTGCTTTATGCGAAAAGTGGAGTATCTTACTTGCCTTCTCGCCGGCGTCGCCGTGCTTTTTTCTTTTCGGGGAACGGCAGCACCGACGCCCGAACTGCCGACGGTCTCTTTGGCTGTATCCGACGGTGTAACCCTCGCCGAAACCGCACACGGCGGCGCGGATTACCTTGGGAAGATCGTATTTCTCGGCGACTCCCGCACCTACGGGCTGCGTCACTTCGCCATGCTGGAGGGCGGTGCGGACACCGCGCAGGTCTGGACACCGCTCTGCGGCACCATGTCCGTGTGGGACATGCAGAATCAGAAGATCTATCTGCCGGACACCGGCGCGGAAATGACCTGTGCTGAGGCGGCGGCGCTGAAGCGCCCCGAGATCCTGCTGATCTCGCTCGGCTTCAACGGCTTTGAGATCGTGGATAGCGAGTATTTCGTATCGGAATATCTGAAGCTGATCGAATCTGTGCAGAAAAGCAGCCCTGAGACCGTGATTATCCTGCAATCCATGTTCCCGGTTTGCCGCAGCTATGCCGACACCCGCATCACCAATGCAGCTATCCGCGCGGGTAACCGGACCATTCTCGGCATCGCGCAAACCGCCGGGGCCTACTATCTCAACACGGCGGAGGCGCTCTGTGACGCAGACGGCTATCTGCCGGAGGCATATGCCAGCGACGGCTGCCATCTGACGCCGCTCGGACTCGACGCCGAGCTTGATTACATCTGCACCCATCAGATTCCGGAGGTTTTCAAATGAAACGCCTGCTTTCCGCTTGTCTTGCCTGTCTGACGCTGTTTTCGCTTGCCGCCTGCGGCGCGGTCCGCGACGACGTCCCCGTGCAGGTGATCGCCGATGCAGTCGGCAGTGAGGTTGATGGCTATACGCATCTTTCGCCCGCCAGCGACGACTTTATCCGCTACTGTATGAAAAGCGACCTCTCTCTGTACGAGGAGCATCTGATCCTCTGTCCGTTCTCCGGCAGCAGCTACAACGAGATCGGCATTTTTAAGCTCACGCCGGACGCCGACCGTGAAAGCGCCCTCTCCGAAGTCCGTGCCTATCTTGCGTTCAGGCACGCGAACTGGGACATGCGCTACAATGCCGACGAATGTATCAAGGTCGAGCACGCGCGGGTCATATCCCGCGGGCGCTACCTCTTTTTCGCCATTCTCTCGGATGCGGAGCGCAACGCCGCCGAAAGCGCCTTCCGCGCCGCACTGCAAGGATAATGCACACAAAAAAGGACGCCGAGCGGCGTCCTTTTTTTACGGCTATATTACTTATGAATTGCTCTTTTCCGCCGTGTTCTGAATGTGGCGGTCGATGAGCTTGTGCACGCGCTTTGCGGGGTTGAGCAGATTGCTGATGGTGGCATCGTGGTTGAGCGTATCGATCAGGTATGCAACATACTTGCACATATTGACCGACTGATACCATTCTCTTGCCTTCAACTCGTCCTTGGCATAAACCAGGTTGGTGGTGAAGATCTTCGTGAAGATGCCCTTCTCATAGGCTTCATCAAACTTCTCAAGCCCGTTGCAGAACAGACCGAAGGTTGCAAAGACGAAGATGCGGCGCGCGCCCTTCTCTTTCAGCTGCTCGCAGACATCCAGCATGGAGCCGCCGGAGGAGATCATATCGTCCACGACGATGACATCCTTGCCCTTGAGGTCACGACCGAGATATTCGTGTGCCTCAATCGGGTTCATACCGTCGATGATGACCGAGAAATTGCGGCGCTTGTAGAACATGCCGAGGTCGAGCCCGAGCAGCGAAGAATAGAACATACATCTGCCCATTGCACCCTCATCGGGCGAAACGACCATCAGCTCATCGCTGGAGAACGAAACTTCGGGGAACGCCTTGACCAGTGCCTTGATCATCTGATAGGTCGGGCGGACGTTGTCAAAGCCGCTGAGCGGAATGGCGTTCTGAATCTTGGGGTCGTGCGCATCAAAAGTGATGATGTTGGACACGCCCATATTGGTCAGCTCCTGGAGCGCCAGTGCACTGTCGAGCGATTCGCGTGCGGTGCGGTTGTGCTGTCTGCCCTCATAGAGCATCGGCATGATGACCGAGATTCTTCTCGCCTTGCCGCCGATGGCGCTGATGATGCGCTTGAGATCCTGATAGTGGTCGTCCGGACTCATCGGGACAGTCATGCCGTACATCTTGTAGGTCACGCCGTAGTTGAACACGTCGCAGATGATATACACGTCTCTGCCGCGCATGGACTCGTGAATCAGCCCCTTTGCCTCACCCGAACCGAAACGGGGGCAGTCTGCCTGCGCGATGTAGGTCTCATCCTCCACATGACGGCGCCAGTCCTTGATGTAGTTGTCCACCTCTGCGGTAAACGCCTCGCATCCGCGCATACCGATAATACAGAGTTCTCCGTAAAACGAATCGTTCATAAGTCCTCCAGCAACTGTTATTTAGTTTTTTGCATCGTTTGACGCATTCATTATAGCACGAAATTTCGGGAATTTCAAAAAAAATCGTCATTTTTTGAATTTTTTTCGGAAATGCACAAGGACGGTCATGTTTTTCCTTTAAAACCTATACTATTTAGTATGTCAAATGCGTGTAAAGTGAGGAAAACATATGGAAAATAAGCTATCCGAGAATTACAGTGCCACCGGCACGCTGATCGTCACCGCCTCCACCGCGTGCGGCGCGCTGCCCGTAGAGGGAGCACTGATCACCATCCGCGGCAGTGCGCCCGCAAACAGCGGCGTGCTCTCGGTCGTCACAACCGACCGCAGCGGCAGAACGCCGCGCGTCACCCTGCCGACGCCGCCCGCAGCGGACTCCGAAAAGCCGGGGATGGAAAAGCCCTACGCCACCTACAACATCGAAGTGGAAAAGGACGGTTTCTTTCACCAGAGCTTCACCAACGTGCCGCTCTTCGCGAACACGACATCCATCCAACCGGTCAATCTCTATCCGCTGACCGAATATGCGGGCGACGCGCAGGATCCAAATCCGCGGAACACGGACGAATCCGGCGCGGAAAGCCCGAGCCTCTGAGAAAGGAGCACACACATGCCGCTTGGAGCACCCGTCATTCCGGAAACGATCACAGTGCATCTCGGGCTGCCGAACGAGGCAGCGGAGAATGTCACCGTTCCCTTCGCCGATTACATCAAAAACGTAGCATCGAGCGAGATCTACCCCACCTGGCCCGAAGCTGCGATCCGCGCCAATATCTACGCACAGATCTCCTACGCGCTCAACCGGATCTACACCGAATACTACCGCAGCCGCGGCTATGACTTCGACATCACAAGCCGCACGCAGAACGACCAGTCCTATGTCTACGGGCGCGACATCTTTGAAAACATCTCACAGATTGTGGACGAGATCTTCGACAGCTACGTCAGCCGCGAGGGCTCGGTCGAGCCCCTGTTCACCCAATACTGCGACGGTGTGCAGACCACATGCAGCGGGCTTTCGCAATGGGGAACGGTGCCGCTTGCCGAAGCGGGGCAAACACCCTTACAGATCCTGCAAAACTACTACGGGAACAATGTGGAGATCGTCACGGACGTGCCGATTGCATCCCCCGGAGAAACTGCGCCGAACATCGCGCTGCGTCCCGGCACGGGCAACGACGCGGTGCGGCAGGTGCAGATCCGCCTCAACCGCATCGGCATGAACTACCCCGCCATCCCAAAGATCGCGCCGGTGGACGGCTACTTCGGGGACAGCACCGAGGCGGCGGTGAAAGAATTCCAGCGCATTTTCAACCTGACGCCGGACGGCATCGTCGGGCGCGGCACGTGGTATGCGATCTTACGCATCTACAACAGCGTCAAGCGCCTGTCCGAGCTGAATTCCGAGGGGATCTCCCTCGAGGAGATCTCCCGCCAGTACCCCGAGGTGCTCGCCGAGGGATCGGAAGGCTCCGGCGTGCGGCTGGTCCAGTACTTTATATCCTATATCGCGCAGTTTGTCCCAACCGTGCAGGCAACCGACATTGACGGTATCTTCGGTCCGTCCACGAGGAAGTCTGTGGAGAGCTTTCAGCGCGCCTACGGGCTGCCTGCCGACGGCATTGTGGGCGAGCAGACCTGGCGGGAGCTGAACAACGTATATACGGGGCTGCTTGCCTCGATCCCGACTGCATACACAGAGGGCGTCACTGTGCCCTATCCGAGCATCATCCTGCGCGTGGGCAGCGAAAACGACTATGTGCGGCTGCTTCAGGAGTACCTGAACTATATCGGCAGAACCTACACGCAGATTCCCTCCGTGCCGGCGACCGGCTATTTCGGCGCGCTGACCTACAATGCGGTCGAAGCCTTCCAACGCCTGTTCGGGTTTGATCCGAACGGCGAGGTCGACTCGGCGACCTGGAATGCCATTATCGACACATACGAAGACCTTTATAACGGCAACCAGCTGAGCCCGGGACAGTATCCCGGCTATGTCATCTCGTGAGGTGAGAGCATGATACAGGCAAACGACGAACAGGCAGTCATAAGACAGCTGCAAACCATGCTGCGCAGCATACAGATCGCGCGCGGCGATGTCGTCACGGTCCCCGTGGACGGCATCTACGATACGGCGACCCGCGATGCGGTTGAACAAATCCAGCATGAAAACGGGCTTGCCGTGACCGGCAAAGTCGATCTCGAAACCTACAATCTGATCTACGGCATGGCGCTGGAGGCGGATTTTGCCGCCAGTGAGCCGATGCCGCTGTATGCGTTCCCCAAGGGACGCACCCTGCGCGCCGGTGAAGTCAGCGATCTTGTCATTCTCGTACAGGTGATTCTGAATGCACTGACCGACGGCTACGACGATCACCCGCATTTCAAACTCGACGGCGCATACACCGACGACATCGCCGCAGCGATCCGCCGCTTTCAGATGCGAAACGGCATTCCGCCGACGGGGGACGTGGACAAAGCCACATGGAATGCTCTTGTGCGCAATTACAACAAATACCGCGACGCAGGCGCATAACATCGCGAAAAAGCGCGAAAAAAGGCGTGTGCCGCAAATCGAGCGAGGAATCCGCACCCCATCGTGCGCCTCGCTTTTGATTTGACTTTCATCGACTTTGACTTTTGCTGACTTTCTCGGTATACTGTCTGTATCAACCGAAAAGGAGCTGAACAACTTGCTTCTGTCCGATACGATCGCATCCTTCATTGATCAAATGCTGAACGACTGCGGCGGCACGCTTGAGATCAAGCGGAACGACCTCGCCAAAAAGCTCGGCTGCGTGCCGAGCCAGATCAACTATGTGGTTGCCTCCCGCTTCACGCCGGAGCGCGGCTATCTCATTGAGAGCCGCCGCGGCGGCGGCGGATATATCCGCATCGTCCGCCGCGAGATCGACGCAGACGGCATAGTCGAGGCGGCATTTGCCGCCGTCGGCGACAGTCTCACCGAGACCGCGATGCGCTCGACGCTCGACACCCTTTATGCCGCCGATCTGATCACATCGAGAGAGAAAAAGTACATCCGCTCCTGCCTGTCGGCATCGGCGCTTTCCGCACTGCCGCGCGAGATGCAGGACGCCGCTCGCGCTGCAGCATTCCGCGGCTTTCTGTTGGCGCTGATGAAATAAGAGCGCAAAGCATGTGTCCTCCGCCGATAGGTTTTCCCGCAAAATGGGTATACTCTGCAAAGAAGAAATGCCCATCCGCGCGGGCGGTGAAAATCCAAACCTCTCTGTGAAGGAGGGTCACTATGACAAACCGTTTTACAAGAAAAGCGCAGAATGCGCTGAACCATGCGCTGATCGCGGCGCGCAGCTTCGGACACAGCTATGTCGGGAGCGAGCACCTGCTGGTCGGGCTTGCGTCCGACAGCGAGAGCGTGTCCGCACGCATACTCGCCGCCAAGGGCGCAACGCGGGCAAAGATCATCGACACCATCACCACTGCCATCGGCACCGGCACACCGACCGATGTGACCGCCGCCGATCTGACGCCGCGCACAAAGCAGATCATCGAAATGTCCGCCTATACATCGACCCGGCTCGGGCACAGCTATATCGGCACCGAGCACCTCCTGCTTTCGCTTCTCGAGGAGACAGATTGCGTCGCGCTGCGCGTGCTGGAGGCACTCGGCGTCAGCGCAACCGACCTCAAAAACAGCCTGCTGTCCTATTTGGACGGCGTGGAGCGCACCGCGCCCGTCGACAAAGCGGCGCGCACGCAGGCGCGCGCAGACGGCGCGCTGCGGGACTGCCCCACCCTGGCAAGCTACGGCAGAAATCTGACCGCTCTTGCCAAGGAGGGCAAGCTCGACCCGATCATCGGGCGCGATGCGGAAACCGAGCGGGTTATCCAGATCCTTGCCCGCCGTCAGAAGAACAACCCCTGCCTCATCGGTGAACCCGGCGTAGGCAAAACCGCCGTGGTCGAAGGGCTTGCCAAGCGCATTGCGGACGGCAACATTCCCGAGATGCTGCGAAACAAGACCATCGTCACGGTAGACATTCCGTCTATGATCGCAGGCGCGAAATACCGCGGCGAATTTGAAGAGCGGCTCAAGAATGTGATGGCGGAGGTGGCAAAGCGCCCCGACATCATCCTCTTCATCGACGAGATCCACACGCTGGTCGGCGCGGGTGCGGCGGAGGGCGCGCTGGATGCGGCAAACATCCTGAAGCCTGCGCTCTCCCGCGGCGAGATGCAGCTGATCGGCGCGACGACCATCGCAGAATACCGCAAAAATATCGAAAAAGATGCGGCGCTCGAACGTCGCTTTCAGTCGGTCATGGTCGGTGAACCGTCGCCCGAGGACGCCGTCCGCATTCTGCGCGGGCTGCGCGACAGATACGAGGCGCATCACAAGCTGAAGATCTCGGACGATGCCATCGAGGCGGCAGTCAGCCTGTCCGCGCGGTACATCAACGATCGCTATCTGCCGGACAAAGCCATCGATCTCATGGACGAAGCGGCGTCCCGCCTGCGCATTTCGCGCTATACTTCCCCGCCGGACGTCAAAGCGCTTGAAGCGCGCGTGGACACGCTGTGCCGCGAGAAAGAAGAAGCCATCAAAGCACAGGACTTTGAAGCGGCGGCGCGTCTGCGCGACGAAGAACAAGCCCTGCGCGATGAGCTGCGCCGCGAAACGACCGCATGGCAGGAGAATCGCCGCGATGCTGCGCTCACCGTCACACGCGAGGACATCGCGGATATTGTGACGGCATGGACGGGTATTCCGGTGCGGCAAATGGAAAGCGAGGAAAGCAAAAAGCTGCTGCACCTCGACAAAATTCTGAAAGAACACATCATCGGGCAGCCGGAAGCCGTGGACGCCGTGGCAAAAGCGATCCGCCGCGGCAGAATGGGGCTGAAAGATCCGAAGCGCCCGCTCGGCTCCTTCCTGTTTCTCGGTCCGACCGGCGTCGGCAAAACCGAGCTTTGCCGCGCGCTGGCGCTTGTCATGTTCGGCGACAGAAATGCCATAATCCGCGTGGACATGTCCGAATATATGGAGAAGCACAGCGTCTCGCGGCTGATCGGCTCACCGCCCGGCTACGTCGGCTATGACGAGGGCGGACAGCTCACCGAAAAGATCCGCCGCAAGCCCTATTCGGTCGTCCTCTTTGACGAGGTCGAGAAGGCGCACCCCGATGTCCTGAACATCCTGTTGCAGATTCTGGACGACGGTATGCTGACCGATGCGCAGGGGCGGCGCGTCGATTTCAAGAACACCGTGATCATCCTTACCTCCAACATCGGCGCGTCCGCGATCACCGAAAAGGCGAAAAGCCTTGGCTTCACTGCCGCGGCGACGGATGAAAAAGCCGCCATGGAGGCGAATGTCATGCAGGCGCTGAAATCTGCATTCCGTCCGGAATTTCTCAACCGTCTGGACGAAATCATCGTCTTCAATCGGCTGACCGATGCAGACATCCGCAAGATCGCATCGCTGCTGCTCGCCGAACTCGGCGAGCGGATCTGCGGCATCGGCGTGGAGATCGAATTTGATCCTTCGCTTGTCGCCTATGTCGCCGAAAAGGGCTTTGACCCGATCTACGGTGCACGTCCGCTGCGGCGCGCCATCACAAGCCTTGTAGAAGACAGCTTCTCCGAAGCCATGCTGGAGGGCAGGATCGCTGCCGGTGACCGCATTCTGGCAAAAGCGATCGAGGGAAAGGTTCTCTTTGAAAAGCAGACTGCGCCGGTTCCCGACGCGGTTGGATAAAAACAGAAAAAAGCCACGGATTTCCGTGGCTTTTTTCTGTTTCCGGGTTTACTCGGCAGCCGTGCCGTCCGTCTTCCAGGTTGCGACCGCACGCTGATAATACTCGTTGATAACACCGAGCAGGTTCTCGGCGACATTCTTCTTCGAATCATAGCGCGAAGCAAAGTTTGTGTCATATTCGCGAACCATATAGATCAGTTCCTTGTTGTAGGGACCGATCTGATAGTAATAGCCGATGTCAAACACGAGATTGTCGAAGATGATCTTCAGCATATCCTCGGATTCCTCATCACGCGTACTCTGTCCGATCAGGTTCACGTCGTAATAAGCCGGCGTGACGATCTTCTTGCCGTAATATGCAAGCGCCTCGGTGATCGTTCCGGCGCGCTCCACATCATTCTGAATGAGCGGCATGCAGATGAACTGCGAGTTGTAGGGTGCGACCGTGGTATAGTAATCCTTCTGCTCAGCGTTCAGCTTCGGATACGGCAGAATGCCGAAGTCGTTCTCCATCTCGCGATAGCGCGGCACGATGCCGAGCCAGGTCGTCCAGAAGAGACCGTGGTTGCCCGACCAAAGTTCCTGCTCATTATAGCCGCTGACACGCTGATAGGTATACGCGTACTGCGTATCATAGGCAATGGAGAAATACTTTTCAAGTGCCGATACCGTCGTCTCGTTGTAGAGCGTCAGTTCGATATTGCCGTCCTCGTTGATCGTGCAGCAGCGCTGCCCTGCGGCGTTGACGATACCGACGACCGAGTCGTCCCAAACGAGCAGACCGAAGCGGTCGTTCTTATCCATCGTGCCGTTCTGATCGAGATCCTCCGTGACCGTCTTGCAGAGCTCGGCGAACTTGTCCATCGTCCATGCACCGTCATAAACCAGCGTATAGGGGTTTTCCAGCTCATAATCCTTGAGCAGCCCCTTGTTGAACAGGATGACAAATGCTGCATTGTTGTCCGAGCAGGTGATCTCGCCCGTCGTGAAGAACATAACGCCGTTCACGGCAAGGCTCTCATTTGCTTTCTGATCCCACCAGGACTTGGTGAGATCGATGCCGGGCATCGAGTTCAGGTCGTACAGAAGCCCGCTGTAGGCAAGCACGGAGACATCGTAGCCCGCGATGAGCGCAAGGTCATAGTTGCAGTCTCCGGCGCTGACGTCCGTATTGATCTGCATAAAGCCCGGTCCGCCGCCCGACGAATACGCCTGCTTGATGACCTCGGAGATCTCGACCTTGTACTTCTCCTCCACCAAACGCTTGCGCTTGTACTGCGCGTTGTCGAGTGCCAGTGAAGACTCCTCGTCAAAATTGAAGTCATTGTAGGCGACGCTGCCTGCCGAAAGAATGTTGAACGCCTCACCGCCGTAATCAGCGGTTTCGGGTACGCCGAGCGCCTCCTCCGTCACCACCGTCGTCTGCTCCGTATCGCCCGACGATGCCGTTGTGGAATCGGGGGTCTTATCGCCGCAGGCGACCAGTGCGCAAAGCAGGACAAGCGTGCAAAGAATTGTGCCGAATCGTTTCATGCGTTTTCCTCCCAATAATACAATGTACTGATTTCATCATAGCATCCCGATGCGCCAAGTGCAAGCCAATTCTGTAACCAAAACGAGACAAAAGTTCGCATAAACGTTCCGTTTCCAATCCAAAAAGCCTGCAATTTGACGCAAAAAGCCAACTGAACAGTCGGCTTTTTGCGTCAAATTCTGATTGAATTTGCTGATTACTTCTTCTTTTTCTTCACCAGAATAACGGCAACAACTGCGGCAACCGCAACAGCTGCGACAACAATTCCGATCACAAGTCCGGTGTTGCTGCTTTCCGCAGGTGCCTCTGCTGCCGGTGCGGTCGATGCAGCAGGCGCCTCGGTGACGGTCGTCGAAGGCTTCTCGGCAGACGTGGTAACCTTGGGTGCCGTGGTTTCCTTCGGTTCGGTCGTGGGACGCGTCATCACGGTAAGCTCGGTTGTCTCGGGGGGCACCAGCTCGGGGAGCTCGGTGACAACCTCTTTGGTATCAAAGTCAACGACGGAACCGGCATTTTCAATGGTCAGCTTCGTCATGGCGTCGTGCGTGCAGACCAGCGTACCGCCCTCATCGACGATAATCTTCCAGTAGTAATCATTGCCGGGCTTTGTCATAATGTCCACGGTATCCGTAATCGTGAGCGTCAGCCCGGACGGCACCTTGAACGCGCACTGCAGCCCTTCCTGGAACAGGATCGTGTCGGTCAGCGTCGTGTTCGTGCCGATGGTCAGCGTTGCAGCATCCGCACATTTGAGCACACCGGAAGTCGGGTTGGTCTCCGGCTGTCTTTCCCGATAGTCCACGCCGTCCCAAACCGAAGTAATGGTCAGCGGACCGGTCATGGTCGGGAACGTATATGTATTGCCGGGGCGAGCCTTACCCGAAATAACCATAGTGCCACCCTCTTCACCGAGCGCCGCCATACATCCGCTGCCGTCCAGCGAACCGAGCGAGCGTCTCGCGGTTTCGGCGGTCAGACCGTCTCTGCCGTCCTTGCCGGTGTTGACATCCATGAAAACATATTTTCCCTCGGCTGCAAAAGCAGGAACGAAAAGCGCGCAGGAAAGAATCAGTGCTGTCAGAAGAATTGCTGCAAATTTCTTGAACATAACGATACTCCTTTGTGTAAGTCTTGTTATTATAGTATCATATTTTTTCGTAAAATTCAACCAATAAAAGCAACACCGTTTCCCAATTTTTCAACCATTTGAACAAAAATGTACAATCGACAGGTGAGAAAAGCCGATTGTGCATTTGAAACAGGAGCAGCCTATTCCGAGATTGCCACAAGGAGTGCCGCGATATCTTCGGCATCGTTTGTACCGTTTCTGTCCATATCCCCTCTGCCGCTGTACGGCGCGCCGCCGGTGATCTTGCCGCACAACAGCAGCGCATCGCGCAGCGTCTGCGCGCCGTCGCCGTCCAGGTCGCCGCGCAGCGTATCGGACGGCAGCGGCTGCGGCGTAGTCGTCGGGCCGCAGACCGTCAGAATATCGGGACCGCCGTTTTCATCCGGCACAAACTTCACGCGGTCAATGCGGGTCTGCCGCGGCTCGACCTTTCCGAGCGCTGCATGGGAGTGGTAAACCATGAAAAGCTCCTTGCCATCGGGAGACGGAATGAAAATGCCGTCACCGACGCCGTCCACGGCAGCGTTATGCGTCAGAATCTCGTTGTATGCGTACTTTGTGTACGGTCCGAGAATGTGCTCCGCCACGGCATAGCTCTCGCCGTAGTGCCCTTTGTAGTGACCGGACGCATAGATCATATAATAAAGCCCATTGTGCTTATACAGCACGCCGCCCTCGGAAATCAAGCCGTAGCCGTCATTCTCATACGCCTCGGTCGGCGTGATCGCCAGCGTCGCCGTCCCGGCGACCGGCGTGACAACGCCGTCCCGCATTGTCACTTCTTCCATCCAGACATGGTTGCCGCCGCCGAAACGGACGAAGGACATGTAGAGCCTGCCGTCATCATCGCGGTACGGATGCCCGCCGATCTCAGCGATCTCATGGAGCGGCTTTTGGTCATTCACGGGCAGAAACGGACCGTAGGGCGATGTCGAGGTCGCATACCATACCCGCTCTTTTCCCTCTTTGTTCAGCGCGGAATAGAACATATAGAACACGCCGTCATGATAAAACACGTTCGGACTCATATAGCTGTGTGTTTCCGCCGTATTCGTATGCCAGAAGACGGTCTGCCGTGCCGTCCAGTGTACAAGGTCCGGTGAAGTGGAGACGCGGAAGACCGCGTTGCCGGCGCTGATCCGATTGTACAGATAATACGTACCGTCATAGTACAATATATCCGGATCGGCGCCTGTCACGACCGGGTTTGTATAGGTTTCTCCGGCATAGACCGCAGGCTCGCCGACCGAAAGCCCGCTGACGGTGCCGCCCGTCAGCATCACGCCGAATCTGCCGGCGGTGTAACCGTCGAGCCGCAGTTCGAGCTTGGGATACGGCGATGTATCTGCGCGATTGTCTTCAAAGTACACCGCTGCAATGCCGTCTGACACCCGGATGCGCACATTGCGTGCGCCGTCGCCGACCGCGCACGCACGTTCGCCGAGGCAGGTGTAGACGCCGCTTTCGATCCTCCACAGCGACACGGTGTTATCGGGTTTGTCCACCCGGAAAAGATAACCGCTGTTTTCCCGCATGCCGAAATAGAATCGGGAAACGCCCTCGGCATCCAGCCCGCAGATCAGGTCAAAATTCGCAGCAAGCGTCGCATCGGTCATCGCCGCACCGCTGCCGGTAAGCGCGTCGCCATGCAGGTTCAGTCCCGCACTCGCACGAAAAGCAAAGCCACCAAATTCAAGCGCCTTTGTCAAATTCGGCAATGCAGGCTCGGCAAGCAGCGTCACACGGAAGTTGTCAAATCTGCCTTTGTCCGCGTAGAACTTCCGCAAGCCAACCTTGCCGCCGAATGCGCTATACACGTCCCGCGCGGATGTACCGATTGTGTAGGTCACGCCGTAGAAGCGCGTTCCGCCGTCCGCCGAGGTGACAAGGTATGTCAGCTCATTGCCGCGCACGGTTGCGGAAAGATGCAGGTCGCGCGGCAATTCGGTATCTTTACCGACGTTGATATTTCCGCTCCAAGCACCGGCTGCATCGTAGCAGCCGAGCGCACCTTTTTTGCCGTTTGCGCCGATGAAGCAATCATAGCCGAAAAAGCTCGTCGGTGCCTTTGCAAGCCCGTCTCCGATACCGCCGATCAGAATGCCGCCGGTGGAGGTGTGCCCGAGAAAATCAACCTCGACGCGGAAGTCCTTGCCCGCGAAGGCAGCCGGCAGCGTATAGGTCAAAAAAGCCGATCCGCCCGTGCCCTGCGTTTCCAGTGTGCCGTCCTGCACACGCCAGTTTCCTTGCGTCTCCAGCCCGGTCAGCGCATCTGCCGATGAAAAGTCATTCAGATAGATCATGGTTCCCTCCTCTGCCGCCGAAAAGGCAGGCAGCATGATCGAAAGCAGCAGCACGGCAAAGAGCGCGCCGCACAAAAGTTTTTTCATGATAAACCTCCGATCACAAATCTGTATGCATTATAGCACGACAGACGTGGAATTGCGATGTAATCTATCCGAATGTTTGTATAAAAACTATCGGTCAAGTAAAATGGTTTCAATGGTCGGGCTGATCCGCCGCAGCTCTGAAAAAGGCAGGAACGACGCCGGATTATCCGTATGCGGTGACAAGAACTTCTCCATCCAGATCATGTCCATCCACTTACCGAATTTATAGCCGCATTTATGAAAATGCGCAACTGTCGTAAAGCCGAGCTTCCCGTGAAACTGCTCGCTCCCCGCGCTCGGATAGGTGATGCAGGCATTCAGATTGGTCACATGCTGCAGGCGGAGGATCGTTTCCAGCGCCCCATACAATGCCTTGCCAATGCCATGCCCGCGTGCGCCGTCCTTTACATAAACAGACAGCTCAACCGCCCGGTCATAGGCGGCACGGCTTTTGAAAACGCCCGCATAAGCGTAAGCGACCGGTTCACCATCCAGCAGCGCGACAAGATACGGATAACGTTCGAGCGTGTGCGCAATCCGTGCCGTGAAATCCTCGAGTGTCGGCACGTCGTATTCAAACGTGATTGTGGTGTTTTCCACATAGGGCTTATAGATTGCGAGCAACGCAGCCGCATCTGACGGTTCTGCGATGCGAATTTCCAATTCGTTTTCCATTGTTTCCTCACATTCTGTATTTGGACAGGTCTACCCTGCCATCGACCACTTCAACGCCCTCAGCGCGCAGCATATTTGCCTGTATGTCCGCGCCGCCGAAAGCAAATTCTCCGGAAAGCCTGCCCTGCGCATTCACAACGCGATGGCAAGGCACTTCGCCGAAATAAGGGTTGATATGCAGCGCGTTGCCCACCACGCGGCAAAGCCGTGGGTTGCCGACCATGGCGGCAACCTGCGCATAGGTCGCCACCTTTCCGCGCGGAATCGTCATCACCGCGGCATAAATCTTTTCGTAAAGCTCGTTCATATTTCCTCCGTCCGGTATTGCACTATATGCCAATTATACAAGTAAATCCCCCGAAAAGCAACAAAAAAAGACGCCGAAGCGTCTTTTTGGTTCTGAATGTTCACTCAAAACTGAACAAATAGGAAGAATCGCGATCAACGAAGCTGAT
>ENA-UOJC01003430-UOJC01003430.1-human-gut-metagenome-genome-assembly--contig:-C104-NODE-3430-length-14941-cov-8.464396_pt1 | contig 14941 bp, 10 predicted proteins | sample MGYA00242339_ERZ723886 | MGnify/ENA metagenome assembly ERZ723886 | reverse complement strand
TCGCCTGCAACGAGGAAAAACGGCTGACGGCCTGTCTCTGGTCGCTCGCCGAACAGCGATGCCGCTACCCGATGGAGATCATCGCCACGGACAACCTGTCGAAGGACCGCACGGCGGAGATTTTCGAAACCCTCGGTCTGCCGTGGCAGCGCGAAACGACGCCCGGATGCGGCCATGCACGCCTCTGCGGACTGAACCGCGCCCGGGGAAAATACCACATCAACATCGACGCCGACACCATATACCCGCCGCGCTACGTCGAAACGATGGTCGACGCGCTGGAACGCCGGGGCGTCGTGGCGGCCAGTTCGCTGTGGAGCTACATTCCCGACGCAGCCCACTCCGCCACCGGACTTTGGCTCTACGAACTGGCCCGCGACACGCACCTGTGGCTCCAGTCGTTCCAACGCCCCGAATTGAGCGTCCGCGGACTGGTTTTCGCCTACGATACCGAGCTGGCCCGCAAGGTGGGCATCCGCACCGACATCATCCGCGGCGAGGACGGATCGCTGGCCCTCGGACTCAAGCCGCACGGCCGCATCGCCTTCGTCCGCAGCCGCCGGGCGCGCGCCGTGACGGGCTACGGCACCGTCTCGAAGGACGGCACGCTGCTGGACAGTTTCCGCGTGCGGGCCGTCAAGGCGCTGAAAGGCCTCGGCGGAATGTTTTTCAAAAAATCGGAATACAAGGACGAGGAGGACAACCTGTTGATATAGCGCTTTGGCCCGGACCCACCCACAGGCCCGGGCCAAAGTGCGGAACCAGGCAGAAAGCACCGGACCGGGCAGAAAGCACCGGGCCGGACAGAAAAACGCCGGACCGGACAGAGAGCACCGGGCCGGACAGAAAGCATCGGGCCTGAAACGGCCGGCCCCGCCCCTCTAACCGGCCTCTTACAGCGATCAGAACCGCTTGGTGTAGGCGTGGCAATAGGGCTGCGCGCCTTTGCGGTCGTAATAGTCCTGGTGATACTCTTCCGCTGGCCAGAAGGTCGTGGCCGCCGTGACGCGCGTGGCGACGTCGTACCCTTTCGCACGCAGCTCGGCGATCAGTTTTTCAGCCGTCGCGCGCTGGGCCGGTGTCGTATAGAAGACCTCCGAACGGTACTGGTCGCCGATGTCGGGACCCTGCCGCCCGACCTGCGTGGGGTCGTGAATCTCGAAAAAGAGCCGCGCCAGCTTTTCGTAGGAGACTTTCGCCGGATCGAACGTCACCCGCACCGCCTCGGCATGTCCCGTGCGGTGGCTGCACACCTCCTCGTAAGTGGGATTCTCCGTATGTCCGCCGATGTATCCCGACACGACATCGAGCACCCCCGGCTCCTTCGAAAGCAGATGCTCCACGCCCCAGAAACAGCCTCCGGCGAAGATCGCCGTCTCGGTCCGCTCCTTTTTCGCCGCGGGCACGAACTCCAGCGACACGGAGTTGACACAGTGGCGCGTGTTCCGGGGCGTAAAACCCTCGCCCGTGAAAACATGGCCCAGATGACCGCCGCACCGGGCGCAGGTGATCTCCGTGCGCCGCCCGTCGGCATCGACGGTCCGTTTCACGGCTCCGGGAATCTCGTCGTCGAAACTCGGCCAGCCGCACCCCGCGTCGAACTTGTCCGACGAACGGTACAACGGCGCGCCGCACTGCCGGCAGACGTAGGTTCCGTCCTCCTTGTGTTTGTAGTAGCGGCCCGTGAAGGGGGCCTCGGTCCCCTTGTCCACGATCACCCGCTTCTCCTCCGGTGTCAACGGTTTCATATTTTGTCCATTTACGGTCCCGCACAGGGCGAGGCAAATTATCAGAATAACGGTTTTCATAAATATCTCCAATCAAAAACTGCGCCGCCCGGGCAAAAAGCAGGATTCCGGAAAAGATTCCAAACGCCGATTCGGGTCCGGACCGTTTCGCCTCGCCCGCACCCCTGAAAGCCGGGTTATGACAAGGGCGGACGCCCCGTTCCGAAGCGTATCGGCCAGCCCCTGCCTATAAACCGCACATCTTGCGCCCGCGCAGGAACACCTGCCGGATCAGCGGCGTCTGGTAGGCATAGGAGAAAAATTCGATCGACGGCATCGGTTTGGTTATGAAAAAGTTGGCAACCTTACCTAAAGTGACGCTTCCGTAGTCGCGGCTCAACCCCATGGCATAGGCGCCGTTGAGCGTCGCGGCGTTGATCGCCTCGGCGGGGGTCATCTTCATGCGGATCGAGGCCAGCGAACAGACCATGCGCATGTTGCCCGAGGGCGACGACCCGGGGTTGTAGTCCGAAGCCAGCGCCACGCCCAGCCCGGCGTCGATCATCGCGCGCGCCGGAGGATAGCTCATCCCGAGGAAGAACGCCGCGCCCGGCAGCAGCGTCGGCATGGTCGCCGCGCCGCGCAGCGCCTCGATCTCCTCCCGTCCCATGCGTTCGAGGTGGTCCACCGACAGGGCATCGCAGGCCACGCCCACCTGCACGCCGCCCGAGACGGCCAGTTCGTTGGCATGGATTTTCGCCCGCAGCCCCAGTTTGCGCGCAGCCTTGAGGATACGGGCCGTCTCTTCGACCGTGAAAAAACCTTCGTCGCAGAAGACGTCGACGAAATCGGCCAGCCCTTCGGCCGCCACGGCGGGCAGCATTTCGTTGCACACCAGATCGACATACTCCCCCTGCCGTCCCCGGTAGGCACGCGCCACGGCATGCGCCCCGAGGAACGTGGCCCGCACCTCCAGCGGCACGCTTTCGCGGATGCGGCGGATGACGCGCAGCATCTTCAGCTCGTCCCCGGTCGAAAGGCCGTAGCCGCTCTTGATCTCCACGCACCCCGTACCCATCGCCGCGATCTCGCGCACGCGCTCCATCGCCTGCGCATAGAGTTCGTCCTCCGGAGTCTCGTGCAGCCGGTCGGCGGAGTTGAGAATGCCCCCGCCCCGCCGGGCGATCTCCTCGTACGACAAACCGTTAATCTTGTCCAGAAACTCCCGCTCGCGGCTCCCGGCGTAGACCAGGTGGGTGTGCGAGTCGCAGAACGACGGAAAGAGCATGCCTCCTGCCGCGTCGACGACCTCGTCGGCGGCGATGTCGCCCAGAGAGTCCATGCGTCCGAACGCCGCGAAACGGCCGTCTTCGGCCAGCAGCCACGCGTCGTCGAGCGTGCCCAGCTTGTTCATGTCGGCGCCGCAGCAGCGCAGACGGCCCGTCGATTCGATGCCGACGATGCGGGCGATGTTCTTCACCAGCAGTCTCATAGGCCGCGGAGGAATCGGACGGAGGCTTCGATATGGGGATACATCACCTCGTCGTTGTCGATGAAGGGAACCTCTTTGCGATAGTCGGCCAGCATTCGCTCCAACTCGGGCGACGTGTGCGCCGGACGGCGGAACTCGATGGCCTGCGCGGCGTTGAACAGCTCGATGGCCAGCACCCGTTCGGTGTTGCAGACCACGCGCCAGAGCTTCGTGGCAGCGTTGGAACCCATGCTCACATGGTCCTCCTGCCCCTGCGACGAGGGGATCGAATCGACCGACGCGGGCATGCACAGCCCCTTGGACTGGCTCACGATCGACGCCGCGGTATACTGCGGAATCATAAAGCCGCTGTTCAGCCCGGGGTTCGCCACGAGGAATTTGGGCAGTTCGCGCGCCCCGGAGATCAGTTTGTAGGTGCGACGCTCGGAGATGTTGCCCAGCTCGGCCAGGGCGATCGCCAGGAAATCCATCGCCAGAGCGATCGGCTGGCCGTGGAAATTGCCCGCCGAGACGACCATGTCCTCCTCGGGGAAGACCGTCGGATTGTCCGTCGTGGAGTTGATTTCCGTAGTCAGCACGCTCTCCACATAGTCGATCGTGTCCTTCGAGGCTCCGTGAACCTGCGGCATGCAGCGGAACGAATAGGGGTCCTGCACGTGGTGCTTGGGGCGGGCGATCAGTTCGCTGCCTTCGAGCAGCCCGCGGACATTCCGGGCCGTGGCGAGCTGCCCCCGGTGGGCGCGGATCAGGTGCACCTCGTCGCAGAAAGGCTCGATACGACCGTCGAAGGCGTCTAACGACAACGCCCCGATGCGGTCGGCCCACTCGCTCAGCCGCCGGGCGTGGATCAGCGACCAGACGCCGTAGGCGCTCATAAACTGCGTGCCGTTCAGCAGCGCAAGGCCCTCTTTCGACTGCAACCGGATCGGCTCCAGCCCCAGTTCGGCAAGCACTTCGGCCGAGGGACGCACCTCGCCCTTATACTCCACCTCGCCCAGCCCCAGCAGCGGCAGGCTCATATGTGCCAGCGGCGCGAGGTCGCCCGAAGCGCCCAGCGAACCCTGCTGATAGACGACGGGCAGGATGCCGCGGTTGAAAAACTCCACGAGACGCTCCACCGTCGCCAGCTGCACGCCCGAATGGCCGTAGGAGAGCGACTGTATCTTGAGCAGCAGAATCAGCCGCACGATCTCCGAGGGCACGCGCTCCCCGGTTCCGCAGGCGTGCGACATCACGAGGTTCTGTTGCAGGCGCGACAGCTCGTCGCGGCCCACCGAAATGTAGCACAGCGACCCGAAACCGGTCGTGATGCCGTAGACCGGCCGCTCGGGGTTTTCCATCTTGCGGTCGAGGTATTCGCGGCAGCGGACGATGCGAGTCCGGGCATCGTCGCTCAGTGCCAGGGGAAGGTGCCGTTCGAGGATTTCACGGATGCGGGCAAGGGAAAGGTGCTCCGCGGAGATATGGTGATGTTCCATGTGAAGTGATAGGGATTTATTCGTTTTCTTTCAATATATTACGTATCAATTCCTCATCGGCGACATTGGGCAGCGTGACCTGCAGGCCGGGGGTGCGTTCCATCTCGCGGCGGATGGCCGACATGGCACCCTCGTTACGCGCCCAGCTGCGGCGGGCGATGCCGTTGTTGACATCCCACAGCAGCATCTCCCGGATGTGGCGGTCGGCATCTTCCGAGCCGTCGACCACCATGCCGAAGCCGCCGTTGATGACCTCGCCCCAGCCCACGCCGCCGCCATTGTGGATCGACACCCACGTGGCGCCGCGGAACGAGTCGCCGATGACGTTCTGCACGGCCATGTCGGCCGTGAGGTTCGAGCCGTCGTAGATGTTCGACGTCTCGCGGTAGGGCGAGTCGGTGCCCGACACGTCGTGGTGGTCGCGGCCCAGCACGACGGGAGCCGAGAGGCGCCCGTCGGCAACGGCCCGGTTGAAGGCCTGTGCGATCCGGGTGCGCCCCTCGCTGTCGGCATAGAGGATGCGCGCCTGCGAACCGACGACCAGCCGGTTGCGGCCGGCCTCGCGGATCCAGTGGATGTTGTCGTCGAGCTGCCCGGCGATCTCGGCAGGCGCCGTGGCGCGGATCTCCTCCAATACTTCGGCGGCGAGGCGGTCGGTAAGCTCGAGGTCTTCGGGGCTGCCCGAAGTGCAGACCCAGCGGAACGGGCCGAAGCCGTAGTCGAAGAACATCGGCCCCATGATGTCCTGCACATAGGAGGGATAACGGAAACGGCCGCCCTCGCCCATCACGGCAGCCCCGGCGCGCGAGGCTTCCAGCAGGAAGGCGTTGCCATAGTCGAAGAAATACATCCCCCGCGCGGTGAGTTTGTTGATGGCGTCGACCTGGCGGCGCAGCGACTCCTGCACGCACTCGCGGAAGCGGGCGGGCTCCTCGGCCATCATCTTGTTCGAAGCCTCGTAGCTTACGTCCACGGGGTAGTAGCCGCCCGCCCAGGGGTTGTGGAGCGAGGTCTGGTCGGAACCCAGGTCTACGGGGATCTCTTCGGCCGCCAGACGCTCCCAAAGGTCGACGACGTTGCCCACATAGGCCATCGAGACCACTTCGCGGGCACGGCAGGCCTCGCGGATACGGGGAACCAGGGCGTCGAGCGAATCGTACATCTCGTCGACCCATCCCTGCTCGTAGCGTTTCTGCGCCGCCTTGGGGTTGATTTCGGCGATGACGCTCACCACGCCCGAGATATTGCCCGCCTTGGGCTGCGCCCCGGACATGCCGCCCAGCCCCGAGGAGACGAAAAGCATCCCCCGGGCATCATTGCGGCCGCCGGAGAAACGCTTGCGCGCGGCGTTCATCACCGTGATGGTGGTGCCGTGGACGATCCCCTGCGGGCCGATATACATATAGGAGCCGGCCGTCATCTGGCCGTACTGCGACACCCCGAGGGCGTTCATGCGCTCCCAGTCGTCGGGCTTCGAATAGTTGGGAATCACCATGCCGTTGGTCACCACGACGCGCGGGGCATCGGGATGCGACGGAAACAACCCCAGCGGGTGCCCCGAGTACATCACCAGCGTCTGGCTGTCGGTCATCTCCGACAGGTACTTCATCGTCAGGCGGTACTGCGCCCAGTTCTGGAACACGGCGCCGTTGCCGCCGTAGGTGATCAGCTCGTGGGGATGCTGGGCGACCCGCGGGTCGAGGTTGTTCTGAATCATCAGCATGATGGCCGCCGCCTGCCGGCAGCGGGCGGGATATTCGCCGATCGGACGCGCATGCATCTCGTAGTCGGGACGCAGGCGGTACATATAGATACGGCCGTAGCGGCGCAGCTCCTCGGCGAACTCCTTCGCCAGCACGGCGTGGTGCCTGACCGGAAAATAGCGCAGGGCGTTTTTCAGAGCCAGCGTTTTCTCCTCGTCCGAAAGGATGTCCTTGCGTTTGGGCGCATGGTTGATCCGTTTGTCATAGGGTTTCGCGGCGGGCAGCCGGTCGGGAATACCCGCGCGAATGTCGTTCTGAAACTCTTCGCGTGTCATATTATCCGATTTTAGATTCGACGATCTGCAAGACCTCCGCTTCGAGACGCACGGCTTCGGCGGCCAGCGCATCGGCCTCGGCGGTCAGCGCATCGGCCACGGCACGGTCCTTCAGCCCCGCGGCGTTGATCTTCACATTGAGGCACGCCCCCAGCACCGCGCTGCGGGCCGCCAGCGCACCCACGCCGGCGTCGGAGACCGAATTGGGGTTGCCCTCCGAGGCCATGGCGCGCACGATTTCAAAAACCCGCGAGGCGGCCTTCATCGTCCGCAGAGGAACCTCCGTGGCATAGAGCGTCGCCTCCTGCAAAGCCGCGGCGCGCGCCGCCTTCTCCTCGTCGGTCGACTTGGGCATGGCGAAAACCGCCATGATGCGGTTGAACGCCGCCGTGTCCTCGTCCACGAGGTGCAGAAGCTCCGCAAGAACGGCCTGCCCCCGTTCGGCCCAGTCGGAAAACTCCTCCCAGCGGTCGTCCCACCCCGCCTTGTGCGACGAAAGGTTGGCGACCATCGTCCCGAGGGCCGCGCCCAGCGCGCCCATGTAGGCCGCGATCGAGCCGCCGCCCGGAGCGGGAGATTCGCTCGCCGTCTCTTCGGCGAACGCCTTGCAGGTCATGTCGATAAGCCGCTTCTTCGGAACCTCCGCTTCAAGCAGGTACTCGATCACCTTCTCGGCAGGATCGAACGGCTTCAGGTCGTCCAATCCCATCGACTTGACGGCGATGCGGACGATCTCCTCCTCGGCGACGCCCGTCGAGCGACGCTGCTTGCGGAGGAAGTATTTGCCGGCTTCGACCAAAGCCCGTTTCGGAACCAGCCCCACGATTTCGGTCCCCGTGACGCGCACGCCGCGGGCGTCGGCCTTGCGGCACACCTCGTCGAAAGCCGCGTGGAGCGGCGTCCGGGAGATGTCGGTGATGTTCATCGAGACCTGCGCGATGCCGTACTCCTCGATGAACCAGCCGATGGCCTTCGTGGCCGGAAGCGTTCCGGGCTGCATCACGGGATTTCCCGCGGCATCCTTCACCACCCTGCCCGTGATGGGATTGCCCTCGCGGACGGGACGCCCCTTTTCGCGCACGTCGAAGGCGATGGCGTTGGCGCGGCGCGTGGAGGTGGTGTTCAGGTTGAAATTCACGGCGATCAGGAAGTCGCGCGCCCCGACGGTCGTAGCTCCCGTGCGGGCGACCCCCTCGTCGAAGGGACGCGCCCCGAAATCGGGCGCGGATGCCGTGTGCGCCAGTTTCTCGGGCAGGGCCTCGTACTCCCCGGCGCGGCACACGGCGAGGTTTTTCCGTTCGGGCGCAAAGGCCGCAGCCTCGTAGCAATAGGTCGGGATGCGCAGTTCGTCGGCGATACGCCGGGCCAGCGCACGCGCCAGTTCGGCGCACTCCGCAAGCGTGACGCCCGCAATCGGTATCAGCGGCAGCACGTCGGTGGCCCCCATGCGGGGATGCGCCCCCTTGTGGCGGCGCATGTCGATCAGTTCGGCCGCCCGCTTCACTCCGGCAAAAGCGGCCTCGACGACCGCTTCGGGTTCGCCGACGAAGGTCACGACCGTGCGGTTGGTCGCCTCGCCGGGGTCCACGTCGAGCAGTTTGACGCCCCCGGAGGCCTCGATGGCCGCGGTGATTTGCCGGATCACGGCCTTATCGCGTCCCTCGCTGAAATTGGGAACGCATTCAATGATTCTTTGGGACATAGGATCGTCGCATTTAAATTCTTATACTTCAAAGATAAATAATAATCGGGAGAAATCCGAAAAAACCGTAACAAAACAGGCGGCTTTTTGCGAAAAACAGAAAGGCCCGGTGCACAAATGCACCGGGCCAGGATTGCAGCCGGACCGAAATCCGGGGGCGGAAGCGCCCCGGTCCCGGAAAAGAGAGGTTATTTGCCGATGGTCAGCGTCACCCCGCCCGTACACCAGAAACCCGGCAAGCGGATTCCGCCGATGTCGCAGTAGCGCGTGTCGGTGATGTTCGTGGCGTCGACGTAGAGGCGGCAGATGCCCTTCTCCCACTGGAGACGTCCGTCGAGCAGGAAATAGGGCTTGTAGTCGCGCTCTTCGTTAAGGGAGGCGTTGCCCGGTTCGGGGTAATGCGTGTAGCTGCCGTTGCGGTCGTAGACCGAGCCGGTCAGCGCAAGCGACATCCGCCGCAGGAAATGCACCTCCACGGCCAATGCCGCCTTGTGACGCATGAAATCCATCGCGCTTTTGGCGATGACGTCCGCGTTCCGGTCGGTCGTGATGTAGCCGTACGAGAGCGTCACGCGGCGCAGGAAGCCTTCCGAAACCGTATAGCCGCCCGCGAGTTCGATCCCGAAGGTATCGAGGTTGCTCGTCTGTTCGGAATGCCACTTGCTGCCCATGTCCTCGCGCCAGACCCAGTCGATGATGTCGCGCCCGGAGCGGTAATAGGCTTGCGCCGAAAGGTTCCAGCTCCGCTTGAGGTAATCCACACCAAGTCGGTATGTGACTGCGTGTTCCGGCGTAAGATCGAGATTGTTGATCTGCGCCGGGGAGGTGTAGTAGAGGTCCGTGAAGGTCGGCAGGCGCATCGACTGCCACGCCCCGGCTTCGAGGCGCAGCCCGGCCGCGGGGGCATAGCCCGCCGAAAGGCTCCACAGGGCCGAAGTGCCGTAGGGCGTGAGGCTCACGCCCGCCGAAGCCGCCGCGTCGAAATGCCGCCACCGCTTGGCGTGCCGCAGCCACAGGTTGCCCGTGTGGCGCGCCTTGGCATGGGTGTAATGGCCTTCGGGAACCGAGAGCTTGTCACCGAGATTGGTGCTGTAAATGTGGTTGAAAGCATAGTCTCCGCCCACGGTGGTAACGCCCGCCGCCCAGTCGCAGTCGGCCCAGAGCTTCGCTCCGACATTGTCCGTGTTGTGGCGGTTCATCGCCGTGCCGCGCGTCCAGTCGTAGCGGTCGAAGTTCTTGCGGTAGCTCGCGGCGGCCCCCAGCGAAAAGCGGCCTGCGGTTTTCAGCCACCGCAGCGACCCCAGGGCCGTGGCGGTATGCTCCCACTGGTCGGGATTGTAGGCCGCATAGAAACCGTTGGAGCCGAAATCGCGGTCCTGCCACCCGGCCTGCAAGTCGAAGAACCCGGCCCGCCCGCCGTCGTAGGTCGCCCGTACGAATGCGTTGTAGTTGGAGAAATCGGTATTGTGCCGGTAGCCGTCGCTGCGGCGGTACGAAGCCGCGCCGAGCACCGAGAAGCGTCCCGCACTCACCGCGCCCGAAAGATTCCCGTAGCCATAGCCGTACTGGCCGCCCGAGGCTTCGAGGCGCAGGTAGGTGGGCCGCAGCGGCGCGGTGCGGATGTTCACCGCACCGGCGTAGGCTCCGACGCCCGGAACGCCGTCGATCAGTTCGACGGCCGAAATGCAGTCGAGGTCGACGGGCAGCGCGTGGGACTGATGCCCGGTGCGGGCATCGGTGAAATCAATGCCGTTGAGAAGGACCATGGTCTGGTCGAAAGAGCCTCCTCGGATGAAGATGTCGGCCTGCGTTCCCTTGCCTCCGCGTTCGCGGACATCGACCGAAGGAGCAAGGCGCAGGGCGGCTTCCAGAGTCTGGACAGGCGCCGGGGCCTGGGCTTTCCGGTCGAAAAGCGGGGTGTGCGACTGGGCGTTGCGCGCGGGAGCCGTCTGACTCCCGGTGACGCCGACTTCCCGTATCCGCAATGTCTTGAGGACAGCGGTCGTGTCGGCAGTCTGCGCGGACGCACCTTGCGTCGCAAGCAGCAGGATCGACATCCCGACAGAGAGGACCCCGATAGTCACATAACGGTGGAGGCTGGCAAAAACCGACCAGTTTTTGCGACTCCAACGCTTGAAGCAGGGGTACTGCTTTGTTTGGATGTTTTCCATTTGTTTGAAATTTGGGTTAAAAGTGAAAAAACGTCCGAACCGGGTCCGGCTGCTGATCCCCGGTTCGGACGCGCAAAGGTAACAAAAAAAACGGGCTACACAGGCCCGTTTGTGTAAATCGCACAGAAGCAATCAGTCAACCCGCTGTCATTCAGTTGAACAGCGCCTCGACCTTCTCCACGACGTCGTTTTCGTCGGGTTCGAGCGGGAAGACGTGGCTCGGCTTGAGATACCACAGCTCCTTGCCCTCCTTGAAGTGCTCCTCGCCGCCGCCCGTGACATTGAGCATGACGGTGGCGTCCTTCTCGATTTTACCCGCGTTCACGGCATTGACGAGCGACGCCAGCGCAACGCCCGCCGCCGAATAGATGTCGACGCCTTCGAGTTCGTGGAACAGCTTGCGGGCCTTGCGCGCCATGGCGTTCGTGGCCACGAAAACCTCGCCGCCGGTGGCTTTCAGCGCATCGAAAAGACCGCCCGTGACGCTGTAAGGCGGACGGCGGTTCGAAAGCACCTTGGCGTCGATGATCTCCGCGTCGCGGCGCGCCTTGTCGTCGTCGTAAGGCAGCAGCTTGCGCGATGCCGCCTGCCAGGCGTCGTACATCGGGACGAACGGGGCGTTCTGCGCCACCATCAGCTTCATCGTATTCCGCCCGAAGCGGCCGTCCTCCACCAGACGCATGTTGGCCTCCCAGGCGGCAATGGCGCCCGTACCGCTGCCCACGGCCTGGAAATAGTAGTCGGGAATGCGGCCGATGGTCGTCACGGCCGAAAGGACCGTGCAGGCCATGCCGTCGCGGCGCGCGACGTTCTTGGCGCCGCCCTCGGCGTAGAAGCCGGGGCTTTTCAGCGCGATGTCGCTCAAATGGATGGCGTCGAAATAGTCGCCGCCCTTCTCGCACGAAATGAGTTTCACGCAGGGGTTCAGCGGCTGGTCGAACCACAGCGCGCCGATATTGTCGTAGGGAACCGAGAGCAGCAGCCTGATGTTATTGTCCGAGCAGACCTTGGCGAAGGCCCGGGCGGTGTTTCCGGCCGAAGCCACCACCAGCACGCGCCGTTCGTCGGCAGCGGCGCGGCCGCAGACCGAATAGGCCTCGGTCTCCTTGAACGAGCAGGTCGACATCGTGGCCCCGATGGCCGGATACCAGCCGTTGAAGGTGATCCAGAGGTTTTCCAGCCCGAGGTGCGCGGCGAGGCCCTTGCTCTTATAGGTCACGGGAGCCGACGAACCTTTGAGGATACGCCGCACAGGCATCCAGTCCGAGAAACGGTACAGGCCCCAGTCGGCGGGTTTCACGTCGATCTGTTTGCGGGCGTATTTGGTGCGCACGAGCGAAGGCTCCTTGCACTGCGGGTCAGCAAGCATCCAGCCGGCGTCTTCGAATTCGCGGCCCGTGGCGACGCATTCCAACGTGTAGGGGGTAGGTGTGAAATTTTCCATGAAGAGGTTTCGTATATCTGAATTCAATATTGTCTATGACATGCGGTTCCGGAAGTCCTCGTAGCCGAATTCGCGGATGACGTCAGTGCGGCCGTCGCGGCGCGCGATGACGATGGACGGATGGTGTACGCCGTTGAACATCGTGGTCTTGACCATCGTGTAGTGGATCATGTCCTCGAAGACGACGCGCTCCCCCACCTTCAGCTCGCGGTCGAAAGCCCAGTCGCCGCAGTAGTCGCCCGCAAGGCAGCTCGTGCCGCCCATGCGCCAGCGCTTTTCGCCGTCGGCGGGTTCATGCGCTCCGATGACGGCGGGTTTGTAGGGCATTTCGAGGCAGTCGGGCATGTGGCAGGCGAACGACACGTCAAGCATCGCCGTCGTCACCCCGCCGTTCTCCACGATGTCCTCGACGGTCGAAACCAGAAAGCCCGTGCGCCACGTGAAGGCACTGCCGGGTTCGAGGATCAGCCGCAGGTTCGGATGGCGGGACCTGAACGCCTTCAGCAGGGCGATCAGGCGGTCGCAGTCATACCACGAGGCCGTCATCAGGTGGCCGCCGCCCATGTTGAGCCATTTGATCCGGTCGAGATACGCTCCGAAATGCGTCTCGACGGCCTCCAGCGCCTTTTGCAGATGCTCCGGGCGCGATTCGCAGAGGACGTGGAAATGCAGCCCCTCGACACCCGCCGGAAGTCCGCCGTGCGCCGCCAGCTGTTCGGCCGTGACGCCCAGCCGCGAGCCGGGGACGCAGGGGTTGTAGAGGTCCGTCTCGACGGGCGAATACTGCGGGTTGATCCGCAGGCCGCAGGAAATGCCGTTGATAAGGGCTTTCTGGCCGAAGCGGCGGAACTGCGACAGCGAATTGAACGTGATATGATCGCTGCAATTGAGGATTTCGTCGATATTGGAGTCCGTGTAGACCGGGGCGTAGGTGTGGGCGGGACGCCCGAACTCCTCGAAAACGAGACGCGCCTCGGCAGCGGAACTTGCAGTCGCACCGTCGGAATGCTTCGCCAGCTCGGGAAAAATGCTCCACATGGCGCAGGCCTTCAGGGCGACGATAATTTCGGCGCCCGATTCCCGGCGCACACGGTCGACAGTCGCCAGGTTCCGGTCCAGCAGCTCCTCGTCGAGGACGTAGCACGGTGAAGGCAGTTTCAGAAAGTCAATCATCGAATTGTTTTTAGTTGGATTTCATCCTTCGTTTTCTCCGCTCGGCATAATCCGGGCAAGCCCGGCTCTGCCCTCGCTCAACGAAAACGTCCAAAACAGTTGCAAAAGTAGCAAAAACCTCCTGAAAACCACGCTGCGCAGGCTTGGTTTTCGGGAAAATACGCATTTATACTTATCGCTTGCGAAACCCGGTCCGGAAATAAGCATCGGAGCCGGTCGCCGGCAGGGGCATTTCGGGAAAAGCGGTTCTGCGGAAAACGATACGACAGTTTTGATTTTGGAGGAGCGGAAAATCCCTCTGCGGTTTTCGATCGGTGCGGTGCATCTGTCGTGCATCGTGAAAAATCCCCGGATGGGACGTACTTCGGCACTATCCATCCGGGGATTTTGAGGGATGTGCGGCATCTGCGCCGCAATCTTCAAAAACCTACACTTCGAGATTCACATCGAACAGCTCGTGCCACGGCAGGCCCTGCTCGCCCAGCTCGGCGAGGAACGGATCGGGATCGAACTCCTCGACGTTGAACACGCCGGCGCCGCGCCAGAGGCCCTTGGCCCACATCGAAGCGCCCAAAGCCGCCGGAACGCCCGTGGTGAACGACACGGCCTGCGTGCCGGTCTCCTTGAAAGCTTGTTCGTGGTCGCAGTTGTTATAGATATAGTAGGTGCGCTCCTTGCCGTCCTTCAGGCCCTTGATGCGGCAGCCGATCGAGGTCTGGCCGTGATAGTTGGCGCCCAGCGACTTGGGATCGGGAAGAACCGCCTTGAGGAACTGGATCGGGACGATCTCGACGCCGTTGTAGATGATCGGGTCGATACGCGCCATGCCGATGTTCTGGATCACGCGCAGGTGCGTCAGGTACTCCTGACCGAAGGTCATCCAGAAGCGCGCACGCCGGATCGTGGGATAGTTCTTCACGAGCGACTCCAGCTCCTCGTGGTAGATGACGTACGACTCGCGCTCGCCGATGCCCGGATAATTGAGCGGCTTGTGGATCTCGTGCGGCTCGGTCACCACCCACTCTCCGTTCTCGTAATAACGCCCTTTCTGGGTCACCTCGCGGATGTTGATCTCGGGGTTGAAGTTCGTGGCGAAAGCCATGCCGTGGTTGCCGGCGTTGCAGTCGACGATGTCGAGGTAGTGGATTTCATCGAAATGGTGCTTGGCGGCATAGGCCGTGAAGATGGCCGTCACGCCCGGGTCGAAACCACAGCCGAGGATCGCCGTGAGTCCCGCGGCCTTGAAGCGGTCCTGATAGGCCCACTGCCACGAGTATTCGAAATGCGCCTCGTCCTTCGGCTCGTAGTTGGCCGTGTCGAGGTAGTTGCAGCCGCATTCGAGGCAGGCGTCCATGATCGTGAGATCCTGGTACGGAAGCGCCACGTTGACCACGATGTCGGGTTTGAACGCGCGGAACAGTTCGCACAGCTGCGGCACGCTGTCGGCGTCGACCTCGGCGGTCTTCACGCGGTTGCCGCCGATGGCGGCCGCAACGGCGTCGCATTTGGATTTGGTACGGCTGGCCAGCATCACGTCCGTGAAGACGGGATTGGCCGCGATTTTCTGCGTCACCACCGTTCCGACGCCGCCGGCTCCGATTATCAGCGCTTTACACATAGAATTATTCGGTTTTAAAAGTTAGATTTCATCTTAACGCCTACAAAAATATCCTTTTATTTCGGCAAAACAAAATCCGCACGCCAAATTTCACGATC
>ENA-UOJC01003426-UOJC01003426.1-human-gut-metagenome-genome-assembly--contig:-C104-NODE-3426-length-14952-cov-13.121165_pt1 | contig 14952 bp, 14 predicted proteins | sample MGYA00242339_ERZ723886 | MGnify/ENA metagenome assembly ERZ723886 | reverse complement strand
TATCGTCTGGATTGAAAAGCGTCGGCTGCCCCGGAATCAGGGCAGCCGGCGCTTTTGATACCGGCCGAACGGTATATCTGGCCGTCCTTATACGGGGCTTTTGCCCCCTGCCTTTTTGCGCCGTGTCAGCCCGCGATCTTGTCGCAGAAGCGGTACAGGATCGCCGCGAACTGGGCGCGGGTGGCGGTGCCGGCGGGGGCCAACGTGCCCTGGGCGGTGCCGCCCACAATGCCGTTGGCAACAGACCAGCCCATGGCGCCGGTGGCGTAGGCCGCCACGCCGGCGTGATCCGGGTAGGCCGTCAGGTCGGCGGAACCGGCGGTGTTATGGCCCATCCGCTCCGCGTAGCGGTACAGGATGGTCACCAGCTGCTGGCGGGACACCGCCCCGCCGGGGTTGGTGCCGTCGGAGATGCTGTTGTCCATGGCCCAGGCCCTGGCCTCATCAAAGTCGGCGGGCTGGTAGCCGGACAGCCGGGCCAGGATCATCCACAGTTGCTGCCGGGTCACGGTGCCCTCGGGATTGAAGGTGGCTGCGGTGTTGCCGTTCATGTAGCCGCTGTCGGCGGCCCAGTTGATCTCGTCCTCCGCCCAATAGCCGTCGGGCACGTCGGTGAAGCGGCGCTCCGGAGCGGTGCCGCTTCTGATGAAGGACACCTGGACGCGGACGCCGGAGGCGGGCATGGTAAACGTGTACTGGTTATCCCGCTTTTCGGTGAGCTTTACGGTCTTGCCGCTGGAATCCTTTACGGTCAGCTCGTCCAGCTCATAGCCGTCGTCGGGCTTGACGGTGATGGTGACGGTGTCGCCCTTGTCGGCGGTGCGGGGGCTGACGGTGATAGCGCCGTTCTTGATGCTGGAGCCGCTGGGAACGGAAACGGAATAGCCGTCATCGTCATCGTCTCTGGAAGAACTGGACGAAGGCGTGTAAATCCCTGGTGTGGCGCTGTCCATCTTCAGGCTCCAGCCATCTTTGATCTTCAGCGTCATCCAATCCGCCAATCCCTGGGTCAGCGTCTTGGTCGTGCCAAAGGTTTCCGTGGTCCCATCCTTGGCGGCGATAAAGGTCCAGCCAACATAACGCCAGTAGGGCAGCGTCGTGTTTGCAGGGATCATCAGGGAACCGTTGATCTCCTGGCCTGCTGGACGCCTGTCACCTTTCCTTCAGAATCCAGGGTGACAGCGGACATATCCTCCTTTTTGCCGTTGGGCCCCACGATGGTGATGAGGTAGGTGCCCTCCTGGGTCACAGTGTACCTGCCGTTCGACAGCGTGGCAGGAGCAAAACTATCGGCGCAGTATTCCTCAGCCACCTTCGTGGAGAAGGAACCACCGGAAATATTGATGTCAGAACTTGTTGCACCCGGGTCCTGCACCTGAACGCCCTTATTATACAAACCCTTTTTCAGTTCGCCGTTTACCGCGCCGCCCGTAATATTGACTGTTGCAATGTCATTCCCGTTATCATAGTTTACAGCCATAACGTCGCCGTTAATAACCGCGTTATCGGAAATGGTCGTTTCACTCGGGCCGCCTGTATAGGACCAGGTGATCACCGCGCCATCCAGCGTACCGCCGGTAATTTCGGCGGTCGTCCAGTTTTGAATGGTCTGCTCATTGGAGATGATATGTCCACCGGTCACATGCAGTTCACTGTAATCATCATTCTTGACGGCAATAAAATTGTCCTGCTGAACTGTGCCGCTGGCTATCGTCAATTCAGCGGCCGCCTCCAATGTTCCCTTATTGCGGATCAGGGAAGAAAAGTATCCCATGTTGATAACCGTGGCACCGTCAATCGTCATAGTCCCCGCATTATCAAGGACATACCAGCTGTTTCCGCCGTTGTCGCTGGCGGAAGTGCTGGTTTCCGCACTGCGGGTAAACGTGCCACCTTCCAGAACCACCGTTGCACCCGCGCTGTTCACAAGGGCGCCTCGGGCATGGGTCACATTATCAACGGTTCCGCCGCCGACACTGTCGGTGATGGTCAGTGTGCCGTTGTTTGTAATGGTATGACCGCTCACATTGGTCAGAGTCTTTCCACCCAGATCCAGGGTAATCTCCTGGCCGGCGGCAACCGTGATGTCTTCCGTGGTATTGCTGCGCAGCGTCACGGTTTCACCGCTCCTGGCCGCGTCAACAGCGGCCTGGAGGTTCTCATAACCCGTATTGCCGATCACAGCAACAACAGTTTTGTCCGGGTCAACGCCAATGGTCCAGTTCTGGTTATCCTCGTCCAGGATCGCCGCGGAGCCCGCGACAACATATGTACTGATATTGCTGGAGAAGATTCCGCCCCGGATCACTTCTTGCGTATAGCTCTCGTCGTCCCCGTCAGCCGCTTCGGCGATATAAACCGCATCCGCGCCATCGGCTCCTGTAAACTGGCCGTCCTTTATGTCGATGGATAAGCCCTTTTCATAAGTATTGCTGGAATCGTTCGATTCCACAGAGTGTCCCACATAGAGCGCAGAGTTATTTTGGCTGGTAAAGCTTCCGCCGTTGATATTGACTTCGATCTTACCGGCATAGTTATAGGTGCTTGTCACAGAGATGGCCGCGCCGGTGGCCTCCGTCCCGTTGTGGTTTGCTGTGGCGGGATCCTGCTTTTCACCCGTGGCGGTAAAAGTGCCGCCGGTTATGTTCAGGACGCCGCGTTTTACCGCAATGGCCTCTGTCCCGGTGACGGATGCCCCGTTTTCCACATTGACAATGGCATAGCCGTTCATGGCGATCCCCGGGCCTTCGTCATCCTTGATCACCGCGCCGTCTTTGATATTGACCACAGGGGCATTTCCCGCCGCCAAAGTCTCGGCGCTTTCGGCGGTATTTCCAAGAAGTCCCTGGACAAAAATATCGCCGTCAATGGTGCCCGCAACGTTGAGCACCATGCCATATCCCAGATTACTTTTATCAAACAGACAGGCCCCCCAGAGGCCCTTGACAGTCGCCGTGGATTCCACATTCAATATGCTGTAATCCGCAGTATCACTCGTTGAGCCTGTCATAGCCGCCGCATAGCTTCCCGGGTTGGATACCGTGCCGTTTTCCAGAGTCAACGTTCCTCTGCTCACATACACGTAGCCCGTCAGGGTATGCCCGCCCAGATCCAGCGTGATATCTTCATTATAAGAGACACTGACGTTCTCCGTTGTATCGCTTAAAAGCGTAATCGCTGCCGTTCCGTTCACCGGGACGGCATTGACAGCCGCGCCCAGTGTTGCGTACCCTACATCGCCGATCTTGGCAACGTATTTCTCCGCCTGGGGAGCAATATCTTCCACGGTTTCCTCCGTCAGAGCCGTGGGGATACCGGCTGGATCGTCAGCCGGTGTCTCCCCGGCCTCTTCCGCAAACGCCGCAGTCGGCAGAAGGCTGAGTGCCATGACGAGAGCAAGCAGCACTGCCAAAAATTTGTGTTTCCTCATGTTTTTCCGTCCTCCTCACAGTTTTTCAAAGCTTATCATTCCCGAAGCCCGGTGGCTTCGGGAATGGGAGTGCCCGGGCACTCCCGGTTTTTCCTGTCTTTTCCACGAGACAAGTATACCCGCTCCGGCTTCGGTTTGCAACGGTTTTTGCATAAAACCCAAAGATTTTTCCGCCGGAGCCCCCTCTCATTTCAGCTCGTCCAGCGTCAGGGAGAAGCTGTCCATGAACGTCTCCAGAAAATACGCCGCCTCCGGCAGGCCGTAGCCCTCCAGAGCCTTCCGGGTCTGGGCGGCGGCCTCCCGGAATTCCAGATTCCCGGCCTTCAGCTCCTCCACGCACTTGATATAGGCGGACAGCTTGTCCGCCGCCTTCACCAGCCGCGCCGTCTCCGGGTCCACCTCCGTCAGAACCGGGGCGTAGGCCCCCCGCAGCTCCCGGGGCAGCATGTCCAGCAGCTTCCGCTCCGCCACGGCCTCCACGTCCTTATAGGCGGCCTGGATGGCGGGGTTGTCGTACTTGATGGGGGTGGGCATATCGCCGGTCAGGATCTCGCTGGCGTCGTGGTACAGCGCCGCCACCGCCACGGCCCCGGCGTCCACCGTGCCGCCGAATTTTTCATTGCGGATCACCGCCAGGGCGTGGGCCAGCACCGCCACCTGGTGGCTGTGCTCCTGGACGTTTTCCGGGGCGGTATTCCGCATCAGCGCCCAGCGCTGGATAAAGCGCATCCGGGAAATATAGGCAAAAAAATGACTTTTCATGTCAATATATTATCCTTTCCGATTTCTCCAAACAGTTTTGCACCGTCCGTTCCGGTGATCCGGACGTCTTTCACCACATTGTGCAGGTTCTCCCCCTCCGCCAGAACCTCCATATAGTTGGGGGCGTGGCCGGAAAATTTTCCGTCTTTGGGCTGCTCAAACAGGACGGGATACACCTGCCCCACGCAGTCCGCCAGGTAGGCCCGGTGCATCTCCCCGGCCGCGGCCGCCGCCCGTCTGGCCCGCTCCTCCTTGACGGCCTTCGGCACCTGCTCCATTTTCGCCGCCGGGGTGCCGGGCCGGATGGAGTAGGGAAAGATGTGCATTTGGGCGAAGCGGCAGCTTTGAATAAAGTCCAGCGTCTGCCGGAATTCGGCCTCCGTCTCCTCCGGAAAGCCGGTGATGAGGTCGGTGGTAATGGCCGGATGTACAAAATATTGGTTTAAAAGTGCAACAGAGTGCGCAAACCTTGCCGTATCGTACTTGCGGTTCATGCGCCGCAGCGTGGCGTCGCAGCCGCTTTGCAGGGACAGGTGGAACTGGGGGCACAGCTCCGGCAGGGCGGCGGCCCGGCGGCAGAAGTCCTCGGTGACGGTCCGGGGCTCCAGGCTCCCCAGGCGGATCCGGACGCCGGGGGCGGCGGCACAGAGGGCCTCCACCAGGTCGATGAGGGTCTGCCCGGTCTTCAGGTCCCGGCCCCAGGAGGAGATCTCAATGCCCGTCAGCACGATCTCCCGGTAGCCGTCGGCCTTCAGCTGGGCGGCCTGGGCGGCGGCGGTCTCCAGCGGAGCGGAGCGCACCGGCCCCCGGGCGTAGGGGATGATGCAGTAGGAGCAGAAGTTGACGCAGCCGTCCTCCACTTTCAGCATGGCCCGGGTGCGGCTTTCCATCCCGCCGGCGGGCAGCACCTCGAACATCCGGCGTTCAAAGGACTGGTCAATGGCCTCGATGCGGCGTCTTTCCGTCACGGCCCGCTCCAGCAGATCCAAAAAGCCGGCGCGGTCGCCGGTGCCGGCAATGAGGTCCACATCCAGTTTCCGCACGTCCTCGGCGTGGGTCTGGGGGTAGCAGCCGCACACCGCCACCACCGCGCCGGGGTGCTCCCGCCGGGCCCGGTGGAGCATCTGCCGGGACTTCTGGTCGCTGACGGCGGTGACGGAGCAGGTGTTCACCACATAGGCGTCCGCATCCTCCCCGAAGTCCACGACCTCGTGCCCCCTGGCCCGGAGGGCCTGCTCCATGGCCTGGGTCTCGTATTGATTCACTTTGCACCCGAGGGTGTAAATAGCAACTCTCATCGGTCTTTTCCCTTTTCTTTCGATTTGGCGCGGCGGGCGGTCAGCCGCCCTCCACCCTGGTGATGTCGGCGCCCCGCTCCCCCACCTGGACGCTGCCGTTCTCCAGAGAGATATACGGCGAGAACTCCGCCGTGTCCTCCCCATGGGTCAGCGAGATCACGGCGTCCGGGAAGATGTCGCTGACATTGCACTGGAGGATGAACGGGCGGCACCGGGGGTCCTCGCAGACCAGCTCGGTCTCCATAGTCTCCATGTCTCTCCGGTACAGCCGCAGGGCCGTGTCCTCATATCTCGGGACGACCAGATAGAAGTCGCCGCCGGAGAGGTAGTAGACCGGCGGCTCCGCGCCGTCCAGATAGGTCTCCGTATAATACGCCAGGTCTTCGATCTCCTGGTATCCCAGATAGGCCGCGGCGTACAGCTGGCCCTCCTGAAAGGGAATGGACGGGGCGTCATCCCCGGCCGGATCGGACGCGGGCGGCTCGGTCTGCCCCCCGCACCCCGCCAGGGCCAGCAGGCAGAGCAGGGTCAGGAGCCATACGGTATGCTTTTTCATCGTGGGAGGCCTCCTGTTTTGTTTTCAAGCCGCCGTCAAAGATAGCGCCGGACGGTCTTCATATACTGGACATAGGTGTCCCCGAACTGCTGGATGCACCAGCGCTCCTCCGCCAGGATGATCCAGTGGGCCGAGAATTGAAAAACCAGCGTCAGCGCGGCCAAAAGCGGCGACTGCGCCAGCAGGGCACAGCCCAGGAAGTACAGAAAATAGGCGGCGTACATGGGATTGCGGGACAAGCGGTAGACGCCGCTCCGGTTCACGCCGCGCTCCGCCGGCGACGCGAAAGCGGCCACCGACAGCGCCAGCAGCACCAGACCGGCCCCATAGAGAACCAGCCCTCCGCCGAACAGCAGCGGCGGCGCGGTGCGGACCCTGGCAAACAGGATGCGGACCAGGATGGCGATATTGGAGAGCTGATAGACCCAATAGGCCGCCCGCTCCCCTCCCCACATGGGGGCAAAATGGGCGGCACGGCCCACCGCCGCCCGGTCCAGATAGGCCAGCAGGCCGAAGCGCAGCAGGAAAAAGGGCAGCAGCAAAAGAGCCCCCACGGCCCTGCCTCCTCTCCGCCTGAGATGTCTGTTTTTCATCTTACCACATTGCCCGGTTGGCGGCAAGTTCTCCTTGCGCTTTTTGTGATTCCTTTATATAATAGATGGACGCGCATACGGCACTATGCCCCTGTCAAAGGAGGATTTTCCATATGATTTACTTAGACCACGCCGCCACCACCCCCGTGCCCCGGGAGGTGGCAGATGCCATGTATGAGGTGCTGACAGAACAGTTCGGCAACCCCAGCTCCCAGTACCAGCTGGGCCTGGAGATGAAGCGCCGGGTGGAGGGCTGGCGGAAGGCCGTGGCAGCCGCCCTGGGCTGCGAGGGAATGCAGCTCTTCTTCACCTCCTGCGGCACGGAGGGGGACAACTGGGCCATCCAGGCGGGGTGCTGGCAGAACCGGCATCTTGGAACGCACATCGTCACCACGGCGGTGGAGCACAACGCCGTGCTGGAGGCCTGCAAGTGGATGGAAAAGCAGGGGTATGAGGTCACCTATGTGGCCCCTGACGGGAACGGCGACATCACGGCGGAGCAGGTCCTTTCCGCCGTGCGGCCGGATACGGCGCTGGTGTCCGTCATGCTGGTGAACAACGAGCTGGGGAACGTCTATCCTATCGCCGACATTGCCCGGGGCCTTGCGGCGAAAAATCCCAAGACCCTGCTCCACACCGACGCTGTCCAGGGCTTTTTGAAGGTGCCCTTTGCCGCCAAAAGCCTGGGGGCGGACTTCATCACCGTCTCCGCCCACAAGATCGGCGGCCCCAAGGGCGCGGGGGCGCTGTACATCGGCCCCCGGGTCCGCAATCCCCGCCCCCTGCTGGCCGGCGGCGGGCAGGAGGGCGGCCTCCGCTCCGGCACCGAGGCAACAGCCCAGATCGCGGGCTTCGCCAGGGCGGTAGAGCTGCGGTCAGAGGGGCTTGCGGAGAAGCTCTCCCACATGGCAGAGATCAAAGCCTACGCTGTGGAAAAGCTGTCGGCCATCCCGGATCTGAAAGTCATCGGCGCCGGCGCGGCCCCCCACATCCTCTCCGTGTCCCTTGTGGGCTGGCCCAGCCAGAACATCGTCAACGACCTGTCGGCCCAGGGCATCTGCATCTCCGCCGGCTCCGCCTGCCATCAGGGAAGGCCCAGCCACGTGGTGGCCGCCCTGAAGCTGCCCAAGCGGACAGCCGGCGGCGTCGTCCGCCTGAGCTTCGGCCCGGAGACCACCACGGCAGACATCGACGCCTGCGCCGAGGCCCTGAAACGGCACCACGACAGCCGGATGCCGATGCTTTAAAAATTGACAATTGACAATGGACAATTGACAATGCGGAATGATGAAGCCGCCTGCGGCGGCCTGTTAAAATCATTTGCCGCAGGCAAATTCCATCATTGTCAATTGTCAATTGTCAATGATCAATTGTTCACTTACCAACGTGCAAGAGGCTCTGTTATGAAAAAGAACTACCTCCGCCGGGAGCGGGGCTTTTACAGGCGGCTGTTTCTGCTGGCCCTGCCCCTGATTTTACAAAACCTCATCACCACCTCCCTGGGCTTTGTGGACACCTTCATGGTGGGATTGCTGGGAAACAACGAGCTCTCCGCCGTCACGGCGGCGAACTCCCCCATCTTCCTGGTCCAGGTCATCATCTTCGGCCTGATGAGCGGCCTCACCATCCTGGTGAGCCAGTTCTGGGGCAAGGGGGACCTCCCATCCATCAACCGCGTCATGGGCGTCGCCGCCTACGCCGGGGTCACCATCGCCGCGCTGGCGGCGGCGCTGCTGTTCTTCTTCCCCCGCCAGGTGCTGTTCCTGGTGACGGGCAACCGGCTTTTGATTGAGCTGGGCGCGCCGTATCTGCGCATCGTGGGCATCAGCTACATCTTCAACGCCATCAGCTCCGTCTACGTCAGCATGCAGCGCAGCGCGGAAAATCCCCTGTTCGGCATGCTGGTGTTCGCCGCGTCCATGCTGCTGAACACCGTTTTGAACTACTGCCTGATCTTCGGCAAGCTGGGCGCTCCCGCCCTGGGCATCACCGGCGCGGCGGCGGCCACGCTGACGTCCCGCGTCGTGGAATTCCTCATCGTGGCGGTCTACGCCCTGCGCAGCCGCCGGGTGCCGCTGATGCCGGGGCTGATCCTCCGCCCCGGACGGGCCATTCTCCACGCCTTCGCCAAATACGCCTCCCCTGTCCTGCTCAACGAGACGCTGTGGGGCCTGGGCACCACCATGATGACCGTCATCCTGGGCCATATGGCCGCCAGCGCCGACATGCTGTCGGCCTATGCCATCATGGGCAACATCGACAAGTTCACCACCGTCTCCTGCTTCGGCCTGGCGGGGGCCGCCGCCGTGATTTTGGGCAAGCGCATCGGCGAGGGCGGCAGCAAGGACGATGTGTACGATCTGAGCTGGTGCCTGCTGCTGGTGTCGCTGCTGCTGGGCGTGGCGCTGGCGGCTGTCATGGCCGTGGTGCTGCCCACGGTGTTCATCCCCTATCTCTACCCCCTGTTCAGCCTGACGGAGACCGCCACGGAGGCCGCCGTTGACCTGTGCATCGTCTATCTCATCTTCCTGCCCCTGAAATCCTTTGACATCACCAACATCACCGGTGTGCTCCGGGCCGGCGGCGATGTGAAAATGGCCACCGCCATCGACCTGTGCCCCCTGTGGCTGACGGCGGTGCCCCTGACGGCCCTGACGGGCCTGGTGCTGGACGCGCCGGTCATCTTCGTGTGTCTGGGCATCTACGCGGAGAACATCTGCAAGATGCCCTGGGGCGTCCACCGGCTCCGCAGCCGCAAATGGATCAACGATGTGACAAAGGAGGTGGGCCCATGAGTCTTTTCCGCTGCCCCGTCTGCGGCGGGCCGCTGGAGCGGGGCGAACACGCCTGCCGCTGTCCGGCGGGCCACAGCTACGACATCGCCAGGGAGGGCTACACCTATCTCCTGCCTCCCAACCAAAAGCACTCCGCCGCCCCCGGCGACGACCGCGGGATGGCCCAGGCCCGGCGGGAATTCCTGTCCAAGGGGTATTATGAGCCCCTGCTGAATACCCTTTGTGATCAAATTCTGGCCCGCTGCGGCGATTCCCCGGCGATCCTGGACGCCGGCTGCGGTGAGGGGTATTACACCTCTGGCATCTATCAGGCGCTTTGCGCCGCCGGAAAGGCGCCCCGGATGGCTGGCACCGACATCTCCAAGGTCATCCTCCGCGCCGCCGCCAGGCGGGAGAAGGGCGTGGAGTTCGCCGTGGCGTCCTCCTTCCACCTGCCTTTGGCGGACGGGAGCGTGGACCTCCTGCTGGACTGCTTCTCGCCCCTGGCGCTGGAGGAGTTCCGCCGTGTCCTGCGGCCCGGCGGCACGTTTTTGTACGTGGTCCCGGCGGCGGGCCATCTGTGGGAGCTGAAGCAGGTCCTCTACGACCGCCCCTATCCCAACGAGGAGAAGGAGACGCCCTATGAGGGCTTCGCCTATGCGTCCATCGTCCCGGTGGACGATACCATCACGCTGACCAGCCAGGCGGATATCCACGCCCTGTTCCAGATGACCCCCTACTACTGGAAAACGCCCAAAGCCGGGGCGGAGCGGCTGGCGGCGCTGGACAGCCTCACCACCCGCATCGCCTTCCGCGTTCACATTTTTCAAAAACTCTGATGGAGGTTTTCGCCATGAGACCCAATCCCACCCGTTCTGCCCTGCTCGTCATCGACATGGAAAACGGCTTTGTGGACCCCAGGGGCGGCCACTGCATCCGCTTTGCCCGGTCCACGGTGCCCGCCTGCGTCCGGGCGGTGGAGCTGGCCCGGAGCAAGGGCATCCCCGTGTTTTTCGTCAAGCGCGTCTACCGCGCCGACGGCAGCGACGTGGAGCTGACCCGCCACGCCGGCTGGGTGGCCGGCGGCCGGGCCTGCATGCCCGCCTCCCAGGGCTTTAACAGTGCCCAGGCGCCGGAGGGCCTGCGGCCCCAGCCGGGGGATTACACCATCATCAAGCCCCGGTGGAGCGCCTTTTTCCAGACAGAGCTGGACCTGATCCTGCGGCGGCTGGATGTGCGCACCGTCATCCTGACGGGCACCACCACCCCCAACTGCGTCCGCACCACCTGCTACGACGCCATCGCCCTGGAGTACAACACCGTGATCCTGACGGACTGCTGCTCCTCTCAGACGGAGGAGATCCAGCGGGTGAACCTGGAGGACATGCGGCGTGTGGGCGCCGTCCTGATGGACAGTGCTGCCTTCGCGGGCTACGGCCCGGAGACCGTCCCCGACCTGTCCGCCGCCATCCGGGAGACGATGCTGGAAAGCAGCGCCGTGCCGGAGCCCTTTGAGGCGCAGGACGGCGGCACGGGCTGGACGGACCTGTGGTAACAAAAAACGCGCGCCCCGAGGGGTGCGCGTTTTTTCACGCCTTTTGGCCGCAAGGGCGTGCTGACAGCGGGAAATCATTGGAAGGCAGGGACAAATACGCCCCTCTGCTCCCCGTTCACTTCCAGGTCCGGCCCCTTCAGCCTGTGGACCGCTTCCGCGGGCCACAGCGCCAGGAACTCCTCCACCCCCGCCACGTTGGGCAGGCCGTAGGGCGCGTGGCGGTAGTGCATGGGCACCGCGCATTTTGCGCCGATGGCGTCGCACACCGCCTTGGCTCCCGCCGCGTCCACGGTGTAGACGCCGCCCACCGGCACCAGCACCGCGTCCACCGGGCCGATGGCCGCCAGCTGCTCCGCTGTCAGCTGGTGCCCCAGGTCCCCCAGGTGGGCCACGGACACGCCGCCGGCGGTGAACACGCGGACGGTGTTGGCCCCCCGCAGGGCGCCGCCCTGGTCGTCGTGGCAGGTCTCCACCTCCCGGACGGAAAAAGGGCTCTCCGCCGGGGGCAGCAGCGCCACACAGTCCACCGCATCGTGGTCAAAATGGTGGTGGCTGCAGACCACCTGGTGGGCGGAGGCCGCCAACGGCGGATAGCCCTCCACCCCGGTGTAGGGGTCCGTCACGATCCTGTATCCGTCCTGCTCCAGCAAAAAGCAGGCGTGTCCCAGCCAGGTCAGCTTCATCGTCCTATCCTCCTTATAAAAATCAAAGCGGTGGTCTCCCACCGCTTTGATCATATCATGTTTCGTCCTTCTTGTCATCCTGCTTTTTCAGCTTCGGGACGATGCCGCCCCGCCGCTTCCGCAGCACCCGGACGGCTATGACGGCGGCCACCGCCAGCAGGATCACCCACATCCAGCCGTAGGCCAGGGCCACCGCCAGATTTTCCAGCCCATCGGTAAAGCTGGCCCAGCCGGCGGTAAAGGCGGAGCCGATGCGGCCCGCGAAGCTGACCGGGGCCTCCTCCACGTTGGAGAGCTTATAGACCTCCTGGAGGGAGATGTACACCGTGGCGTAGTCCACCAGGCCGTCGTAGTGCTGCAGGGTGCCGGACAGGCTGTCGATCTGCTGCTCCGTCTCGGAGATGGCGCTTTCGATGGTGATGATGTCCTCCATCTCCTCCGCCCGGGCCAGCAGCGCCTGGAGCCGCTCCAGCTTGATCTGCTGGGTCTTCAGGCGGCCCTCGGTGTCATAATAGGCCTCGCTGATGTTCTGCTGGCTGGTGTCGCTGTCGGTCAGATGGCACAGCTCCCCCGCCTGGGCCAGAAAGGTCTTGTAGTTCTCCGCGGGCACCCGCACGGTGTAATCCGCGTGGCGGTAACCTCCGCCGGACCAGATGCTGCTGTTCTCGTAGTAGCCCTCCAGACGCTCCGTCAGACTGGACAGCCCCGCCACCGTGTCGTCAAAGACGGTGGTCTCCAGAGACAGCGTGGCGGTGTGGATCATCTTTTCGGCGCGGTGGACGCTCTCTGTCCCAGCCGCGGACGCGGTGTCATAGACTTCCCCGCCGTAGGCGTTTTCCGCCATGGGAGCCTCCATCTGCGCCGTCGGGGCGTCGTTTGCCGCGGTGGATTCCCCCTTGCTGCCGCCGCAGGCGGCCAGAGCCGGCACAAGCATCAGCGCCAGCAAAATCGCAAGAGCCTTTCTTTTCATGGTGCCCTCCTCCTTTTCCGCCCCGCCCTTCCAAACGGGGCCGTTTGCCTGTATAGACGCAGACGGGCGGAAAAGGTTCCCAAAACGGGGCAAATTTTTTACCACGGCTTGCCTTTTTTCCCATGGCGCGGTACAATGATACCGCGATATCGGCCCTGCCCGCATCCGCGGCGGCGGCACCGCCCCCGCCAACCGCCGGACAGGGCCCGGAGGGAAACCAGGAGATTACATATTTCGGAGGAAACAGCAATGACTTATCAGGAAGTTTTGGCAAATGCCCGGACCTGCATGGGTCCCTACTGCAAGTCCTGTCCCACCTGCAACGGTCTGGCCTGCAAAAACACCGTCCCAGGCCCCGGCGCCAAGGGCATCGGCACCGGCTTCATCCGCAATTATCAGAAGTGGCAGGAGCTGTGCGTGAACATGGACACCATCTGCGAGAACAAGCCCGTGGACACCAGCTTTGAGCTGTTCGGCCACAGGGTGGATCTGCCCGTGTTCGCCGCCCCCGTGGGCGCCATGACCCTGCACTACGGCGACAAGTATGACGACCTCCAGTACAACGACATCCTGGTGGCCGCCTGCGCCCAGGCGGGCATCGCCGCTTTCACCGGCGACGGCACCAACCCCGCCGTGATGCAGGCCGCCGCCGAGGTGCTGAAGAAAAACAACGGCTGCGGCATCCCCACCATCAAGCCCTGGAACATGGAGACCATCCGGGAAAAGCTGGACCTGGTGAAGGCCGCCGACCCCTTTGCCATCGCCATGGACATCGACGCCGCCGGTCTGCCCTTCCTGAAAAATCTGCAGCCCCCCGCCGGCAGCAAGACCGTGGAGGAGCTGCGCCAGATCGCGGAGATGGCGGGCAAGCCCTTCATCCTCAAGGGCATCATGACCGTCGGCGGCGCGAAAAAGGCCCTGGAGGCCGGCGCCAGCGGCATCGTGGTCTCCAACCACGGCGGCCGGGTGCTGGATCAGTGCCCCGCCACCGCCGAGGTGCTGCCCGCCATCGTGGACGCCGTGGGCGGCAGGATGACCGTGCTGGTGGACGGCGGCATCCGCACCGGCATGGACGTGTTCAAGGCCCTGGCCCTGGGCGCGGACGCGGTGCTCATCGGCCGCCCCTTCGTGAACATGGTCTACGGCGGCGGCGCCGAGGGCGTGCAGGTCTACGTGGACAAGCTGAAGGCCGAGCTGGCCGACACCATGGCCATGTGCGGCGCCCACTCCCTGGCGGACATCAACCGCTCCATGATCTACGGCTATTGAGTCCGCACAGCAAAAAAGTCCCACCCGTTTGGGTGGGACTTTTTCAGTTTCAGAACACGCACAGCGCCGTGAAGCAGGCGCCCGCGGGGCCCATGCCCTCCAGGCGGTAGGTCTCCCCCTCCCGGAAGCCAGCCAGCCGCAGCTCCTCGCCCAGGGTGGCCTCCTTGCTGTAGTTGATGTAGAATTCCCGGGGCGTCCGCTCCCGGAGATCGGCGGGCAGATAGTCCCAGACGATGTCGCCGTAGTTGCCGCTGTAGAGGTGGCCGTTGCCGTCCAGGTCCGACCAGACCACCCGCCGGATGCCCAGGTCCTCCAGCCCCTCCTTGGGCAGGACGATTTTCCGGGGCTCCGGGCAGTCGATCTCTTTGCCGCAGAGCGTCAGGGGCTTGGCCGTAAAGGACCCGGGCCGCAGGATCTTCCGGGTCAGCGGGTCCACCAGGATCCAGTCGCTCTTGGCGGAGACCCGCAGCCGCCCCGTCTGATCCCGCATTTCATACACCCGCTGCATATGGGCCCCCTTGACGCCGTTTTCCCAGGTGGTGATGTCCAGCACATCCCGGGCCGCGGGGCAGCTGTGGATGCGCAGGGCCACGCGGGAGAGCAGAAACACCTCCCGCATCGCATACAGCTTGTCGTGGGTCAGACCCCGGGCGTCGTAGTCATAGCCCGCGAAGGTGGCCATTTTGCTCAAAAGCGCCGCCACGCGGGCCTTTTGATTCCGGTCGCAGTCCCAAAACCCCAGCTCCTCCTGGCGGAAATAGCTGTTTTCCGTCAAATTCTGCTTGAAATCCTTCACGCTGATCCGCTCCTTTTGTATAATCTTTTGGAGGGAATGATACCACATTTCCCCGGTTTTCTCAAGTGGGCCCCCGGAAAAGACTGCCCGGATATCCACAAAGATAAACAGGGGGCGGCAATTCGCCGCCCCCTTCAGGCTATCGAAAAAGTCCGGCGGACTTTTTCGATAGCCTGAACAATGCCTCGCTTTTTTGTCTGCTTCGCAGCCAAAAAAGCAGCCTCGGCCCAAAGGAACGGGCCTCGGCAGACTGCACGGAGAGATGT
>ENA-UOJC01003424-UOJC01003424.1-human-gut-metagenome-genome-assembly--contig:-C104-NODE-3424-length-14965-cov-13.488330_pt1 | contig 14965 bp, 9 predicted proteins | sample MGYA00242339_ERZ723886 | MGnify/ENA metagenome assembly ERZ723886 | reverse complement strand
AATGGCGAAGCAAAAGTTTGAGCGCACCAAGCCGCACGTCAACATTGGCACCATCGGCCACGTTGACCACGGCAAAACGACCCTGACCGCTGCCATCACGATGGTGCTGTCCACCTTCGGCGAGGCGCAGGCTATGCGTTACGACGAAATCGACAAGGCGCCGGAAGAGAAGGCCCGCGGAATCACGATCAACACCGCGCACGTTGAGTATGAGACCGAGAAGCGTCACTATGCTCACGTTGACTGCCCCGGCCACGCCGACTATGTTAAGAACATGATCACCGGCGCTGCTCAGATGGACGGCGCGATCCTGGTCGTGTCCGCTCCGGACGGCCCGATGCCGCAGACCCGTGAGCACATCCTGCTGGCCCGTCAGGTCGGCGTTCACTACATCGTTGTCTTCCTGAACAAGACCGATATGATGGACGACGAAGAGCTGCTCGAGCTGGTCGAGATGGAAATCCGCGAGCTGCTGAGCTCCTACGGCTTCCCGGGCGACGAGATCCCGATCATCCGCGGTTCTGCGCTGAAGGCTCTGGAGTATGTCCAGAACGGCGGCACCGACCCGAAGAATGCGCCGGAGTGCCAGTGCATCTTCGCTCTGATGGACGCTGTCGATGAGTACATCCCGTCCCCGGAGCGCGACACCGACAAGCCGTTCCTGATGCCTGTTGAGGACGTGTTCTCCATCACCGGCCGCGGCACCGTTGCGACGGGCCGTGTTGAGCGTGGTGTGGTGAAGGTTTCCGATACCGTCGAGATCGTCGGCCTGCAGGATAAGCCGCGCAGCACCGTCGTCACCGGCGTGGAAATGTTCCGCAAGCTGCTGGATCAGGCCGAGGCTGGCGACAACATCGGCGTGCTGCTCCGCGGCATCCAGCGCAACGAGGTCGAGCGTGGTCAGGTTCTGGCCAAGCCGGGCTCCATCCATCCGCACACCCACTACATGGGTCAGGTTTACGTTCTGACCAAGGAAGAGGGCGGCCGTCATACCCCGTTCTTCAACGGCTATCGTCCGCAGTTCTACTTCCGTACCACCGACGTGACCGGCAACATCAAGCTGCCGGAGGGCGTTGAGATGGTCATGCCGGGCGACAACGTGGACATGGAGTGCACGCTGATCACCCCGATCGCTATGGACGAGAAGCTGCGCTTCGCTATCCGCGAGGGCGGCCGCACCGTCGGCTCCGGCGTTGTCACCAAGATCCTTGAGTGATACCCGGTCTAAACGATCAAACAAAGAGGACTTCCGAAAGGGAGCCCTCTTTTTGATTTACTTTTCCGTTGCTTATGTGTACGGCGGCATGTATAATAAGATCAGCAAAAAATGACAGGAGGTTTTCCCATGAAAGACCCGAATTGCGGCTATTGCGCGCGGCAAAGGCGATTCACGCCGCCTTTCATCCGGATAAGCTCAACTACGGCGCGTATGGCGACACGGGCTGCCACCTGCACGTCCATCTCGTGCCGAAATACAGGGACGGCTTTGAATGGGGCGGTGTGTTTGCCATGAACCCCGGCCAGACGAAGCTCACCGACGCGCAATACGCCGAGATGATCGAGAAGATCAAGGCGGCGCTGTAAAAAAGATCAGGCGCTCCTTCCCCTGACCGGGGAGGGGCGTTTGCTGTTGTGTCCAAATGGCGTCTATCAGGCTCTGCTTGCCAAAAAGCGCCAAATGGAATATAATCAGAACATGAAAATGCGCCCGTATGGCTTTTAGCGTTTTCAAAAACAATAAAAAGAACTCAAATCTATGATGGAAAACGAGAGGGGTCAATCATGGGAAAGCTATCCTATGTCATCAAGCGCGCCAGAAAGATGGATTACCGCGCGATGCTGAAAACCGCCGACATGCTGCACAAAAAGACCGGCAAGAGCCGCATCTGGCTGATGGCCGACATGGCGAAGTGCGCCGCCAAGTACAACGCGGGCTATGTCGATTATAAAATTGCGGAGATGTACCGCTTAAACGACGCGCAGCGCGCCACGCAGATCACGCGCGGCATTTCCAACAACATCGTCGCGCGGATGAACGACAAGAAATTCTGGCACTTCTTTGACAACAAGACCGAGTTTAACCAGCTCTTCCACGAGCAGGTCAAGCGCGAATGGCTCAATTTCTCCACCGCGACGGAGGAACAGTTCGCCGAGTTCGTGCAGGGGCGCGGCGATATCATCTGCAAGCCGATCGACGGTTCGAGCGGGCAGGGGATTCTCAAATGCACGCCGGAGGATTATGCGGATGTTCACGCGCTCTATGCGCGCCTCAAGGCGGCGGGCATCGGCATTGTGGAGGACAAGGTCATCCAGCATGAGGCGATTGCCGCGCTCTGCCCGACCTCGGTCAACACCATCCGCGTCGCGACGCTGCTGGGCGACAAAAAGGAAGGCATCGTCTACGCCTATATCCGCATCGGCAACGGCAAGGTGATGGACAACGTCGATTGCGGCGGCATGGCCGCGCCGATCAATCTGGATACGGGCGTGATCAGCGGTGTGGGCGCGAACAAGGCGGGCGAGGTCTTTGAATTCCACCCGATGACCGGCAAGCGCATCCCCGGCACGCAGATCCCCTACTGGGAGGAGGTCAAGGCGATGTGCCTGAAGGCGATGCACGTCGTTCCGCAGGTGCGCTTTGTCGCCTGGGACGTGGCGATTACGCCGGATGGTCCGGTGTTCATCGAGGGCAACTCCTTCCCGAGCCACGCCATTCCGCAGTTCGCCGCCCACTTCCCGGATGGCATCGGCATCCTGCCGCGATTCGAGGCGTTTATCGACCTATGATCTGCACGCTTTGCCCCAGAAACTGCGGCGCGGAGCGCGCGCCGGAGCACGGCACGGGCGTTTGCCGCATGGGTACGCTGCCCAAAATCGCGCGCGCGGCGCTGCACCGGTGGGAGGAGCCCTGCATCAGCGGCACGCGCGGCAGCGGCGCGGTCTTCTTTTCCGGCTGCGGGCTGCGGTGCGTGTTCTGCCAGAATGAAAGCATCAGCCAGCGGGGCGAGGGGAAGATCGTCACGCCGAAGCGGCTTTCGGAGATCTTCCGCGAGCTGGAGGCGCAGGGCGCGCACAACATCAACCTCGTGACGGCGGCGCACTTCGTTCCCGCCGTGCTCGACGCGCTGGCGCTGTACAGGCCGAGCATCCCGATCGTCTACAACAGCAGCGGCTATGAAAGCGTGGAGACGCTGCGCATGCTGGAGGGCGCGGTGGATATCTATCTGCCGGATTACAAATACATCGACCCGAACATGGCGGCGATGCTCTCCGGCGCGCGGGATTACCCCGACACGGCGCATGCGGCGATTGACGAAATGGTGCGTCAGACGGGCGCGCCCGTCTACGATCAGGACGGCATGATGACGCGCGGCACGCTGATCCGCCACCTCGTTCTGCCGGGGCTGACGGGGGACAGCATTCGGATTCTGGAACAAATCTGCGACGATTTTCCGGGAATTCCGGTTTCACTGATGGGGCAGTATACGCCCTGCGGCCGGGCGCTCTCCATCCCCGGCATGGACAGAAAGATCAAAAAGAAGGAATACGCCCGCGTGCTGGCCTATATGGAGGCCGTCGGGCTGACCGGTTATCGGCAGGAACTCGGCTCGGCGGACGGCGCGTTCATTCCGGCGTTCGACGGCACAGGGGTTTAACCCAAAGACAAACGCGCCGCGCGCGGCGGCGCGCCGATGCGAAAGGAATGAGCGAGATGCAGGCCTGTTTTCTCCCGGCGGATATCCTTCTGCCCGACGCTGCGGCAGATTTTGAAAAATGGGCGGTCGTCGCCTGCGACCAGTTTACCAGCCAGCCCGAATACTGGCGGAAGGCCGCGGAGATCGTCGGCGATGCGCCGAGCACGCTGAACCTCGTCTATCCGGAGGCCTATCTGGCCGAAGGCGACGCGCGGATTGCGGCCATCCGGCAGGCGATGGAAGACTATATGCGGCGCGGCGTATTGCAGACGCGCGTGAAAGACGGCTTTGTGCTCGTCCGCCGCGTGACCGAGAGCGGAGAACGCCTCGGGCTGGTCGGCAGGCTGGATCTGGAGCAGTATGACTTCACGCCCGGCACGAGCGCGCCCGTCCGCGCGACGGAGGGGACGATTCTCTCGCGCATCCCGCCGCGCGTGCGCATCCGGCAGGGGGCGAGCATCGAGAGCCCGCACGCGATGATGCTCGTCGACGACGCGGCCATGCGCCTCATCGAGCCACTGGCGGATCGGGAGCTGCCCAAGCTCTACGACACGGAGCTGATGCTCGGCGGCGGGCACATCGCCGGGTACGCGGTCGAGGGCGAGCTGGCCGCGCGGACGGCGGAGCAGATCGCGCGGATGCAGGCGGAGAGCGGCGGCTTCTTTCTCGCGGTCGGCGACGGCAACCACTCTCTGGCGACGGCGAAAGCCTGCTGGGAGGCGATCAAGCCGACGCTTTCCGACGAGGCGCGGGTCGATCATCCCGCGCGGTTCGCGCTCTGCGAGCTGGTCAACCTGCACAGCCCCGCGCTGATTTTCCGACCCGTTCACCGCGTGGTCTTCGGCGCGGAGATCGACGCGCTGCAAAGCGGGTTTGAGCGGTATCTGCGCGCGCACGGCATGACGCTGGCGGACGGCGGCGAGGTGACGCTCGTGCAGGGCGGCGCGCGGCGCGGCTTTGCGATTCAGGGGCGCGGCGACCGCCTGCCGGTGGACGTGCTGCAAAAATACCTCGATCAGGCCTGCGGCGAAAGGAGCGGCTGGTCGCTGGATTACGTGCACGGCGACGCGGACGCGGCGGGGCTTGCCCAAAGCGGCGCGACGGCGGCGCTGCTCGGCGCGATGGATAAGCGCGCGCTCTTCCCGGCGATTGCCGCGGGCGGCGTTTTGCCCAGAAAGACATTCTCCATGGGCGAGGCGACGGAGAAGCGGTATTACATGGAGTGCAGGAGAATCGACGCGAAAAACCCTTGAGGGGCTTACCTTTTCGTGAAGAAAATAACTTGATTCCGAAGCCTTGGCGGACGTTGACAGCCTGCGGTTTTCCATGTAAAATAAGAACGTTTGCAAAAAATGAAGTGTGCCCGGCTGCCGGAGGAGTGGCGGCCGTTCAAGGAGGAAAAACAAGATGATCAGAAAGACGAAAATCGTGTGTACGCTCGGCCCGGCCAGCGACAGCGAGGAGATGATCTCCAAGCTGATGGACGCGGGCATGAACGTATGCCGCCTGAATATGTCCCACGGCTCCTACGAGGAGCAGGGCGCGCGCATCGACCGCATCAAGCGCCTGCGCCGGGAGAAGAACATCCCGGTCGCCATCATGCTGGATACCAAGGGCCCGGAGGTGCGCACCAAGACGCTCAAGGCTGACAAGGTGACCCTGCAGGCGGGGCAGGAGTTCATCCTGACCAGCCGCGACATCGAGGGCGACGAAACGCAGGTCGCCATCACCTATCCGCGGATGGTTGAGCTGGTGCACCCCGGCAACCGAATCCTGATCGACGACGGCCTGATCGCGCTGGACGTCAAGCAGATCACGGGCGGCACGGACATCGTGTGCAGCGTGGTCAACGGCGGCGTGCTCGGCGGCCGCAAGGGCATTTCCGTGCCGGACGTCGATTTGCAGATGCCCTCCATCGGCGAGAAGGATCGCAGCGACATCGTCTTCGGCATTGAGAAGGGCATCGACCTGATCGCCGCGTCCTTCGTCTGCCGCCCCAGCGACGTGCTGACCCTCCGCAAGCTCTGCGCCGACAACGGCGGCAGCCATGTGCAGATCTTCTCCAAGATCGAAAACCGCATGGGCGTGAACAACTTCGACGAAATCCTCAAGGTTTCCGACGGCATCATGGTTGCGCGCGGCGATTTGGGCGTGGAAGTCGATATGGAAGAAGTGCCGGTGCTCCAGAAGCAGTTCATCCACAAGTGCAACGTGGCGGCCAAGCCGGTCATCACCGCGACGCAGATGCTCGATTCCATGATCCGCAACCCGCGCCCGACCCGCGCGGAGGCCAGCGACGTGGCGAACGCCATCATCGACGGCACGGACGCGATCATGCTCTCCGGCGAGACGGCCGCGGGTAAATACCCGATTGAGGCCGTCAGCACGATGGTGCGCATCGCGACCTATATCGAGGCGCATCAGCTGCACGACAACACCCAGCTTCTCCAGCAGGAGGCCGTCCGCAACGCGACGGTTCGCACGGTGGCCAACGCCGTATCCTATTCCTGCTGCCAGATGGCGCGCGACCTCAACGCGAACGCGATCATCACCCCGAGCAACTCCGGCACGACGGCGCGCATGGTCGCCCGCTTCCGCCCGGATTGCCCGATCATCGCCCCGACCCCGAGCGAGCACGCATACAACCAGCTCGGCCTGAGCTACGGCGTTGTGCCCGCGCACATGGGCGTGAGCGGCGACACGGACGAGCTCATCAACACCGCCGTCGAAGCGGCGCAGCAGAGCGGGCTGGTCAAGACCGGCGACGTGGTTATCATCTCCGCGGGTGTGCCGACCGGCGTTTCCGGCACGACCAACCTCATCAAGGCGCACATCGTCGGCAACGTGCTCCTGCGCGGCGAAGGCGTGGGCAGCGGCTGCGCGAGCGGCAACGTCTGCACCGTCAACACGCTCAGCGATTTGGAGAGCGACTTTAAGGATGGCAACGTCATCGTCACCAAGATGACCACCAGCGAGATGCTGCCCTATATGCGCCGCGCGAGCGCCGTCGTCGTGGAGAGCACCAACCCGGAGTGCCACGCGGCTGTGGCCTGCCAGGCGATGGGCATCCCAATGATGATGGATCGTTCCTATCAGGCGGTGCACATGCTCAAGAGCGGCATGATGATTACCGTTGACGCGAACGAGGGCTTCATCTATAACGGCATTAAGGCGTAAACCCATGGTTAAGCGGCAGAAAAGCGCGAGTTTTTTCTGCTGTTTTTCAAATCGTCCGGAAATATCATCTAATACTAATTCTTGTTAAAATGGCTTAATCCGCGCACCATCTTTTTCGCTCTGACTTTGCCTCGTTCCGTTCAACGTACCTCCAGTACGCCTCACTTCACTTGGCTTCGTCAGAACAAAAAATCTGATGCGCTCTGTTAAGCATTTTAACTGCGAATTAGTATAAAAAGATCATAAAAATCATTCGGAAATGAGGGAACATGCAAATGGAAAAGCTGGACGTTCAAATCCAACCGAAATTGAAGAAGATTGCGCTCTATACGCTGATTTTCATGGTATTGCTGCATGGCTACCGTTATGTGTCGCTGGGCTTTTCACATGATTCGCTTGCTTTTGCATGGCAGCCGGATTTGGAATGGCAGATTTCGCTCGGACGGTATATGCAGCCGTTTTACTGGTGGATCATTCGCGGGCGCATTGCCGCGCCGTTCATCGTGGGCGTGCTTTCTTATGGATATATGGTCGGCTCGGTTTACGGCGTGGCCAGCCTGCTTGACTTGAAAGCCAAAACGTCGCTCTTTCTGCTGGCGGGGCTGATGTGCGGCAGTCTGGCGTTCATTGCATTGGATGCGACCTATAGTCATACGGCGGATGTGTACATGCTGGCGCTGATGCTGAATATTGCGGCGGCATGGCTGTGTCTGCGCGGCAGGCGGCGCGTGCCGTCTGTGCTCGCGGCGGTTGTGCTGCTGGTGATTTCAACGGGTCTGTATCAAGCTTATTTGCAGGTTTTTACCGCGTTGACGATGGTCTGGGCGCTGCTTCGCCTGCTGAAAACGGACGACCGCGCCATTCCTGAAGCGGCGGCGCGCTGCGCGCAAAGCTTTTTGGCGCTGATGTTGGCGATGGCGCTGTTTTTCGTCGGCTATTACGTGGTAATGGCGGTGACTGGCGTTGAAGCGGTTTCCAGAGAGAATAGCATCGGCGGTATGAAGGTGCTTTCCGGAGCGGCGCTGGTTGATATGGTGAAAACGACGTGGAAGATGCCTCTGCGGCAGTTGGGACGCCTTCAGGGACGCATCGCGCCGCTGGCGCGCATGTTGACGGCCGTTGTGCTGATGACGGGCGCGGCGGCGACGATTTTCACGGCGCGTCGCAGCCGGGTCTCCGCTTGGCAGGCGCTCGGCATGGCGGTGCTGGCGTTGCTTCTGCCCTTCGGCATGAACTGGATTTGCCTGTTTTGCGGCGGCGTTGTGCATGATTTGATGATGTATGCGTATATTGTGCCGCTGCTCGCCGCGTTGGCAGCGAACGAGCGCGCATGGAATCTGGCGCTGGCCGACGAGGGAAAACAGATCGGGAAAAAGACGCGCGCGGCGGCCTGCGTTTTGCCTTTGGCGGTGCTGACGCTGCTTTTTGATCGCGGAATCTACGCCAACCAGATATATCTTAAAAAGGATCTGGAATACGACACGACGCTTTCGGTGATGACGCGCGTGGTGGACCGCATCGAGCAGGTTGAGGGCTATATACCGGGAGAAACGCCCGTCAAGTTCTTGGGCGACATTCAACGGTCACAGTTGGCGATGACGCGGCCGGCCTTCGCACATCTTGACAGCTTGACAGGGACGGAAGAAAACTATGCCATCACGTATGGAGACACCTTCTGGATGTATCTGGAAGACGTGATGGGATACCCGATCAAGCGGTTTAGAGAAACGAAAAATGAGGAACAGGAGCGCGTGACGGATGATATGCCATGCTTCCCGGATAAGGATTCGGTGCAGATGGTGGACGGCGTGGTCTTTGTGAAGCTGGCGGCACAATGAGACGACAGGTTGCGCGCTGAAAACAGGTTTTTGTGCAATACTCCTTGCGGATGCAGACTAAATCGCGTATCATAGACGCTAGAAAAGCATAGGCTTTCCGAGTTGACGGCATACACAGAGCGTTTGAACCAAACAGGAGGTACGCCATGTTTTATTATTATGATCCGACGTATGTATTGATCCTCATCGGCGCGATTGTAGCGCTGTACGCGCAGATCAAGGTCTCCACGACCTACGCCAAGTGGCAGAAGGTTCCTTCCGCCACGCGGATGACGGGCGCGCAGATCGCGCGGCAGATTCTGGATAACAACGGCTGTCAGGATGTACGCATTGAAGCCATCAACGGCAAGCTGACCGACCATTACGATCCGGAGAACGGCGTTCTGCGCCTGTCCAGCGAGGTCTACAGCTCCGGCTCCATCGCGGCGCTGGGCGTGGCCGCGCACGAGGCGGGTCACGCCATTCAGGACGCGCAGGATTACACGCCGCTGCGCATCCGTTCGACGATGGTGCCGATTGCCAACATCGGCTCGGGCGCGTCGATTCCGCTGTTCATGCTCGGCCTGATCCTCTCGTGGGAGCCGCTGGTGAAGATCGGTATTTTCTGCTTTGCGCTGGCCGTTCTGTTTTATGTGGTCACGCTGCCGGTGGAGTTTAACGCCTCCGGCCGCGCGGTCAAGGTGCTGGCGGCCAGCTATCTGCCAGAGGACGAGGTGCGCGGTGTGAAGGCCGTGCTCTCCGCCGCGGCGCTGACGTATGTGGCCGCCGCGCTGCAAGCGGTCTTGCAGCTTCTCAGGCTGATTTTGATTTCGGGCAACAGCCGCCGCAGGGATTGATCAATCCGGCGGCGGAACGCTTTGACGAAGGGGGATTTCCGCCGCCATGTCGTATTCATCCCAGACGAAGGAGGAGCTTTGCCGCTTTGAGCCGGACAGCGTCTGCTGCCTGCTGGCGGAATTGAGCGGTATCGTCTGCGCCGCCGGTTCGGTCATCTATCGCGGCGGCGGCGACAAGCGCCTCTCCATTGAAACGGAAAACAACGCCGTCGCCCGGCGCGCGTTCCGGCTTCTGCGCGAGGTTTTCGACGTGCAGCCCCAGCTGGTGACGCTCAAGCGCTCGCGGCTGGGCGGCAGAAGCGCATACCGCATCGAGATCAGCGGCAGCGAGGCCTCCTTTGTGCTGGAGGGCTGCGGAATCGAGATGGGGCAGCGGCGCGGCGTGCCGCGCGAGATCACGGTGCGCAAATGCTGCCGGATGTCGTTTCTGCGCGGCGTGTTTCTGGCCTGCGGCTCGGTGACCGACCCGGAAAAGGAATATCATTTGGAATTTGTGCTCGAGGACGAGGCGTTCGCGGCGGCGCTGCAACGGCTGATCGCGCGGTTTTCCCTCAGCGCGCATCTGACGAAGCGCCGCGCGATGGCGCTGGTCTACCTCAAGGGGCAGAGCGAAATCACGGATATGCTCAGCATCTTCGGCGCGCAGAGCGCCCGGTTCGCGATGGAGGACGCATACATCCGCAAGGAACTGCGCAACAACGCCAACCGCGCGGTCAACTGCGACAGCGCCAACGTGCAGCGCGCGGTGACGGCGGCCTCGCGGCAGACGGAGGCCATCGAGCGGGTGCTGGCGGCGAAGGGGCGGGAGAGCCTGCCGCCCGCGCTTCGGGAAACGGCGGCGCTGCGGCTGGCGCACCCGGAGATGTCGCTGGAGGAGCTGGGCAGGCTGTGCGATCCGCCGGTGGGCAAGAGCGGTATCAACCACCGGCTGCGCAAGCTGGAGATCATGGCGCAGGAGCTGGACGGACAGGAGACGGCGGAGAACGCCGGGGAAGGAAAAGCCGATGGAGCTGACGATTAAGATTGCGATTCCGAAGGAAATGATGACCCGTCAGGCGGCGGATATTGCGCAGCGGATGAGCGGCTTTGAAAGCCGCGTCCTGCTCAAGCGGCAGAACATGACCGTCAACGCCAAATCGCTGATGGGCGTGCTTTCCGCCGAGCTGCGCGACGGGCAGGCCGTCACCATTCTGGCCGAGGGGCCGGACGAGGCGCAGGCCGTCTGCACGCTGAGCAAAATGCTCGGCGCGTAAAGCGCGAAGAAGGACGAAACAAGGCTTGACAGCGCCTGACTTTTTGCTTATAATAAGGGCGATATCAGGCGATAACGGGGAAAGCGGAACGCAGGTTTCCTTCAAGAGAGTCACGGCCATTTGCTGCGAGGCCGGGCAGGAGGCGCGTTTCAAGGCTCCGAACCCCATCAGCCGCGGCGCTAAGAACGCCGCCGTCGCCCCGCGATAAGGGGATTGAGCAGGGCGCGAAAGCGCCAAACCGGGTGGTACCGCGAAGCAATGCGCTTCGTCCCAGTGATGGGGCGGGCGTTTTTTATTTGATAAAAAAACTCCTTCAGTCAGCTTCGCTGACAGCTCCCTCAAAGAGGGCGCTATGGGCTTTGTCAAACCTCTTTTTTGAGGAATGTTTGAAATCGTCACCGCATGCGGCGGATTTGGACGATAAAAACGCCGAGGGCATGGCGGAAGGGGCAGAGCGGCCATCACGGTCAGGCAGGAATTCGCTTTTTCAAACAATGAACATAGAAGTGAGGAAAAAGAACATGGCGAAGAAAAGTCAGCAGGAGTTTGTTCAGCACATCACCCCGCGCAGCGAGGATTTCTCCCAGTGGTATACGGACGTGGTTCGTCTGGCGGATCTGATGGATTACACCCCGGTGCGCGGCTGCATGGCCATCAAGCCCTACGGCTACGGCATCTGGGAGCTGATTCAGCAGCAGCTCGACGCGGAATTCAAGCGCACCGGCCACCAGAACGTGAGCATGCCGATGCTCATTCCGGAGAGCCTGCTGCTCAAGGAAGCGGATCACGTCGAGGGCTTCGCGCCGGAAGTTGCGTGGGTCACGCAGGGCGGCACCGAGCCGCTGGCCGAGCGTCTGGCGGTTCGCCCGACGAGCGAGACGATCTTCTGCACGATGTACGCCAAGTGGGTGCAGAGCTGGCGCGACCTGCCGCTCAAATACAACCAGTGGTGCTCTGTCATGCGCTGGGAGAAGACGACCCGCCCGTTCCTGCGCACGGCCGAGTTCCTCTGGCAGGAGGGTCACACCGTCCACGCCACCGCCGAGGAGGCGCAGGAGGAGACGATGCAGATGCTGCACGTTTACCGCGACTTCTGCGAGAAGAACCTCGCGATTCCGGTTTACTGCGGCCAGAAGAGCGAAAAGGAAAAGTTTGCCGGCGCGCGCGCGACGTATTCCGTCGAGGCGATGATGCAGGACGGCAAGGCGCTGCAAAGCGGCACGAGCCACAACTTCGGCACGAACTTCTCCGAGCCGTTTGAAATCAAGTATCTGGACAAGGACGGCACGCAGAAATATGCGCACGAGACGAGCTGGGGCGTGAGCACCCGCCTGATCGGCGCCATCATTATGACCCACGGCGACGAGCGCGGCCTCAAGCTGCCGCCGATGATCGCGCCGATTCAGGTCGTCGTCGTGCCGGTCGCCGCGCACAAAGAGGGCGTGCTGGAAGGCGCGAAGGCCGTGGCCGACAAGCTGACGGCCGCCGGTTTGCGCGTGAAATTCGACGATCGCGACAACGTGACGCCGGGCTGGAAGTTCAACGAGTGGGAGCTCAAGGGCGTGCCGGTGCGCGTCGAGGTCGGCCCGCGCGATCTGGCCGAGGGCAAGGTGCTGAGCGTCCGCCGCGATACCTTCGAGAAGGCGCCGCTGGATATCGAGGGGCTGGAGGGCGAAATCAAGGCGATGCTGGATGCGATTCAGACCAACATGTTTGAAATCGCCCGCGCGTTCCGCGACGAGCACACCGCCGACGTGCACAGCATGGAAGAGCTCGAAAAGCAGGTGAACGGCGGCTACGCCAAGGCCATGTGGTGCGGCGAGCAGGCCTGCGAGGACGAGATCAAGGATCGTTTCAGCGCGTCCTCCCGCTGCATGCCGTTTGACCAGACGCCCATCGGCGAGACCTGCGTTTGCTGCGGCAAGCCGGCCAAGAAGGTCATCTATTTCGCGAAGGCATATTGATTGTTGAGGGGGCTGACGGATTCGCAGCCCCCTTTTTTCAAAACGGGAAGCGAGAAGGCAGAGAGTTGAGGAGAATGACGTGAAGCGGAAAGCGAAGCTCTACGGCCCTGTTTTGCTGGCGGCGCTGCTGTGCGCGCTGGTATTTGCGACGGGCGCGCTGAAAAAGCCGAAAATATTTGAAAACATCACGACGGATTACATGGTTTTTCAAAAAAAGCTGCCCCGGTATTCTCTGACGGACGGCGACGAATACGGCGTGATTCCGATGGAAAGGCGGGGCTGGATGCATCTGCCCGCGGGCGAATACCGCCTCAGATGGACGATTAGCTGTGACGGCGACAACATCCTGCGGCTGACGAACACGAACGACGCGACGATCACGCCCAGCGAATTTACGATTCCCGCGGGCGCAGGCGACGGGGAGCTTCATTTCACCGTTGAAGAGGACTGCGAGGATTTTAAGATCGAATTTGAGTTTGCCGCCGGTACGTATATGGACATCTATCAGGTGAAGCTCTATACGCCGGAATATCAGGACGACGCTTTCACGCTGCTCTTCTTCGCCGTCGGCGCGAGCATCCTCTGGCTGATGATCGGCACGGGCAGGCTGACGCGGGAAAACATGGCGCCGGTGCTGTTTATCGCGCTGGCGGTGCTGATCGGCAGCGCGCCCGCGCTCAAAACGACGTTTGTGATCGGGCATGACGGCACCTATCACATGGCGCGGCTGCTCAATCTGGCGGACGGGTTGAAGAACGGGCAATTCCCGGTGCGCATGGGCGGTTTTGCCTACGATGGATACGGCGGGGTGATGTCGGTCTTCTATCCGGATACGTTCTTATATCCCTTTGCGCTGATGCTCCTCGGCGGGGCGAGCGCGGTGTACGTCTGCAATGTCTTTTCCGTCGCGCTGAACATCGGCGCGGCGCTGAGCATGTACGTCGCGGCGAAGCGGCTGTTTGAAAAGCGCTGGGCGGCAACCGGCGCGTCGATTCTCTACACGCTTGCGAGCTATCGGGTGGTCAACGTCTTTACGCGCATCGCGTTCGGCGAGGCGCTGGCCATGATCTTTCTGCCGCTGTTCCTCGTGAATCTGTACGACGTGGTCTGCGGCGACGCGCGGCGCTGGAAGGGACTGGCGCTCAGCGCGGCCTGCATCTTTTGCAGCCATATGATTACCACGCTGTTCTGCGCGGTGCTCGCGGCGGGGTTCTGCCTGCTGCACATCCGCAAAATCATCTTGCAGAAACGGCTGCTGCCGCTCGTCAAAACCGTTCTGGTCTGCCTGCTGCTCTGCCTGTATCGAATCGGGCCGCTTGTGATGTACAGCATGCAGGGGCTGGGCGCGGACGATCTGTTCAGGAATATCACGGAATTTTCCGTCGAGCTGGGGCAGGTTCTGCTGATGAATGCCGGAACGATCACGCGGGAAACCAATAACCCACAGATTATGGAATTTTCGGTGGAAATCGGTCTGCCGCTGATGATTGGCGCGGCGCTGGCGCTCTATGCCGCGCTGCAAAAGGAGGAACGCGGCAAAAGCGAATGGGCGGCGCTGAAACTGGTCGCGGGCGGCGCGCTGATGACGATCGCCGCGACGGATTTCTTTCCGTGGGGCGCGGTTTCGCTGCTGACCAAAGGGCAGGTGGGCTATATTCAGTTCACGTGGCGGCTGCTGATTCTGGCCACGCCGATGCTGGCGCTGGCGGGCGGCTACGGCCTTTGCGAATTTGGCGGAAAGCGGCAGGACGCGGCGGCGGTCGCTGCATTGTCGATGGCGGTGATCTGCGTGATGCCGATTTTCAGCAGCGAAATCCAGAATCCGATCTATGTGGAAAAGGGCGTCATCATCAGCCCCTTCATGGGCAGATCGTTCCCGGAATACACCTATTCGGATACGACGGATTTCCTCGCCATCCGCAAACGCTCGGTCGAAATCGACGGGGACGCGGAGATGGCGGATTACGAAAAGCGGAGCACGACGATCACGGCGCAGGTGAGCGCGCGGGCGGAAAGCCGAATCACCTTCCCGCTGTTTGATTACGACGGCTTCCGCGCGACGGTGGACGGGCGCGAAATCGCCGTGGAAAGAGGAAGCAACAACCGCGTGAGCGTCGTCTTGCCCGCCGGAACAAGCGGCGCGCTGAAAATCTGGTTCGCCGGAAAAGGATGGTGGCGCGTCGGGGACGCGGTTTCGGCGGC
>ENA-UOJC01003403-UOJC01003403.1-human-gut-metagenome-genome-assembly--contig:-C104-NODE-3403-length-15074-cov-25.578734_pt1 | contig 15074 bp, 15 predicted proteins | sample MGYA00242339_ERZ723886 | MGnify/ENA metagenome assembly ERZ723886 | reverse complement strand
CTGCTTTTCATGAAGTTGGACTCACTACTTTAGGGTTTAGCGGACAGTAATAATAAGATATTGGAAATTTGTTTTCCGTCTAATGACGATGAAATTAAGACGGCATATCGAAGAATGTCTTTGAAATGGCATCCGGATAAGAATCCGGGGATTGACACCTCGAATTTAATGATTGATATTAATGAAGCGTATTATATTCTAAATAATCCAGAAAAAAGAATAGATATGATTGTGAATACATTAAATACATTAATTTTCTGAGAACTAAAAATCAAAAATCAGAGAATAAAGATTATACTAATACGGAACCCTATACTCCTTACGATTTCAATGTTCGACAAGATATAAAAGATGCTCATGATAAAGCTACTAAATTAGTGAATGAGTTTTTGAATTCTCTAAGGAAAGCTTCAAAAGATGCTGTCAAAGGAGCTTGGGATAACATGTACCCATACATAATCGGAGGTATAATCTTTTCATTAATTGCTTTAATAATCAGGTCATGCGAATAAAAAGTATAAATTTTATCATTGCAATACTGAACATCATTATGCTCAGTGCTTGTGGTGGCAACAATAGAAATCAAGAGATTTCATACTCTAAAAGAGTATCGGCAGATTCGTTGTATCAGCTTGAGATTCCCACCGAATTTCATGATTACAAGATTGTAGGTGATATGATGAGTTTTATAATGGATCAGAATGGAAATGCGATGGCTTCAATAATGGAGTTACCTTATAATTCCGATTTAGAAAGTTATATTTCTTCTCGCCAAAACAATTCTTTTACATACGCAACAATATCTGGAAATGGCTCTAATACTCGTTTTTTTAAAGTCACACGTGGTAACAATTTCTGGAGTGCATATGATTACTATGGGATTAAAGAGATAAATGGCACTATTTACGTCATCAATCTTAATTCAGATTTCTATTCAAAAGAAACAATGGATTCTGTATTCTATCATATGTTTGATACTTTGGATTCTTTTAATAAGTAAGAGTCAATCTGCATGATTATGGGAAATCGGATCAGCTTATTTTGCCTATTTTTTCTGGCAATTCTTTCTTGCTCTGCTCAGAGTTTAGAACTCATTAATGCTCTGAAAGACGTAAATGGGACTCTCAAAAATTATACTATAGGAACCGATGAATTTCGTCCTTATGACATTAAGGAACATGGAGACAGATTTATGTTTAAAAAATTTGAAGTCTCAATTGATTATCCTAATTTCATACTTGAATATCACATTGGAGGTCGTATTTCATATCCCGGATGGGTTTCCTCTATTAAAGAGGGTAAGTACCGTTTGGTTATTCCAATTGATTCAAGCATTGATTATCCAGCATCTTATGATAGCTTTGGAACAAAAAGGACAAGTGAATATCAAATCTCAATCACCAACAGTACCGGAATTGAGAAAACAACTAATGATAAATCATCTATTGTCACAAGATTCTCTCTTTATGGAGATGAAATCCTTACAACAAAGAAACTCTCAGACCTATTAAAACAGTTACAAAGTATTGTAGTGGCAGAGAACTTTAAAGGGCGGCTCACGAGCAAAGGCAATTTAAAGAGAACTAATAACACAAATCCAACAACACGGAACACAGTTGGCAAAAAAACTAAGTCTAGAAAATATGGTCAATAGAATTTGTATAATTATTTATGTTCTTACTATCGGACTACTTGCTTGTTCATGTTCTAATCAAGTATCGGACAATGAACACATCTCGTTTGATAATGATTCCATTCATTTTTCATGTGCCAAGAACCAACACATAAACATAAAAATCGAAAATATTGAAATCTACAATAGACCAGTATCTCAATTAAATGAGTCTTTAATCGCCCTTATAAAAGCATCAAATGCTGATAAAAGGGCTATTGCACTTGTAGCCTCTAAAAATCATAATTCATTACCAGTTAGAATTTCAATTGGAGAATTGACAGACACTGTATTAAATGTGGGAATTGAGCCATATTTCCCCAAAGAAGATAAAACATCAATTAAAGGAACGTGTGCGCAACTGATAAGCGTGTTTGCCCATTCAGATAACTCAATTGATATGAAGAAATGGTTATTTAAACGGAAAGAACACCTTACAGAGGAGCAAATCAAAAACACAATTGGGATATACAATGAGATTTCTAAAAACAAATATATTGAGTTAAATACAACTCAAACGATACCTGTTATAAAGTCTTTTGCAGGTTTACATTATAATGTAACTTCAACGAATAATGCTGATTATTATATATTGTACGCATGTTCGTCACCGGGTGAAATTGATGACTTTGTTAGCGAAATAATAGCCAATGATTTTGAGTTATGCTCAAATTCACTCAATCAACCATTAAACTGTTTCAGAGCAAGCAATTCTAATGGATATAAATGCATTTGTCTTATTTCTATAAATAAAGATTGGGAATATTCAATAGAACCTTTGGCTCTTGTCGCAATAGACAATGTCGCTCCAACAAGAAAAACATTGATGCCAAGAATGTTGATCAAATGATTTTTCCAAACAACATTAAGGTGCATTTTCCTAAAGACAAGCCGGAGATTTACGGATATGCAGATGTCTCAATTAGCAATTGGGATGGCAATGGACTTAGCTGTAATTGTACATTTAACGTCTTTCACGAAGGGGACGTTAATAAGGTCGTAATTCATAGAAGAGGGTCTCTTGCCAAATGGCTTTCTAAGCAAGATAAAACCATAATCTTATCAGAAGTCACCAATCCTTATAGATTTACCTATGAACTTCATTTTGAGGATGGAGATAATCTTATTCCAATTTCAATTTATGACAATCATGGCAATGTAACTAACTTTGAACTAAACATTAACGCGCAATTTGTTCGCACAGATACGCATGATATAACTATCGACAATAATATAAATATTTGGTAACAAATTATCACAATAATAATAATTCACCTTATGCAAGGGGATAAACTAATCTTTCAAATTCAAAAAAGAATGGAAGAAATTTCTCTCATTCTTATGAAACATGAGTGTAAGAATTTTTGTTTGGCAAAAGTACATCCTTTTAACTGGAAACACATTTCTTATAAGAATAATGGCATAGAGCATAATTTTGTCATTATACCGAGCCCTGCTTTCAACAGGCTTATTTTACAACGCGAGTATCTAAAAATTGTGGATAAATACCCAAATTTATTTGGAACTGGAAACGATTGGGACATTGTGAGAGCTATAAAAGAATATGATAAAGGACGGTTGTTGCGAGAGTATTCTGATCAAGAGTTCTTTGATTATATACGTGGCGAAACAATGGCGTATGTGTTTAAGATAGAAGATGACGGAACTTTATCAGACAAAATACTGAGATTAGACTTATGTAGAAATATTAATCCCAATAGTAAATTTCAGGGAGGTATTTTTCATGTGTTTAAGCACTTCACTCCAGACGGTTTCAATACTATTTCAAGTCACCATCGAGAGTACGGTATTGAAACTTTCTCAGAAATATATAAATATATAATTCTAAATTTCTTTTCTGAAGATTTCAAAAAAGAAAAAGGTAATTGCTTCGAGGCAAAATCCATATTAAGAGATGGGCATACGCTTAGGGGTATTTACTATAAAGAGGATGATGTTCCAGTCTCGTTTATAAATTCAATGCGAATAGATTGAAAACATATCAGCGCCACCGAGAGAGGCTCTTGCTTCTCTCGGCGGCGCTGGGGGTTAGTAGCCTTCGGGGAGTTCAGGCTTGGCGTCTTCAGGGATATGCGGGTTTGCCCGCATTTTTTTGATTGCGTCTATTTCGCCCGGAGTCATGCGGGAGCGTTGCTCATGTGGCAGCGGTTTCTGCTTTGATTGCTCCGCCTCCTCTGCTTTGGGCGGCTCCGGTGGTTCTGGAGTCCAGACATCGACAGGGCGGAAGTAGAGGAACTGAGGGGCGTTGCGCTCCATGTTGAAGATTTTGGCTTTCATGCCTTCACGTTCCTCTTTCTTTCCATCAAGCATACGTCGTTCAAAGTCCTGATACTCCTCGGTGTCGGCCTTCCCGATGCGGCTCCAGCGATAGAGCCACTCCACTCGTTTGAGGTGCTCAATCTTGTTGTCCTGATAGAAGAACGCTACACCGAATGCGATGAAGACAACGGCTAATACTGCAACCACGATTTTGAGCGTAAATAGTTTGTTGCGCAACGTGGTCTCGTTGTCGGAGCTGTTCTGCCAAACCTCCATTCTTTTGAGAATGGCATTGTTGCCGGTTACCGTATTTTCCATATTACCGATTTCGTCTTTGACTGCCTTTCGGATCTTCTTGTCAAATTCGATTTTTTCGAGAACATCCATTGGACTGACCGTCTCGGATACCGGACTGGAAGATTGGTTTTCCCCGGTCTTACAACTCCCGACTATCCGGGTCACAGCATTGTCAATGTCTGACTTCCGGGCAATGTCCTCAGGAATCACCACTTTGATTTCCGTTGGCTCCGCCGGAGCCTGTGGCGGTGGTGTTGCCTTCGCTTTTGTTTCGAGGGTCTCGATGCGAGTGGTGTGGTTGGTTACTGTCTTTTGCAGGCCGTCAATCTGCACTCCTTGTTTTTTGACGTCTTCGTAAAGTTTCGACATATCAGGGTCTGTGTTTGATGGTGGGTTTCTTCTTTTTCTTTCTCATGCTTCGGGCCAATTCTTCCTCCTGCGGGTCATAACCGGGGCCGAGGGTGAACAGGTTGCCGACAGCTCCGACAGTTGCATCCAGCACTTCCTCTACGAGAGAAGGCTTATGCGAAGGTGCATATTCTACCGTTACTTTCGGTTTCTGCGGGATAGTGTCAGATTGCTGACATCCCTGTTTGCAGTTAAACTCAAAGAGGTTGTCGAGGCGGCGGTAGGTGAAATCACGGTCAATCTTGGAGCCGGTCATGGTTATGTCGCCATCTGAAAATTTCACTCCGATGTGCTTGCCGGTGTTGTGATCATCATGGAATTTTACCTCAATTCCGGCACAGGCGAGGCGACGGCGGAACTCGTCCCAGGACTTACAGCCATAAATAGCCTGACTGATTTTTTCATGAAATACCGGTTTCATGTCCTCATATTTCTTTTTCAGAGGCGAGTATGTAAGTCCGTATTTGTCCTTGATTCCCTTGACAACCTTGTCGCTCCGCTTGAAATTGTTGCGCTCGTTGACTGACTTGCCCGACATATTCACACGGTTATAAACGATGTGGAAATGTGGATGCTCGGTTTCCAGATGCCGCACAACAAGGTACTGCGTGTTCCTGATGCCCATGCCGTCCATATACTCTTTGGCGAGCTGAACCATAAATTCATCAGTCAGACGAGGAGCGTCGGCGTTGTCAAAACTTATGGAAATATGCCCTGCCGGATTCTCCTTGTCAGGCATGAATCCATGTGCGGCCTCGAATGACTGCACCATTTTCTTATAGTCAAGCGTGAAAATATCGCCGCTGTCTATGATTCTCCAAGTGTAGGAAGTGTACTTGCTTTTGTCGTGGAACTCACGGACAACATAGCCGACAACATCGTGGAAAGAGCCACTGCTAAGTATTCTTGCAAACATAGTCGGTCTCTTTATTGGGTCTTAATTTTTTGAGAATGTCGAACATCGCGTCAACGACAGTTAGTAATTTATCGGCTGCTTTGCGGAGTTTTAGGCTGTTCAGCCATGTCACCGCCTGATTAAAATCAGAGCCCAAGCGCAGGATTTTCTGTGCGATTTCAGTCTCGATTTCGTTCAGACGGCTTACGATAGTGAGCCTGAACGCGCCGTGCCGGATAAACTCGGAGAGTTTCACGCCGGCGGATTTCGCCATCTTTCTAAGGTCGAAGTATTCGGCATCGGTCAGCTTTATGGTCACCGTGTGGGTGCGCTTCTCGTCGGTCGGTTTAGAGGGGCGACCGCCCTTTCTATTATCAATTTTCTTCATTGAATTACATGTTTGGATTATTGTGATTGGGAAAGCAAAGAGCGTCCTCGGCTGCGACGTTCTGGGGGTACGTTTTCGGAGAAAAAGTAATCCCGAAACATATCCTTGCTTTCCCAATTCACTACGTTCATCGGGAAACTGCTCCACGGCTTCGCCGGGCGCAGTGGCTCCCATTATTATCTCAGAGTTTCATCCATTCTTTTACCTTCGACAACACCTCGCGGAGGTGGGCGGCGATAATGGAATTGAGGTAGCTGGTGGCGTTTGACTTGCGGTCGCCGACACGACGCACTATCAGGTCGAGCTGCTCCCACTGCTCATCTTCGATAGCCACGTTGTGCTTCTTCTCGAACTTGTGGGGCAAGAGATATTCCGACTTGAAGCTGTCAAGTTCCTCCCTGCGCTGTTTTGCGCTGGTGCGTGTCGGTCTGGATTCATCCACTTCACTGACAACAACATCATCGGGTTCGGCTGATGGTGTGTCGGCATCGGGCGAAGTCTTGGCATTGACTGCATCGGATGACGCGGGAATGTCCACACCACTCAGTTTATTGGCGGCGTCAGCGACACTTGCATCATCGGACACTTTGGTTTTATCCGTTTCTGCATCTACACCGGGGTTGTCTGATACAGTCGGCTCAGCGGTTGTTCTGATAATGCTCTGTTCAAAGAGAGCATCAATGTCAACGTCTTCATCGGGCGCAATGGGTGTGTTGACTGCATCGAGTTCACTCTTGAACAGTCCGGGCTGATTGTTGTCAGCAACTTGATTGCTCTTGTTGACGGCGTTGTCTGATTTTACTTTAGGTTTGCTTTTTGGCTTTGCTGCGATTTTATCGGTAGCAACGGTCAACTGAGTTGACTCGGTTGCGGGGTTGGTGGAGTTGTCTTGTTTTTTCATCACACGAATTGTTTTGGATTTGACTTTGCGCCGGATTCATCCGACAAATGGGTGTTCTCTGTTGACAGATGAACTGAGCCAAGCGTGTCAACACCGATAGCTCGGTTTACATCACGGCTCGAATGTATCGGCATACCGCACAGATGTCGGCACACCGGATTAGCTGATAATTCTGAATACACGGTAATTTGGAATTGTGACCGCCGAGAGAAAAATCCCGGCGACCGGGTAAAGTGTTGAATTTGATAAACTGATGAAGTTATAGGATATATTTGTATATATCAGCACATTTCCAATTCATCGGCTTTTCATCATGACTTTTGGCGGTGAGAAAGAATCTGCGGCGAGGGAAAAGAGAAATTGCGTTTTCTCTCGGCGCCACACTCTTATTTTTTTCATTGCCTTTCATCCTTTGATGAAATATTGATGAATGACCGATGAAAAGAAAAAGCACTGAGAAACAATACTGTATATCTCTTTTCATCAGTTCATCAAAATTCAACGAGAAATAATTATAAATTCGCTAACATCTGACGGGTGACGGTATAGTAGCGTCCACACCGGCGTGTCTCGACGTATGATTCTTCATCGCGGAACATACCGACAGTGTAGGTGGTATAGCAGAACGAATTGGAGGCCGGCTTTAGCTTCCAGCAATCCTGCACCACCTTTCGGAGCTGTCCCCGGTCGGCCTTTACCTGACGGTAGCTGAATAGACTGAGTATGTCGTTGAAACAGAAATCAACTTCGTCGATTTTGCGCGAGTCCATTATCTCGGTCAACAGCTCGGCAAGTTCCAGCTCCACACGGTTGCGGTTGGCACGGATGATCCGTTGCAGGGCATCGGTGTCAATCATCGCAGGGTCGAACCACATCCGGCTTTCCTCGGCGGTTGACAGCTGCCGATAGGTCAGGGTGTGAAGAAATGCCGGTATCTCATAGCGGATTTTCTCCAGAAACGTGGTGTCGTCGGTGGTGAGCTTAGGAATCTTCCGTACCCAGTAGCGGGTCTCGCCGGGGTCGATGACTACGGGGATATACTCGTTGTTGGAACACAGCACGAACTTGGCGAAGAAACTTACCTCCTCGCGGTCGCGTCCTTTGGCTTCCATCTTGTAGTTGCGGGTGGTGCTGAGATTCTTCAACCGTTCGGAGTCCTCGCGCTTGTTTAGCAGCACCTCGTCAACCACGATTACGAGTTTGCCGTTCCAGTCGTCGTTGAACTGGCTGCGGAAGTTCTCGTTGGTGTTGAACGTGACATTCGCCTCAAAGAGCAGTTTGAGGAAATTGAGGAAGGTGGATTTGCCGGTATTGCGCTCTTCCGACACCAACAGCAGTATCGGAAGTTTCTGCAACGGCATGGTGTAAAGTATTTGAAGGTAGTCGAGACCGAGGTCGTACTGTTCGCCGAAGATATGGCGCACAAGCGATTCGATGCACGGCCATTCTCCTTCGGCGGGGATATGGCTCAATGGCGAATACTTGTTTTTGAAACTGCCGACAACCGGCTGATAGTCCAGATGCGACGGGACACAGCAGAAGCCGTCGTATTTGGGCACGTTGGCAAGGAAGTCCTTGCCGTAGTCCTGACGTATCGCCTCAATTGTCCACGGGATGCTGCGTTCTATTAGTTGTCCGGCGGCGTTGGGCTGTCGGACAATCTTGTAGTAGGTGGTGCCGATGCGCTCAAAGCGGTCTTCGGCTCCGGGAGTTGTATCAATTTCTGTCATGGGTTCAGACTTCATTGCGAGCGTTTATAATCTCTCTTATCTCACGCTGGCTGTAACGTGTACTGCCGTTCACTTTGAAGGTGTGCAGTTTACCGCTCTGAACCATGTTCCAGACGGTGGTCTCGCACACGCCGAGCTGTTCCGCCGCCTGTTTCTTGGTGAGAGGTTTGTCTTTCTCCGCTTCCATAAATATGGGGAGAAGACGCTCGCGTGTGGCTTCTATTGTGTCCACCACCAACTGATGGAGGTCGGAAAGGTGGACGGTGAGGAGAATATTGGGAGAATCAGGGTCGGACAACGACACCTGAAGGAGGTCGTATAGGCTTGCTTTCATCTGGGGGGAATGAAATTAAGTTATATCGCCGGATTGTTTACACCATTCACTGCCCGGCGAAGATTAAGGCAGTGAAGATGTGTCCCCGAAAGGACATAGAAGGGGCTGTCGGCCATATTTTGCTAAAGCCGACAGGGGCTACCAACCGTTCAAGGTCCAGCATAAGGCGTAGCTCGCCCTATCACATACCGCACGGATTGGCAACGGCATGAGTGGCATCTGTCCCGGATATGGGGCGGACACAAGGCGCCTGTGTCTTACTTACATAGTGTAAGGCATACGCATTCTTTCTTCTTTTTAGTTGATTTTTTATTGTACAGATTCTGTACGGGCACAGTTATGGCTGTCCGCTATCTGATTACTGGCTCATTACGGCTCATGTATGGACACACATCGTGCTGTACCATCTTATAGGTGCTGTACCGTCTTATAGTCTGTGGATCTCGGTGAGATACGGGTGTCGCAAATGTCAGCCTGTAACGGCTCTATGACAGCTTATGGCTGTGCCTCTCTTTCTTCCTCTGCCGTTTTACCACGAATTTAATCCGTTGACCATCGCTTCCTTAAGGCGAGTTGTTGCCGGGTTAAACCGTTGCGGTGCTTTCCGCATTCAACAGCAGGTCCTTCATAGTGACGCCGGATATAGTTTTCCGGTCTTTCCTGTGGTACCTCTTTTTCTTTTCGTTGCGCAATATCAGGGCTTGCATCCGTCCGGGAGCATCGTTCCATTTCCGGGCTATAAAGTTGAACGTGTCGCTTTCGGTATGCGTGGCTCTCAATCGCTACATAAAGATACGAAAAATTTTTGAGGATTCCAAATCTGCACAAATTCCCATCAGCGGAAGACCATCTTGTCAGCTATTGCGTGTATGATGTAGGTGTGTCAATAGCTGCCACAAACGTCACGCTTGATACAGGCACCGGCATCGGTGTAAGTGTCGGGTATGTACCCGCACACCGATTGTGTTCGCATAGGTAGCGAAGCCGGTTGCAAAATTCAAGCACACACTTTTAGGGTTGTGCGATAGTGTTCGACCCATCGGGATCGAATCATTGTCCAGCCCACTCTTGGGCCGGGAGGTATGTATGCGGTGATATAAGGGCGCAACCGTCACGGCAGAGCAGTCTGACGCTCCGCTATGGTCGCAAAATATGCCACCGCAACTTTCCTAACAAGGCTTTGTTCAGAAAAGTTCACGACTTGACGAAAAAAGTTATCCATAGCCAAAAATAGCGCATTTACGGGCATCGCAACTCGCGCCAAATCTTCTTTTCAGCGGCAAAGATAAGTCGCAATCCTCAATCTCGCCAAATATTTTACACCGGATATAGCACGAGGTTGTACAAGTATCTCTGTATATACAACCGATATAGCGATGGCAACTCGCTCAACTGCCCAGCAAAGATAATACCACCTTGATGTATTATCCAAATTATTTCGGGCAATGTCCGTGAATGTCCGTTCTGGTTCCGTTCTTTTCCGCGAAATGTCCGCAAGGATGGCCAATAGGAAACTCAATATATGCTTATAATCCTCCAAATCTATGGATTTTGACCCACATTTGGCGGATTTTAATGAGGTTTTATGAATATATCAATATTGATATATTCATAATGCTTTCTAATGGGTAATTATCCAACAATTATCTTTTGCAGAATATCGAATTTTATCTCTATAATAGGGCAATAGCATCATTGCAGAATCAATCGCCTCCGAACGGATAGAGAAATGAGTGGGCTGTTTATCAAGTTTGAATTTATATTTATCTATTATATGTGATAAAATTTGATTATTATATTCTAAATCTTCAATCTCTTTTCTAGAGATTGGAACAATGCTATCATAAGAAACATGATAGATAATATGCCTGGTTTTTCTCACAGAATCTATAGATTCGTCATAATCAAAATGTGTTTGTAACCGTGGCTGAACTAATGCATAATAATTCTTATAATATTGTAGGGAATCCTCCAATTCACTATAACGGTTAAGAAGAGCATTCATGTGGGAGATAAATTCGTCTCCTGACATTTTTTTGTTACCCATATAGAAAAACATTTCTTTTTCTACATTCTGAATGATGCTGTCCTGTTTATGAATCCATGTTGAGTCTTGATTAAGAGCCGATACTAATAGTGCATCTCTTCTCTTTACTTCATTGCTGAGGTTCGTGTTATCTGTGTAGAGAGAAAAGGCAATGTATCCCAAAACTCCTATTATCAGAATTAGGATTCCATATAGAATATTATTTCTTTTCATGAGATTTCTGCTGTACATACGCATTTAATGTTTTAACAAATTCGGCAAGATCTTCATCCGAAATTTCCGATTTGCCGCTCTCTTTATTTAGTTGCTCAATGTACAACTTTTCTGTATATTCAACTTTAAGTTGTAATGTTTGAAATTCCAATTCATGAATTTTTACTTGCATTCTGCTTTCTGTTCGCCATTCCCCAATAAAATATCCGGCGGTAAAGATCACACCCAAAGATGCGATTATACTGCCAAACCTTTTGAGATCATTTTTCAGGTTGTTTCTTGTTTGATTAGTACGTCTGGCCATATTCTGCTTATATCAAAAGGCTACCAATTGAGTAATTCTGGGTTTAGCAAGAAGTCAATTAGACCAATTGTGACTATTCCTTCCTCGTTTCTTTTTGGTTTGATGTAGTCTTTAACGATAATGATTTTTTTGAAAGAATCATCAATGTTAAGCAGAGAGGCGGATTCCTGCCGCTCCTTGGCATCTGTTGGCATTATGAATGCAGACTGAATGTAGTAGCGTTGGCTACCTTGATTAGCCACGAAATCTACCTCATACTGCTTACGAATGGTTTTTCCATCCTTGTCTGTTGTTCGATGTTCTACCATACCGACATCAACTTGAAAGCCACGTATTTTTAATTCATTATAAATGACGTTCTCCATAATGTGGTTTTCTTCTTGCTGCCTAAAATCAAGTATCGCATTTCTAACACCCACATCCGTAAAATAATATTTAGACAAGGTATTTATGTATTTCTTGCCTTTGATGTCATAACGGATTGCCTTTTCTGTTAAAAATGACTCACAAAGGTATGTCAGATAATTGTCAATAGTTTTATTCGACAGAGATACGTTTTTAAGGCTTTTGAAGGTGTTTGCCAACTTATTTGGATTGGTCGGGGAACCTATTGCAGACGCAATTATCTGAATCAATTCTTTTAGTTCAGATTCACCCTTAATCTTATATCTCTCGACTATATCATTGACATATACTGTTGAGTATAATCTTTTAATGTAGTCGATTTTCTTTTTGGGCGTTTCTAACGTCAATACATGAGGAAGGCCTCCGTATGTATAATAGTCGTTCCATGCTTCAATAGGGTGCCTTTTGTCAACAGACATATATTCCGCAAAAGAGAGTGGATACACATGAATCTGGTCATCTCGGCCTCTGAACTCTGTAATTATGTCAGTAGACAAGAATTTGGAGTTACTTCCGGTGACGTACACATCGGCATTTTCTATTTTAAGGTAGCTATTAAGCACATCTTCAAACTCCGGCACATGCTGAACCTCATCAAGAAGAATATAGTACATATCACCATCCACCATTTTAGAGTCGATATGTGCAAGCAGAGCATCGGGGTCACGAAGATATGCGTTTCTCCTGTCCTCTAAGTCTACTTTAATTATATGGTCATCAGGTATTCCCTGCTCTTTCAGATAGTCACCGAATAAGTGGAACAATAGATATGACTTACCGGATCGTCTTAACCCGGTAACAACCTTGATAAGTCCGTTATGCTGGCTGGCAATGAGCTGCTTGAGGTAATAGTCGCGTTTAATAATCATAATCTACTCCAAAAAAGTGGCATTTATGTCAACTATTTGGAATGCAAATATAGGCTTTTATTTTGGATTGGGCAACACTTCTACTCCAAAAAAGTGACATTTATGTCTGTTTTTTGGAATGACATTACTATTTTACCACATATCATTCTCTTTCTTCGACATGGTGGCGATTTCATCGGCTATCTCTTCGGAGGATAGCTTGATGTAGTCCATGAAGGTCTTTTGCGTCTTGTGGCCGCTGACGTGCATCATCTGGAGGATGGTGTACTTGTGGCTCAGATACATATTTGTGATGCCGGTGCGTCGGGCGGTGTGACTTGTCACGCAGTCATAGCGCGGCACGATCACGTTGCCATTAAGGTCGGTCTCAGGCTCCTTCTTCTCTTTTCTCAACGCCTCCTTCTGCTTCATAGTGAGCTTGGTTGGTACCTTTTCTTTTAGTGACGGCAACTGCTCCGACAGGTCTTTCAGAATATCCTTGATGTAACGGTTAAGCACCTGCTCGTTGGCTTTCGGTATGTTGTAACCGTATTTCTCGCAGATGGTGATAAGATTTTCGTTGAGAATGGGGATTGTCACCTCGGTCTTGGTTTTCTGCTGGACAAGACGGATTATGCGTGTTCCCTTTCGGGTGGTCTCAAAGTTGTCGGCATTGAGGTTGTTGTAATCACTCACGCGCTGACAGGTGTAGCAGCCAATGAGAAAAACATCGCGGATATGTTCTTTCTTCCCGGTCAACGGCATTTCATATAGGGCTTGCAATTCCTCCTCGGTGAGATAAATCTCGACAGCCTTGTCGCGGTCTTCAATCTTCTTCTTGACGATGAGAGCCGCCGCACGTTGATTGTCGTGTACGCCGTCAATGAAGGCGGCGTTGATAAGAGCCTTCAGGTTTGTTAGATGCTTGTTGACAACCTTTGCCATGTAGCCGTGCTTCTGTAAGTAGTTGATGTAGCGCGATACAAACGCACGGTCAATGTCCGCCCACCCGAATTTGTGCAATGGGTCGAAGCCCTCATAAACACCGATAAAACTTTTCCATGCCTTGCAGGTGCCGGGGGCATAGTCGTCACTGCCTATCTTGCGTGCACCGCTCTTGATGTCATCGACAAACTGAACGAGGAACGGCCAGATAAGACGGTTCTTCTCATTCTCGATGCGTTTCTTCTCCTCGGCTTTTTTGCGGGCTTTTTCTTTCGCTGCCTCCCGTTTTGCGATAGCCTTTCGCTCGGCTTCGGCGGCTTCTTCCATCGCCCGGCGTTCAGCCTCTACCTTTTCCGGCTCGGAGATATAACGCACATCCATGTCGAGTGCCTCACGGTCAAAGTTCACCTTCGCAAGATGAGCCTTGACGATGCCTTCTATCTGCGTCAGCTTGGCGTGCAGTTGATAATTCTTCTTTTGATGCGCCAGCCATGCACGGGGCGATGCCGTAGCCTTCTGCCAATCTGCTACTTCGACTTGAAGCATAGTCGAAACCAGCACATCAATCTTACGGGTATGTATGCGGATAAAGAGTGTCGCGGACTCTTTCCCCATGTCCTTGTTTCGGATGTGAAATGGGGTCAGTTTCTTTGGAGAGGGTGTTGTTGCCATATTTTTTTCGGAGTAAAAAGTTTGAATGATGGCGTTCACAGTTATTTACAGTCAGCCACTTTGGTTCTGCAAATATAACAACCTAAACCGCATTTTGTCAAGTCGGGTCACCACGCAGGTCACCACGTTTCCTGAATAAATCTGAAAATCGGCAAAATTCACCATAATTCATATTTTGCTATTATTCAGTATTTTGCCTAAATAACACATTCAAATTCATTCGTATTCATTCAGAAACTCAGGTTCTGGTGGCACCACAACCTAAAGCCGAAAGGCGATGCAAAACACTGAATATCAGAGATATTCGGTGTTTTGTGCGTTTATAGGGCTGTGCAAATCATTCATTCTCCACCAACCCATCGGGTGAGCAATCGCGAACCGGGTGGATTAGAGGGTGCAATGCAAGAAACTATTGTATATATTGCGCTGATATAATGCAAATTGTCTTCTTCTCATTTAGTTCTCTCTGTGAAGAGATAATTAACAAGAACATTGACAAGGCTGGAGTTTTTCAAAACATTTATAGGTTAGCGTGATTGAAACGCTGGTGGAGCAATCGGTGGAGCTAATCTCCGCACCGAACCATCTCCACCAGAATAGCGTTTAGATGTTATGTTTCAATTATTTATCCGCTAATAAATATGCCCGAATTGCTCCACCGCGTCATTAACCTCAAAACAGGGGTCAAGCCGAAATTTCGGTGCATTTGTTAAATCCGGGCGAATGGAGTGTTAA
>ENA-UOJC01003401-UOJC01003401.1-human-gut-metagenome-genome-assembly--contig:-C104-NODE-3401-length-15080-cov-89.178702_pt1 | contig 15080 bp, 11 predicted proteins | sample MGYA00242339_ERZ723886 | MGnify/ENA metagenome assembly ERZ723886 | reverse complement strand
CCAACGACCCCCTGATTAACAGTCAGGTGCTCTAACCAACTGAGCTACTGAAGCAGTGTGCGAAGCATAAAAAACTTTGCTTTTCCTGCTGAATTGCGCTGCAAAAGTAATGGTTATTTTTGAAATAAACAATACCTTTGCAGGAAATTTGCAAAAAATATTCGATGAAACAGGTTATAGGTATAGGAAACGCACTCGTCGACGCGCTCTATCGCATGGACGACGACCGTATGCTCGACGAACTGGCCCTGCCGAAGGGAAGCATGCAGCTGATTGATACAGAACGCTATCACGGGATATGTCATCGCATGGCCGGCGCCGGCGGCGAGCTCGCCACGGGCGGATCTGCCGGCAACACCATACTGGCCCTGGCCAATCTCGGCGCACGGCCGGCCCTTATCGGAAAGATCGCCGACGACGAAAACGGCCGTCTCTTCGAGGGTAACTGCCGCGAGCGCGGCATAACGCCCCGCCTGCTCCGCGACACGCTGCCCACCGGCGTGGCCTCCACCTTCATCTCGCCCGACGGACAGCGCACCTTCGCCACCTATCTCGGTGCCGCCGCGCGTCTTGTGGCCGGCGATGTGCGGCCCGAGTGGTTCGAGGGTTACTCATATATATATATAGAAGGCTACCTCGTGCAGAACCACGAGCTCATAACCAGTGTGGTCGACCAGGCCCGTGCGACCGGCCTGAAAGTATGTCTCGACATGGCATCCTACAATATAGTGGAGGCCGACCGCGACTTCTTCGCCGAACTGCTCGACAAGACCGACATCGTGTTCGCCAACGAGCAGGAGGCCTATGCCTTCACCGGCAAGGAACCCCGCGAGGCGCTGGCCATGCTGGCCGCCCGCTGCGAGACCGCCGTGGTGAAGGTCGGTGCCGAGGGTGCCATGGCGCAGCGGGGCGACAGTTTCGCCAGCGTGCCCGCCGTACCCGTGAGGAGCGTGGTGGACACCACCGCCGCCGGCGATTTCTTCTCGGCCGGATTCCTCTATGCCCGCGGTGCCGGCCGCGACCTCTCCGCCTGTCTGGCCGCCGGTGCCGTGCTTGCCTCCGAGGTGATACAGATAGTGGGCACCCGGCTTGACGATGCCACATGGCAGCGCCTGCGGGCACTCGTAGGCTGAGGCGCCGCGAACCGTCCAGATACACAGAAACTATTAATTCCGGGAGATCATGAAATACCTCTTACTTTTGTTGGCCGCCTTCGCTCCGCTTGTGGCCGGCGCGCAGTCGACCTCCGCGTCGAGCCGGCACAACTTCGAGACCTCGCGGCAGCTCGACATCTTCAACAGTCTCTACCGCGACCTCGACCTCTACTACGTGGACACTCTCGACGCGAAGAAGAATGTGGAGAACGCCGTGCTTTACATGCTCAGCCAGCTCGACCCCTACACCGTGTATTATGCCGACGACCAGACCGAGGAACTGCGGCGCATGACCACCGGCAAGTACGCCGGCGTGGGATCCGTCATCAGTTACCGCGACGACCTGCGGCGCTGCGTCGTGGCAGGGCCTTATGAGGGGATGCCGGCCGCCGAGGCCGGTCTGCGTCTGGGCGATGTGATCCTGTCCGTCGACGGCAAGGAGTTTGAGAAAGACGACCGCCAGCCGGCCGCCGACTTCTCGTCGGCTGTCAGCGAGGCTCTGCGCGGGCAGCCCGGCACGCCGCTCGACATACGCGTGCGCCGCCCCGGTGCCGACCGGCCGCTCGATTTCCATCTTGTGCGCCGCACCGTGACGCTGCCCAGCATCACGCTCAGCCGTCTGCTCAACGACAGCGTAGGCTACATAGCGCTCGACCAGTACACTGAGAACACCGCCCGCGATGTGCGCCTGGCCCTGGTGAGTCTCAAGCAGCAGGGCGCGCGACGCCTCGTGCTCGACTTGCGCGGCAATGTGGGCGGTCTGATGCTCGAGGCCGTCAACCTTGTCAACCTCTTCGTGCCGCGCGGCAAGGAGATAGTGGCCACCCGCGGCAAGCTCAAGGAGACGACGGCCGCCTTCAAGACGACGGCCGATCCTCTCGATCTCGACATTCCCGTCGTGGTGCTTGTGGACGGCGAGACGGCCTCGGCCGCCGAAATCACCGCCGGCGCCCTGCAGGACTACGACCGCGCCGTCATCATGGGCAGCCGCACCTACGGCAAGGGCCTCGTGCAGGAAACCCGCGAACTGCCCTACGGAACGGTGTTGAAGCTCACCACCTCCAAATACTATATACCGAGCGGCCGCTGCGTGCAGGCCTACAAGTTCGAGAACGGGCGGCCCGTGCACCTGCCCGACTCGCTCGCCCGCGAGTTCCGCACCGCCGCAGGCCGCGTGGTGCGCGACGGCGGCGGCATCATGCCCGATGTGGAACTGCCCGCCGACAGTCTGCCCAATCTTCTGGCCTATCTCTCCACCTCCGACGCGCTCTTCGACTACGTGGTGAACTACCGCAACACGCACGACTCCATCGCCGCGCCCGAGGCGTTCGCCCTGACCGACGCCGACTATGCCGCCCTCAGGGACTATCTCCGCGCGCATGACTTCACCTACGACCGCCAGAGCCTGCGCCTGCTCGACGCCCTGCGCCAGGTGGCCGCCCGCGAGGGCTATGCCGATGTGGCCCGGGCCGAGCTCGACGCCCTCGAGACCAAGCTGAATCACAACGAGGACTTCGACTTCACCCGCTGGCGGCCCGAGATACAGCGTCTGGTGGAGCATGCCATCGTTTCGGCCTATTACTACGACGCCGGTGCCGCGCGTTACGCCCTCCGTGCCGACAAGGCCGTGGACGCCGCCCTCGAACTCCTGGCCGACGACGCCCGCTACCGCAGCCTGCTCGCCGCACCGGCACGGCGGCGTTGAGGCGGCCGGCGGCACGGCGGAGTGGGGAAGGACTTTAACGTTTTTAACCTTCCGCAACGTTTTGTACGGAAAAGCAAGTAATGCTTTTCGCCGGCCGGCAGGTGCGCTTTCTGCACGGGTAAGTGCATTTCGCACGCCGGTAAGTGCTTTTTGAGAATGCAAGTAATGCTTTTTGTCCGCCGGGCGGCGCATTCCGGCCCGCAACAGGCGGCCCGAAGGCACGAAATAAGGGGCAGACCTGCACGGTCTGCCCCTCAGCGTAGGCAAAGATACGAAATTTTCAGGGCAAAAGCAAGAAGTGTTAAAATGCGCCGCCGAGGAGTGGCGGTCCGACTTCCGGATCGTACAAAGTCCTCCCGCAAAGCCCGAAGCACCGCTTTTCAGCCATAAAAAAACTAAAAAAATGCCGCCGGTTTCGGATACTCGAAATAAAAGTGCTAATTTTGCGTGATTTACAGACGAATTATACAAATATTTTACAAGAAACCTGACAGATGAACGTAATTACGAAAACCGTCGAGCTACCTGACGGACGTACCATCAGTATCGAGACGGGCAAATTGGCCAAGCAGGCCGACGGCGCCGTCATGCTGCGCCTGAACAACACCATGCTGCTGGCCACCGTGTGCGGCGCAAAGGACGCCGTGCCCGGCACGGACTTCATGCCCCTTCAGTGCGACTACAAAGAAAAATACTCGGCTGCAGGCCGATTCCCCGGCGGCTTCACCAAGCGTGAGGGCCGCGCCGGCGACTACGAAATCCTCACCTCGCGCCTCGTGGACCGCGCCCTGCGCCCCCTCTTCCCGAGCGACTATCACGCCGAGGTATTCGTCAACATCACCCTCTTCTCGGCCGACGGCGTAGACATGCCCGACGCCCTGGCCGGCTTCGCCGCCTCCGCCGCCCTGGCCTGTTCCGACATCCCCTTCGACGGCCCCATCTCCGAGGTGCGCGTGGCCCGCATCAACGGTGAGTTTGTGGTGGACCCCACCTTCGCCCAGCTCGCCGAGGCCGACATGGACATCATGGTAGGTGCCACGGAAGAGAACATCATGATGGTGGAAGGCGAGATGGACGAGGTGCCCGAAAGCGCCCTGCTCGAAGCCCTCAAGGTGGCCCATGAGGCCATCAAGCCCATGTGCCGCCTGCAGAAGGAACTCTCCGCCGAACTCGGCAAGGACATCAAGCGCGAGTACTGCCACGAGGTGAACGACGAGGAGCTCCGCCAGCAAGTCAAGGACGAGTGCTACCAGCCCTGCTACGACATCACCAAGCAGGCCCTCGACAAGCAGGCCCGCGCCGAGGCTTTTGAGGCCGTGCGTGAGAACTTCAAGGAGGCCTATGCCGCCGCCCACGCCGAACTCACGCCCGAGGAGCTCGAGGAGAAGAACACCCTCGTAGACCGCTACTATCACGACGTGGAGCGCGACGCCATGCGCCGCTGCATCCTCGACGAAGGCATACGCCTCGACGGCCGCGCCACCACCGACATACGCCCCATCTGGTGCGAAGTGGATCCCCTGCCCGGACCTCACGGCTCGGCCATATTCACCCGCGGCGAGACGCAATCGCTCTCTACCGCCACGCTCGGAACCAAGCTCGACGAGAAACTTGTGGACGATGTGCTCGACAAGAGCTACATGCGCTTCCTCTTGCACTATAACTTCCCGCCCTTCTCCACCGGCGAGGCCAAGGCGCAGCGCGGTGTGGGACGCCGCGAGATAGGCCACGGCCACCTCGCCTGGCGCGCCTTGAAGGGCCAGATACCCGCCGACTTCCCCTACACCATCCGCGTGGTGAGCGACATACTCGAGTCCAACGGCTCCTCATCTATGGCCACCGTCTGTGCCGGTACGCTGGCGCTGATGGACGCCGGTGTGCCCCTCAAGGCACCTGTGAGCGGCATCGCCATGGGACTGATCAAGAATCCCGGCGAAGACAAGTACGCCGTGCTCTCCGACATCCTCGGTGACGAGGACCACCTCGGCGACATGGACTTCAAGACGACCGGCACGGCCAAGGGCCTCACCGCCACGCAGATGGACATCAAGTGCGACGGCCTCTCCTACGAGATACTCGAGAAGGCCCTCATGCAGGCCAAGCAGGCCCGCGAGCACATCCTCGGCAAGCTCGTTGAGACGATGCCCGCCCCGCGTCCCGAACTCAAGCCCCACGTGCCCCGCATCGAGGCCTTCGAGATACCGAAGGAGTTCATCGGTGCCGTTATCGGCCCGGGCGGAAAAATCATACAGGGCATGCAGGAAGAGACCGGCACGACCATTACCATCGACGAGGAAGACGGCGTAGGCAAGGTACAGGTGAGCGGTCCCGACAAGGCCTCCATCGACGCCGCCCTCGCCAAGATCCGCGCCATCGTAGCCATCCCCGAAGTGGGCGAGACCTACGAGGCCAAGGTAGTGAGCATCATGCCCTACGGCTGCTTCGTCGAGTTCATGGCCGGCCGCGAAGGTCTGCTCCACATCAGCGAGATAGCCTGGAAGCGCCTCGAGACCGTGGAGGAAGCCGGTCTGAAGGAAGGCGACACCATCACGGTGAAACTCCTCGAGATCGACGAGAAGACGGGCAAGTTCCGCCTCTCGCACCGCGTGCTCGAAGAGAAGCCCGAGGGCTGGGAAGACCGTCCCGCCCGCCGGCCGCGCCGCGAAGGCGGCGACCGCGAACACCGCGGTCCGCGCCGCGAGCATCGCGACTGATTGCGTTGACGAATGAATGAAAGAGTCATAGCTCTCCGGGCCCCCGCAGCGACACTGTTCGCCTCGGGGGCTCTTTTTGTGGAGGCGGACGGGGTGCTCCGTGCGGCGGCCTGTCTGTGACAGGCGGCGTCGCAGGGCAAGTCCTAATTGGACTAATTAGTCTAATAGGGCTAATTGGACTAATTGGTCTAATAGAACTAATAAGACTAATTGGGCTAATAAGAGTAATCGGCCTAATTTTAACACTATTTGCTTTCGGGCGGAAAATTTCGTATATTTGCAACAGCGAAGGGGCGGACCGCGCAGGTCTGCCCCTTATTATTGGTACTTTCGGGCCTGTTTTGCGGAAAAATGGAAGTAGTGCATTTCATAAAAGCACTACTTCCATTTCAAAATCCACGTATTGCATTTTAAAATAAGTTACTTCGCGACCGAAAAGCATTACTTGCATTTCCAGGAGCGCCGGCTGCAAATGTGAGAGGAAGTTAATGATGTTAAAGTCCGGCTGACCCTCTGATGGAAAAACTTTGTTAAAACTGAAGGGCGATATGCCGAGATACGTTTCAAATGTTGTATTTTTGTACGAATTTACGGGCAAATGTGCGCCACACTACGCCGGCGCCCTCCCGCACTCCCCCAAACGGGCAAAACGATATGGCAAAGAAGAAAAGAAGAAAAGGCGGTACGCTCGGCACCGTCACCGCAGGCATCAGCACGACGATGGTGCTCATACTGCTCGGTCTGGTGGTGATGTTCGTCACCATGGCTATGAACTTCGGCAACGCCGTGCGCGAGAACTTCACCGTCGAGGTGCTGCTCGACGACAGCATCTCCGCGCGCGACCTCGTGGCCCTCAAGGGCGACCTGCAGCGGCTGCCCTGCACACGGCAGGTGAACTACATCTCCAAGGAACAGGGCACGAAGGAAATGCTCGAAGACCTCGACGGCAGTCCCGAAGACTTCATCGGCGCGAGTCCCGTGCCCGCCGAGTACGAGGTGCTGCTCAAGGCCGACTACGCCTGCGGCGACAGCCTCGCGCGCTACACCGCCGGTCTGACCAAACGCCCCTATGTCAAGGAGCTCGTCTATCCCGTCGAACTCATGGACACCATGGACCACAGCATACGCGTCATCTCGCTCGTGCTGCTCGTCGTGGCCGCCCTGCTGGCCTTCGTCTCCTTCTCGCTCATCAACAACACCGTGCGCATGAGCATCTACGCCCACCGCTATTCCATACTCACCATGAAGCTCGTCGGCGCCAAGTGGGGTTTCATACGCCGCCCCTTCATGCTGCGCGCCATGTGGGTGGGCTTCGTCTCGGCCCTCGTGGCCGGCGGTCTGCTCGTGGGCGCCATGTGTGCCCTGATGCGCCTCAATGTCAACAGCGAGTTCGAGGTGGTCACGCCCCTCGTAGTCGCGGCCACCCTCGGCAGCGTGCTCGCCTGCGGCCTCATGCTCACACTCCTCTGCACCTACTTCTCCGTCAACCGCCACCTGCGCATGACCACCGACCAGGTGTATCTGCGCTGAGGCCCCGTAGTCCGGCGCCCGCTCCAATCAGATACGAACATACATCTATAAAGATATGAGCAATAAAAGAATCTTCGCGTTCGACCGCGTCAACTTCATCCTTCTGGCCATCGGCATGGCCGTCGTCATCATCGGCTTCGTGCTGATGTCGGGCGAGGGCTCCACCGCCGAGCAGTTCAATCCCGAGATATTCAGCGCCCGTCGCGTGCGCGTGGCCCCCGTGGTCTGCCTCTTCGGCTACCTCTTCATGGTCTACGCCATTGTGCGCAAGCCCGCCGCCGGCACCGACGCCTCTGACAAAAAGAACAAACAATAACGCCCGCCCGCGATGGATACACTCGAAGCACTCGTCCTGGGCATCCTCCAGGGACTCACCGAATACCTCCCCGTCAGCAGCAGCGGCCATCTGGCCATCGGCTCGGCCCTCTTCGATGTCAAGGCCGAGGAAAACATGATGTTCACCGTGGCCGTACACGTGGCCACCGTGCTGAGCACCCTCGTGGTGCTCGGCGCCGAGGTGTGGCGCCTGCTGCGCGGCACCTTCGCGCGCCCTGCCGGCGGCAGCGGCCTCGGCTACCTCAATCCCGAACAGCGCTACGTGCTCAATATCGTCGTCTCGATGATACCCATCGGCATCGTAGGCGTGTTTTTCAAGGACCAGGTGGAGAATGTTTTCGGGCAGGGCCTGCTCGTGGTGGGCTGCTGCCTGCTGCTCACGGCTTTGCTCCTCGCCTTCTCCTACTACGCCCGGCCGCGTCAGCGCGAGACCATCTCCCTGCGCGACGCCTTCATCATAGGCCTCGCCCAGGCCCTGGCCGTATTGCCCGGTCTCAGCCGTTCCGGTACGACTATCGCCACCGGTCTCATGCTCGGCAACAAGAAGGCCTCCATGGCCCAGTTCTCATTCCTCATGGTCATCCCGCCCATACTCGGCGAGGCCCTGCTCGATGTCAGGAAGGCTCTCGAGAGCGGCGTCGACGCCGCCTTCAACGGCCTCTCGGTCTCCGCCCTCGCGGTGGGCTTCGTGGCCGCCTTTGTGTCGGGTGTCGTGGCCTGTAAGTGGATGATAAACATCGTCAGCAAGGGCAAGCTGATATACTTCGCCTGGTACTGTCTGGCCGCCGGTATACTCACCATAATCCTGAGCTGATGAATTTTCTCGCCGGACAAGTCCTCGCTTTCGACAAGCCCCTCGGCATGACCTCCTTCGGCCTCGTGGCCAAAGTGCGCTGGCTGCTCACGCGACGCATGGGCGGCCGGAAGATAAAGGTGGGCCACGCCGGCACGCTTGACCCCCTGGCCTCGGGCGTGATGGTAGTCTGCACCGGACGCGCCACCAAGCAGATTGAACAGCTCCAGGCCGGCGTGAAGGAGTACGTAGCCACCCTCCGCCTCGGCGCCACCACGCCCAGCTTCGACCTCGAGCACGAGATTGACGCCACCTTCCCCACCGCACACATCACCCCCGAGGCCGTCCGCGACGCGCTCCGCGCCTTCGAGGGCGACATCATGCAGGTGCCTCCCGCCTTCTCGGCCTGCAAGGTCGAGGGCAAGCGCGCCTACGACCTGGCCCGCCGCGGCGCGGAGGTAGAGCTCAAGGCCAAGCCTCTGCACATCGACGCCATCGAACTGCTCGACTGCGACCTTCAGGGCGGCCCCTGGCCCGCCGTCACCATCCGCGTGGTCTGTTCGCGCGGCACCTACATACGCGCCCTGGCCCGCGACATCGGGCAGGCCCTCGGCAGCGGCGCCCACCTCACGGCCCTGCGCCGCACCCGCGTGGGGCGCTACGACGAGGCCGCCTGCTTCACGCTCGAGGCTTTCGAGCGCTGGCTCGAAGTGCAGGAGATAGAGACCGAACTGCCCGCCGGCTGACACCGCGGCGTCGGCGGCGCCGGAGACCGGTGGCCGCCGCTGCGCGAAGAGGTTCCCTCCGCCGCGCGACACTCCTATTTATATATACAGCTACAGCCCAAACAACCGCAAGCAATATGAAACTCTCCCAATTCAAATTCAAACTTCCCGAGGACAAGATTGCCAAGTATCCCGCCGCCCACCGCGACGAATGCCGCATGATGGTGCTCCACCGCAAGACCGGCGAGATAGAGCACAAGATGTTCAAGGAAGTGCTCGACTACTTCGACGAGCACGATGTCTTTGTTTTCAACGACACCAAGGTATTCCCCGCCCGTCTCTACGGCAACAAGGAGAAAACCGGCGCGCGTATCGAGGTGTTTCTCCTGCGCGAGCTCAATCAGGAACTGCGCTTGTGGGATGTGCTCGTAGACCCCGCGCGAAAAATCCGCATCGGCAACAAACTCTACTTCGGCGAGGACAACTCCATCGTAGCCGAGGTCATAGACAACACCACCAGCCGCGGACGCACCCTGCGCTTTCTCTACGACGGCGACCACGACGAGTTCAAGCGTTCGCTCTACGCTCTCGGCGAGTCGCCCGTGCCCCGTTTCGTGGGCCGCGAGTCCGAACCCGAGGACTTGGAGCGCTTCCAGTGCATATTCGCCCGCCACGAGGGCGCCGTCACCGCCCCGACAGCCGGCATGCACTTCTCGCGCGAACTCATGAAGCGTATGGAGATCAAGGGCATCGACTTCGCCTTCATAACCCTTCACTGCGGCCTCGGCAACTTCCGCAACACCGATGTGGAGGATCTCACCAAGCATAAGATGGACTCCGAGCAGATGTTCGTCGGCGCCGACTGCTGCCGCATCGTCAACAACGCCAAGGACGCCGGCCACAGGATAGTCGCCGTCGGCACCACCGTGCAGCGCGCCCTCGAGGCCTGCGCCGGCACCAATTGCCGCATCAAGGAGTTCGAAGGCTGGACCAACAAGTTCATCTTCCCCCCTTACGAGTTCTCCGTGGCCGACGCCATGCTCGTCAACTTCCATCTGCCGTATTCCACGCTCCTGATGCTTACCGCCGCCTTCGGCGAATATGACTTCACGATGGCCGCCTACGAGGAGGCTCTCAAGGAGGACTACCACTTCGGGCCCTTCGGCGATGTGATGCTCATCGTGGACTAACCGCCCACAGGGCTTCACCTGCCGCCTATGATTCTGTACGTATCGCTCGGCGCCAACCTCGGCGACCGCCGCAAAAACATCGAGAGGGCCGTAAGAGCACTCGGCGAGCGCGTGGGCGCGCCCGCCGGGTGCTCTTCTCTCATAGAGACCCGCCCCGTCGGCTTCCTGTCCGACCACCTCTTTCTCAACGCCGTGGCCGCCTTCCATACCGACCTGTCGCCCGCCCGCCTGCTCGCCGTCACGCAGCAGATAGAGCGCGAGCTCGGACGCACCGCCAAGAGCCGCGACGGCGTATATGCCGACCGCCTCATCGACATCGACCTGCTCCTGCTCGGCGACACCGTCGTCTGCGAGCCCGACCTCCGGCTGCCCCATCCGCGGCTGGAGCGCCGTCGCTTCGTGCTCGAACCCCTCTGCGAACTGGCGCCCGACCTGCGCCATCCCCTCTGCGGAAAGACCGTAGTCGAACTGCTCCGCGAACTCAACCGCGCCGACATCCGCCACCTCGTGCCGGCCGACTGCGAGGCCGCCTTGCCCGCCGTCAACCGCCTCTTGCCGCAGCTCAGCGCCTCGGCTCCCGCCCTCGGCCCCGACGACCTCCACCGTCTGGCCGCCGAGCCCCGCAGCCGCCTGCTCCTGGTCCGCGACGAGGAGGGCGACATACAGGGCATGGCCACGCTATGCCTCTGCGCCTCGCCCACCGGTCTCAAGGCCTGGGTGGAGGATGTGGTCGTAGACGCCGCCTGCCGCGGCCGCGGCTATGCCCGCCAGCTCCTTGCCGCGTTGCAGCGCGAGGCCGTCGCGTGCGGCGCCCGGTCGGTCAATCTCACCTCGCGTCCCTCGCGCGTGGCCGCCAACGCCCTCTACGCCTCGGCCGGCTACGAGCGGCGCGACACCAACGTATACCGCCTGCGCCGCGAGGAGGCCTGAACCGCCGGCCCTCTTTCCGCGCCGCCGCGGCACGCCGTGGCGTGAAAGTGGCACGCCTTGCCACAAAAGTGGGAAGCAGTGCCACAAAAGTGGGACGGCGTGCCACTCTTTCCGCAATACCTGAAAACCATCAACCATTACCAGCAATATGGGAATATTCATACGCAAACCCTTCAGCCTGCTCCAGGCCGAAGCCGAAGGCAAGGGCGCCGGAGCCCTGCGCCGCGTGCTCGGTCCCGTGGGGCTCGTGGCCTTCGGCGTGGGCGTCATCATCGGCGCCGGCCTCTTCTCCATCACCGGCACGGTGGCCGCCGAATATACCGGCCCCGCCATCACGCTCTCGTTCGCCATAGCCGCCGTGGGCTGCGCCTTTGCCGGCCTCTGCTACGCCGAGTTCGCCTCGATGATACCCGTAGCCGGCAGCGCCTACACCTACTCCTACGCCACCATGGGCGAGCTCATCGCGTGGATCATCGGCTGGGACCTCATACTGGAGTACACCGTGGCCGCCATCACCCTGAGCATATCGTGGAGCCAATACCTCGTGCGCTTCCTCGCCGGCCTTGGCGTGCAGCTGCCGCACGCCCTCACCGCCTGTCCCTGGGACGGCGGCGTGGTCAACCTGCCCGCGGCCGCCATCGTCGTGGTGCTCAGCCTGTTCCTCATACGCGGCACGCGCGAAAGCTCGCTCGTCAACAACATCATCGTGGCCCTCAAGGTAGCCGTCATACTCGTCTTCATCTTCCTCGGCTGGCGCTACATCGACACCGCCAACTACGACCCCTATCTCCCGGCCAACACCGGCCGTCTCGGCGAGTTCGGTTGGAGCGGCGTGCTGCGCGGTGCCGCCATCGTGTTCTTCGCCTTCCTCGGCTTCGACGCCGTGAGCACCGCCGCCCAGGAAACGCGCAACCCCCGCCGCAACATGCCCCTCGGCATACTCCTCTCGCTCCTCGTGTGCACCCTCCTCTACGTGGCCTTCGCCCACGTGATGACCGGCGTGGCCAACTACCGCGAGTTCGCCGGGCAGGAAGGCATCGCCCCCGTGGCCATCGCCATCGACCACATCGGTTCCGTCGGTCCCGACGGCGTGGCCGTGGCCCGCTACCCCTGGCTCAACAAGGCCGTGGTGCTCGCCATCCTCGTGGGCTACTGCTCCGTCATCCTCGTACTGCTCATGGCCCAGAGCCGCGTGTTCATGTCGATGAGCCGCGACGGCTTGCTCCCGCCCGTATTCTCGAAGATACACCGCCGCTTCCGCACGCCCGCCCGCAACAACCTTATCTGCATGACCGCCGTGGCCGCCCTGGCCCTCGTGGTGCCCGCCCGCATGGCCGGCGAGATGACGAGCATCGGCACCCTGCTGGCCTTCACCCTCGTATGCGGCGGCGTGCTCGTCGTGCGCAAGACCATGCCCCACGTGCCCCGCGCCTTCCGCACCCCCTTCGTGCCTTTCGTGCCCGTAGCCGGCATCCTCGTGTGCCTGAGCCTGATGGTCTTCCTGCCTGCCGACACATGGATACGCCTCGTGGTGTGGATGCTCGTCGGTGTCGATGTGTACAGCCACTACGGCCTGCGCCGCAGCCGCCTCGAGGCCGGCGGCGACGCCCGCCGCGGCGCCGGTCTTGTCAACGTTCTCGGACTGGTGCTGGCTACGCTCTGCATCATCACCGGCTTTTGGCATCAGCAGACGGCGGGGTGGGAGAGCGACAAGACCATGCTCGCCGTGGCCGTGGCGCTCGGCCTCTCGCACTGGGGCTACTACATGGTGCGCGTGTGGCGCCATGCCGGCAATCGCGGACCGGCCCGCGGCGACCGCTGAGGCGCCGCCCTGTGTAAAGGAATATGTAGAATATAAACTGAAATACCATGAGAAGTAAAATCCTCCTGCTGCTCCTGGCCCTGCTGCCCCTGGCGGCTGTCGCCGGCGAGCCGGTGCGCGTGGCCTGCGTAGGCAACAGCGTCACCTACGGCTACGGACTCAAAGACCGTGCCTCCGAGAGCTATCCCGTCCGCCTGCAGGCCCTGTTGGGCAACGGCTACGACGTGCGCAACTTCGGCCACAGCGGCGCCACCCTGTTGCGCCACGGCCACAACCCCTACGTGAAGCTGCCCGAATACCGCGAGGCGCTCGACTTCAAGGCCGACCTCGTGGTCATACACCTCGGGCTCAACGACACCGACCCGCGCAACTGGCCGCAATACGGCGACGAGTTCGTGGCCGACTATCACGACCTCATCCGCGCCTTCCGTGAGGCCAACCCCAAGGCCCGCGTGTGGGTGTGCCTCATGACGCCCATCTTCCACGACCACCGGCGCTTCGACAGCGGCACGCGCGAGTGGCACGCCCTCATCCAGCAGCGCATCCGCCAGGTGGCCGAGGGCGCCGGCACCGGGCTCATCGATCTCTATGAACCCCTGCACAGCCATCCCGACCTCTTCCCCGACGCGCTCCACCCCGACGCCACAGGCGCCGCCATCCTGGCGCGCACCGTCTACGGCGCGCTTACCGGCCACTACGGCGGCCTGCGCCTGCCCGCCACTTACGGCGACGGCATGGTACTCCAGCGCGAGCAGCCCCTCACCTTCGGCGGCACGGCCGACGCCGGCCAGCGCGTCAAGGTGAAGTTTGCCGGCCGCAGCCTCTCCGCCACCGCCGGCCCCGACGGGCGCTGGAGCGTGAGTCTGCCGGCGCAGCCCGCCGGCGGCCCCTACGAGCTGAGCTTCGAGGCCGGCGAGGTGCGCCGCGCCTTCAAGGATGTATGGGTGGGCGAGGTGTGGCTCTGCTCCGGCCAGTCGAACATGGAGCTCCGCGTGCGCGAGACCGCCAGTGCCGCCGAAGACATCGCCGCCGCTTCCGCCGCCACCCGTCTGCACCTCTACAACATGCCCGCCATAGTGCCCACCTACGCGCAGGTATGGGACGAGGCGCGGCTCGACTCCGTCAACGCCCTGCAGTACGTGCTGCCCGGCCGCTGGGAGCGCCCCACGGCGCAGAACGTAGCCGGCTTTTCCTCCATCGCCTACAACTTCGGCCGCCGGTTGGCCGACAGTCTCGACTGCCACGTGGGCGTCATCAGCAACGCCGTGGGCGGCTCCACCACCGAGGGCTGGATAGACCGCGGAACGCTCGAGGAGCGCCTGCCCGCCATCCTGCGTAACTGGAAGGAGAACGACCACATCATGGAGTGGGCCCGCTCGCGTGCCAAATATAACATGAAGGGCGCCGCCAACCCGCGCCAGCGCCACCCCTACGAACCCGCCTATCTCTTCGAGAGCGCCGTGATGCCGCTCGAACGCTACGGCCTGCGCGGCGTGTTGTGGTATCAGGGCGAGTCGAACGCCCACAACGTGGAGCTCCACGAGCGGCTCTTCGGCCTGCTGGAGCAGAGCTGGCGCGCCTGGTGGGGCCGTCCCGACCTGCCCTTCTACACCGTGCAGCTCTCTTCCATCGCCACGCGTCCCTCGTGGCCCCATTTCCGCGACAGCCAGCGCCGCCTGGCCCGCACGCTGCCCCACACGTGGATGACCGTCTGCTCCGACCTCGGCGACTCGCTCGACGTGCACCCCCGCCGTAAGGCCCCTGTGGCCGAGCGCCTCGTACGCTCCGCCTTGCATCACACCTACGGCCGTCCCGTCTGCCCCTCCGGCCCCGAGTACGAGACGATGGAGCGCTCCGGCCGCTCCCTGCGCCTGCACTTCAGCCAGGCCGACGGCCTGCGCGCCGCCGCGGAGGGCGAGCCCTTGCGCGGCTTCGAGGTGGCCGGTGCCGACGGCCTGTTCCACCCCGCCGAGGCCCGTGTGGAGGGCTCCGATGTGGTAGTGAAGAGCGCCGCGGTGAAGGTGCCGTGCGCCGTGCGCTACGGCTGGCAGCCCTATACCACGGCCAATCTCGTCAACGCCGCCGGGATGCCCGCCAGCACCTTCCGCGATGCGCTGGAGGACTGACCCGACTTTAACGTATTTAACCTTCTGCAACTTTTGGTGAATTCAACACTCAAGT
>ENA-UOJC01003399-UOJC01003399.1-human-gut-metagenome-genome-assembly--contig:-C104-NODE-3399-length-15092-cov-8.022611_pt1 | contig 15092 bp, 9 predicted proteins | sample MGYA00242339_ERZ723886 | MGnify/ENA metagenome assembly ERZ723886 | reverse complement strand
CTTCATGGGCCATGGTACCGCGCACGTCGCCAAGGTCACCTACAGCCAGATGCAGGCCCAGATGCAGAACCTCGGCTATGAGAACGTCTTCATCGGCACCGTCGAGGGCGAGCCGGAGGAGACCTCCTGCGAGTCCGTCATCGAGGCCGTCAAGGCCGCGGGCTACACCAACGTCATCCTGCGCCCGCTGATGGTCGTTGCGGGTGACCACGCCAACAACGACATGGCCGGCAGCGACGACGATTCCTGGAAGACTATGTTCGAGGCTGCCGACTTCACCGTCGACTGCCAGATCGCGGGCCTCGGCGAGATTGCCGATGTGCAGGCGCTCTACATCGCCCACACCCAGGCCGCCATTGACGCCCTGAACGCGTAAATAGACCCAAAGGGCTCCGAAGCGATTGTGCACCGCTTCGGGGCCTTTTCCGGATGGAGGTATTTCCCAATGAAAAGAACACTGACACTGATGCTGACCGCCCTGGTGCTCTGCACGCTGCTTTTCGGCTGCGGGCAGAAGAATGAGGACGGCAATCCGCAGGACAACAACACTGAGTCCGCGCTCGCCGACGGCGTTTACACCGCAGACTTCAACACCGACAGCAGTATGTTCCACGTGAACGAGGCCTGCGAGGGCAAGGGTACGCTGACGGTCGAAAACGGCCAGATGACGATCCACATCAGCCTGCCGTCCAAGAGCATTCTGAACCTCTTCTGCGGCACGGCGGAGGACGCGCAGAAAGACGGCGCGGTGCTCTTGCAGCCCACGACCGACACCGTCACCTATTCCGACGGCCTGAGCGAGGAGGTCAATGGCTTTGATATCCCCGTGCCCGCGCTGAACGAGGAGTTCGACGTCGCCATCATCGGCACGAAGGGCAAGTGGTACGACCACAAGGTCTCCGTGACGAACGCCGTTTTGAAGGAAGACGACGCCGCCGCGCCCGCCGAGACGCTGGCCGACGGCACCTACACGATCGCCGTGACGCTCGAGGGCGGCAGCGGCAAGGCGAACATCCAGTCGCCCTGTACGCTGACGGTCGCGGACGGCAAAATGACCGCCACGATCGTCTGGAGCAGCAGCCACTATGACTATATGCTCGTGGACGGCGAGCGCTGCGACGTGCTCTCGACCGAAAACGGCTCGACGTTTGAGATCCCCGTCGCCGCGCTGGATACGCCGCTTGCCGTGGTCGGCGATACCACCGCCATGAGCACGCCGCACGAGATCGACTACACGCTGACGTTCGATGCCTCGAGTGCCGAGGTGAACAGATGAGACGCCTGCCGCGCGCGCTTCTCACGCTGTTGGCCGTGCTGACGCTCTGCGCCTGCGGGGACAAAGCGCAGGACGGTTCGAACGGCGAAAATGCGGCGGTCGCGTGGGATACTCTGTCGTTTGATAAGACCATGCCGCTTGACTATGCCACGCAGTTTTCGGTTTCCTACGCGGACGACAACTACAAGCGCATCACCATCGGGCAGGATCAGGAATTCCTGCTCGTGGCGGAGGGCGCGGCCGTGCCCGGCGGCGTGCCGGAGGGCGTGACGGTTTTGCAGCAGCCGCTCGATGAAATTTATCTGGTCGCCAGCGCGGCGATGGACAGCTTTGCCCAGCTGGGCGCGGTCGACAGCATCCGCTTCAGCGGACGCAAGGAGTCGGACTGGTACATCGAGCAGGCGAAGGAGGCCATGAGCGCGGGTGACATGCTTTACGCGGGCAAATACTCCGAGCCAGATTACGAGCTTATCTTGTCGCAGGGCTGCGATCTGGTGCTTGAAAACACGATGATCTACCACTCGCCCGAGGTCATCGAGCAGTTTGAAACGCTGGGTATCCCCGTGCTCGTGGAAATGTCCAGCTACGAGAGCGAGCCGTTTGGCCGCATGGAGTGGGTCAAGCTCTACGGTGCGCTCATCGGCAAGGAGAACGAGGCCGCGGCGCTGTTTGAGGAGAAAATGGACAGCGTTTCAGGCATTCTGGGCGCTGCGCCCACGGGAAAGACCGTCACATTCTTCTATGTGACGAGCAACGGCGCGGTCAATGTGCGAAAGTCGACGGACTATGTCGCTAAATCCATCGCCATGGCGGGCGGGGAATACGTCTCCTTTGACAACACGGAAGAGGAGAACGCCCAGTCCACCGTCACCATCCAGATGGAGGCATTTTACAGCGGCGCGCACGACGCGGATGTGCTCATCTACAACAGCATCATCGACGGCGGGCTTACGACGATCGACGAGCTTTTATCGCTCGAACCGCTGCTCGGCGACTTTAAGGCCGTGCAGAACGGGAACGTCTGGTGCCTGACGAAGGACTTTTATCAGGAATCGCTCGAATTGAGCGACCTCGTCGTGGATCTCCACACCGTTTTGAGCGGGGCGGATACGCCGCTCCGGTTTTTGACAAAGCTGCAATAATTTTTGACTGGAAAGTTGAAACAGACAGGAGGGACGGGCATGGAGCAGAAGCGGAAAACACGGACATGGTGCGGCTTTTTGCTGCTGCTCGTCCTTTTGGCTGTTTTTTTGATCTGGAATTTATTCGCGGGCAGCGTGCAGCTCTCCGCATCTCAGATAGGACAAATTCTGCTCGGCGGCGGGGATGACCTGACGCAAAAGCAGATCATTATGCAAATTAGATTGCCGCGCATGGCGTCGGCGCTCATTTTAGGCGGTGCGCTGTCCGTGTCGGGGTATCTTCTGCAAACGTTTTTCCACAATCCCATCGCGGGGCCGTTCGTGCTGGGCATTTCGTCGGGCGCGAAGCTCGCGGTGTCGATCGCGATGATCGTTTTCCTCAGCCGCGGCGTCAGATCATCGTCGGCGCTGCTGATCAGCGCGGCGTTCATCGGCGCAATGCTCTCGATGGGCCTCATCCTGCTCATTTCGCAGCGGGTCAATCAGATGAGCCTTCTCGTCGTCTGCGGCGTGATGATCGGCTACATCTGCTCGGCGCTGACGGATTTTCTCGTCACGTTCGCGGACGATTCAAACATCGTGAACCTGCACAACTGGTCGAACGGCTCGTTTTCCGGCATGAAGTGGGAAAACGTGACGACGATGGCCTGGGTGTGCGGGATCGCGCTGATTTTGACATTTTTCCTCTCCAAGCCGATCCGCGCCTATCAGCTCGGCGAGGTCTACGCGCGCAACATGGGCGTGCCGATCAAGGCGTTCCGCGCGGCGCTCATCCTGCTCTCCAGCGTGTTATCTGCCTGCGTGACAGCCTTCGCGGGCCCCATTTCGTTTGTCGGCATCGCGCTGCCGCACCTGATGAAGGCACTCTTCAAAACGGCGGAGCCGCTTTTGCTGATTCCGGCGAGCTTCCTCGGCGGGGGCATCTTCTGCCTTGCGTGTGATCTCATCGCGCGCACGGCCTTTGCGCCCACGGAAGTCAGCATCAGCTCGGTCACGGCGGTGTTCGGCGCGCCGGTCGTCATCTACATGATGGTGCGCAGAAAGGCGGGGCGGGAATGAGCGGCTATTTGGAGACAAAGAATTTATCCGTCGGCTACCACGGAAGACCTCTCATTGAGGATGTGTCCCTCCGCGTGCAGAAGGGCAAGATCGTCACGCTGATCGGGCCGAACGGCTCGGGCAAGTCGACGATCCTGAAAACCGTCATCGGTCAGCTGCCGGAGCTTTCCGGCACAGTGTATCTGGATGGCGAGACGATGCAATCGCGCAGCCGAAATGATATCGCGCGGCGCATGGCGATCTTGATGACCGCGCGCGTCGAACCGGAGCTCATGACCTGCCGCGATGTGGTCAGCTCGGGCCGCTATCCCTACACGGGAAGGCTCGGCGTCCTGCGGGACGAAGATAAGAAGATCGTCGAGCAGTCGCTTTCTCAGGTGGACGCGCTCGCGTTCGCCGACGCGCCGTTTTCCGCCGTCAGCGACGGCCAGCGGCAGCGCATTCTGCTCGCAAGGGCCCTGTGCCAGCAGCCGCAGCTTATCGTGCTCGACGAGCCGACAAGCTTTTTGGACATCCGCTACAAACTGGAACTGCTCTCCGTCCTCAAGCGCATGGTGCGCGAAAACGACCTCGCCGTGCTGCTCTCGCTCCACGAGCTCGATCTGGCGCGGCGCATTTCGGACACAGTCATCTGCGTCGCGGGCGACCACATCGACCGCATCGGCACGCCGGAGGAGATCTTCACGAGCGACTACATCGCGCAGCTCTATCACTTGGAGCGCGGGAAGTACGACGAGTGCTTCAGCACATTGGAATTTGTACCGTAAATCATACAAGGAAAACTGCTTTACAGATACGATAAAAGGAGGGCGGAACATGCAGAAGGCAGCGCCGAGATTGCTGATTGCCGGGACGAACAGCGGGTGCGGCAAGACGACGGTGACCTGCGCGATCTTGCAGGCGCTCGTCAATGCCGGTGTGCCCATCGCCGCGGCGAAGTGCGGTCCCGATTACATTGACCCCATGTTCCACCGCGAGATCATCGGCGCGAAGAGCAGCAATTTGGATCCCTTCTTTTTTGACGACGACACGCTGCGCTTCCTCCTCGCGCAAAACGGCGCAGGGAAGGACGTGACGGTCATCGAGGGCGTGATGGGCTATTACGACGGCATCGGCCTTGATTCCTCGCGCGCGAGCACCTTTGAGGTCGCGCAGCGGACGGAGAGCCCCGTTGTACTCGTGCTGAACGCGAAGGGCGCGGGACTGTCGGCGCTGGCCGTGCTCGACGGTTTTCTGCACTTTGCGCCGGAAAACCGCATCCGCGGCGTCATTCTGAACGGCTGCACGGCGATGAGCTATCCGACGCTTGCGCGGGCGATCGAAGAACGCTTTAGCGTGCGCGCCTGCGGCTTTCTGCCGCAAATGCCTGACTGCTCGCTCGAGAGCCGCCACCTCGGCCTCATCACCGCGGCAGAGGTGAATGATCTGAAAGAAAAGATGCAGCGTCTCGCCGCTAAGGCGCAGGAGACGATCGATTTGAACGCGCTGCTGCAAATCGCGAAGAGCGCGCCGCCGCTTACATTCACGCCGCCGGACATTCCAGCGGCGGGCGAGCATGTGCGCATCGGCGTCGCGCGTGACAGGGCATTTTGCTTTTACTATGAAGACAGCCTGGAACTCCTGCGCCGCTTAGGGGCGGAGCTTGTGCCGTTCAGTCCGCTGTCAGATGAACGCTTACCGGAAGACCTGCATGGGTTATATCTCGGCGGCGGCTATCCCGAGCTCTACGCGGAGCGGTTGGAGGCAAACGCCGCCATGCGCGCTTCTATCCGCGCGGCGGTGGAAAGGGGACTGCCCTGCGTCGCCGAGTGCGGCGGCTTTATGTACCTGACGCAGTCCATCGCGGGACATGCGATGGCGGGCGTTTTATCGGGCAGCTGCTTCGACACGGGGAAGCTGACGCGCTTTGGCTACGCGACATTGACGGCGCAGCGGGATTCGATGCTGTTTGCCGCGGGCGAGCAGATCCCCGCGCACGAGTTCCACCGCTGGGATGCGGAAAATCCGGGCGAGGACTTCCTCGCGGAAAAGCCGAGCGGAAGAAGCTGGCGCTGCGCGTATGCGGGCGAAACGCTCTACGCGGGCTATCCGCACTTCCACTTTTACGCAAACCTGAGCGCCGCGGTGCGCTTTGTTGAATCCTGCCGAAAGGAGAAACCCCGCCATGAGTGAGCCGATGAAGCCGATGGAAATTGAACAGCGCAGCTTCGAGATCATCACGGAGCTGCTGGGAAACCGCGTGCTCGACCCCGAAAACGAGCTTGTCATCAAGCGCGTCATCCACACGACGGCGGACTTTGACTATGCCGACAATCTGACATTTTCCGAGCACGCGGTGCAAAAGGGTATCGCCGCGCTGAAAAGCGGCTGCGACATCGTCACCGACACGCAGATGGCGAAAGCTGGCATCAACAAGACGATCCTCGCGAGCCTCGGCGGCGAGGTGCATTGCTTCATGTCCGACCCAGTTGTCGCGCAGGAGGCGAGATCTCGCGGCGTGACGCGGGCGTTCGTCTCGATGGAAAAGGCGGCGGCGCTTGAAAAGCCCTGCATCTTCGCCATCGGCAACGCACCGACGGCGCTGCTGTCGTTAGAGCAGCTGATGGAAGAGGGAAAAGCCGCCCCCGCGCTCATCATCGGCGTGCCGGTGGGCTTTGTGAATGTGGAGATGAGCAAGGAGCGCATCATCGCCGCGGCGCGCGCACCGTACATCATCGCGCGCGGGCGCAAGGGCGGCAGCAATGTGGCGGCCGCCATCTGCAACGCCCTGCTTTATCAAATCAGGCGGTAGCACCATGGAAGAATATCTCGTAAAGGACGGCAAGCGCCTGCGCCTTGGCTATACGACCGGATCGTGCGCGGCGGCCGCGGCCAAGGCTGCGGCGTGGATGCTGCTGACGGGCAGAAAAAAGGACACGATCCGGCTGCAAACGCCAAAGGGCATCGAACTCAACTTAGACGTACTGGAAACGGAACTGTCTCCGGACGAGGTGCGCTGCGCCATCCGAAAGGACAGCGGTGACGACCCCGACGTGACGCGCGGTACGCTCATTTTTGCCGCGGTGAGAAAATCGGCCACGCCCGGCGTGACCATCGACGGCGGCGAGGGCGTCGGCCGCGTGACGAAGCCGGGGCTCGACCAGCCCGTGGGAGCGGCGGCTATCAACTCCGTGCCGCGGCAGATGATCGAAGAGAACGTGCGCGAGGTCTGCGCGCTTGTCGGCTACGACGGCGGCCTTGACGTGACGATCTCCGCGCCGGAGGGCGAGGCGCTCGCGAAAAAGACTTTTAACCCGCGCCTCGGCATCGAGGGCGGCATCTCCATTCTGGGCACGACCGGCATCGTCGAGCCGATGAGCGAGCAGGCATTGCTTGACACCATCCGCGTGGAACTGCGGCAGCGGCGCGAGAACGGCGCGGACTACATCCTCCTTGCGCCCGGCAACTACGGCGCGGACTACATCCGCGATTTTATCGGGCTTGACCCGAAGACGGCGGTGCTGACGTCGAACTTCATCGGCGACAGCCTGGAATTCTGCAAGGAATTCGGCTTTCACGGCGCGCTGCTCATCGGGCACATTGGTAAGTTCGTCAAGCTCGCGGGCGGCATGTGGAACACGCACTCGAAATTCGGCGACTGCCGCATGGAGATCATCGCCTCGCACAGCGCGGCGCTGGGCCTGCGCGCAGAACGCACGGAGGAAATTCTGCACTGCGCCACCTGCGACGACGCGCTGCGCATCCTGGACGAAGAGGGGCTGAAGGATGCCTTCCTCGTGCGTCTGGGACAGCGCATCGGCACGATGCTCGGCTATAAGAGCGGCGAACTCCAGAGCGGCGCAATCTTATTTTCGAAAGAATACGGTTTCCTCTGCGAAACGGAAGGCGCGGAGGAACTGCTCGAACAGATCAGGGAGGGCTGAACGTGGTACATTTTGTTGGCGCCGGAAGCGGCGCGCCGGATCTCATCACGCTGCGGGGCGCAAGGCTCCTTGGCGAAGCAGATGTGGTGATCTACGCGGGTTCGCTGGTGAATCCCGAGCTGCTTACACTCACGAAACCGGGCTGCGAGGTTCACGACAGCGCGAAGCTGACGCTTGAAGAGGTCATCGCCCTCATCGAGCGGGCGGAGCGCGAGGGAAAGACCACCGTGCGATTGCACACGGGCGACCCGAGCATTTACGGCGCGGTGCGCGAGCAGTTCGACGCGCTCACAGAGCGCGGCATCGACTTTGATGTCTGCCCCGGCGTCAGCTCGTTCTGCGGCGCGGCGGCGGCGCTGCGGGCGGAATACACACTGCCGAACGTGAGCCAGACGGTCATCATCACGCGCACGGCGGGCCGCACGCCGGTACCCGAGCGTGAGTCCATCCGCAGCTTGGCCGCGCATCAGGCGACGATGGTGCTGTTTTTGAGCACGGCGCTCACGGAAACGCTGCAAGGTGAACTACTTGCCGGCGGCTATGCCGCGGAAACGCCCGCGGCCATCGTTTACAAGGCGACATGGCCGGAGGAGAAGATCTTCCGCTGCGCGGTGGGCACGCTGCATAAGACGGTGACGGAAAACGGCATGAAAAAGACGGCGCTCATCGTGGTGGGCGGCTGCCTTGGCGACGAATATCTGCGCTCGCTGCTCTACCACCCCGACTTTACGACAGAATACCGCAAGGGGAAGGCATGAAGATCGCAATTTTTGCCTACAGCCACGGCGGCTGCGCGGCAGCGCGGCGCGTTCGCGCGGTGCTGGCGGAGGCGGAAACCGTCTGCTACGCGGTACCGCGATTGGAAGAAGCGGGCTTCCTACCGCTTGCGAAGGACATCTACCGCGAGCGCTTTTCGTCGATGGATGCGCTCATCTTCATCGGCGCGTGCGGTATCGCCGTGCGTGAGATCGCGCCATATCTTGCAAGCAAAAAGACCGATCCCGCGGTGCTCTGCATCGACGAGAAAATGCAGTTTGTCATTCCGCTGCTCTCCGGTCATATCGGCGGGGCGAACGATCTGGCGCGCCGCCTTGCCGCGGCGCTCGGCGCATCGGCGGTCATCACGACGGCAACGGACGTGAACGGTAAATTTGCTGTCGACGCCTGGGCGGCGAAAAACGGCTGCGCCATCTCGAGCATGCCGCTTGCGAAAAAGGTCACGGCGGAGATTTTAGAGCACGACGTGCCGCTTGTGAGCGATTTTCCGATCAAGGGTGCATTGCCCGGCGGAATTGTGGAAAAAATGCAGGGCGCGCTGGGAATTGTGATCGGATACTGCACGAAAGAACCGTTTGCCGAAACGCTGCGCCTCACGCCGAGAGTATTGCGTGTCGGCATCGGCTGCCGCAGGGGAACTGCACAGGAAACCATTGAAGCCGCCGTTGCGGCGGTGCTTTCTGCGCATCAGCTGGATCCAAGCGCGGTCAAGGGCGTCTATTCCATTGACTTAAAGCAGCAGGAGGCGGGGCTGCTTGCCGCCTGCGCGAAGCACAACTGGCCGACGGTATTTTACACGGCAGAGGAATTGCGCAGCGTACCGGGCGAATTTACGGATTCCCCCTTCGTGCAGGAGATGACGGGCGTCGGCAACGTCTGCGAGCGCGCAGCGATGCGCGGCGCGGAGAAATTATTGGTGAAAAAGACTGCGGTGGACGGCGTGACCGTCGCCGTGGCGGCGGAGCATTGGGAGGTTACCTTTGGGTAAAGTGATCGTGGTGGGCATCGGCCCCGGCAGCTATGAGGATATGACGATCCGCGCCGACCGCGCGCTGCAATCGTGCGACGCCATCGTCGGCTACGGAGTTTATGTTGACCTTGTGAAGGAGCGCTATCCGGACAAGGCGTTTTATGAAACGCCCATGACGCAGGAGGCAAAGCGCTGCGCGCTTGCGCTCGAACTTGCGCGCGCGGGCAAGACCGCGGCCATGGTCTGCTCGGGCGACAGCGGCATTTACGGCATGGCGGCGCTCGTGTACGAGCTGCGCGGCGAGAGCGAAGAGCCTGAGATCGAGGTCGTCCCCGGCCTGACGGCGGCGTGCAGCGCCGCGGCGCTTTTGGGCGCGCCGCTGACGCACGACTTTGCCGTCATCAGCCTGAGCGACCGCCTGACGCCGTGGGAGACCATCGAAAAGCGCCTGACGCACGCGGCAAAGGCCGACCTGACCATCGCCCTTTACAATCCCGCGAGCCGTTCGCGGCCCGCACATTTGAAGCGCGCGTGCGATATCCTGCTGCGCGACCTGCCGGACAGTCGCCTCTGCGGCATCGCGCGCAACATCGGCCGCGCGGGGGAAAGCTGGCGCACCCTGACGCTCGGGGAGCTCAGAGAGGCAGAGGTCGATATGTTCTGCACGGTGATCGTCGGCAACGTATCAACGAAGGAAATTGCGGGGCGGCTCATCACGCCGCGAGGGTACAAAAATGTGTAAGATCTGCATTTTTGCAGGCACGACGGAGGCGCGCCGATTCGTGGAGCTTTTGAGCACCCAGCCGGTCTCCGTCACAGCCTGCGTGGCAACGGAATACGGTGAAACGCTCCTGCCCAAAGGGGGGAACGTGACGGTGCGCTCGGGGCGTATCCCGGTGGACGGGATCATCCAAATGCTCTCCGACACGAAATTTGATTTGGTGATCGACGCGACGCACCCCTACGCGGCATCGATCACCGAGAGCGTTGCGCGCGCCTGCGCGGAGACAGGGACAGAATATCTGCGCCTTCTGCGCGAGGAGTCTGACAAGGTATCTGACTTTACTTGCGTGCTGAATGCGGAAGCAGCAGCGCTGTTCCTGTCGAAGACGGACGGAAATATCCTGCTGACGACCGGCAGCAAGGATCTGAAAACGTATAGCAAGGTAAAAGACTTTACAGATAGAGCCTATGCGCGCGTGCTGCCGCTGGACGCGTCGCTCGCGCTCTGCCGCGAGGCGGGCGTGCAGCCGTCGCACATTTTAGCGATGCAGGGGCCGTTTTCCGAGGAGATGGACACGGCCATGCTGCGCGCCGTGTCGGCTAAGTGGCTTGTGACGAAGGACGGCGGCGAGGCGGGCGGCTTTGCCGCCAAGGTCGCCGCGGCGCGAAAGGCCGGGGCAAATGTGCTCGTGATCGGACGGCCAAAGCAGCGGGAGGGGAAGTCCTTTTCGCAGGTGTTGGACAGCTTGGAGTGCCGCTTTGGTTTCCGATTTGCGCAGAGTGTGAAGATCGTCGGTATCGGGCCGGGCAGCAGGGATGCGATGACGCAGGAGGCGCGCCGCGCGATCGAAGAGGCGGACTGCCTCATCGGCGCGAGACGCATGCTGGATGCCGCCGCGCGCGGCGGGCAGAAGACTTATGCCGCCATCGCACCACAGGAGATCGCGGACTTCATTCACGCGCACTGCGAATACCGGCAAAGCGCGGTCGTGATGTCGGGCGACACGGGCTTTTTCAGCGGCACGAGGAAGCTGCTGCCGCTGCTTTCTGACTGCGAGGTCAGCGTGCTGCCGGGCCTGAGCTCGCTTTCCTACCTCTGTGCAAAGCTGCAAACGTCCTATGAGGACGTTCATGTCGTCAGCCTGCATGGCCGCGCGCACGACATCACGACAGACGTGCGCGCGCACGCGCGCGTTTTCGCGCTCGTCGGCGGCGAGAATGGCGTGAACGGCCTGTGCCGAACGCTGGCGGAAAACGGCCTCGGCACCGTGACGGTGAGCGTCGGCGAACAGCTGAGCTACGAGGATGAGACCATTACCACCGGCATGGCGGAGGAGCTGCAAAGTAAGGCCTTTGCGCCCTTGAGCGCCGTGCTGATCGAAAACGACCATCCCGATGCCATCGTGACGCACGGACTGCCGGACGAGGCGTTTTTGCGCGGCGCGGGCGAGGGCGGCGTTGTGCCGATGACCAAGAGTGAGGTGCGCGCCGTCGCGCTCTCGAAGCTCCGCCTGACCGAGCGCGCCGTCTGCTATGATATCGGCGCGGGAACGGGTTCGGTCGCCATTGAGATGGCGCTTCAGGCGAAGCACGGTCATGTCTACGCCGTTGAGCGCAGAGACGACGCGGTCGAGCTGTTGAAAAAGAATCAAGCGGCGTTCCATGTGGAGAACCTGACGGTCGTTTCCGGCACTGCGCCGGAGGCGTGCCGCGATCTGCCTGCACCGACGCACGTCTTTATTGGCGGCAGCGCGGGCAACCTGCGTGATATTCTGTCGATGCTGCTTGCCAAAAATCCGCACGTCCGCATCGTGGCGACGGCCGTCTCGCTTGAGAGCATCGCCGAGCTGACGGCGTGCATGAAGGATTTTGCCTTTACCGAGGCGGAGGCCGTCTCCGTCCAGATCGCCCGCGGCAAAAAGGCGGGATCGTACCACCTGATGGCGGGGCAGAACCCCGTATATATCTTCACGATGCAGTCGGAGGAGAAGCTATGATTGGGCCAATTTTGCCGCTTCTCATCGGCTTTGGCATCGACTGCGTTCTGGGCGATCCGCACAGCCTGCCGCATCCGGTCGTGCTGATCGGGAAGACGATCAGCGCGCTGGAGTGCGTCCTGCGGAGAATTTTCGCCAAAACGCCGCGCGGTGAGCGCGCGGCGGGCGCAGTGCTGTGGTTGATCGTCGCATTTCTTGCGACGGCGGTGCCCGCGCTGCTTCTGTGTTTGTGCGGCAGGGTGAGTCCGTGGCTGCGCCTCGCGGTCGAGAGCGTCATGTGCTGGCAGATCTTGGCGGCAAAGTCGCTGCGGGATGAGAGTATGAAGGTGTATCACGAACTCGAGCACGGCAGCATCGAATCCGCGCGCCGCGCCGTTTCGATGATCGTGGGACGCGACACGGCGGCGCTCGACGATGCGGGCGTGACGCGCGCCGCGGTCGAGACCGTGGCGGAGAACACGTCAGACGGCGTGGTCGCACCGCTGCTGTACCTTGCCATCGGCGGCGCGCCGCTGGGCTTTTTCTACAAGGCTGTGAATACGATGGACTCGATGCTCGGCTACGTCGAGCCGCCGTATAAGGATATCGGCCTTGTGCCTGCAAAGGCGGATGATATTGCGAACTATCTGCCTGCGCGCATCTCTGCATTGCTGATGCTCGCGGCGGGCGGACTTCTGCGCATGGACGTGAAAAACGGCTGGAAGATATTCCGCCGCGACCGCTACAAGCACGCGAGCCCGAACTCCGCGCAGACGGAGTCGGTCTGCGCGGGCCTTTTGGATGTGCGCCTCGCGGGCGACGCGTGGTATCACGGCGTGCTGCACAAAAAGGAGTACATCGGCGACGCACTGCGGCAGATCGAGCATGAGGATATCCCGCGCGCCTGCCGGCTGATGTACGGCACGACGCTTCTGGCGCTGCTGCTTGGCTGCGCGGTCCGGCTGCTGATTTTTTCGCTGTGAGGGAAGAGAATGCTTTATCAAACGGAAAACCGCCACGGCGGAGATATCTACGGCGGCATTGCGCTCGACTTTTCGGCGAATGTGAGCCCGCTCGGCACGCCGAGAAGCGTGACCGACGCGATCGAACGCGCGCTGCCCGAGCTCTACCGCTACCCAGACCCCTACTGCCGGACACTCGTACAGACGATCTCGGAATATGAGGGGGTGCCGAAGAACTTTGTCCTCTGCGGCAATGGCGCGTCCGAGCTCATCTACGCCTACTGCGGGGCCGTGCGGCCCAAGCGCGCGATGGAGCTCGCACCGACGTTTTCGGAGTATTCGCTCGCCTTGCGGCGGACAGGCTGCGAGGTCGTGCGCTTTGCGCTCAAGCAAGAGGAAAACTTTGACTTGCGGAAGGACTTTTTGCCGTTTCTTGCGCGCGAAAAGATCGACGCGCTGTTCCTCTGCAACCCGAACAACCCGACGGGACGGCTCATTGCGGACGATTTGCTGGAAGAAATTCTGCGCATCTGCCGCGAGAAAAATATCGCGCTTTTTGTCGACGAGTGCTTTTTGAGCCTGTCGGACGGCGGCGTTGATCTGACGCCGTCCCTATCTGACTTCCCACAGCTTTTTATCCTCAAGGCCTTTACGAAGAGCTTTGGCATGGCGGGGCTGCGGCTGGGGTACGGCCTGAGCGCGGACGAGACCTTGCTGCGGAAGATGTCGGCGGCGGTGCCGCCGTGGAATGTCTCGACGCTTGCACAGGCGGCGGGCGTCGCCGCGCTGGGCGATGCGGAGTTTCTGGAGAAAAACCGAACCATCATCCGCGCGGAGCGCCCGTGGCTCGAGGAAAAACTGAGGAAATTCGGCTTTCGGGTGTGCCCATCGCAGGTGAATTACATCTTATTCCGTGGCGATGTGGGCTTGATGGAACAGCTGCGAGCGCGCGGCGTCGCGATCCGCGACTGCGCAAATTTCGAGGGCCTGACATCCGGCTGGTATCGCGTCGCGGTCCGGCAGTACGAGGAAAACGAACAGCTTATCGCGGCAATCAGAAGCGTGGGAAAGGAGTGAGCGCATGGCAAAAACTATCATGATCCAGGGGACGATGTCCAACGCGGGCAAGAGTCTGCTGGCCGCGGGGCTCTGCCGCGTTTTGAAGCAGGACGGCTATCGCGTTGCCCCGTTCAAGAGCCAGAATATGGCGCTCAACTCGTTCATCACGAAAGATGGCGGCGAGATGGGGCGCGCGCAGGTGGTGCAGGCTGAGGCCGCGGGCATCGAGCCGGATGTGCGCATGAATCCGATTTTACTGAAGCCGACGACGGACATCGGCAGTCAGGTCATCGTGAACGGACGCGTACAGGGCAATATGCCCGCGATGGAATACTATCGCAGAAAGCGCGACTTTATCCCCGCGGTGATGGAGGCCTATGAGAGCTTGGCACGCGAGTACGACATCATCGTCATCGAGGGCGCGGGCAGCCCCGCGGAAATCAATTTGCAGGAAAACGACATCGTCAACATGGGTCTTGCCCGCATGGTGGATGCGCCGGTGCTGCTGGTGGGCGACATCGACCGCGGCGGCGTGTTCGCCCAGCTCTACGGCACGGTCACGCTGCAAAGTGAAGAGGACAGAAGGCGCATCAAGGGCGTTGTTGTCAACAAATTCCGCGGTGACCGCGCCATTCTGGAACCGGGGCTCAAAACGCTTGAGGAGCTCTGCGGCGTACCCGTGGCGGGCGTTGTGCCATACCTCCATGTCGACATCGACGACGAGGATAGCTTGAGCGAACGCTTCGGGCGGGATAAGGAGCCGCGGCTCATCGACATTGCGGTCATCCGCCTGCCGCGCATTTCGAACTTTACGGATTTTTCGCCGTTTGAGCGCTACGAGAATGCCTCGCTCCGCTATGTGGAGCGGGCGCGGGACCTGCGCGCGCCGGATATGATCGTGATTCCCGGTACGAAGAGTACGATCGCCGACCTCCAATGGCTCCGCCAGAGCGGGCTGGAGGCGTCGATCCAAAAGGCCGCGAGCGGCGGCACGCTGGTTTTCGGCGTCTGCGGCGGCTATCAGATGCTGGGGCGGCACATTTCCGACCCCGAACAGGTCGAGGCCGCGGGCGTGACGGAAATCGACGGCATGGGCCTCCTGCCGCTCGAAACAGTATTTCAGGGCGAAAAGGTGCAGACGCAGACAAGCGGCGTCTTCTCCGGCGTCGAGGGACTGCTCTCTGAGTTGAACGGCAAGCGCTACGCGGGCTACGAGATCCACATG
>ENA-UOJC01003393-UOJC01003393.1-human-gut-metagenome-genome-assembly--contig:-C104-NODE-3393-length-15118-cov-4.938392_pt1 | contig 15118 bp, 12 predicted proteins | sample MGYA00242339_ERZ723886 | MGnify/ENA metagenome assembly ERZ723886 | reverse complement strand
GAAATATCTTAATCCGAAAATACGGATAATTATTAGACAAAAAAACAAGCCTTCCACCGGACGGATCCCCGCGCGGCGTTAGCGTTTTATGAACTTTTGTCTGCTATTTTATTTCGGAACAAGGATTACCAAACGGACATCGTCATGAAAAAAATTACGCTTTTTTTCGTAGGCCTTTTTTCTTTCGTCGCACCGGCCGCCGCCCAGCAGAGGCAGAGCGAACCGGCACAGCTGGGGACGGTTGCCGGAGTCGCCATGGCCTGCGGCGCTTACCGTCAGCTTTACCTTTACGAAGAAATCACCAGCCGTCTGCTGAGCAACACAGCCGCAAACGAACGGGTTGAAAAGGAAATGTACAAGGAATACGCCATTGCGAAAACGAACAGCTTCCGGGAACAGGCCGACCGGCGCAAGGTTCCGTGCTCCGAAGCCGTGGACGCTTTTTCAAAAATGCCTATTTTCCGGTTTGAGCTGTATGCCGACGGCAGCCTGAAAACCCCGGAAGGACGTTATCTTCTTCCTCGCGGGCAGAAAAAATTCAATCCCTCTGCCGAACGGCTTTATCCGGCGCCCGTTCCGGCGGCGCCGCGTCCGACCCCTCCGGCATCTCCGGTTCCCGCGGCGGCTCCCGCTCAGTCCGGCGGGTTCACCAGATCCGCGTTCTGAAGCAGATTCAGCGGCGGATAAATCCCCAGCCGTTCGGCGGCTTCCATATTGACCACGAACAGCGAACGTTGCGGCGATTCAATGGGAATATCATAAGCCGCTATGCCGTCCCGTAAAATCTCGGCCGCCTTGCGGCCGGCCATCTGGCCGACCGTATAATAACGATGCACGAACGCGAAAAGCGCGCCGCCGCGACGCACAGCACCTTCCGAGGCCGACAGAACGGGAATGTTCAGCGACGACGCCGTTTCGGTCAGAACATCACGGTGCGCGTTCATGAAGGCGTCGGTCCCCAGATAAATCAGCTCAACCTTTTTTTCCGCCAGCTCGGCGGTCAGATCCGCAATCGCCTTTTCATCCGGGCGGCCGTCCGGCCTGAAGGGAACTTTGCGGTCAATAACCTCAAAATTCATGATCGGCGCATAGCTTTTTATCTGTTCAACCGTCACGGAAGCATTCGTTTCGGCCGGATTGTAAATAATACCCAGCCGTTTGTAGGGAATAAACTGACGCGCGGCCTGCAACTGTTCGGCCACGGGAACCAGATGCGTAACGCCGGTGATGTTCCGCCCCTGGGCTGCGATTCCCGAAACAAGCCCGCTTTCCACCGGCTGAGACACGACCATGAAAACGGCCGGCACCGAACGGACATACCGCGATGTGCGCCCATCGTTTTCCGCACCCAGCATTTCAAGCGTTACCAGAGACCCCCACGTCACCAGCAGATCCGGTCTTTTTTCACGCACCTCGGAAACAAAGGAAGCGATTTTTGAACGATCCTTGCGTGCGTCCAGAAAAACAATCCGAGCCGGAACCCGCGCGGTTTTCAGATAATCCTGAAATCCCCGGCAGGCGTCTTCGCATCCGTCCCATAAAACCATGTAAACCGTTTTTTCGCCCGGCCCGGCCTCTTCCGCCGCCGCCCGCGGAACAAAGCTGTGCAATGCGCACAAGGCCAGGACAAGGCTAATAAATCTTTTCACGGACGAACCTCTCCTTCACGCCGATCTGAACCCATCCGACATTGGCTTTTCCCATACCGATCGGTTCGGCCGCATTGTAATAACCGTGCGGAATGCTGACTTTCCCTGTCCGGGGATCCGATCGGAAAGCCTCCGCCGCCGTTCCCGCTTCGTAAAGGACACGCCCGGATTTATCGGTCAAAAGGATGAACATGACCTCGGGATTTTTCTGGCGGATGCTGTCCAGCCACACTTCGACACTTTTCAGGGATTTGAACGGAACGCCCTTCTGCACCGCCCGCTCGACCTGTGTCTGAACCAGCCGGGCAATCACCTGCGTTTTCAGGGCAATGTTTTTCCGCAGAACGGCTTCAAAAGAGGAAAACATGCCCGAAACCGATGCCGGAACCGCGCAAAGCAGAAGAATCAGGGCGCCCCATAAAATCAGGTGCCTGTAAACCGGCCGCCGGATAAGCGGGAACGTCGCCAGGAACGGCCGGGCGAAATAAAGCATCAGGCATATGGCTGTCCCGATCAAAGTCAGCAGAACGCCTGAACGCAGGGCGATGCGCATCATTCTGTCACGCCCGTTTTCATAGGAATACGTTTCATATTCCGCCGCGACACAGCCCGTTTTTTCGTTAAAGGCGTTAATGATCGGAAGAGCCGTACGCACCCTTTCCTTTTCGGTTTCCTCAACGAAATTTTCCGCCGAACGGCAGAGACGAGCCAGCTTTTCCGACACCTTCATGCCGGCCTGTTCCGCCGATGTGCTGAACAGGATGCGGCCGCTTTCACGATCAAAGGAAAAAACCGACAACAGATCGGGGTCTTCATCCGTATAATGGAAAAACAGGGCTTCGGTTTTCGGGTTCAGAGCCAAAGGAGCGTTTCCCTTGTCCATATCGGTCTGCATGACCTGCTTCAAGGCCGACAGAGTCAGCTGAACCCGCGATTCCTGAAGCCCCTTCATCGCCTGATCGAACGTCATGAAACTCATGCCCACAAAAGCGAAGACAACCGCCGCCCACAGCAGCGCTGCCAGTACAGCATGGGTAAAATGCATGTAACGCATTAAAAAGTCTTTCCGTTGCGAATCATTCCAGAGCGTATATTGTCTTTTTTTGCGTCAAAGGTCAAAAGGTAACACGGCGCGGCACAACAATTCGGAACAGAACACCGCTTTCCCGACCGTTTTCGACGGTGATTTTTCCCTTCAGATGGAAATGCACCATCCGATAGACGGTAAAAAGCCCCAATCCGCCGCCGTTTTCATGCGAAGACGAAAAAAAAGGCCTGAAAAGAAAGGGAATGTCTTTTTCCGGAATACCGACCCCGTCGTCGGTATACACGATTGTCACCCGGTCTTCGGCGGGATCCAGCGCGGCGCTCATCCGGATATGCCCTTTCTGCCCTTCGCGGAAAGCATGGTTCAGAGAATTCAGCACCAGATTGATGACGACCAGAGTCAAGGCGCCGGCGCTGCTGACCATGCGGAGGTCTTCCGGACAGTCAAGAGCCACCGCATGGGGGGTCCGGCGCAGGCGCGGACGCAGGCTGAACACGATTCCCTCCAGACATGTCTTCAGGTTGAAGGCACAGACTTCACGCCGGGCATGATTCATGACGACCTGCCTGAACGCCTGAACAAGCTCCGCCATATTCGTCAGATTGACCGCCACCAGCTCTGAAGCCTCTGCCGCGTCGGACAGGAAAGCATCCATATCCGAACGCTTCAGCGTCCCCTGCTCCAGAGCCTTTGCCGTATCCGCGACCTTTGATTCCAGAACGGACGCCGCAGTCACGCCGATACCGATCAGATTGTTCATTTCATGCATGAAGCTCGGCATCAGTCCGGCAACCGCCGCGTCATTCTGACGTTTCGCGGCGGCTTCGCTCAGACGGGTCAGTTCGTTTTTCAGTTTTTCCTTTTCATCCATAACTTATCTCGGATACAGCGGCGGCACGGGGGCGTCATCCTCGGGACGAGAAGACCCGGCGTACTGCCGCGTGGCGCGGAAAGCCTGCCAAAGGGCTTCGCCGGACCATTCGGAAGCCTCCCGCGCGTAAAGCGCCTGATTCAGGTTTTCAACCTGTACAAAAAAGGCGTCGTCCGCAAACCGGTCAGCCAGTTCGGACAAACTCAGCGGCGGATTTTCCGGCCAATAGACCGCTCCCACCTTCAACAGCGCCTTTTTCGCTTCTGCCGGATTTCCTCCCAGGCAGGCGGCCTTGAACAGGCGCACGGCCTTCGCACGCGGCATGTCTGCGGCTTCGTGTCCTTTCCGGCGGGTCGCCGTGTCCTTTCCATTACGCAACAGCCGGTAAACCGCCCACAGAAGCAAAATCGCCCCGGCCCCGGAAAGCAGCCCCGCACCGAACAGACGCACCGGATCCGCGCCAACAATCGTCACGGAACCGCCTTCGTTCCCGGCCGCCGGAGCCACGGCGGATGCCCCGGATGGAGCGGACGGCGGCGTTTGGGGCGTCACTGCGTCGTTCTTTTCCTCTGCCGGAACGGATGTGCTCGGCGCCAGAGCCGGCGATACCGCCCCGCCCTCACCCGGCGTGACCGTAACAGTCCGCGACGGAAGAACCGCCGTTTTCATTTTCCGGGTTTTCACATCAAACCAGGGGACTTCCATTGACGGCAGAACCAGCTCGCCCGGCTGTGTCGGCATAAAAACAATCTGCCGTGTCTTCACTCCGACAATGCCTTTGTCGTCGAACAGATTCTTTGTATCCGTCTTGCCCGGATACTGTTTATAGCCGGCGCCGTCCGGGAATGAAGGATCGGGAATCTGTGTATCGCGCACGCCGCTGACCATGACCGTCACGGTACGAGTCAGGGCGTCGCCCATTGTCACCGTCGTTTTCGGCGGTGTAATGTCTTCGGACACGGCAACGTCGGTTGCCGGAAGCCACGCACCGACGGCGGAAGCCGGCTTCGGGCGCACATCCAAAGTAATTTCCTGCGACTGTACCGCAATATTCTTATGTCCGAAGAATCCCGAAAACGCTGTCCGGCCGCCGAAACCGAAACCGCCGAACATGTCTTCCATCGACTGTTCCTGAGCATCCGGATCTGTAATCAGCCCCTGAAACCGCGTCGGCGGCAACGTGATTTTTCCGCTTTTCTGGGGAAACAGCACAAAGCGGTATTCCGTCACCGTGTAGGGTTGGTCATTAACGACCGTCTGTGAACGTTTCGGGTCGCCCCACTGTTCAATCGCGACACCGTCGGCGTGCGGCGGTGTAATCATGCCGTCCAGAATCGGGGTCGATGTGAACAGGCGCACGGTATAAACAGTCTGCTCCTGCACGAACGGCTGTGTCTTTCCGACGGCGGCGCGGACGAACACTTTCGCCTGCGCTTTCGAGGACGGGGCGCTGCCCTGCGCGGTGGCGGACGGAACCGGCGTGCCTCCCGGAACGACGGTCAGCGTCACCGGCGCGGTTTTTTCCTTTCCCGCCGAAATGGACGGCAGGACAACCGTGCCGGTCTTTCTGGGAATCAGGGTCAGGACGGTTTCGTTGAACTTTTCGGATTTGCCGTTGATGTATGTCGATTTAAAGCTTTTCCTCTGCCCCGTAATGATAAAGTCTTCGTTCAGGACGGAAATGTCGGGTTGTTCCGCATCGCCGTCCTGACGCAGATAAAGCTGAAAGCTTTCGCCTTCGGGGATCGTCGTCTGGCTGACCGATCCTTCAAACCCGGCGGACGCCGCCTGATGAAGAAGCAGAGTTAAAATAAAAAAGCTTAAAAAGTAAAACCGTTTCATCCTACCATATCCTCCGTTTCTGCATATTGCGCCGACGGATCCGCTCCCGGAGCAGGCCGGAGGGATCGTCTTCAATCGTGCTCAGCCATTCAAGCTGTTCCTGCTTTTCCTTATCTTTTTCATCCGTTTTCGTGCCGGGAGCGCCCTTTTCAGGGCTTTGTTCCGCTTTGTCGTCTTTCCGGGCTTCCTGACGCTGGGGCGCACCTTTCCGGTCGTCCTCCTGCTTTTCCTCTCCGGCTTTTCGCTTTTCCTCTTCCTGCCGGCGGCGCTCGGCGTCGGACATTTCCGCCGTGCGCTCTTCCGGTTTCCCGGTTTCGTCCGGTTTACGGTCTTCCGAAGTATCCGACGCCTGTCCGTCTTTGGAAGAATCCTTCCGTTCCTGATTTGAACCGGCATTCTGAGGCTGATTCGGGTCGGATTTACCCTCCTGATTCCGGGACTGATCCGACGCGTTCTGTTGCGGGTTCTGATTCTGTTGATTTTGCTGATTCTGTTGATTCTGCTGATTCTGCTGTTGCTGTTGATTTTGCTGTTGCTGTTTTTTCAGCTGCTCTTCCAGATATTTCTTGTTAAACGCCGCATCCGCGTGTTCCGGATTCCGTTCCAGCACGTTTTTATACGCATCAATGGCTTCTTTGATCTTACCGGCATGAGCCAGCGCATTACCGCGGTTATATGCCGTTTCAACAGCCGCGGAACGGCCGAGCGTCTCTGCCGCCCGGGTATAATCTCCGGCTTTGTACTCCGCCGCACCGCGCCAGGCCGGATCATCTCCGAACGCTTCGGGTCGTAGGGGTTTTTCTCCGGCATACAGACGTGCGGCCTCCTGCCGATCGGGACGTTCCCACAAATCCCGCCACGTCCATGCCTGTGCCGCCGACGGTGTCAAAGCCAGGTACAGAAGCACGGCCCCAAGCCATCCGCGCCGGAATCCGAACGCCACGAAAGGAAGAAGCAGGAGCGTCAGGTAAACGCCCGCATCCCGCCAGGCATCGGCCTTCTGTAAGTTTTCCTCCTGCCGTGCGAAATCGGGCGCTTCCGAAGGCGCTGCGGCCAGAATCGCCTTCACATCGCTGTCCCCGAGAGCAATCCGCCGGTAAACGCCGCCGCCCGCCGCGGCTATTTTCTCAAAAGCCGCCTGACTTAACCCCGACAGAAGGGGTTTTCCGGCTCGGGACTGATAAAAAGACCCGTCCGGAAGCTGAATCGGCGCCCCCTGAAGTGTCCCGACCCCCAGCACGGAAACAGTGTATCCCGACTTTTTCAAGGCCGCCGCCGCCTTCACCGCCGCGTCGACATAAGACGAATCGACATACGCCCCCAGAAGAATGACCTGCCCCCGCGCTGATTTCGCCTGCTCCAGAAGCTGTTGCGCCTTTTCCAGCGCCAGATCCGGACGCGGCATCCGGCCGCCCATCATGCCGGCGGCAATCGTCGGCAGGACGTTTTCAATCATGTGCACATCCGATGTCAGGGGCACGGCCACAAACGGCTCGTTGTCATAAAGCTCCAGGGCATACTGGCCGCCCTTCATATCCTGCAGGAAATCGTGCAGTTTGAAGCGTGCGCGATCCATCCGGGAAGGCTTCAGATCAGTCACACTCATGAACAGGGAAATGTCCAGCACAAAAACCGTATCATTTCCTTTTGTCAAAACCGGCTGCGGCAGACGTTCCCACGCCGGCCCGGCCAGAGCCAGAATGCCGATGATCCAGCACAGCGCCGCCAGAACAACGGGAAAGAATGAGCGGCGCGCCGTCCCCGAAACCAGCTGGCATTTCAGCAGTGCCCGGTCGCACACCATCCGCCACAGGCCGCCCGCCGTCCGGCTTCTTGACGCCAGAAACGGCAGAAGAAGGAAAACCGCGAAACCCCACAGCCATTCGGGGCGCAAAAAATGGAATTCGTTCATTTGCGTTTCCCTCCGACAAGCATGAAAACCGCCCCCAGCACGCTGAGGCCGAATGCGGCCGCAAGCGGATAAAAGAACAGCTCGCGCACCGGACGGATGAAAATATCGTCGTTCTTCACCGGTTCCAGTGCGTCAATATCCTGGTAGATACGAGCCAGCTCGGCCGTATTTTTCGCCCGGAAATACCGGCCGCCCGTCATTCGTGCGATTTCCTGCAGAGACTTTTCATCAATTTCCGCGTCGCGCGGCATCTGTGTCACGCCGAACAGCGTCGGAACCGCCACCGTGTCCGACCCCGCGCCGACGGTATAAACCCGGACGCCCATTTTTTTTGCCAGCTCTCCGGCTTCCAGCGGGCGCATCTTTCCCGCGTTCGCCGCCCCGTCCGACAGCAGGATGACCACCTTGCTGGACGCGGGCACGTCAATCATTGTTTTCAGCGCCAGCCCCAGAGCGTCCCCGATTGCCGTCTGTGTCCCCGCCATCCCGACGTCGGCCTCGTTCAACAGTTCGGAAACCGTTTTCAGGTCAAACGTCAGAGGTGCGAACAGATAGGCTCGTTCGCCGAACAGCACGACACCGACCCGGTCGCCTTCTCTTTTCCGAACAAAGTCATCCGCCACGGCCTGCACCGCGTCCCAGCGGCGCACGGGACGTCCCTGTATCACGAAATCAGGTTCCTCCATAGAGCCGGACACATCCAGAACCAGCATCAGGTTACGGCCTTCGGAAGGGATCTTTTCCGGCGTGCCGACCCACTGCGGCCGCGCCGCCGCCGTTACCAGAAGAATCCACATCAGCGCACCGAGAATCCGGCGCATCCTCAATCCGCCCAGAACCGACAGACGCCCTCCCATGGGCAACGCCTGCAGGCCTTCAAAAAAAGGAACCTTCAGCGCTTCTTCGTTTTTATCCCCGACGCGCGGCAGAACCGCCCGCATCAGAAACGGCAGGGGAAGCAGTATAAAAATCCAGGGCCAAACAAAATGCGTCATAAATTGCGCCTCATCCAGTTTTCCGCTGAGCGAACCAGCCGTTCGCCCCGTTCGCGGCATTCCCCTCCCCGGCAGGGCGGAGCATATGCCTGCGCCGTCAGCAACGTTTTTTCATCATCCGTCAGGACAGCGCCCGTCCGTTCCAGAAAGGAAAGCCACGCCGCGCCTTCCAGATGTGCGGTTTCTTCCCGGCCGAAACGTGACAGCGCCGAACGCCGCAGGAGAATCGACACACCGGCCGACAGCGCCGAAATGTCACCGTCGCGGGAAAAGGACTGCCGCAGTTCCGCCAGCACGGTGAACGCCCGGCGCCGGCGGCGCATCCGGAAGCCCGTGAAAAACAGATACGCCCCGGCCGCGACCGCAGAGCATACCGTCAATACTATCCACCATCCGGGCGCCAAAGGAAATATCCCATTTGGATATAGCGGACGCAGAAGCGCCAGCAGTTCCTCCCGGCCGAGGTTTTCGGGCAGTGCGTTCATCCTTTCCCTTTCTTTACTTTAAGAAAAAATGTAAGCCGCCGGAATTGACGAATCAAGAAGGTTTCCGTTTGTTTTTGTGGACAAAAAAAGTTTTTTGACCCACACTGGAGAAAAGTATAGCCGATAAGAGGTCAATATGAAAGATCTGATGCCGCCCTCGCGGGTTGAAAATGCCGGAGACGAACCGGAAGCGCAAGCCTCCCTCCGCACGTTGGCCGATGTTCCCGCGCGTTACCGCAATTATCCCGGATTTGAACGCCTGGCCGTTGATCCGGCCCATGAAGATCGCCCGATTCCAAAAACCATCCGCGAAGCCATGTCCGCGGTTGAAGCGGAGCTGAGCGGCGCGGTCAAAGGCCCCGTCACACGCTCGGATACCGCCTACATCGATTTTTACGACGGCGACGGCTATCCCTTTGACGTCAAAACGCCGCTTTCCCCGTCCGGGAAGGATAAATGGGAATTTGACAGCGCCGGAAACGCGGAAACCATCCTTGCTCAGCTGGACAAAGTCCATAAAATAAAGGGATCAACGGAACAGGCGCCCGTCGCCGTGCTTCTGGACACGACCTATCTGTCGGCCGAGGATCATCATGCCCTGTGGCATCAGCTGCGCAAGAAAACAAAGGAAGACCGGAGCCTTCTGAAACGCATTTATGAAGTCAACGTTGAAACCGGCCGCCGGACAGCCCGGCTTTCCCCGGCCGTTAACGCCGCTTTAATCCGACAAACCCGGGGCCGCTGAATGAAAATTGTCCGTTTCTTATTTGTTTTTCTGCTCTCTTCCTGCGTTTTCTGGCCGAACGACTATTCCAACTGGAATGGCGGCGATTCATTCAAAGAAGGCATCACCGCCTTCAATACCAGCCGTTACTCCCTGGCCCTGGAAAAACTCAAAGAACCCGCCGAAAGGGGAAATATTGACGCCCAGTACCTGATGGGGCTGATTTATCGTTACGGACTGAGCGGCGAAAAAAACAGCTTTCTGGCCGAAAAATATCTGAACATGGCCGCCAACAACGGCCAGACCGCCGCACAGGTGCAGCTGGCCTTTCTGTATCAGGACAGAAACGCGCCGCTGTACAATCCGCTGGCCGCCTACCGCTGGTTCGAAATTGTCGTCGGAAGCCGGCCCCAGTATCAGCAGGAACTGCAAAGTCTGCGCTGGACACTCCAGACGCAGGGGCTTCTCCTGAAGGTCAAATCCCTTGACATTCCGGATCCCAAATTCGTTTATTATCGCGGCGTCGATTACAACGACCTGTTCCCCCCGAGGTAAGCGATGTCCTCCGTGGGAGACCGCTTTTTCCGCTCATCCCCCCTGCAGCTGACCGTTTTCATGCTGGCCGCGTGCACGGTGTCGGCCATTGTGCATTACGAACTGCTGTGGGATTTCGTCAATTACCATTATTACAATCCGTATGCCTTTCTGAACGGACGGCTGAATTACGACATTACGCCCGCCGGTTCCGTCAATACGTTTTTCAATCCGCTGATGGACATTCCGGCCTACCTTCTGATTCAGGCTCTGAATGATCATCCTCTGGTTTTCAGCTTTTTCATGGGCGTTCCCTACGGACTGCTTCTGTTCGTCGTTTTTAAGGTTATCTGCCTTTTTTTTGACACATCCGCTTTTCCGGGACGCTGTGCGGCGGTAGCCGCGCTTTTAATCAGCGCAACCGGTTTCGCCACGCTGGCACAGGTCAGCACAACAACAAACGAAGTTCCGCTGTCCGTTCTGGCCGTGGCGTCATTTTACCTGCTTTTGAAAGACGTGGCCTTTACACAGGCCTTCCGCCCGAAAACGTATATCATCGCCGGCTTTCTGCTTGGAGCCGCGTTCGGCCTGAAACTGAATTTCGTCCTGTATTGTGCTTCAACGGGGCTGACGCTGATCCTGTTTTACCGGACGCTTTCCCGACCTAAAACGCTGATTGCCCTTTTTTCTCTGGCCGGATTGGCGGGTTTTCTGCTGTTCAACGGGTTCTGGATGTGGATCATGTGGAAAAATTACGGCAATCCGGTCTTCCCGTTTGCCAACGCCGTCTTCAAATCACCGTATTTCGATCCGGTGAATTATTCCGACCCGCTGTATTTAAAAAACCGGACATTCTGGGAAACCGTTTTTTATCCGATTCTGCTGTCATTTAAATTCATGTTCAGAAAAGATTATGGAACGCCGCTGGCTCTGGCGGATTTCCGCTATGCGGCGGGGTTTCTGCTGGCGTTCGGCTATCTGTTTCGGCTTGTGCGGAAACAGGCGGGAAGCCGGGCCGGGCTGTTTCTGTTTGTCTGGCTGAGCCTTTCGTATGTCCTGTGGCTGCTGAACTTTTCCATTTTGCGGTATCTGATCCCCGTGGAAACGCTTCTGTCGATTCCCATTGTGAAAGCGTTCCGGATGATTCCGAAACCGAAAAGCATTCCCGGTGAAGGTGCCTATTATGCGCTTGCGGTTTTCGGCCTGTTCATTTTTCTGACGACCATGGTGTTTTCCCAGAATTACGGCCAGAGAAAAACCGATCAGGGTGTTGTTTCGTTTGAAAGAATCGTGCTACCGGACGACACGCTGGCTCTTGTTTACGGCGCGCCGGCCGCCGCTGTCATCCCTCGGCTGGCCGAGGAAACGAAAAACATCCGCTTCCTGGGCAATACGGCGCGGACGATGCGGACAATCAACGGAACGGATTTCATTCTGCGCGGTCGTTTCACCGACGAAAAGGCTGAAATTATCCGGAATCACAAAGGGCTGACAGTCTCATTTGTTTCGATTTCGTTCGCCCAGCTGCAGGAAATTATGGACACGTCGCCCGAACCGCATATCTGCCACCAGCTTAAAAATTCGTTCTGGTCCCTGCTGTTCATCTGTGTCCCGGAAAGGCTGAAAAGCCAAATCCTTCCGGACAGCTATCCCTCAGAACCGAAGCTCTGATTTTTCCAGGCGGCGGATTTCATCGCGGATTTTCGCCGCCTGTTCAAATTCCAGCTCCTCGGCGGCTTTGCGCATCTGTTTTTCCAGTTTTGCAATCCGCTCTTTCACGGTTTTGCCGCCGACCGGAAGCGCGGTTTCGTCCGACGCCAGATCGACATAATCCCGGTCGCACAGATCCTGAAGGATATCCGCGACGCCGCGCCGGATGGTTCGGGGCGTAATGCCGTTCGCCGCATTGAATTTTTCCTGTCTTTCACGGCGGCGTGCCGTTTCGGACAAAGCCCGCTCCATGGATCCGGTCATATGATCCGCATACAGGATTACGCGGCCGTCCACATTGCGGGCCGCGCGGCCGATCGTTTGAATCAGGGATCGGTCGGAACGCAGGAAGCCTTCCTTGTCCGCGTCCAGAATGGCGACCAGCGCGCATTCCGGAATGTCCAGCCCTTCGCGCAACAGGTTGATACCGACCAGCACATCAAACACGCCAAGCCTTAAATCACGGATGATTTCAATGCGTTCCAGAGTTTCAATGTCGGAATGCATGTAGCGCACCTTCACGCCGTTTTCGGCCAGATAATCGGTCAGGTCTTCGGCCATCCGCTTGGTCAGTGTCGTGACCAGCACTCTTTGCCCCTTTTCGGCGCACAGGCGACACTCTGCCATCAGGTCGTCCACCTGGGCCGCGACCGGACGCACTTCACAGACCGGATCCAGAAGCCCGGTCGGGCGGATGATCTGTTCGGTGAAGACTCCCTGCGTCTGTTGCAGTTCCCACGGGCCGGGCGTGGCAGACACGTAAATTGTCTTCGGACGCATCTGATCCCATTCCTCGAACTTCAGAGGCCGGTTGTCAATACAACTGGGCAGGCGGAACCCATAATTCGCCAGCGTGCTCTTCCGGTTGAAGTCCCCCCGGTACATGCCGCCGATCTGCGGAACAGAGACATGGCTTTCGTCCACAAACAGCAGAGCGTCCTTTGGCAGGTATTCAAACAGGGTCGGCGGCGGTTCGCCCGGCGCGCGGCCGGTCAGATGACGGGAGTAGTTTTCAATGCCCTTGCAGTGCCCCGTTGCTTCAAGCATTTCCAGATCGAACCGCGTACGCTGTTCAATGCGTTCGGCTTCCAACGGCAGACCCTGTTCACGGTAGAACGCCAGCCGTTCCTTCAATTCCTCACGAATGGTCTTCATCGCCTGCGACAGCGCGGGGCGGGGCGTCACATAGTGGCTGGCCGGGTAAACGGTGATTTCCTTCAGCTCCAGCTTTTTCTCGCCGGTCAGAGGATCAAATTCAGCAATCGATTCCAGTTCATCCCCGAAAAAGGACAGACGCCACGCCAGATCTTCGTAATGGCTCGGGAAAATATCCAGCGTATCGCCCTTGACGCGGAACGTCCCGCGCGTAAAGGCCAAGTCGTTGCGCTGATACTGCAGATCAACCAGACGGCGCGCCAGGTCGCGGACTTCCAGATTCATGCCCGGCTGGAGTGAAAACGCCATTCCGGAGTAGGATTCGACACTGCCCAGACCGTACAGGCACGACACCGAGGCAACAATGATAACGTCCCGGCGTTCCAGAATGTTCCGCGTCGCGCTGTGGCGCATCCGGTCAATCTGTTCGTTGATGGCGGAATCCTTTTCAATATACGTATCCGTCCGCGGGATGTAGGCTTCCGGCTGGTAATAATCATAATAGGAAACGAAATATTCGACCGCATTTTCGGGAAAGAAGGCCTTCATTTCGCCGTACAGCTGGGCCGCCAGAATTTTATTCGGCGCCATAATCAGAGCCGGGCGGCGCATTTTCTGAATCACCTGAGCCATCGTAAAGGTCTTGCCCGACCCTGTTACTCCCAGCAAAACCTGATCGCGTTCGCCGCGTTCCAGCCCGTTGACCAACGCCTGAATCGCTTCGGGCTGATCTCCCGCCGGCTCGTATTCGGACACAAGTTTAAAATCCGCGGGTTCCTGCGAATCCGAAGTGTTATACATCGGGATGCTGTTCATGAGCCGTTTTCCTGAAATATCTGTTTACGGGATACTTCTATTTAGGTAACCTTGTCCCTGATTTGCAATACGTAAAATTATTTAAGGAACATTTCATGGAAAAAAACGCGTCACGGGCGTCTTGGGCGCTTCCGCTTTTTCTGTGTCTCACCGCGGCCTGCACGCTCAGCGCAGTCCTGAAATACGATGTTATCTGGGACTTCGTCAACTATCATTACTATAACGGCTTCGCCTTTTTGAACGGCCGTCTGAATTACGATATTGCCCCGGCCTTTCTGAATACGTTTTTCAATCCGCTTCTGGACGTCGTTAATTATCTTCTGACCGAAAAATTCAATACACAGCCGACCGTTTTCCATTTCATTCTGGGGTTGCCGTTCGGATTCGTTCTGTATTTCCTGTACCGGACGGCACGGCTGTTTTTTGACGCGGGGACGCTGAAAGGACGGGTGTGTGTCGCCGCCGTCCTTCTGATCGGCACAACGGGATTCGCAACTTTTTTCCAGATCGGCTCGACGACGGGCGAAATGCCTCTGGCCGCCCTGATTCTGGCGGCATTCTTCCTTCTGGTGCGGGACATCGGCTTTGAACGGCGGTACAGTGCCCGAACATTCCTCCTGGCCGGTTTCCTCCTGGGCGCCGGGGCCGGGCTGAAGATGACAGGGCTTCTGTATTGTCTGTCGACGGGGATCACCCTGCTTCTGTTCGTCCGGAGGTTTGAGCGGCCGTGGACGCTTCTTGGAATTTTCATTCTGGGCGGTGCGGCCGGTTTTCTGCTTTTCAACGGGTTCTGGATGAAAACGCTGTGGGAAAACTATGGCAATCCGGTGTTCCCGTTTGCCAATGCCGTGTTCAAATCCCCGTATTTCGATCCGGTCAATTATTCGGATCAAACGCATCTGGCCGGACGTTCCTTTTTTGAAGAACTGCTGCTTCCCTTTGCCCTTCTGATTCATGTCAAGGAAGCGCCCGCGGTGGGTTACGCCGACATTTCAGACATTCGCTTTGCGCTGGGCTTCATTATCGGGCTTTTGTTCCTGTTTTCGCTCCGGCGGAAGAAAAATCGTGTCGAGACACCCACGGGAGTCCTTTTCCTGGCGGTCTGGCTGGTCGTTTCATACATTCTATGGCTGACGCTGTTTTCAATCATCCGCTATGCCGTCCCGATTGAAGCTCTGCTGGCGATTGCTCTGGTCAAAGCGCTGGCCTCCTTCCGGCGTCCGGAAAGCATGATTGGAGAGGCTCTGTATTTTTCCTTCCTGTTGTTCATAACGGGCATCATGCTTCTGACGCCGTATCAGTCGGAACCGTGGGGCACACGCCGCGGCGCTCAGTACGTGCTGGACGCGGAACCGATTGTCCCGCCGCCGGGAACCC
>ENA-UOJC01003376-UOJC01003376.1-human-gut-metagenome-genome-assembly--contig:-C104-NODE-3376-length-15172-cov-3.950255_pt1 | contig 15172 bp, 10 predicted proteins | sample MGYA00242339_ERZ723886 | MGnify/ENA metagenome assembly ERZ723886 | reverse complement strand
TCCTGACCTGTTCTTCCCCGGAGGGTGCGAGAGACTACCTCGTTCCGTCCAGAGTCCATCCGGGTAAGTTTTATGCGCTGCCCCAGGCGCCCCAGCAGTTTAAGCAGATTCTGATGACGTCCGGTTTTGACCGTTATTTCCAGATAGCCCCCTGTTTCAGAGATGAGGACGCCCGTGCAGACCGTTCTCCGGGAGAGTTTTATCAGCTTGATATGGAGATGGCGTTTGCCACCCAGGAGGATGTTTTCTCAATTATCGAGGAAGTGCTTCCTGCAGTGTTTGAAAAATACGGTGTGTACAAGACGGCGTCCAAAGCGCCTTTTACGCGGATTCCTTACTTGGAGGCAATGGAAAAATACGGTTCCGACAAGCCGGATTTGCGTATTGATTTAACGGTTCAGGATGTAACGGACTGTCTGGCTGAGTGCGGCTTTGAGCCGTTTAAAGGCAATGTAGTAAAGGCAATCGTGGTTGATAAATTCACGGCGACGCGTAAGGTAATCGACAAGATTTGCAGCGATGTGGAAGTGCAGTCCGGCAACAAAGCATACTGGTTTAAGCTGGATGAAAACGGAGAGCTTGTGGGCGGCATCAGCAAATTTGTGACGGATATTAAGGATAAGGTAGTAGATGCGCTTGGCTTGAAACCGGGTGATTTTGTGGGTCTGACTGCCGGTAAGAAAATAAAGGCGCAGAAGACGGCAGGCGTTCTCCGCAATATGCTGGGCGCTAACTGCGAAGCGCATATGAAAAAGGATTGCTACGAATTCTGCTGGATCGTAGACTTCCCGATGTATGAGATTGGCGAGGAGTCCGGCGAACTGGAATTTTGTCATAACCCGTTTTCCATGCCCCAGGGCGGACTGGATGCCCTGAATAATCAGGATCCTCTTGAGATTCTGGCATATCAGTACGATTTGGTATGTAATGGCGTGGAGCTGTCCTCCGGTGCAGTGAGAAACCATGACCCGGAGATTATGGTTAAGGCATTTAACCTGATTGGACTTGGCGAAGAGGCTGTGAAGGCAAAATTCCCGGCAATGTACAATGCCTTCTGCTATGGAGCGCCTCCCCATGCGGGAATTGCTCCCGGCGTAGACCGTATGATTATGCTGATTACCGGGGAAGACAGCATCAAGGAGATTATTCCTTTCCCGATGAATAAAAACGCAATGGATGTTATGATGAATGCACCTGCTGCAGTAGAACAGAAACAGTTGGATGATGTTCATATTAAGATTAAAGTTGAGGATTTAGAAGAAAAGTAAAATAACGCCCCTGACCCTCTTGTAAAGGAAGGTCAGGGGCGTTTGTATGAGCGCCTATATATCAAGAGGATGTCTGTTTGATTTATGTGAAATCTTAATTAGAAAATAAAAACAGAAGAAACGTAAATATTTATTGAAAATATGGGAAAAAAGAGTATAATATAAAAATAAAAACGTAAAATATGTATTTAAAAACGGAGGAATTATGAAACTTTTAAAATTGACTATAAAAGGGTTACCGCATTTTAAAGAGTTACTAGATATAGATTTTGTGGCACAACAAAGAGTGAATGATGATGATAAGGAGAAACTTTGCAATGTGTTTTCAAATATATATGTAAATAAAGCGCTCTCCTTTGTTGGTATTAATGCTTCTGGAAAAACAACGATATTGAAAGCGATATCTTTTGCTATGAAAATGTTGAATAATGAGTCTATAAATAATTTCAAATCGAAAGAAATTTTCAATGATTTAGATGTTAATGAACAAGTCATTATTACATCATATTTTTTTAGTGGAAATTGTGTAAATAAGCTGGAGACATTTATAGCAAAAGAAGTGAATGTTATAGATGGAAGCGAGAAATTAGTTATTCGGGATGAGAAAATATGGTCAAAAGAAATTAGTAAAATAAAGACAAAGAAAAGTATATTTGCTTTCAGTGATTCTGATTTAAGAGAAAAAAGGAATCAAAATGAGCAATATTTAATGGATGACGTTAGTATTATTGTTGCAGAAAATAAAAAACATAATACGAGTCTTTTTGTTTACGATATGTTGGAATGGACGGATCATAATATTTTGAATGTTTTGGGACGATTTCCGAAAGAACTCTTAACTTTTTTAGATCCAAGTATAGAATATCTTTTGTGTAGTCTAAAAGAGAAAAAAGTAAATATTCGATTAAAGTTTTACGGAAAAGAGGAAGTGGTTATAAATAATCCGAGAGTTTTGGAAAACTATCTTTCCTCAGGAACAATAAAGGGACTGGGTGTATTTATGAGCGCGACATTTGCATTTATTGAGGGAGGATATTTAATAATTGATGAAATAGAGAATCATTTTAACAGAGAAATTGTAGCTACGTTGATTCGCTTCTTTATGGATGAAAAAGTAAATAAGAATGGTGCGACGCTTATATTTTCAACCCATTATTCAGAGCTACTGGATGAATTTGACAGAAATGATAGTATTTATGTAGTTAGAAATAAAGAGGGAATCAGTGCAGAAAATTTGGCAAATATTTTAAAGAGAAATGATATAAAAAAGAGTGAAGTTTATGATAGTGATTATCTAGGGGGGACCGTGCCTGCATATGAAGCTTATATAGCGTTGAAAAAAGTCCTAATTAATGTAGAGTAATGGAGGACTTGGGTATGGGAAAATATATAGCATGTATTTGTGAAGGTGGAGCTGAAAGGGCAATATTAGATTTGCTGCTTGATAATCACAAACTGATTTTCAAGCGGGAAGATTTAATTGAAGAGGAAGTGTTAAGATGCAGAAGTGGTAAAGAGTTTGAAGAAAGATATTTAAGGAAAGCATATACGGAGAAAATTACTATTTATTGGATTCATGATTCTCGAAGTGAAAAATTTAATTTAAGTAAGGCATACAAACATAAAGTGGATGTTAAAAATGTAATAACAGCCCCAGAAATTGAAAAACTTATTATTTGCAATGAAGGCAAGTATAAAGATTATGAAAAGGAAGCGAGAAAAAATCCGAGATTAAAGCCTAGCAGCTATTGTAAGTCAAACTTAAAGCATAAAGACGTTAAAAGTTATGAGTTTGTTAAAGGATATTTTTCAGATATGCAAGTTTTAGAGAAAGCTTTACATGAATATCGAAGAATTTCAAAAGTACGAGGACATGAGATGACGATATGGGATTTGTTGAGAAAAATATAGTATTGCGTAATGGAAATAGGGATTTAATATATGTTGCCGTTTTGGCAAACGTAACCAAATTGTGCAAACTACACAATGCGAAAATGAAATCATAGCGTTTTTAAAGCGAAAACTTTGTTTAAATTGTAAGTTTTGGTTTTATTGACAATAAAAGTGGTGTGTGTTATTATTAGTTTAACGTTAAACGAACAAAACCGATGCGTGATGGACAGGATACATAATGACATAAAACGAAAACTGCCTGCATATTCTGGGAAAACAGAGAGACAATTTTCAACTGTGCAGTTATCAACGTCTGCATAGAAGGTTTAACGTTCAACCAAATAACAACAACATATAAATGAAGAAGGGAGAGTTACTATGAAAAAGAAACTCATCAGCCTGATTCTCTGTACGGCAATGGCAACAGCTATGTTAACCGGATGCGGAGATAAGGCAGCAACCAATGACAACAGTTCTTCAGCAGCGGACGCTTCCAATGAAGCATCTGTTGAAGCAAGCACAGACACAGATGCCTCTACAGAAGAAGCTGCAAGCACAGAGGAGCCTGTTACCATTACACTCGGTATCTGGCCTGAGGATACTCTGACCGATGATATTGCAGTACATGAAGGCTATGTGGCTACGATGGCAGAGCTTCATCCCAATGTAACATGTGTACCTGCATATTACAAATATTCAACCGATACCTTTATGCCGATGGTAGAATCCGGCAACTGTCCTACCATTTTTGAGTCATGGTTTACTGAGCCTCAGAAGCTGATTTCTCAGGGCGCTATCGCAGATATCACCGATGAACTGGATGCCCGCGGATGGCTGGATGCCATGAATCCTTCCATTAAAGAGCTGCTTTCTGATGATGACGGCAGAGTATACGGTATTCCCCGTGACGGCTATGCGCTTGGTCTGATGCTCAACGTTGAGCTGTTTGAAGAAGCAGGACTTGTTGATGAGGACGGTTATCCTCTTTATCCTAAGACATGGGATGAACTGGCAGAGACAGCAAAGACCATCAAAGAAAAAACCGGTTCCGCAGGTCTGTGCTTACTGGCTAAAGATAACAGTGGCGGCTGGCATTTCTCAAACATCGCATGGGCATTCGGCGCAACCCTGTGTACTGAGAATGCAGACGGAACCTTTACTTCTAATTTAGCAAGCGAGGAAGCAATCGCAGCGATGGAATATGTGAAGTCCCTGAAATGGGAGTATGACGTACTGACTGCTGACCCTCTGAACGAAGACTGGGGTACCGGCTTTACCCAGTTAGGCACCGGCGGCGCAGCTATGTATATCGGCGCAAACGATGCAGTAAACCAGCCTACCCAGGTTAATGGTCTTGCATTAGACAAATTTGCTATGTGTCCTATTCCTGCAGGTCCTGGCGGACAGTACTCTCTGTATGGCGGTACTCCTTACTTCTTTGCTAAGGATGCAACCACTGAGGAAATCAATGCAGCATTAGATTACCTTGAGGTTATGGGTAAAGCTCCCGTTGCTACGGAGTCCGCTGTTGCAGGTATGAAGGCGGATGCTGAAAATAAGGTTGCTCAGGGCGTTCCCGTTATCCAGAGATTCCCTTGTTGGGTGGCACAGGATGTACTGGATGCTGAGGCAGCAGTTGTAGAAGAGTTCGGTAACGTTGATCCGAAGATGTTCGAGTCTTATTTTGAAGCGACTGCTTCCGATGGTAATCTGAGACTGGAAGAGCCTGGCGAGACGCAGGATATGTATGCGGAGCTGACGAAGGTTCTGCAGGAAGTTCTCACCAATGAGAATGCAGATGTTACAGAATTGATGCAGCAGGCAAATACGAATTACCAGATTATTCTTGATGACAAGTATCCTGCAGAATAAATATGCTTGTTAGAAATCCTTCTATAAAGTAAGAACATGGGCATACCGGGGGTCCTTCAGGGTTTCCGGTATGCTTCATGAACAGAAAGGTTCCTGTAGAAAAAAGGAAAACAAAAGTATCAATTTGAAATGGGAGGTGTGTAACCATGAAAGCGGCAAAAGTAAAAAAAGAAAAATTCAGAAAGAGAGATTTGATGGGCTGGCTTGTGATGCTGCCGACCCTGATATTGTTTGCTTTTTTTGTATGGGAGCCATTAATTGAAAATATCAGATTATCCTTCTGTACGACCAAGAGGTATACTGTCACCGGTTTTGCGGGACTAAAGAATTACATATCTGTTGTAAACGATGTAGACTTTGCGGCGGCATTTAAGAATACCTTTGCCTATACCTTCTGGTCTCTGATTATTGGTTTTGTGGTGCCGATTATTATGGGTATTCTGATTTCCGAGACTGTCAGAGGAAAAAGCCTGTTCCGTGTAGGCGTGTATTTTCCTAATATTATGCCTTCTTTGGCAACCATCTGGATTTGGAGCTATTTTTTTCTTCCCGGTGAGACCGGCGTATTGAATATTATTCTCGGATGGTTCGGTATTGAACCCCAGGTCTGGTTAAATAACCCGAAATGGACGATTCCATTGATTATCATTACGATGACATGGAAAAGTGCAGGCTCTACCGCATTGATTTATATGGCGAATATCAGTGGTATCAGCCCTGATTTGTACGAGGCGGCTACCATTGACGGCGCGGGCATTATGCAGAGAATCCGGCACATTACCATACCCAGCATTACGGGAATTGCAAAGACCATGCTGATTATGCAGATTATCTCCGTGTTCCAGATTTTGTATGAGCCAATGATTTTAAAGAACGGCGGACCGAACAATGCAAGTATCTCCCTGATGATGCTCATGTATCGTTACGGTTACAGAGATTATAACGTGGCGAAGGCTTCTGCATTGTCTGTTATTGTCAGTTTGATTTTAGTTGTGCTGAGCGGCATCTATATGAAGGCTACGGCAAAGAGAAACGACGAATAGAAAGGAGGAAGGATATATGTTTTTTGATAAGTATAAAGATAAAAAGGACGGCGTTATCCGCGGTTATGATATCCGTTCTCCAAAGACAAAAGTGATTGCAGTCATTATTATGCTGATTTGTATTCTCATGGTTTGCGTCTGTCTGTTTCCTGCAATCTGGGTCTTTCTGGCAAGCTTTAAGGATATCAAGGAGTTTACCAGAGATGTAAGTATTATTCCAAAGAACTATGACTGGAGCCGTATGGCGGAGACGTGGAATGCCTTTAAATTTACTACCTATTATAAAAACTCTCTGATTCATGTTGTGGGCGCGATGATTTGTGCGGTTATCTTTAACGGTTTGCTGGCTTACGGACTTGGTGTGTTAAAACCGAAGGGATACAACATTGCATTGGGACTGGTAATGTGGAGTCTGCTGATTCCCAGTATTATCAGTATTGTTCCCCTGTTTAGAAACATTAATAATCTGGGCTTAAGCAAGAGCTTTATCCCACTGTGGCTTGCCTACGGCGCCAACGCATTCTATGTCATGCTGTTTAAGCAGTTTTTTGAGGAAATTCCAAAAGAACTGACGGAGGCTGCCAAGCTGGACGGCTGCGGCGTGTGGAGAATGTTTGTGAATATCATGCTTCCCTTATCCAAGCCGATTATCATGGTTGTGGCGATTTTTGCGGTAACGGCAGCATGGTCCGACTTCCTGCTTCCTTATCTGGTATTAAACGGAGCGCAGGATAAGACGACGGTTATGGTGAAGCTGTTCTCCTTCAAGGATACCCCGACGGATGCGGTGAGCGTACTGAGAGCTTCCTTCTTTGCAATCATACCTCCTACTATTATTTTTATTATTTTCCAGAAGCAGATTACGGATGGCGCAGCGTCAGGAGCAGTCAAAGGATAGAAAGGATAAGATAGCATGGCGAAGGTAGCGGATAGTTATTTTAAAGTAGACCCATGGAGAATTGTGGAGGAGGGCTTTCAGCCGGAATACGGACTGACAGCGGAATCGGTGTTCTCCCTGGGAAATGAATATATGGGCGTCCGGGGATATTTTGAAGAGGGCTTTGGCGGTGAACGCCTTTTGGGAAGCTATTTCAACGGCGTCTATGAGCGTCAGACGGCAGCCTCACAGGGCTATAAGGGCATTGTGCAGGAGACAGAGTTCATGGTGAACAGTCTCGACTGGCTTTATGTGCGTGTGAGCGCCGGAGAGGAAAACCTGGATTTGGCAAGCTCCCGGTTCACGGATTTTGAGCGGGTGCTGGATTTAAGGAACGGACTTCTGACAAGAAGCTTTGTCTGGAAAACGGACGCAGGAGATATTGAAGTCAAAATGGAGCGTCTGATTTCCATGGTACATAACGAGGAGGCGGCGCAGAGATTGACCTTTACCTCCCGGAATTATCAGGGAGAGCTTCGTGTTCTGGCAGGACTGGATTTTAACACGACCCACGGCGGTGACAAAATGCAGCTTTGGAACTGCACGGAGCAGAAAGCGGAAGAACACCGCTGCTCCATTAAGGTATGCACGAAAGTGACCAATATGGAAGTGGAAAGCTTTTGCAGACTGGACGGAAGCCTTGTGGAAAAAAGCACTGCAAAGCCGATAACAGAAGAAAAGCTGGCGGCAATGGAATATACCTGCATACTGGCAGCGGGCGAAAGCCTTATGTTAGAAAAAAATGTGATGAATCTTACGCTGCTGGCACGGAAAGAAAATGCGGTGAAAGACCCTCAGGGCAGACTGGCGCAGATGAGCTTTGACGGACTGCTTGCAGACAACAGCGCATGGTGGCAGGAGACCTGGGAGAAATCAGATATTGAAATTATTGGCGACGAGGAGAATCAGCAGGGCATCCGCTTCTGTATTTTCCAGATGTTCCAGACCTATCACGGCGCGGTGCAGGGCACCAATATCGGGGCAAAGGGATTAACCGGAGAGGCATACAACGGAAATGCTTTCTGGGATACGGAGACCTACTGTCTGCCCTTTTTCCTGTTCCACGATAAGCAGGCGGCGAAAAATCTGCTTTATTTCCGCTATGCAACGCTGGACGAGGCGAGAAAGAGAGCGGAGGCGCTGGACTGCAAGGGCGCTTTTTATCCCATTGCAACCATCAGCGGGCGCGAGTGCTGCAGTCTCTGGCAGCACGCCAGCTTACAGCTACAGGCATCCACGGCGGTGGCTTATGGAATCTGGCTTTACGAAAAGGTGACAAAGGATACCTCCTTTACAGAGGAGTACGGTCTGGAAATTCTGATGGAGGTCTGCCGTATGCTGGCGACCAGAGGCGATTACAACGCAGACCATACCCGCTACGGTTATTATTGTGTTATGGGGCCCGATGAGTTTCAGATGATGGTAAATCAGAACTGCTATACCAACTATATGGGACAGTTTACCTTCCGTTATACGCTGGAAGTTATGAAACGCATGAAAGCGGAGCAGCCGGAAAGCTTTGACAGAGTTGCGGCTAAGGTGGGCTACAGCGAGGCAGAGGGGAAGGACTGGCAGGAGAAAGCGGATGCTATGTACATTCCCTTCGATGAAAAGAGACAGTTGTTTGAACAGCATGAGGGCTATTTTGAACTGCCCCATGTGGATGTGGATGCCATTCCCACCACGGATTTCCCGCTGTATCATCACTGGTCTTATGACAGGATTTACCGCAACGATATGATTAAGCAGCCCGATGTGCTGATGTTTTTGCTGTTATTTAATTCCGCATTCTCAGAGGATGTGATTCGGAAGAATTATGACTTTTATGAGCCGCGCTGTATCCATGAAAGTTCATTGTCGCCTTCCGTACACTCCATTCTGGCGGCACAGTTACATAAGCAGGAGGAAGCCTTTGACTTCTTTAAGTTTGCCACAAGAATGGATTTGGACAACTACAACCGCAACAGCGGCGAGGGCTTGCATACAACCTCCATTGCGGCGGCATGGATGAATATTGTGTATGGCTTCGGGGGGTTGCGCTCCGATGCGGATATTCTTTCTCTTGCACCAAGTATTCCCGCACAGTGGGAAGGCTATAAATTCCGCATTGTTTACGGTACGGAGGTAATCTGTGTGGAAGTGGCAAAAGACAAGGTGCTGTTAAAGACCATGGGCTGCAGCGATGTAAAGCTTTGCATTTATAAAGAAGAAGTAACTATCAACGGACAGGAGCAGGCGTTTGCGATTCCTGCGTAGAGATAGGATTGCGGGAATGTGTCAAAGAAGAAAAAGGAGGCGGGAGATTTGCTGAATTGGACAATCAGAGAAGAAGGATATGAGGAACAGAATGCCCCCTCCCTGGGGAACCGGTATTTGATTGGCAACGGATATATGGGTATCCGGGGAACTTTGGAGGAATATGAGGCGGATAAGCTTCCCGCCATCAATCTGGCGGGCATTTATGACCGGGCGGACGGCTGGAGAGAGCCGATTAATCTGCCAAACGGTTGTTTTTCCTATCTGAGAGTGGACGCAGAGATTTATAAGCTGCCGGAGAAGCAGCCTGTTTCCCACGGAATAGAGCTGGATTACCGCTACGGTATTTTCCGCAGGCATACCACATGGCATACTGCCAGAGGGAATGTGACGCTGACCACGGAGCGTTTTGCCAGTATGGCGAACGTGAACCTTATCGGTATCCGTTTCCGCGTTACGGCAGACTTTCATGCAGATGTGGAGCTGGTGACGGGAATTGACTGTAATGTGTGGGACTTAAACGGACCTCATCTGGAGCAGGTTTCCATGAGCGGGCAGGAGGAAGAACTGCTGGTGACTGCGCTGACGCAGGAGCAGAAGATACCCATTGCCGTGGCGGAAACGGTTTCTGCCGCTTACCCTGTGGAAATCAAGCAGGTCGTAAAGGAGAATAAGATATTACACCGTATTTTCTTTATCACCATACCGGGCGAGCAGTATACCACCGATAAGTGGGTGGGCGTTTACACCGGTAAGGACTGCGGCGACCCGGCAAAGGCGGCGCTGGAGCTTGTGCGGGGCAAGAAGGAAATCGGTTATGACAGCTCCCTGCGCGCCCACAAGAAATGCTGGGATGAGCTGTGGAAGCACTCTGAGGTCATTATCAAGGGGGACAGCAATGCCATGCAGGCAGTGAATTATTCCCTGTATCATCTGCATTCCATTGCGCCGAGACATACGGAGAGCCTGTCTATTCCGGCGAGAGGCTTGTCGGGGCAGACCTACAAGGGTGCGGTATTCTGGGATACGGAAATGTTTATGCTGGATTTCTTTCTGATGACAGACCCTGCTACTGCGAGAATCCTGATGAAGTATCGTATTGACACGCTGGAGGGGGCGTTGCAGAAGGCGGCTCATTACGGATATGAAGGCGCGTTTTACGCCTGGGAAAGTCAGGAGGGCGGCTATGACGCCTGTACCGACTACAATGTGACGGATGTATTTACGGGACGTCCCCAGAGAACCTATTTCAAGGATAAGCAGGTGCACATCTCCGCGGCAGTGGTGTACGGCATTCTGCGCTATGTGGAGTGGACCGGGGATGAGAGCCTGCTGGATGAGAAGGGTGTAAGGACCATTGTGGAGTGTGCAAAATTTTATTACAGTCTGCTGCTTCACAGTCTGACAAAGGATTACTATGAGATTCGTGACGTCATCGGTCCCGATGAATATCATGAGAGAATTAACAATAACGGCTATACCAACCGCATGGCGAAATTTACGCTGGAAAAGGCGGCGGAGGTGGTCAAAAAGGCAATGACAGACGGAACGCTGCCAAAGGAGTATGACGGCGGGGAGCTGCTCGCCAGATTTACGGACGGGGCAGAAAAGCTGTTTTTGCCAAAACCTGCGGAGGATGCTGCCCACAGGAACGTGATTGAGCAGTTCGACGGATATTTTGATATGGAGGATGCAACCCTTGATGAGGTGCGCGGCAGACTGCTTCATGAGAAGGAGTACTGGGGCGGCGCCTACGGTGTGGCTTCCCATACGCAGATTATCAAGCAGGCGGATGTGGTTACGTGGCTGAATCTGTTCAGTCAGGAATATGACGAGGAAGTGCTTCGCGCCAACTGGGAGTATTATGAGCCGAGAACGGAGCACGGTTCGTCCTTAAGCGCCGGCATGTATGCCATGCTTGCCTGCAAAATCGGGGAACCCGACAGAGCTTATCCCTTCTTTATGAAATCGGCAATGGCGGATTTAAAGGGCGGCGGCAAGGAATGGGCAGGACTGGTGTACATCGGAGGAACCCACCCCGCAGCAGCGGGCGCGGCTTATATGACGGCTGTGGAGGGCTTCGGCGGAATCCGGCTGGAAAACGGCAAGCTGGTATGTAAACCCAGTCTGCCGCGGGAGATTCAGGGAATGCAGTTTCGGATTTTCCATCGGGGTCAGGAATATGAAGTGAAAATTGAAGGAACAAAAGGAACGGTTACAGCGCTTTGACGCTGTTCCGTTCTATCAGTTTTGTAGGTAAGGTGACTTCCATTGTATCGAGAGGTGTACCGCTTAACCGCTGCAGCATGAAATCGGCGGCGAGTCTGCCTTTCAGGCTCATATCCTGACGGATGGTGGTTAATGGCGGTGTGACAAGCTGGGCAATATTGATATCATCGAAGCCCACGATAGAGATATCCTCAGGGATACGCAGACCGTTTATGCGCAGCCCGGTCATAATACCGGCAGCCATAATGTCAGCGGTGACAACCAGTCCGGTAAGCTCGGAATGCTTTGTGATTTCATCACTGACAATCTTACAGGAAGCGATATCCATTTCCTGTTGGAACACAATGCTTTTGTCAAACGGAATCGAGGCTTCTGCCAGCGCAGCCTTGTAGCCTAAGAAGCGTTCCTGCAATACGCCTCCGTCCTTAATGTTGGGGGAGGCAAAGCCGATATGGCGGTGTCCTTTTTCAATTAAGTGGCGGGTAGCGTTGTAGCTTCCTGTGAAGTCATCAAGTCCCACGTTGCAGAACAGGGGCGTGCGGACATAACTGTCAATAAATACGATGGGGATATTTAAGCCTGCCACGGAATCAAAGAATTTGTCTTTAAAAATTCCGGTAAAAAACAGTCCGTCTACATTCCAGTTTTGCAGAAAGGTGACAAGCTCTTCAGCCGTCTCAACGGTGCGGAGCATCAGGTAATAGCCGTTTTCACTCAGGGCGGCTTCAATTTCACCCACGATAGAGGAGTGGAAAGGGTCCTCCATGAAATTGGTGGTACGGCGGGAAACCGCATGGTTTACAAAGCCGATTACCTTGGAGGAGCTGGACACCAGGGAACGGGCGGACATATTGGGAACATAGCCCAGTTGCTTGATGGCGGTATTAATCTTCTGGATGGTCTCGGCGGAGACGCGGTTGTCTTTTCCGTGAATCACATTGGATACAGTTGTGGCGCTGACACCTGTAGCTTGCGCAATATCTCGTATGGTAACCATGGTATACTCCTTTTTCTTGACATAAAGATGTCCCCGAAGCGGGTATCTGTTGTTGGACATAAGGATGACCCGCAGGGCGTGGCATCCGTTGTCTTGGATTTGAAAGAGGTTTAACCTTAAACCTGTTGTAACTTAAGTGTAACACGAATTTTTTGAGGGAGCAAGAACATGATAAGAGGAATAATTTTTGATTTGGATGGTGTACTGGTATCAACGGACGAAATGCACTATCAGGCATGGAAACGTCTGGCGAAGGAGCTTGGCATCACAGGCTTCACCAGAGAGGATAACCGCAGACAGCGCGGCGTAAGCCGTATGGCTTCGCTGGAAATTGTGCTGGAAAAATCGGAGAAGACCTACACCGAGGAGGAAAAGGCTGCGATGGCGGAGAGAAAGAACAATTATTATCTGGAGCTTTTGGCGGATATGGATGATTCCGCGGTGCTTTCGGGCGTAAAGGATGTGCTGAAGGAGCTGAAGGACAGGGGACTTTTGCTTGCGGTAGGCTCCGCCAGCAAGAATGCGCCTGTGATTTTGGAAAAAACGGGACTTTTGCCTTATCTGGACAAAGTGAGCTGCGGACTGGATACTACGAAGTCAAAGCCGGACCCGGAGGTATTTTTGATTGCGGCACGGAAACTTGGACTTCCGCCCGAAGAGTGTCTGGTAGTCGAGGATTCCGCGGCGGGCATTGAGGCGGCAGCGGCAGGCAATATGAAGTCTTTGGGGGTGGGACCCTTCTATGAAGCATTGGGAGCTGATTATGCAGCGGCAGACCTGAAAGGAGTAGCCGACTGGGAGCCGATTTTGAGATAAGGATAAAACAGATGAAAAAGGTGAGGTTTGGAATTGGAAAACAAATTTTAGTATGCTTTCTTGTGTTGGTAGTATTTATTGTGGCAGTGGGCGCCCAGGGGTATATCAGCGCATCCGACGGTCTGCGTGCCAAGTACGAGGAATCGACGCTTGAGACGCTGAAAATGACGGTGGAATATGTTGATTTGGGCTGTGGCTTTGTGGAATCGGAGGGCATTAAGTATGCGTTTGCCGGCAATCTGGTGGAATACTACAGAGGCTTATACAAGAATGACGCCAAGGGACGGGCGGAACTTTTAAAAGAAACCAACGATACCTTGCAGGCAGCAATGATATCCAACACCTTTATCAATAATATACATATCATTACGTCAGCGGGCGTAGACACGCTGACGACCAAGCGTGGCTCCAGCACCGCGACGCCGGACGGCTTTTTAAAGGAATTTAAGGCGGAAATGGCGGAAATCTACGGCGAAGGCGGAATGCCGAAGTGGATTGATTCTCATCCGCTGGTGGATGAAAAAATGAATTTAAATGCGGACGAGACGCTTTTTTCCTATGCCTGTCAGGCAACCTCCGGGAGCGCATATGTGATTGTTGATATGAAGAAGGAGGCGGTGCTTACTATTCTGAATAAGCTGCAACTGGGGGAAGGAAGCATTGTAGGAATCGTGACGGCGGGAGGAAAGGAATGTATTGCCGGCAGTGACGAGACGGCAATTTTCGGAGAACTTCCTGCATTCTGCGAGTGTCTGGGCGCGGAGGAGCCGGAAGGGTTTATGGAGATTACCTATCAGGGCGAGGACTATCTGTTTTTGTACAGTCGTCATGCCGACGGATATTTTTCTGTCTGTGCCATGACGCCCATCAGCACGATTACAAGTCAGGCTGAGAGCATTCGCAATGTAACTGTGATAATGGTGGCTTTGGCAGCCGTGATTGCGATTCTTGTAGGGGCGCTGATTTCCTTAAAGATGGGAAGAGGAATGAAAAAAATAATCGGTTCCATGTCCGAGGTCGGCAAGGGCGATTTGACGGTACAACTGGAAAATAAGGGAAAAGATGAATTTGCTGTGCTGACTTATGCGATGAACCGCATGGTAGCCCACACCGGAAAGCTGGTGAAAAAGACTGCGGATTCTGTCTCTGCCCTGGGAGAAATCACGCACTCTGTGACAGAGACAACGGATGTAATCAACAGGTATTCCCGAAACATAACGGAAACCATTGAGGAAATTCACAAGGGAATGAATGTGCAGGCTGAAAATGCCCAGGAGTGTCTGCAAAAGACGGATTCCCTGTCCGACAGAATCAAGCTAATCAGGGATAAAATAGAAGAGATTGAAAAGCTGATACAGGCTACGGATGATAAGATTCTGGCGGGCATTGACACGATGCGGGTTTTGGAGGAACGGGCGCAGCAGACGGACAGAAAGACCAATCAGGTGCAGGAAAGCATTGTGCTCTTGCAGGAGGAGTTTGGACAGATTGAAGGCTTTGTGGAAACCATCGATGATATCTCTGAGGAAACCAATCTGCTGGCTCTGAACGCATCTATTGAGGCTGCCCGCGCAGGAGAGAGCGGAAGAGGCTTTGCGGTAGTGGCGGAGCAGATTAGAAAGCTGGCGGAAGGGTCGGCTGCTGCAGCAGCAGAGATTCAAAAGACGGTAGGCGGAATTAAAGAACAGGCAGGAATCAGTGTGGAGGACGCCAGAAGCGCCAGAGCCATGGTGGAATTGCAGACAAAGGCGGTAGAAGAAATCCGGGGGGCATTTGCAGGGATGCAGCAGTATATGCAGGAGGTAATTGCGCAGATGCGGGATATCGTGGAGAATACGGAGAGCGCGGATACGGAGCGCGG
>ENA-UOJC01003363-UOJC01003363.1-human-gut-metagenome-genome-assembly--contig:-C104-NODE-3363-length-15207-cov-4.997624_pt1 | contig 15207 bp, 19 predicted proteins | sample MGYA00242339_ERZ723886 | MGnify/ENA metagenome assembly ERZ723886 | reverse complement strand
GGCAACGCCGTGGTCAAGTCCATCATCGAGGAGATGGGGCTGACCTCTACGACCGGCATGAAGATGTCCACCTACAACAAGGTGGTCGAGCGGCTGGTCGAGATCTGCACGGCCCACAAGGCGGAGCTGGAAGCTGAGGAAGGCACCAAAAATGACGGTGCGGCTGAAGAATAAAGCCACCGGCGGAAAAGGAAGGTGAGGGGATGCCGTGGATAAGCGTACATCAGGAGGTGGACGGTACGAAGCTCCGTAGATTATACCGTGCCATCGGGTGTTCCAAGTTTGAAGCCCTCGGCATCCTGAACTTCCTGTGGTTCTGGGGCATGAAGAACGCCGATGAGACCGGGCTGGTCAAGGATGCAGACCTCGAAGTCCTGAGCCGATACCTGTACGGCTGCGGCGAGGACTGCCAGCTCGACATGGGCAAAGTGGTTCAGGCCCTTGTGGACACCGGCTGGATTGATGTGGCGGCCGACGGCTTTTACATCCACGACTGGGACACATGGCAGGAGCAGTGGTATAAGCTCCAGAAAAACCGCAGGCTGGATGCTGAACGAAAGCGGAAAGCCCGCCAGATGGAGCGTGAGACCGCAAAGCCTGCGCCGAAGACCCCGGAGCCGGAACAGATGGAACCTCCTGTGAAACCAGAAGTCAAGCCGCCTGCAAAGCCGAAACCTGATAAAAAATCCTATGCGGAGTTCGTGAAGATGAGCGAAGCAAACTACGACCGGCTCGTGAAACTGTACGGCAAAGCCTTTGCGGATGCCTGCATTGTGGAGCTTGACAACTACAAGGGCGCACGGGGAAAGACCTACAAGGACGACTACCGCGCCATCCTCTGCTGGGTCGTAGACCGGGTCAAAGAAAAGAAACCGGGCCTGCTTCAGCAGGGCGCAAGCGAATCTACGCCGGCTGAAGAAAATCCGTTCAGAGAGTGGGGTGAGCAGAATGGGTGAGTTTGATGGCCTGCTGCAAGGCGTTGTTCGTCAGGCGCAGGCGGCAAATCAGCCGGAGAACGGTGATTACTACGACGATGAAGGGTTCCTCGTCTGCGGGAACTGCCATACACGTCGGCAGGTAGAGGTCAATATGCCTGACCTGAAGGCTGTTCCGTTCGACCCCAAGAAGAAAGTCCGGGTCAAAATGCCGGTGTCCTGCCGTTGCAGGGCAGAACGGCGGAAGCAGGAAGAGCAGATGCTCATGCAGGACCGGGAAATGCGGGCAGCACAAGCGCTGAAACAGCAAAGCCTCATGGACGAACGCCTGCGGGACATCAGCTTTGATGAGTTCCAGCAGACCAAGGATAACGCATACAACCTGAAGCTCTGCCTGCGGTATGCGAAGCACTTCGATGAAATGCTGGCAAAGAATCAGGGGCTTTTGTTCTACGGCGGGGTCGGAACAGGAAAGACATTCGCAGCGGCTTGCATTGCAAACCATCTCCTGAGCCTGCGGGTCCCGGTGGTGATGACCTCGTTTGTGAAGTTGCTGGAAACCATGCAGGGCTTCAGTGAGGATGACAGCGCCCTGATTGCCCGGCTGAACAGGGCAAAGCTGCTCATCATTGATGATCTCGGCGCTGAACGCAGTACAGACTTTGCGCTTGAAAAGGTCTACGACATTGTGGACAGCCGGTACAGAGCCAAACTCCCCATCATCCTCACCACGAACCTGAGCATGACCGAAATGAAAGAATCTGCGGACATCCGCTACACCCGCATCTATGACCGTATCTTTGAAATGTGCTACCCGATGCAGTTCACAGGTCGGTCGTGGAGAAAGGCGGAAGCGGCCCGCAGATTTGACGAGATGAAGAACTTTTTGGAGGGCAACGATGGATAAAGTTATCATCGCAAGCGTTGAGGACCGGCTTACGGTAGCTGCCATCCTCGTAAAGAACGACTACACCGTCCGGCAGGGCAAGCAGCTCCGGCAGGGCAAGAAAAGCTACGAATACTATCTGGAGTACACTCCGAACGACAAGCCGAAGCAGGCGGCAGGGGAATGAGGACGCAATTCTGCATCTACGGGGAGCCGCGAGGTAAGGAACGCCCGAAATTCTCAACCGTATGCGGCCATGTGACAGCCAGAACCCCGGAAAACACGGTTCTGTACGAAAACCTCGTAAAGACCGAGTACAGAATCCAATCCGGGGTTCGGTTTGCTGATGACGCTATGTTGAGCGTGAGGATTTTTGCGTTCCTCTCCGTCCCGAAGTCGGCCAGCAGGAAAAAACACCTTGCCATGATCGACCGCCTGATACGCCCGACACGAAAGCCTGATTTCGACAACATCGGCAAAATCATCTGCGATGCCCTGAATGGCATTGCCTACCGCGATGATGCCCAGATCGTAGATGCGCTGGTTCGGAAGTTCTACTCTGACACACCGCGCGTTATCGTTGAAATCTCAGATATACCGTATGAACAGTAAAGGAGAATGACTATGAGCGACAAAACGTATGTGCTGTCCCTGAGTGCGGACACCTTCAACGCCTTCAAGATGGACTTCGACAGCGCCCTCCAGCGCTTGCTTCAGAAGATGGACAGGCTCCAGAGCGACAGCGCCTCCATCAACTGCAAAATCAGCGTGGCACTGACCCCGGCTCCGGAACGGAACTTTGATGCAACGCGGGAGGGGGACACCGTGCAGGTGATGAAGCCCAGCTTCAGCCATGAGATCAGCACCGAAATCAAGGTCAAGGACAAAACGACCGGCAACCTCTCCGGCAACCGCAAGCTGGTGTGGGATGAGGAGCTGATGGAGTATGTGATGAAGGACATCGACGATGGGCAGACCTCGCTGTTCGACACCGCACAGAACAGTAAGCCTGCTGCGCCCCCTGTGGAGCAGGAACCGCCCCAGCTCCCGGAAGGCATCGTGGATGTTGACTACACGGTCATCAGCGATGACAAGGGCTACATCCTGCGCAACCCCGATAAGTGCGGCATCAAGGACCAGTGGGGCATCCTCAAAGTCCTTGTGGGAGAGCGGATGACGGTGAGCCGGAGTGCAGGCCACTGCTATGCGGAGACCGCAGACGGCATCATCGCCCTCGGCTCTGCCTACCTCGCAGAAGACCCCCGCCATGTAGATGACAGCATTCTGGAGCCTCATCTGGCAGAGGAAATCGCCTGCAACGGCTTCGGCACGGTTCAGGTCGGCGACCATGAGGAGCCGGAGAAGATTGTGGTAGAGTGTCTGGAATGCGGCGGCATCCTGCTGGAGGTGGAGAATCCCAACGCCCGGAAGGGTGATGCCGAATGAGGTACGGAACCTGTTTTCTGTGTGGAAAGACCGGTTGGCTGGAGGAGCACCACGTCTACCCGGGGCCGTTTCGGGATAAGTCCGAAAAGTATGGCCTGAAGGTGGGACTGTGCGGCGAGAGCTGCCATCGGAACGGTCGGTATGCGGCGCACCAGTGCAGGGAAACCTCCGATGCCCTGAAGCAGTTCTGGCAGATCAAGTACATGATGGCCCACAAAGCCAGCGTCGCAGACTTCCGGGCGGCATTCGGGAAGAACTATCTGGAACTCGACTACTACGATGATGAAAGGAGCTACCCTATGAACATTATTGCCATCAGCGGCCGCTTGGCACGCGACCCCGAACTGCGCACCACTCCCAACGGAAAGCCCGTGGTGGAGTTCACGGTTGCGGTTGACCGGCCCGGCGTTAAGGACCAGACGGACTTTATCGACTGCGTGGCGTGGGAAAAGAAAGCTGAGTTTGTCGCCCGGTATTTCAAGCAGGGAAAGCGTATCGAGGCAAGCGGTGTCCTTACCACACGCACCTACGAGAAAAACGGGGCGAAGCGCAAGCGGACGGAGGTTCGCTGCGATCAGGTCTTCTTCGGCGAGTCCAAGAAAGATAGCGGCTCCACCACGCAGGCAGCGCCGGAACCCACGAACGATGATTTCCGCCCGCTGCCCGATGATGATGACATCCCGTTCTGAGAAAGGAGAACACATGGAAGAAAATAAGAATCCCCTTATGGGCCATGTCGTAAAGGTCCCTGCACAGGTGTCCGGCATCCCTGACGGGGTGCAGATGACGGTGAACGCAGCCGTGACCACCTTTGCGGCGGTCGATGGCAAACCGGCTGGCATCGAAAGCATGGGTACGGCAGAATGCAATATGCTTGCCAGCTATACGCGGGGAACGGTCTCGTTCTCTGTCCACGGGGAGAAGCCCGTTATGGTGAGCGTCCGTCTGGATGAGTTGATGAGACTCCTGCAGGCTGCTGCTGTATGTCACCACGAGCAGGAAGACAAGAAGAATGCTGAGGAGGAAAAGGCATGAGAAAGCTGTTTACGTCTGAGTCTGTGACCGAGGGCCATCCCGACAAGGTGTGCGACCGTATCTCTGATGCGGTGCTGGATGCAGTGCTGGCTGTTGACCCGAACGGCCGGGTGGCCTGTGAGACCTGCTGCACCACCAACACGGTGTTCATCGCAGGCGAGATCACGAGCAAGGTCGATGTGAATATTGTGGGCATTGCCCGGCGGGTCCTGCGCGACATCGGTTACACCGGCGGGGCATCTGGCTTTAATGCCGATACCTGCAAGATCGAAGTGGCAGTCCATAAGCAGTCCCCTGATATTGCAATGGGAACCAGCGACATGGTCGGTGGCGCGGGCGATCAGGGCATGATGTTCGGCTACGCCTGCAACGAAACCCCGGAGCTGATGCCCCTGCCCATCATGCTTGCGCACAAGATGGCCTACAAGCTCGCCCAGACCCGCAAGGATGGAACCATCCCCTTTATCCTGCCGGATGGCAAAACGCAGGTAACGGTGGAATATGAGGGGGATGGGAAGCCCCGGCGTATCGACACCATCGTCATCTCCACCCAGCACACGGACGGAAGCCTCCCTATGCTGATGCACCCGCTGGTGGAAAATGTCATCACGCCTGTTTTGCAGGAAGCCCGTCAGCACCTCCCGTGGCTTAACATCGACACCTACGACCTGTACATCAATCCTACCGGGCGTTTTGTGCAGGGTGGCCCTGCGGCAGACACCGGCTTGACCGGGCGGAAGATCATCGTGGACACCTATGGCGGTTATGCTCCCCACGGCGGCGGGGCATTCTCTGGCAAAGACCCCACAAAGGTTGACCGCAGTGCAGCATACATGGCCCGGCATATTGCAAAGAACGTCGTGGCATCGGGTCTGTGCGACAAGTGTCAGGTTCAGTTGGCCTATGCGATCGGCATGGCACTCCCGGTGTCCCTGCGCATCGACACGTTCGGAGCCAATGTGGATGAGGAAAAGCTCTGCAATGCAGTAGATCGCTGCTTTGAACTGACCCCGCTGGGAATTATTGATGCCCTGAACCTGCGCCTGCCTATCTATGAACAGACATCCGCCTACGGCCACTTCGGCAATGTAACGGGCGGCAATTTCACATGGGAGAGCACCCACAAAGCGGGGCTCCTGCGCAGAACGTATAACACGCTGTAAGAAACAGGACAAGCCTCTTTCCCCGTGGGCGGGGAAGGGGGCGAAGCCCATGATGGGAGGTTTAGACATGGCACAGGAAGACAAGAACGTCACAATTCCCCCGGAAATGATGCAGGAGATCGTACGGGTGGCATCGGAAACAGCCATTGAAAAGTTCCAGCACGAAGCGGAGCGGAACCGAAAGGCCGTCAAGGATAAGCGCCTGCATAACACCAAGCTGCTGCTTCAGAACTACCACTGCTTTGTAGAACATAGCAAGAGTGCCGTGTATGAAGCCAGCCAGCTCTCCGAGGATGATGACTTCGAGGAGCTGATGGAGGAGCTGATGAGTCAGAGCGACGGCAGGGTGAGGGTCCCGGTGGTGAGGAGCATTCAGGAGAGTGCTGCCCACACCCGCATCATCGTGCAGCACATCGACCGTATGCTGGAATACTACAAGTTCCGCTGTGAGCATTCCAAGCGTGCGGAGGAAATGCGTCGGTATCGGACGATTTACGACCTCTACATTGCCCCTGAACCCAAGACTCAGCAGCAGATCGCCGATGAAGAACACGTCGATTTGTCAACCGTGTTCCGCGACCAGAAGGCGGGTATTTCCAAGTTGAGCGCCCTGATTTTTGGATGGTTGGACTAAAATTTTGGCAAAGTTGCAAAAAAGTTGCTATTGCAGTGCAATTACCACTGTGGTAAGATACGAAGCGTGAACCGATGTGTCACTCCGGAAAAACCGCGAGTGGCACATCTGGCCTCGTATCAAGCGGTGAAGCCAAAAACTTTCGCTCCGAATGCAAAACCGATTGACTCCGGTGGGTAAAGGGTTAGAATGAAGATAGGCCCAAAATCTTACCGAAAAGGTCAGGAGGTACGACAGATGGAACGAAAATCCGATAAAGTCAGACGTCTGGTTGCAGACGGCGACTTCAAAGGGGCTTTGCGGATTGCAAAGGACTTCAGGCTCGGCATCACGAAGGAGCAGTCCTCCACGATGACAAGAGCGTATGAGTGCATGGTCCACGGCAGATTCTACAGGCAGCTCGGCTATGATCTCGATGAGAAGATAGCTGAGGGCGTGAAGATTCTGGTGGGCTTGTACGGAAGGAGCGAGGCACATGATTTACACCAGCCGGTACAGTAACCCGGAACTCAAGACCGGGAACTACACAGTCGTTGGGATAACACGGGGAGCGCCTAAGTTCCCCCTTCGGTATACGCTTGCAGGCAACATCATGGAGATCGCGCCGCCGGGTTATCTGTTCAACGAATACAACCGGGAGCGGTTCACGCCGCCCTACTTCCAGCACATGGACAGAGTAGGGACGGCGCGGATTGCTCAGATTCTCCAGCATTATGAGGACATGGGCAAGCCCGTGGTGCTTTGTTGCTACGAAGATGTCCGAAAGCCCGGAGAGTGGTGTCATAGACTGGTGTTCGCAGAATGGTGGCTCCAGAGAACAGGAGAAATGATCGAGGAGCTGCCTGACCCGTCACCAAACAAGTGGGCGAAACAGCCTGAACCGCAGAAAGCGGTTGAGCCTGATGCAGTCCAGATGAAAATGTGGTAATACCCGCCGATAGCTCAGAAAGTAGAGCACCTGACTCTTAATCAGGGGGTCGCACGGTTCAATCCCTGCTCGGCGGACCAACCATAGGGAGTCATGTTGGAAACAGCATGGCTCCCATTTTTTATGCCTACGAACAAGGGCTTTCCAGACGTTCACGTCTTCGGAAACAACCCACCCTCTGGAAAGCAACTGCTCCAGTCGAAACCAGAGGGACAATTTTGAAAGAAAGGTCGGTGATATGAATGGCAAAGTTCCAGAACCCCGGAGCATTCTTCCTCGGAACTCTGGTTGCTCAGGAGCAGAAGTTCCTGAAGCCGCTGATTGAAAACGCCCGCAAGCAGGGGTACACCCGGTTCGTTGAGCCGTGCGCCGGCGCTTTCGCCATGTCGCACATCGCGGCGCAGTGTGGGTACAAGCCCAGCGAGATCGAGGCCAGCGACGTTTCGATGTTCACCTCCATCATGGGATATGCCATCACGGGCCAGTCTCTTGAGGAGCTGGAAATCAGAGCGGATGGCTTCACGAATGAGGAACTGCTCGACCCTGCGGTTGCCCTCTATGCTCAGTTGTACCTGCGAACCGTAAAGAACGCCGGGAAGGAATACTTCTACGGCATCATGCGCGATCTGGAATACCGCAAGGAGGAGCATCTGGCGGAAATCCGCGCACAGCTCGACAGGGCCAAGCAGTCCTTGCATGGGATGAGCTACCGCCCACTGGATATGTGGAAGCACCTTGAAACGTGCTATGATGACCCCCACTGTCTTGTGGTCGCAAACCCGCCCACCTATGCCGCTGGCTTCGAGAAGTGGTATGACACCGGCGGGCGCATGACGTGGAAAGAACCTGAGTACGGCATCTTTGACCCGAAGACCGGGCTGACTGAGCTGTACGACAAGATGAACGATGCCAAGTGCCTTCTGATGTGCTACGAGGAGAACGCCCCGGGCCTCACTGCCGGGCATCCTGTCTTTGCTCGGTATGGTGTGCGTGACGGCATCAACGTGTACCTGACTACCAACCGCCCGGATGAGGCGACCATGCTTGCCGAGGGTAAAATGATTACCCGCCCGAACGAGGGCAAGCTGGAGCCGCTGGATTGCAGCATCCTGCCGCGTGATTATGAAATCACCCGCAAGAGCAAGATTCAGATTACTCAGATCGAGCGCACCGCCGCCCAGTATTACAGAAAGCTCTGGACGCACAACTTTGTCGGTTCGTCTGCGCCTATCAACATGGCCGTCCTCATCGACGGCAAACTGGCTGGCGTGTTCGGGCTGGACAAGTCGGCGCTCACGATGGGAGCCTTCGGCACGCAGGTTTCCGATGCCGTGTTCCTCATGTACGGCATGACCGTTCCCCATAAGACCTACCGGCTGGGGCGGCTGCTGACCATGCTTGCACAGAACAGGCCGCTGATTATGAATATCTGCACGGATTTGGAGAAGGAAAAGGCCAAGTCCCTCAAGACGGTGCAGATGACCAAATACCCGGAGGCCAAGGAAATGCGGGGGCTGATGGAGTTGACCAAGAAAGTCCCGGATAAGAAGATGGGCTACCGGCTCACATACGAGTCGCCCTTGTACGATAGAAACGCCAAACAGGCACTGAATGAATGGTTAGGGAGGGAAGAACGATGGCAGAAACAGCGCGAGAAAACCAAGTCAGCAGCGCAGCCGTAAAGTATGAAACGGTCGCCGACATGGGTTCCGGTCTGGTCATTGCCAAAGTAAAGCTGACCGACTTCCGCGAGCAGGACATCAACGCTCGCATTATGAAGACTGAGATGCAGAAGCAGCTCACCGACAACATCAAAAAGCGGGGCCAGCTTGAAAGCCTCCCGTTCTGCGCACTCATCGACGGTAAGATCGAGATTATCTCCGGCCACCACCGCATCCGTTCTGCAAAGGACAGCGGTGTGCTGACGGAGCTTTTTGTCATTCTGGACACCACCGGCCTGCGGCGCTCTCAGGTGGCCGCAAAGCAGTTGGCGCACAACGCCATCAGTGGCTTTGATGACCAGTCCACCCTGAAGGAAATCGCCAAGATGATCGACGATGTGGACGATATGCTGGAAAGCTACATTGGCAAGGACATCATCGGCGAGCCTATGGCCGAGCTTGAGAAGCTGCTGTCTCCGAAGGTGGAGTTCGACTGGAAGAACGTCACGTTCACCTTCCTGCCGCACCAGCTCCGCGATTTGGACCAGCTTGTGAAGGTTCTGGGTTCCCTCAGCCCCGATATGCTGGGCGTTGCCGATATTGACCAGCACGAGGAGTTCATCGAATCCATCACGAAATATCAGCAGTTTGCCAACGTCAAGAACACCGGCGCTGCCATCCATGCCATGATTAAGGCCACCGAGTCCCTGTTCGATGACCTGCACTTCGATGAGAGTCAGGAATGGGTGCAGTTGCCCAACCTCTTCGGCTCCCCGGCCATCCCCAAAGAGGCTGCTGATACCATCACGCAGGCGCTCGACAAGATGGTCAAGGAGGGCGAGATCGGCCCGAAGAACAAGTGGCAGGCCCTTGAATACTGGGCTGCGGATTATCTGGCAGGGAAGTAGGTGATAGCAAATGCCTACGCCTCTAAAGTACAATCCGGCGTACCACGATGACTGGGCATGGTCACTTGCTATCAAGGGCGCAACAGATCAGGACATTGCCGATGCCTTCCACGTTTCGCGTAGGACCATCATTCGCTGGCGACAGACGTACCCGTCGTTCAATACGGCCTGTCAGAGCGGAAAAGAAGTCGCCGACGCAAAAGTAAAAAAATCTCTGTTTGAACGCGCTGTAGGCTTTGAATATCAGGAAAAGGAAAGCGTCATTGACGTAGACCCTCGGACTGGTGAGCAGAAGCCGGTCCGGGTCAGAACGCTCACGAAGAAAGCCGTTCCCGATACAATGGCTCAAATGTACTGGCTCAACAATCGTTGTAGAGAGGAGTTCTCTCAGACTCAGAAGGTCACGCTTGATGGTTCTGTTCAGGCCAGACCTTATGAGAACCTGAGCGAGGAGGAGCTGAGGGAGGCTCTGGCTTGCATGAGCGATGAAGAAGACTCCGAATAAACGCTCCTATTCTAAAGCTCAAAAAGCCGCGTCCCGTGAGGAGCTTCGTAATGAATTGGCGAGACGGTACTATGCCGATTATGTCCAGTACGTTCACATGGGCAGGTGGAAAAGAGCCAGACACCTCGACCTTGTGTGCGAGAAGCTGGAAAGCATCATAGAGGGGAAGACCAAGCGGCTGATGATATTCATGCCGCCGCGCCACGGCAAGTCCATGACCGTGACCGAAACCTTCCCCTCGTTCTATCTGGGAAAGAACCCAGAGAAGCGTGTCATCGAGATCAGCTATAGCGGCGACCTTGCCCAGCAATTCGGCAAGCGGAACCGCGATAAGGTCGAGGAGTTCGGTCCTGCGCTGTTTGGGCATACCATCTCCCAAGTGCAGGCCACCAAAACGAACTGGAACCTCGACAACGGCATGGGCGGCATGATCTCCGTTGGTATCGGCGGCTCCATCACCGGCTATGGCGCAGACCTGCTTATCGTCGATGACCCCATCAAGAACCGCGCCGAGGCTGAATCTGCCACCTACCGCGATAAGCTGTGGGACGAGTACCAGTCCACGGTGAGTACCCGACTGCACGCAGGCGGCGCTGTTATCATCATCCTTACCCGCTGGCACGAAGATGACCTTGCCGCCCGGCTCCTGAACCCGGAGTACGGCAAGGTTGAGGACTGGGACATTATCTCGCTCCCGGCCGTTTGCGAAGACCCGGCTACCGACCCTCTGGGCCGTGAGCTAGGCGAGGCGCTGTGGCCTGCGGGCGGCTACGACGAAGCATGGGCTGCACAACAGAAAGAGACCGTCGGTACATACGCATGGTCTTCTCTGTATATGCAGACCCCCACACCGAGCTCCGGCGGTATGTTCAAGAGAGAGTGGTGGAAACGCTGGGCGGCGCTGCCGTCCGGCCTGCATGACTTCATCCAGTCGTGGGACTGCACCTTCAAGGACAAGGACGGCTCGGACTTCGTTGTTGGACAGGTCTGGGCAAGGAAAGGCGCAGACCGCTATCTGCTCGATCAGGTGCGTGGCCGCATGAGCTTCACGGAAACGCTGGATGCCATGCGCGGGCTTTCCTCCAAGTGGCCCCAGACCACAAGAAAGCTGGTCGAAGACAAGGCCAACGGCACGGCTGTCATCGACGTGCTGAAGAAAGAAATCCCCGGAATCATCCCGGTGGAGCCGTTTGGCGGCAAGGTGGTCCGCGCCCATGCGACCACCGCTGTGGCTGAAGCTGGGAACGTCTACATCCCAGCGGCATCTGCCTGCCCGTGGGTGATGGACTTTGTGGAGGAAATGGCGGCGTTCCCAAGCGGTGCGCACGATGACCAAGTTGACTGCTATTCGCAGGCGAACGCCTATTACAACGACAATACGTTTGATATTCGTTCGCTGATAACGTAAGAAAAGAGGTGAATGCAATGCTGATTATTTTCTCGGTCAATGACCAGAAAATCACCCATGACCTGAAAGGCCAGCTTGTCGCAGGCAGCGTAGACATTGTGCAGGCCGCATTCAAATTTGACAGCTCGTGGGATGAACTGGACAAGATCGTCGTCTTCACAAGCAGCGCTTGTCCCAAGCCCGTCCCGGTGCAGTTTGCCGATGAGGCGTTCTACATCCCGAAGGATGTGCTGAAGCCCGGCAAGCTCTACGTTTCCGTGGTCGGTTTCGGGCTGGACGGCCGGAAGAAAACTACGCAGAAGTGGGACATCATGCAGGCTATCACCGTTCAGAAGTGTGGCGATGGCGGCGATTGTGACCTGCTGCGATATTTGGCACAAGGTCAGGTCGCCGACGGGAAAGTCGCAAAGGACGAAGAAGTCAAAGATATGCTGGACACTGTGTTTGGCAAATCGGAAGCTCCCAAACCAGACCCCGGTGGCTCGGACTCCAATGACAAGAACGTCAGCGAGGATGACATTGCCACCGATAAGGACGTAGCCGATATGCTCAACAAAGTATTTGGCTGATGCCCTCTCGCCCTTGAAAGAGGTCCTTAATTCGTCATAGCAGCGCTGAAACTGCTGTGAAATATAATTTTGGAGGTATGCAAATGCCCGTATCCGCAAGTAAGCTTGTAACCCTCGCTCAGTTGCAGGCGCAGGCGGAGAGAGTGAAGCAGGAGCTGGCGAAGTACACGCTGGCATCCGAGCTTGGCTCCCTCGCCAAGAAGAGCGAAATTTCGGAAGCTGACCTCTCGGCTGCTCTGAAGTCCGTTATTGACGGAAAGATGGATGCAGCAGACAGCATGACGACCGAGGCAATCAACAGTGCCATCGCCACCGCCATTGCAAAGTCTGCTCATGCACGCTTCGAGAAAGTTGAGAAGGTTCCTTCCAACGATGAGGCGCAGGATAATGTGCTGTATCTGGTGATGAATGCTGCCACCGGGTACTACGACATTTACGCTAAGGTCGGTGAGGAAGTCGTCCGTCTGGATGACACCACCGTTGACCTAAGCAACTATGCGACCATCGACCAGTTGAATGCCGTTTCTGGAGGCATCGGCGGCACGGCGTATGCAGGCACGAAGGAAGACCTGTCTGCATCCGATGATTCGGTTATCGCCGCGTATTTCAAGGCGCACACCGACGTGGCCGTCAAGAAGGGCGATGTCTTCGTGGTCACGACCACCGTTGGCAACTCTACCTACGAGAAGTCCGCCTACTTCTACAACGGCAAGGCGTGGGTGGCGATGACCGGCAATGTTGATGCCGATAAGGTCATCCTGCGCGAGAACATCACGCTGGCCGGTGGCTATACGCAGGTCGGCAACCTGACCAAGAGCCAGAACGGCACGGCCACTTTCTCCACCAAAGGCAAGAGCGTCATGGATGCCCTGACCGAGATTTTCAGCAAGCGGCTCCAGCCCAGCATCACCGCCCAGCCGTCCATCGGCACGTTCACGCTGACCGGTGCTGGTGCTGTTGAGGCCGGCACTAAGGTAGCTGCTGCGGCCTACTCTGGCGCAACGCTGAATGCTGGCTCCTACCAGTACGGCCCGGCCACCGGCGTTACCGCCACCAACTGGAAGGTCGAGCGTATCACCAATGCGGCCACCACGCAGGTGACTACTGCTGATGCAGCATCCCTGACCGCTGGTTCTGACGACAACGGCGGCGCGGGCTTCATCATCGGCGATGCAGGCGACAATGCCGTGTCCAGCCTGAAGTACCGCGTGACTGCAACCCACGGTGCAGGCGTGACCGCAAAGGACAATCTCGGCGCTGACTCCAGCCCGGTCGTTGCCATTGCAGCAGGCAGCAAAACCAAGGACACCGCTGCCTACACCCCGTTCCGCAACGTGTTCTACGGTACGTCCGCTGACAAGCCTGCTCTGGACAGTACGGCTATCCGCGCACTGGGCAAGACCGGCAAGGCTTACGCCGCCGGTACGCTGACCATCAACGTCCCCGTCGGTGCGCAGCGTGTGGCGATCGCCTGCATTGCGACGGCCAAGGGTGTCACCAAGGTCATCAACGAAACCGCGATGAACGCGGATGTCACCAGCACCTTCACCAAGTCTACCGTGTCCGTCGAGGGCGCAAATGGCTATGCGGCGAAGGATTACAACGTCTGGGTCTTTGAGCCTGCTGTTGCCTATGGCAATGCCGCAGTCCTCAAGGTTACGCTGGGCTGAGAGGGGAGGAACTGAACATGGCTGTGAACAATACCGCAAAGGCATACTCCAACATGGAGTTCCCCCTGAGCATGAAACGTCAGGATGCTTTTGCTCTTGACCCGACCTGCGTCTGGCCTTCTCTGGCGGAGGCGCAGAACTATGCAAAGACGAACCCGACCGCATACATTGGTCAGGTTCTCTCCGTGGTCGCAGATGGCGTTGCTACGGCATACACCATCAAGAACGCTGCTGGCGATCTCGCCCCTCTGGGCGCTGCCGCAGTTGATATTGCGACCGATTCCGAAGTGAGCGAGATGCTGAGTGAAGTATTTCCCACCGATAACACCTGATAACGATATGGAGGAATGAACGATATGGCATACAATGAGGAAAAGATGGCACGCCTCACGCAACTGAAGCAGCTCCCACAGAAAGCTAATGCAGAAAGCGACGCTGTTGCTACTCGTGTTAAGGCTCTGGAAGATGCTGGCGCACAGGCCAACGTGCTGGAGACCATTAAGGTCAACGGCGTGGTGCAGAGCGTCGAGGATAAGGCTGTGGACATCAAGGTTCCCGGCTACACTGTGGAGAAGTCTGAGAAGTCCGGCGACTATGCTGCTGTCTACCAGCTCATGAAGGATGGCGTTGCCGTTGGCGCGGCTATCAACATTCCGAAGGATATGGTGGTTAAGTCTGGCTCTGTTGTGACCAACCCCACCGGCCAGCCCAAAGGCACTTATATCAAGCTGGTTCTGGCAAATGCCACCAACGACACCCTGTACATTGATGTCGGCGGCCTGATCGAGTACGTTACCTCCGGCTCTGCTGCGGGTGATATGGTTGTCATCGCCATTGATGAGCAGACTCATAAGGTCACCGCATCTATCACCGACGGCGCAATCACTAAGGCAAAGCTGGAGACCGAGGTACAGACCGCCCTGAACAAGGCCCATGAGCACGCCAACAAGGCACTGCTGGACACCTACGACCAGACCAACGCCAACATCAAGGATGCCGTCGGCAAGAAGCACTCTCACGCCAATGCGGCCGAGCTGGACAAGATCGCTACCGGCGATAAGGCAAAGTGGGACGCCACCTCCACCAAGGTTGAAGGCATTGCTGAGGGTGCTACCAAGGTCGAGGCCAGCACCACCGAAGGCAATATTAAGATCAATGGCGTGGAGACCGCGTTCGTTACCATCGCCACCGACACTGAGGTCACTGAGATGCTGACCGAGGTCTTTGGCGCAACCGCCTGATAACCCATAAGTAAGAATGCAGCGGCAGGGGAATGGACTCCTGCCGCTGTTATTTTTGGAAAGGAAAGCGAACATGAGCGACAAACTCAACACGCTTGAAGCGCTTAGGCTTGCTTCTCTGAAGGCAAAGGGTTACACGGCAGAACAGATTGCAGCGTTGTCTTCTGCGATGGAAGACATCATCAAGGACATCAACGATTCACTGAAGACCTGCGAAG
>ENA-UOJC01003345-UOJC01003345.1-human-gut-metagenome-genome-assembly--contig:-C104-NODE-3345-length-15281-cov-8.140483_pt1 | contig 15281 bp, 13 predicted proteins | sample MGYA00242339_ERZ723886 | MGnify/ENA metagenome assembly ERZ723886 | reverse complement strand
GCGCTGCCGGTCAATGACCGGCAGCGCGCTTCTTTTTTATTATTGTTCCGCATGTATAAACAAGCGGACGCAGTTTTCGCCCGATGCACGGTAACAGACATAACGACCGTTTCGGTTACCGATCTCGCCGCCGCGTTCAATGCAGCCGTCTGTGCGATATCGGCAAACGTAACCGTCTGAACGCACGGTAATTGTCTGCGCAGATGCCGTGATTTCGGTTTCGGTCTGCCCGTCAAAGCGAAATACCGGAAACAGGATCGCAACCGGGGAATCTGCCGATACGGTCACGGTTACCCCCTCCTCTGTTACAGTGTACGTTTCGGTCACGGATGTATCGCCGATACGGCAAAGCAACCGGACGCCATCTTTTGTCGCACTTTGCAGGCTGTACACGCCATATGCCGCGCCGGAAAGCAGCTGTTTCTCGCCGTTTTCATGCACGACCCGCGCACCGCCGATTGCAAACGGTTCTGCATTCGGCGGTTCAATGCCGTAGTGCGCATCCGCCCCCGGAAACGGGCAGGACAGAATCAGCGGAGACGGAATACCGCGCCGATGGATGCGTCCGAGTCCCGAACCGTCATACTGCGGGTCGGCATGCAGATCAAATTCGAGAAAGTAACCGTCACGGTTCAGAAACACCTTATGAAAATGCGGCGATGTCTCGGCGGCATATCCGCCCTGCGAAGCCGGTGCCGCAGTCGGAACAATATCTTCATCCGCAAAAAGCCAGGCAAGATACAGATTGGAGGCAAGCGTCACCATATACTTATCAAAGTAGGCATATTTCTCGCACCCGATGCCGGAGCGTGCCGGGTATTGATTCTTCACATGTGTACGAACGGCGCGTTCCAGCATACGTTCGACCTCGCGGACAGCCAGCTGCGCTGCCGCTTTGCACTGCCCCGCACTGTCCGTATCGCCGGTCGCTGCAAGCTCCGCCGCACTCCATTCAAAGTAGGCGGCAAGTGCCGCTTCGTTGTACAGGAACTGATTGCTTCGCCCTCCGTAAGGCAGCTCACCCGTGACCGACTGCATCCGCAGCGTCAGCGGTATGCCGCGGCGCAGCACCTGCCTGAGGGCATCCGCATGTCTGCCGTGATAGCCGAAATGCAGCAGTACCGCCAGCTGCACGCGCGCCATCACATCATACAGCATCGGCTCATGCGGATCGCGGTACATGCCGTTTGCGTCAAAGGACAACAGCTGCGATGCCAGCTGAAGGTTCAGAAAATCCGTCGCATCACACAGCCCCGCGTATTGCCGCATCCACTCGCCGGCGGCATTGAAGGCAGCCCAGTTGCCGACGCGTTTGTCCGGTGCAGGCGCGATCACCTGATAGCTCGCATACGGATCAATTCCGGCAAGGCTCTGACGCCAAGCCTCCGTCTGCGCGCGTGGGAGCAGTTTTGCGCGCTCAAGCTCCAGCAGCGCAAAAACAATTTCTTTCACGGAAAAATCATTGCCTGCACGCGAGGTGCGCGGAATTTCGCGACAGCAGAAATCCATCATTTCAACCATCAATGAAAAGAGAGACGTGCGATAGCCGTGCGCAATCAGGATTGCAAGATTGGCGCTGACGCGCGGGAATCCATGCTCCCGCAGTCCCGTCTCACGCACCCGATCAAAGAATCGGCGAATGCCGTCCTCGCCGTAGGCATCGAATGTGCGATCCATTAAGGCAAGATACTGTTCTCTCATGATGCTGCTCTTTCTTTCATATATCGTTACGCTCGACCGGATCCTGCAAAAAACGGGAGATGCGATGCATCTCCCGTTTTTTGGAGCGGATGACGGGAATCGAACCCGCGTATTCAGCTTGGGAAGCTGATGTTCTACCATTGAACTACATCCGCAGAACAATGGTATTATACCGCGCCGCTTTCGATTTGTCAAGTAAAGATTTACTTTTTTACCGCCGCGCACGGAATCTGCGTCGCCTCTTGCCTTTCGGCACGAATATATGCTATACTGATAGTCGAAATGTACATACTATTTTTGCAGATTCTGCAATTTTCAAAATTTTTTTATTTTTCATGCAACCAAACCGAAAAGAAGTTGTCATTATAGGCAGATGGCACTTTGAAGAAAGGAGCTTTGACATGGACGATATCAAGATCGTCGAATTGTATTGGCAGCGCGATGAAAGAGCCATCCATGAAACCGCCTGCAAATACGGCGCATACTGTATGAAGATCTCCATGAATATTCTGGCGGACAAGTCCGACAGTGCGGAAAATGTCAACGATACATACCTCGGGGCATGGAACGCAATGCCGCCGCACCGCCCCACTCTGCTGCAATCCTTTCTCGGCAGGATCGCGCGCAACCTTGCCATCAACAAGTACAAGGCGCGCCATGCCGAAAAGCGTGCACACGACGAATTTGCCTTGTCGCTGGACGAGCTGGACATCTGCACCCCCTCCGGACTTTCGGTAGAGGATGACGCTGCAGCCGCTGCGTTGACGGCGCAGATCAACACCTTTCTGCGCGGGCTGCCCACCGAAATGCGACGCGTGTTCATCTGCCGCTATTTTTATGCGGAGAGTGTCGGGGAGATCGCCGCAAGACAGGATGCGACCGAAAGTAAAATTAAATCCATGCTGCTCCGCAGCCGCCTGCGGCTGAAAGCGCAGCTTGAAAAGGAGGGATATTCGCTGTGAAAAACGAAATCCTGGCACGCGCCATCGGCGAAATCGACGATGATCTGATTGCCGACGCCCACACCGTGTCTGGGCGCGTGCGGCTTCCGCTCCGCCGGCTTTGCGCAATGGCAGCGTGCATGCTCCTGTTCTTCGGCACACTGCTTTATGTCAGGCTGCCCGGAGATGCGATCCGCTTCGGCGGGAATGCCCTCTCCGACACACCCATCGTTGTACAGGGTGCGGCGCCTGCCGTCCACACAGCGGACCCGGACATGCGTGACGGGAACGTACTGACCGTGTCGCTTGAGCTTTCCCTGCGGGACGCCACCCGCATCGCCGCTGCCGACGGCACGTTTGAATTGCTGCGCGGCGAGACGGCGCTCTATACCGGCAATACCTATACAACAAGTGGTCGCCTGACGCTCAACTGGTCCGTCCGCATCCCGAATCCGGCCCTGACCTACCGACTGACCGTCGGCGACACAGAGCTTCTGCTCTCCCTGGATCCCGCAACCGAATGCTGGATCCTCACCAAAAGCTGAAAATCCATATTTAAGCTGAAAATCCATATTTCACATTTCGGAGGAACACAAAATGAAGAAAATCGTAACCATGATCACCGCCCTTGCCCTCGTGCTCGGGCTTGCCGCCTGCGGCAAGAACAACCCGAATCCGGACAGCACGTCCGGCACGACACCCGGCGAAAGCACAACGGTATCGACCGAGCAGACCACCGACACAAATCCCCCCGCGACGGATGCGGCGGACAGCCCGAAGGCGCTGCTTGAAGCCATCTGGAATCAATACAAAGAAGATGACAAGTTTCCCGCCGCCGGCGGCGACTACGATGAAGCAAACATGGTCGACGGAGCGCCCGGCAATGTCGGACTTGACAATGCAGACGATGTTGAACGCCTGGTCGGCTTCCCCGCTGCCTCGATCGGCGAGATTGACGCTGCGGCATCCCTCTTCCACATGATGAACGGCAACACCTTCACCTGCGGCGCATACCGCGTGAAGGAAGGCACCGATGTGGACGCGCTGGCGCAGTCCATCCGTGACGCAATTCAGGGCAGACGCTGGATGTGCGGATTCCCGGACAAGATCATTGTGGCAACGGTGGACAACTATATCGTTTCTGTCTTCGGTCTTGAAGACCTTGTAGACAACTTCCGTGACACGATGGTTTCGGTCTACCCCGCAACCTCCGTCGTCTTTGACGAACCGATCGAATAAACCCGACAATTTCAAAAAGTTTAACACCTGAGAGAATCATCATGAAAAAGCTGTTTGTAACCCTTTCCGCGCTCACACTTGTCCTATCCTTCGCCGCCTGCGGCAAACAGGATGTCCCCCCTGTAACGACGGATGATACGACCGTCTCTTCTGCGGACACCACAACCGACACAACCGAGGCAAGTAAAGAAACGACCGTTTCTTCGGATACCGACGCAGCGGTGACCGAGGGCGCCGCTACAAGCGCGCCCGAAACGAACGCAGCGGAAGAGACCACCAAAGCCACCGAGGCAACCGCGACGGAAGCGCCGGTGACGTCGGAAACCACAAAAGCGCCCGCTGAGACCACGGAAACCACGCCGGCGGCAACCACGGAAACGACCCCTTCTGCAACCGAAGCCACAACCGAGGCTACGACCGAAGCAACCACCGAAGCGACCACCGCGCCCGAAACGCCCGATGCAGGCACAAACGCAGCACTTGAGGTGCTGAACAAGATCTGGGATGCATATCCCGCAGACAACAAGTTTTCATCTTTCGGCGGCGACATGGAAAGTGCCGTTATGGACGCCCCCGGCGCCGTAACGCTGGATGCGGAAACACTGGATCGTTCGCTCGGCTTCCCGCAGGACTCGATCGACAAGATCAGCGCGGGTGCATCCCTCATCCACATGCTGAACACCAACACCTTCACCTGCGGCGCATACCAGGTCAAGGACGGCGAGGACACGGCAGTGCTTGCCGAAGCGATCCGCGCAAACATTCAGGCGCGCCACTGGATGTGCGGTTATCCCGAGACCCTTCGCATTCTGACCGTCGGCGACACGATGATCTCGATGTTCGGCAACAGCAACCTGATCGATGCGTTTGTCGAGGCGGCGCAGTCGGTATATACCGATCTTGAAATCGTCGTAAACGAACCTATTCAATAAACAAAGGTATTCAAAATGCTGTTTTCAAGTATACCGTTTCTTTATTATTTCCTGCCGTGCGTACTGCTGCTTTACGCCATCGCACCGCGAAAACTGAAGAACAGCGTACTTCTGTTTTCCAGTCTGTTTTTCTACGGCTGGGGTGAGCCGAAATATCTCATCCTGATGCTGATCTCCATCACGCAGGGTTATATCTTCGGCAGACTGGTTGAGAAATACCGCGGCAAAGGGCTTGCAAAGCTGTTCCTGACGCTCTCCGTTGTGTTCAGCTTTGCCATGCTCGGCTATTGCAAATACGCTGACTTCTTCATCTCCAGCTTCAATGCCGTCACCGGGCTGTCGATCCCGCTTCTGAAGATCGCGCTGCCGATCGGCATCAGCTTCTATACCTTCCAGATCGTCAGCTATGTCATCGACGTCTATCGCGGCGATGTGGCGGCACAGCGCAACTACATCAACCTCGCCGCCTACATCTCCATGTTCCCGCAGCTGATCGCAGGTCCGATCGTGCGCTACGCAGATATTGCCGCTCAGCTCGAGACCCGCACGCACAGCACCGCCAAAACCGCACTCGGCGTCCGCCGCTTTGTCATTGGGCTCTCCAAAAAGATCCTGCTTGCCAATGTGCTCGGCGAGCTCGTGGACGTCTTCAAGAATACGAATGACCAATCCGTGCTCTTCTACTGGCTCTATGCCGTCGCCTATACCCTGCACATTTACTTTGATTTCTCGGGTTACAGCGACATGGCAATCGGGCTCGGTCATATATTCGGCTTCGACTTTCTCGAGAACTTCAATTATCCGTTCATCTCCCGCAGCATCACCGAGTTCTGGCGCAGGTGGCATATGTCGCTCGGCAGCTGGTTCCGCGACTATCTGTACATCCCCCTCGGCGGCAATCGCGTGTCCGCCGGACGCTGGATTTTCAACATTGCCGTCGTCTGGGCGGCAACCGGACTGTGGCACGGCGCTGCATGGAACTTTGTCGCCTGGGGCGTGTATTTCGCCGTCCTGCTCGTGCTCGAAAAACTGTTTCTCAAAAAGTGGCTGGAACGCTCTCCCGCGCGCGGACATATCTATGTCATGCTGCTTGTCATCATCAGCTTTGTGCTCTTTGATGCAGCCACGCTCCGCGGCGCGGGCGAAACGATCGGCGCGATGTTCGGCGCAGGCGGACTTCCTGCTGCGTCCTTTGAGGCACTGTACAATCTCCGCAGCTATGGCGTTGTGTTGATCCTCGGCATCATCGGTTCAACGCCGCTGCCCAAGCTGGCGGTCGAGCGCATCCGCAAGACGTCCGGCGGCAGCGCGCTCATCAACGCTGTCGAACCGATTGTACTGATTGCACTGCTTGCGGTCTCCACCGCGTTTCTGATCGACGGCTCGTTCAACCCGTTCCTGTATTTCCGTTTTTGAGGAGGTCAACATGTCTGATAAAATCAAAAATATCGTCACCGTCCTCCTGGCTGCGGTCTTTCTCTTCGGCTTTTCGGCATGGAGCCTTCTGCTCCCCGACGCCAAAGAATCCACAAGTGAGCGGCGGTACCTCGCGCAGTTCCCCGCCGTCAGCAAAGACAGCATTCTCTCCGGTAAGTTCATGACCGGGTTTGAGGACTGGTCCCTCGATCAGTTCCCCCTGCGCGACAACTTCCGCACGCTCAAGGCGTTTACCGCGTTCTATCTGCTCCGACAGAAAGACAACAACGACATTTATGTGGTCGGCGGGCAGGCGGCGAAGCTGGACTACCCGATGCATGCAGATTCACTTGACTATGCGGCAAGCCGCTTTGCATGGATCTATGAAAACCTGTTAAAGGATGCCGATACGCGGGTGTGGATGTCGATTGTTCCGGACAAGAACTATTTTCTCGCAGAGGCAAACGGCTACCCGTCCATGGACTATGCCGCATTTATTGCCGCGCTGCGTGAGAAGATGCCCTATGCGGACTATGTGGACATTCTGGATGCGCTGACAATCGACGACTACTACACCACCGATGCGCACTGGCGGCAGGAAAAGCTGTCCGCCGTCGCCGAAAAGCTTGCAGACGCGCTCGGCATCACGCTCGACAAGGATTACAGCAGTGTCACCTCGGACGTTCCCTTCTACGGCGTTTATTACGGGCAGTCGGCGCTGCCGCTCCCCGCGGATACGCTGATCTACCTCACAAATGAGACACTTGCAGGCTGCCGCGTGTACGATTACGAAACGGACAGCTACATCCCGGTCTACGATACCGATCTGCTCGGCGGCAAGGACTCGTACCAGGCGTTTCTCTCCGGCTCCAAATCGCTGCTTCGAATCGAGAATCCCGCAGCGACAAACGACCGCGAGCTGATCCTCTTCCGGGATTCGTTCGGCAGCAGCCTTGCCCCCCTGCTCGCCTCCGGCTATGCGAAGATCACCCTTGTGGACATCCGCTATATCTCCCCGAATCTGCTCGGCAGATTCGTCGACTTCGGCGGAAAAGATGTGCTGTTCCTTTACAGCACGTCGGTGCTGAACAGCAGCGAGCTGTTGAAATAAGAAAAAGCAGAGACTTTTTGAAAGTCTCTGCTTTTTACGTTTCAACCGTCAGCTTGCGCATATAGAATGTACCGTCCGCGCGTTTCATCAGGAGCAGGCGGTAGGTGTCCGAGGTCTCACCGTTCATAGCGGCGAAAAACCGACAGACATAGGTGTTCTCGGTTTCGTACAGCTCGGTGATCGTCACGGCAGCCGTGTTATCTACGCCGATGCCCGACGAAATGTAGGCATCCACACGATCAAGATAGGTAAACAGCGGCGTCGACGCATTGGACACGCTTGCCGTGCCGCCGAAGTAGCGGTACACCGTGCTTTCAAAGTCCACGGCGGGAATCACCGTGGTGATCTCCAGCGTCGGATACAGGCGGCGTGCCTCGCCGATCAGATCGTTGTTTGCATTATACTTTGGGTAATTACTGCCGAGCACGGCGCAAAGAATCCCGTTGCGGTACAGCTTTGCCGCCGCAGACGGCGAATCAAACGACGTGAGGTACGGCGTGTTCTGAAACAACATCGAGAGCATGTCGCAGATTTCTATCGCCGTCTCACCGTCGGCAGGCAGTGTATTCAGGCGCGGTTCGCTCTCATAGTCATGCGTGTCGATGCCGAGCAGCTCATACAGTCCGCAGCCGGACAACGACGCGCAGACAAGCAGGAGCAGGAGAACGATCGCCGCCGCACGCGCGGTGCGCCGATTCATACACGCTCGATGGACGCAACGGTAAAGCCCGCTTCCGTCACCGCGTCGGCAAGCTGCTTTTCGTCCAGCGCCGCCGGGCACTTGACATGCGCGAGCTTCTCATCCAGTTCCACGCTGGCGCTGACACCGCGGATGGATTCGAGTGCGGTTTTCACATGCGCCGCACAGTGTGAGCAGGACATCCCCTCCACGTGGATTGTATAGTTTACTTTTCCGAACATAGCTGTTCTCTCCTCATCAATATGAATTTCAGGCGGCTGCGTATACCGCACAAACAACGACAAGAGCAGGACGGATACCATCGCCGCCAACCGTACCGCCGCCGCAGCGGCAAGCACCGTCGCACGGGATGCTGCAAACGCGCCGACAGAAGCAGGCAGACAAAATAGGATTGCCGCCGCAGTCAGACCGACAGCCGCACGGAGCGCCACCGTCACACGCTGCCCGAGCAGAATTGCCGATGCAAGCGCAGTCGGTGTTCCTTCGGCAAGCATGATCGGGGCACCGTCCGCATCCGTCAGCCTTATTGTACCACCATCCCGCGCCGCATGCAAGACTTTTTCGCGTCGCCGCGGCAAAAAAGCGGTCGATGCTCTGCGCTCATCTTCAAAATTCGGCAGCACAAGACCTGCATCGTGCAGTCGCCGCATTGCCGCATCGGCGTCCGGACAGGTCTGCCGCGCAAACAGCAGCACGCCGCGAAAATTGCCGTCCGAAAAAGCATACAGCATCTGTCTGTCGCCGAAATCGGTGCGGCGAATCAGCTCCGGTACGCTTCTACTGTCGGCGGAGAAGCGCCATGTGCGGCGATGCACCGTTCCGCAAAATCCGTCAGCCGTGCACAGCACCGCTGTGCTGCGCGGCAGGCGCAGACCGAGTGAGGCGGCTGCATCCGCAAGCGCTTCGGCATGCGGGTCTGCCGTGCCGCAGGCAAGCGCCGCCGCCGTCGCAAGGAGTGCCGGTTTGTTGCCGGTTACCGTATAAAGGTCATCGAGCGACGACGTCTCTTGCAAAAGAACGTCCTCCTCCGGGTAAACCGCAGTCACCGTACCGAGCCGCTCCAGCTCCGTGCAGGAGAGCGAAAGCGAAGCGCACTTCTCTGCTGCAAAACCGAAGAGCGGCGCTGCGCACAGAAGAGACGCCGGTGCGCCGAGGGAAAGAAACAGCAGAGCGACATGCGATGCCTCGGCAAAACCCGCACCGCGGGACAACGCCGCACCGCATACCGCCACGGCGACGAGCGTCTCGCATACAAAAAGAATACGGCTGGCCTTGGCGATGATGCCCGTCTTCGGCAGCTCATACAGCTGCTCACAGAATACCGCGCAGACAAGCGCTGCGCCGAGAATCGCCAGCGGCAATTCCGATGCAAGACTGCTTGCTGCTGCAAATGCGCCCTGCCCGGCGGCGATCGCGATGCGGAATAGATTCAGCACGCCGTCGGCAAGCGCGGCGACGGCAGACAGCAGCAGGAGCGCGACAGCATCAGGCTTGAAAGCTGCAACCGTTTTCCCCCCGCGCACGAGCAGGTTTGCCGCGGCGGGCAGGATCAGCAGAAACAAGAGCAGCTGCGCCGCCGCGTGTCCCGACGGGTTCACACGCGGATCGACCCCCGTCGGCAGCGGCAAACCGCAGATGCCGGAGAGCCACAGCAGCATGAGCAAAGCGGCGCTCCCCGCCGCAAGATGCCGCCGTGCCGCAAATGTGCGCCGCATTGCCGCCGCAGTCAGATTTGTCAAGTTCCCCGCCCCCAATGCCTGTTTTCTGCTATTATGCCCACTTCCTGCCGCTTTATTTCTGCGCCACCGCTTGACTTTTCCGTCGTCTTCTGTTATACTGTTATGGTATCGTCTCGGGGTGTGGCGCAGTTGGTAGCGCGCTTGCTTTGGGAGCAAGATGCCGCAGGTTCGAATCCTGTCATCCCGACCAAAAATCAGCCGAAAATGAGGTTTTTCGTCCCACTTTCGGCTGATTTTCTGCTTATGATTGGCTTTTATCAACCACTTCAGGAAAGCTTCCCTTTCATTGCTCACCGCACATTTTAACGGCTGTCCGCCATGGTCAGCCGTTTTGCTTTTATATCAACTTTCTGTTTAATTTCGCCTTTTTATTTTTTCTTCATTTTCTCATAGTCCGCTCTGTCCTGATTGCCGAGAGCGTTTTTGAACATAACCGTGCCGGTTTCGTTTTCGTCGAATGTGTATTCGACGGAGCCGTGCCAGCCGTCCGAAAGGGCATCTGCTTCATATCTGCGGAAAAGTCCGTCGTCGACAGGGAAGAACCCCTTGCCCGTGCCTTTGTTTTCCGTAAGCTGCCATACGACGCATTTGTCATTGTCATATGGATGCTCAAAGCGCACTATGCCGACACCGTCCGCAAAGAGATATTCGCTTCTGCCGGAGAAATATCCCCACGCCTGAAAATCAAAGCTGACACGCAGGCAGTTTTCAAATGTGCCCGCAGGCGTAACGGCTGTTTCGCCGCCCTTGACATTGAAATTCTTTGTGACATAATCGCCCGATTTTCTTTCGTTGAAATGATAGCCGTCTTGCCATTTATCTGACCACAGGCAGCCTGCCGCATCCTGCAAAATTGTAAAGAAGAAGCTGTAAAGCGCCTTGTACCCGACGCATTTCCTGCCGAAATCCGACATATCTTTCCATTCAAAGCTGTATTTGCGGAGGTCGCCACAAATGATTTTGCCGTCGGATTTTTCAATCGCATCGTATTCAAAGAAATTCCATCTGCCTTTTTCCGTATAATTCGGATTTACGGTGGGATTGGTTTCAAAAATGCGGCGCATAACCTTGTTTGCTATGGCAGTGTGCAGCTTTTGCCGCTTTGTTACGGCGAGCTCTTCGGCACGCTTCATCGCACCGCTCACATCGCAGAGAATTTCGTCGTCGGGGGTTATATTCTTGCAGTAACAGTACCTCGCTTCTGCCGTTTTGCCCTCCCATGTGTCGTAATAGCCTGTCACAGCCACAAAGTTAATATATGAAAGCGTCGCCGAGCCGGCATCGCAGGCGGTAACTTCAAAAATGTTTTCTCTTTCCGTTATTCCTGTAGCTTCGCGCTCGGCAAGCGCATATTCCCAGCGATTGCCCGCTTCAAAGGGGAGAAGCCCGCCTTTGCCGCCTGTCTTATATGACGAAAGCACCCATTCGTATGTATAACCTAACCATGTTACGATCTGGCGGACGATGCCGATGCCGTCGCAGAGCCATGTTTCGCAATGAGTGCGCTCGAAGCGCTCGCCGTCAACAACATATACGGAGCAGTTTTCAAAATGCCCTGCGGGCGTATCGCATGCGCCGTCGTTTTTCAGATATGTGAGCGTGATTCCGTCCGATGATGTAACCGTGTCGCCTGTCTTCATGCTCTCGTCAAGCATCAAACCGTCGCACCAGGACATATTCCAGAAAAGGCTGCCGCTTGCGCTGTTTCCGTTATAGTCGTATCCGGGTTGCTGCCAGAAGTATAATTTGCCGTCGATTTTTCTGTAAACCTCGCCGGTGACATCGAAATTGTAACGGATGACCTCCGAATTTTTTTCGGCTGCGATAGAGCGCTTTTCTCCCTCGATGGCAGATTTTGCATTCGCATAATATACGTCCGACGGCGTGAGGATATTCATCACCTGCTCATAGCAGCGGATAGCTTCCTCGTATTCTCCCTTTTCGCGGTATTCATATCCGAGCCAGAACCATATATAAGCCAGCGTTTTCGGATAGCCGCCCTCGCGGTAATAAGGTATCTGCGTTTCACGCATGAATCTGATTCTTTCCTCACCGGAATATTTGTTATATTCCTCGCATGCGACCGACATCATAACGTCCTCGTTGTGACTGTCCTCTGCGGATTTTTTGATTCTCTCAAAAACTTCTTTATTCTTTTCGCTGGAAACCTTCCAATAGCCGCGCAGAAGAGTATCGGCGAGCATAGAACTTTTTTCTTTTGAATCTTCAAGCGCCTCGACATTTGCAAGAACGGCGCGATATTCTTCTTCAAAACCGGTCTTGTCGTTTTTGAGTTGCCACAGCTTGAGCGCCTCGACCTGACGCATGACGCGGGCAACGAGGCTTTCGTTTTCGTCGTATGTTTTCTCCATAATTCCGTAACCCTTTCTCAGTTGTTTTCTCCCCTCCGAAAGGCGCCACTTGACAGTCCCGACGGGAACGGACAGCATCTCCGCTATTTCCGCGACGGACTTTCCCTCGAAATAATGCAGGCTGACGGCTTCCCTTATTTTTTCGCTGAGCAAGCTTACCGCTTGACGGACGTCTTTAAGCTCGTCTTCGGCAAAAAGCTCATCCTCTTCGGTAGGCTCAAAGCCGTCAAGCGTGTCAAGGCTGATGTCCGGAATTGCCGCGCGATAATGCCTTTCAAGCGTTCTTGCGCAGTTTTTTGCAAACGAACAGACCCAAGAGCCGAATTTTGAACCGTCGCGAAGCTCACAGAGATTCATCCATGCGGAGACAAACGCGTCCTGAGATGCGTCCTCTGCGGAAAATTTGTTTTTTGTCACCTTATAAGCCGTCCCCATCACCGCGCGCTGATGACGGGTGACAAGCTCTTCATATGCGGTTCCGTCTCCGAGTAGCGTCAGCTCGACAAGAGTTTCGTCATTTCTGTTAAAATGTTCGTTCATAAAAGTTTTCTTTCGTTTTCAGGGGGTTCGCCTATAAGTGCATAAAAGGCGGGGAAAGGTTGGGTTACGATAATAATTTTTTTGACTGTAATCATATTATAAAGAAGAATCGGAACAAAAACAATAAATTTCGCTATTTTGCCGAGCAAAACGGCAGGGTTCAACGCAAATTTTTACGGCTGACCGCCATGGTCAGCCCTCGCTTTTTTATTCACCAAGCATGAACTGTTCGTCTCTCCTGTCAAGGCGGCGATATTTGTATTCGTCGCTGCCGCACCCCTGAAGTACAATCTCATCATCGGCAAATCAAACAACAGAAATGGGCTGCCGCGCAAAAAGCGCGGCAGCCCATTTCTGCTTTATCCCTATGCTCTAATACTTTACAAATCCGAAGTTCGGGTGCGTAATATCAAAGATCAATACAAGCAGAATAAACAGCACAACGCCGGCAAGACACCAGAACAGTCTTGCGATCCAGCGATCTTTTTTCTTCATCTCATTTTTGTATAAGCCGATGATGTCCTCATAGAATTTCTCGTGCGAAGAGGCTATCTCCGCCAGCTGCAAATCCAGTGCGGAAGACTCGCTTCTGTTCTGCTCCGAAACTTCACCTGGAGCGGCAGCGGTTTCTGCCCGCTCGACGGCAATTTCTTTATCTTCACCCGATTTCATTGGCAGCGCATGATCCTCCGCCGGGTTTTCATCCTCATCATATATTAAATCGGCAGGGGAAGCCCCCATCGCCCGCGCCATCGAAATTACCGTGGAAACCGTGGGGTTGGGCGTCTTGCCCGAAAAAATTCTTGCAACGGTACTCTCGGGAATGTTACTTTTTTCAGCAATCTGCTGATTGGTCATGTGCGACTTTTTCTTCAATTCTCTTAACTTTTCGATCATTTCATATCCACCTTCCTGAAATTCGTTTTCGCTAGTGTAATTTGCTCTTTTGACGCTTGGGATTCCGGTTTCAGGGCTCCGACTGGATATAAATGATTGTAAAAAAAGCAAATTCGGTTGTAAAATGCCGAAAATGATTCTTTGTTGCAGCGGTTTGTTAAGGGCACATCCGGTTCCGCAATGGCAAATCTGGGTACCCGTTTTGCAAACTTGCGTATTGAATCCCGATCGGTCGCATGTTACGATAGAATTGCCGGAAACAAAGGCAACGGAGCGCATCCGAAGCCCGCATCAAAAGAAAATAATTGAAATTAAAACCATATTATATTTTACAACGTATTATAAGATTTGTCAATATTCTCTGTTTAACAAAAAAGTTATAAGTAATAAACAACACATAAATAAAGGACGGAAAAAATCGAAATGGTATGTACTTATCGCGTGAGAAACGACATTATGCTGGATGAGGAGAGACAAGCGCACACCGTTTACGGCATAGAAGCAATCGACACGGATGGCGAGATTCTCTCGAGCTTCCCGGATGTATTTGCGGACAGGCAACATGCAGAATGTTTTGCGGACTTATGCAACGATGAAGGTTTATCCCTCATGCATTTGCAGTATGCCGTTGAAGATGTACTGGGGGAATAGCCGACGGATTGCGCAGCAAATAAAAAGCCGCTGAAGCCAAAGGCTTTCGGCGGCTTTCGCTATTTTCGCTATTCTTCGGTGCTCTCCTACGCCTTCTTCTTATACCCGCAGTCGCAATACGGACCGCCGGATGCAAGGGTGTATGCCCGCACAAAGTCCGTTACACCGCCCGCCTCACTCATGGTATAGTCCAGGTGACACAGGGCAGGCGTTAGATCGTAGAGCCCGAGTTTCTTCATCAGCGTGCAGATCCCGCACCTCGTAAAGCGCCCCTCGTATCCGCTCCCGTCCGGGTATTCGTAAAAATCCATATTCCACGAATAAGGGTTGCGATCTGCCGCCTTCAGCGCTGCCGTCTCCTTCATACCGGCAATGTCTGCTTCGGTGAATTTTGATTTTCCGTTTTCGCGGCAGAACCACCGCATCGGCTTTGTCATCATCGCCTTGGCGTAATAGTCGGTCAGCCGCGCCACGTCGGGGCGCTCCGGCATGGAGAGGATGAACGCGCCGAGCATGGCGCAGTTGACAATGTTCATCTGAAAACGGTCGTTCTTTTCAAATTCCGGCAGCTCCGCAAGAATCGCTTTGTACTTTGGCTTCGCCTTTTTGACAATTGCCTTTGCCGTCTTCGGATCATACCCGAGCACAGCAGTCAGCTGCTGCCGAAATGATCCCGCAAACAGCGCCCACATCCCCTGCGGCATTCCGACATATTTCATTCTGCATTCCTCCATTCAAAGATTGCTTTGGTCATGCTCCGTGCAATCGCCGCCGAAGCCGATCTTCACAATCCGCATCTTCATCATCCCGTCGCCGACCTTGGCAAGAAACCGGAAGAATCCGCTGACGGACGGATCTTTCAGATCGTCGTAGCCGCGCATATACCCCCGGCTTGACACCTGCAGGCGACTGTCCCATGCAGAGACCTCACGCACTGCATCGGCAAGCGCGAAATACGCACCGACATCCTTGATCTTCGCATCCTTGATGCAAGTACATAAGACAGTTGCAGATCGATCAATGCAATAACAAGAATCGCTGT